>Ga0272441_10016329_pt1 | contig 10278 bp, 11 predicted proteins | sample SSMProp6N_FD_193582 | JGI IMG/M metagenome (GOLD analysis project Ga0272441, IMG submission 193582) | Marine sediment archaeal communities from Little Sippewissett salt marsh, Falmouth, MA, United States - SSM-Prop-6N | ecosystem: Environmental > Aquatic > Marine > Wetlands > Sediment ... | reverse complement strand
ACCTCAAATAACATAAAACCGAAGCATAAAACCAAAAACACACAAAATAATAAGGCTTTTTTTGAACTAATCATTACTTTCACCTAAATATAAGGTTTGAATTTCCTATGTCTTAGCCTGTTGTTCGCCTTGACTCAATTGTATTTCACTTGAAACCGCTTCCTGTGCCTGTTCCAACTCTGTTTTGGTTTCTCCACCCAGAAGTTCAAATATCTTAAGCAGTGCTTCGAGCTGGGCTGTGTCTGCTTTGCGCATTTCTTCCTGGAAGCCGGTAACGTTGACTTTCCAGTTATTCAATTCAACACGCATATCAATCAACAGGTCGTTTGCCTCAGTTAATTCTTTTTGCGTTTGTTGTAACTGGGCCTTATAGGTGGCAAGTTCGTCTTTCAAAAGGATATTTTCTGCAAGAAGGCCTTGCTTTTCCTGTCGCAGGATAACCATTTCTTCGGATAGCTGAGAGTGTTTTTTTGACAATTCTATGGCGGATTCCACTGCTGTTGGACCCTGTAGAGAGGATTGTTGAAATCTACTTTCGGCTGCAATGTTCAGTGGTTTTTCAGGGGCACCAAGGGGCGGTAGAACAACCTTTATGGGCCCTTCAGGGGTTGAGCAACTCGTAAAAAATATTAATCCCGATAATGCAGGAAACAGAATTAGAAAAAGTGTGATTTTTTTGTTAATTTGCATTGTTCTTTTCTCCAATTTAACATTTAACGTAACATTATTGAACAGCAGCAACTTGTTCAACCGCGGCTGTTTGTTCACCAGTAAGAGGTTGTTCAATCTCTGTGTATTCACATTTTACGTGTGTTTTAGTACCGCAGGAGCAGGTTATTTCTATAACAGCGAATTCTGAATGTTTTTCAACGATTCTTACCTGAGGTGCAGCCAGGGCCGAATTATGACTTTTTGCTGCTTTGTGGTTTGTCTGAGCCATATCAAGCTGAATTCGACCTTGTAGAATGATATCCTTACTCTTTAGAATTCGTCCCTGAGTTTTGCCCATTTAACGTCCTCACAAATATTCTATAACTGTTTCTTCCCAGTGTTTCAGTTCAGGCACAGTAGTCAATTCCGATTTTGTCGACATTGTGCTCTTCGCTGTTTTCAGTAATTTCATTGTCTAATGTCTGTTCATTAGCAAGCTCGCTTAAAATGGCCTCATCGTGCTTGTCGTCTTCTTTGTGTTGCTTTTTTTGTTTATGGTTTTGTTTTCTTTTTTCACGTTGTTGTATAGGACTCAATGCCCCGATATTCTGAAGTCCTTTCACCGGTTTTATGATATGATTATCAGTCATTTTTCCATTGCCTCAATTTCACAGACAAGTTAAATAAAGCACTTGCGTGCAGTTGGCTTACTCGCGGTTCTGTAATATTAAAGACTTCAGCAATCTGTTTCATTGTCAAATGCTGCTGATAATAAAGTAAAATGATTTGACGTTTTTTTTCACTTAGCTGCTGGATAGCTTCGGCCAGTTTGTCTATCAGTTCAGCTTGTTCAAGGCACTCATCAGGTTTGACCGAGTCAGCTGCGGCTAATAAAGTGCCCAGTGCAGGCGACTGGTCTCCAAATCCATCAATAGAGAGAAAATGGCGTGCACGCGCACCTTCAAACGTTTGATATAGCTTTTCAATTGTAATTCCAAGTTTTTCGGCTAATTCTTCGTCAGTAGGTGCCGAACCTGTTTGCTCTGTAATTTCCAGGCCAAACTGCATTGTTTTTTGAATTTGTTTGTTTATATTCGCAGGTATAAAAGACCAGCCTCTTAACTCGTCGAGAATAGCCCCCTTGATTCTGATATATGCATAGGTTTTGAACTCAGCCTTGTGCGAAGGGTCGTAGTCTCGGGCAGCTTTGACCAAGCCGATTGTTCCTGCAGAGACCAAATCTTCAAATGATAGGGGGGGTCTGAGATATTTTACCACTCTCTGGACTATTTTTTGGACCATAGGCAAATAGTTGGCTATGTGCTCATCCTCAATGGATTTTTTTTTCTGGCCGGCATATGCGCGAGTGGCAATTGTAGCTAGATGCTTTTTACAGCCTTTTAACCTGACGGGTTTGGATTTGGAAATCTTTTTAGTTTCCAGCATTATTCTCTTTTTCTCTTTGTTGATTAATTTGCTTTGTAATCATTGCGCTTATAAAAATGGCATTAATTGCTTTTACAAACAAACCGGCTGCTATGTAGGCCATAAAAGTTCCGGTCAAGGCTCTTTTACAGCATGTAAACGGCGAAAGGCCACTAAACCAGCCTATTATGCTTAGGCTGAAAAAAGATATTACAGCAATTTTTACGGCGATTGACCGGACATGTAGCGGCATAATCAGTTTCCAGTTCTTAATTTACATTTTTCAAATTGAATTTCCAACAAGCTCCTGTTCTTTATGTTCTGTCAAACCAGTTTGCTGAATGGAAACAGCCTCAATTGGTTCAATTTCTGTTCCAAGCACAATTTCGTCATAGGCAATGACCTGCAAGGGCGGCACAGTTCTTGACAGGATGGCAGCCAAGGGGGACCGTAATCTCGAGTCGCACAGTAGAGCAACTTTCTCATGGCCTTGGTCCATTGTTTCTTTCCAGAGTTGTGCAATTTTTTTGCTTAAATTCATTGCCATCTCAGCTGGCAAACCGAGGTTTATTTCTTCTGCATCCTGTTTTAGAGTAGATATCATCTGATTTTCAAGAGCCGGCTCCAGGGTTATGGCTGAAATTTTACCGGTTTGGTCTTTTAGCTGTTCGGTAATAGTTCTTTTTAATGATTTTCTAACCATCTCTGTCAAGACTGTGATATTCTTGGTCTTTGGAGCGTTTTCTCCCAGCGATTCAAGTATTGTGGTTAATTCACGAATGGGTATTCCGTTCTTCAAAAGATTTTTAAGTACGCGTTGAAGAGTTCCCACAGGTACAAGCTCACCAAGAACTTCTCCGACCAATGACGGCTGTGTCTTTCGAAGCCTATCCACAAGAGTTTGGACGTCTTCTCTTGTCAATAGTTCCTCGGCGTGCTTTTTCAGCGTTTCTGACAAGTGTGTGATAAAGACGGATTCCGGGTCAATGATAACATATCCGTTTATTTCAGCTTTTTCCTTATCCTCCGGAGCAATCCATAATGCAGGCAGGCCGTAAACCGGTTCTGTGGTTTGGCGTCCGGAGACTTTGGTCCTGACATTGCCGGAATCCATCGCCAAAAACATATCCGGTTCCAATTGTCCCTTTGCTATAGGCATCTCCGCAATTCTAATTTCATAAGCGGCGGGTTCAAGTGATATGTTATCCCGTATGCGCACGAGCGGTATAATTATTCCGAGTTGTTGAGCATATTTTCTTCTCAAAGCTCCAATACGGTCGAAGATGGAGCTGTTTTTGCGAGGGTCGACCATGCTAATTAACCGCACGCCAACATTTACAGAAATTCTATCGACATCCAGCATTTCTTCAACAGGCTGTTTCTCCGCTTTTGTCTGTTTTGTTGATGTAGTTTCGGTTTTCTTTTTGTGAGTTTTTTCAAATTTAGCGGCTGTTTTTCCAATTAAAGCGACAGAGCCACCCAGGAATAAGAAGGGTATCGCCGGCAAACCCGGTACAAGCGCCATGGCGGCGATGATAGCAGAGGCAATTAAGAGTGGCTGGCCTGTTTTTAGAAATTGTTGTGAAAGGTCATGACTCAAACTGCGTTGTGAAGATATTTTAGTTACCAAAAAACCAGAACTTACGGAGATTATCATCGATGGTATCTGGCTTACAAGTCCATCTCCAATTGAAAGAATGGAGTAGGTTTTTATGGCAGCGGCGACAGTCATACCTCGTGAATATCCCATCATTATTCCGCCGATTATGTTAACGGCGGTGATTATTATTCCAGCCTTAGCGTCACCGCGAATGAACTTGCTGGCCCCGTCCATTGCACCATAAAATTCGCTTTCCTTAACAATTTTTCCTCTGCGTTCATTGGCCTGTGTCTCAGTGATAGCTCCTGCGTTAAGGTCTGCGTCAATTGCCATTTGCTTGCCCGGCATGGCGTCAAGGGTGAAACGAGCGGTAACTTCACTTATTCTCTCGGCCCCTTTAGTGACCACTATGAATTGTATGATAAAAAGTATTAAGAAGATTACAATTCCGACGACAAAGCTGCCGCCGGCAACAAAATCACCGAAGGTCTGAATAATTTTACCGGCATTACCCTGTAGAAGTATCAATCTGGTCGAGGCGACATTGAGAGAAAGACGAAACAACGTTACAAAAAGAAGCAATGAGGGGAAGGTGGATAATTCGAGAGCTTCTTTCGATGACAGAGTGATTATTAAAACGGCTATTGACAAAGATATGCTGCAAGCTAACAATATATCCAGCAGAGGTGTAGGCAGACGAATTAACAGGGTGGCAAGAATCGTTACCATACCCACAGCTAAAACAATGTTACTTCGAGAAACCAGGGGCATACTTTGCAATTCTGATGCAGTTGAAGTTGTTTTATGTGAAACTGTCATTATATAATCTCTTTTTATAACACCACTTTTGCACCTGGCTCATCAGGTTTGAGCAGGGCTTTGGAGATTATTGCCAAGGCCAAGAATCTCTTTTATTTTGACGGCGAACCGTCCATCTACTACCACTATCGTTCCAGTAGCAAACATAGTATCTTTGAGATATAAATCCACCGGTTCCTCAATAGATTTATCCAATGGTAATACCGAGTCTGGTCCGAGTTGTAGAAGCCGCCGGACAGTCATTTCCTTTTTGCCAATTACGACGGTTACAGGTATATTCATATCCAGTAAAATGTCGATGTTTCCACCTGCACTTGTAGTACCAGTGTCAGCAGCTTCCGGAAGATCAACAGATTGAGCTTGTGTTTTAGAATTTTCTTGATCGGCGGTGTTTTGCGTCTGTTGTTCTGTTTTTTCTTCTACAGCTGTATCTGCCATATTTTTGTTTCCTTTTCATTCATATATCAATAATTTATGACGTTTAGCGGATACCGCACCCGCTATTTGTCGTTAATTTCTGTAATTGCCACAGCATAGTTTCCGGCCGATTTCACAGGCTGGCCGCGAAAGATAGTTTGGTTTTGAATAATTAAGTCGATCGACTCATCGATTTTTTTATCAAGTAAAAGTATATCATCCGGCACAAGACTTATTATTTGCTCTAAAGTTAAGTTTGTAGAAGCCAGTTGACCTTTAACGCAAAACGGCATTTTGTTTAAATGCTCAAGGATTGCATTTGAAATATCTTTAGGAGAAACTTCCTTGTCGGTTTGAGCGGTTTCTTCTATGGCGGCTGCGAGATTGTTACAAAATATGAAAAAGTGGACTTCAGAACTGTTTTCCAAGTCATTTTTTTTGATGCCAAAAGTAATCTTGCAGAGTTCCTCTGTACCTTGCATTTCAAAAGGTGTCTGCATTCTAACTATTTTTTTTATCGGAAGGAAGTCATAGGTATTACTTGAGCTTGAAAATGCCTCAACGATTGATGATGCGATATCAACTAAAAGGGATTCTTCCAATTCTGATAAAACCCTGTTTGAATCTTTTTCCGATTCGGTGTCCCCGAGTAATTGTGTTATCCAGATAACTGCGGTTTGACCAGATATACTGAGATACCCACAAGGATGGTCCTGCTGGGTGTCGAAAGCCAGGTAACAGTCGTTTTGCTGACTGTCTTTGGTTTGTTGAAGCAATTCTTTGGCAAAGTGCTGCGTGATTGAATTGACCGATACGGTGAAGTCACTGTTGTAAAGTTGAGCAAATTTTTCGGCTACAGCCCCCGTTGTTTTTGCTGTGAAGTTATGAAGTTTTTCGAGTTTATCGTTGCTAAAATAGTGCGGCCGGTCCCAATCGTATTCTGTAAATTCTATTTGTGTTTCTTCCTCTGTTTTCCGGGAACCGACAGCGGCCAGAAGCTGTTGTATTTTCTCTCTGCTTAAAATAGGCTTGGTCATTGTATAGCGAATTCCTTAATAAGAACATTTTTGATTTGAGGTTTGGAATCCGGAAAAAGTTTTTCATTAAAAACGTCCCTTATTTGCGATTGAATTCGTCTTAGATTCCTGTCACCTCTTATATCTTCGAGGGTAAGGCTGGCTAAATAGATTGCAAGGCAATTTTTCAGGAGAGGTTTTTTGCTTTCTATGAAAGCAGTCCCTTTTTTCGGGTCGATTTCAGAGTCAACTTCCAGTGTTAGAGATACCCGAACATAGCGTGTTACACCTGGTTCATCAAGATTTGCAACTACAGGTTCCAACTCATCATAATACCAGTTTTCATGCGAAATTTCCTTTGAATCACCACCTCTTAGTTTATCTGCCTGAGTGAGTTGGTTCTGTTCTCCGGAATCGGGAGTCTGAACCGACTCGGAACCAGCGAATAAACGACCGAGAGCAAAACCTGAACCTGCACAGACAATTATAATAACAGCCATAATTATCCATGGCAGAAGACAGCCGATTTTGCCTGTTTTTTGTGACTTGTTGTCACTTTCTTTCTTTACATCTTCCTGTGCATTTTCCTGTGCATTTTCCTGTGCATCCTCCGGTGCGTTTTTCTGTTTTTTTGCGTCGTCTTCGTCTGCCATTTTTCCTTTGCCTCACTTATTATTTATAAGGATATCATTATCCGCTTAACTGAAGTTCTTTCTGCTGTCGATATTGACGCAGTTTGCCTCTCAAGGTACGGTCACTGATGCCCAGTACCTTTGCAGCTTTTGTCTGATTGCCTGCTGTTTGGTCTAGAGTATCCAGGATTGCCCTGCGCTCTATTTGTGTGAGTGGTATTCCACCCAGCCCCGAATTATCATTCAAAGAATTTCGCCCTATGTACGGTTCTTTTGTATCACTATCTGTTCTTTCTGTGAGTGGCAGAACATTTTCTTTTTTATTAGGTACAATTTGGGGTGTTTGAGGCACACCATCAAAAAGCCATGAGACATCAGCTAACGACAAAGTCGGGCCAGTTCCTAAAATCAAAGAGGTTAATACGACATTCCGTAATTGCCTTATATTTCCGGGCCAATGATATTTGGCAAAAATATCTATCATCGCCGGATCCAGTTTTGTAATGCGTCTCTGGACCTGTCGCGCATAAAGATTTATAAAATGCCATACAAGTTCAGGCATATCTTCTTTGCGTTGCCTAAGAGGCGCAATAATCAGTCTTACACCACTTAGTCGATAATAAAGGTCAAGTCGGAACCGGCCTTGTGTAACCTCATTTAACAAATCCTTGTTTGTAGTGCTGATTATTCGCACGTCTACCCTGACTTTTTTCTCTCCGCCGACACGCTCAAAATCCTGTTGCTCAATTACCCGCAGGAGTTTAGCTTGGAATTTAGGGGGCGTTTCAGTGATTTCGTCTAAAAGCAACGTTCCACCGTGGGCCATTTCGAAACGTCCTTTGCGCTGGAAGTATGCACCGGTAAAAGCACCTTTTTCGTGGCCGAACAGTTCGCTTTCGAGAAGAGAGTCATTCAATGCGGCACAATTGACTCTTATATAAGGTCCCTGTGCCCTTTTGCTTTTATGGTGTACAAGATATGAGAACAATTCTTTGCCTGTTCCGCTTTCGCCGCTTATTAGCACCGGTACAGAAGTCGGAGCTATTTTTTTAGCCAACTCAGCAATTTGAGCCAGTTTCGCACTTTTGCCAACAATTTGGTAAAGATACTGTCCTGACTTGCACGGGTCATCCGCTGAAATAATAGTTGAAATTTTGTGGTTAGGCAGGAAGGTGTCAAGGATGTCCTCTATTTTTTTTCGGTCGAGCGGCTCCAGTAAGAAGTCGCAACAGCCTGCCTTTATAGCCTTTAAAGCTGTGTCTATTAGTTCCTGACTTGAAGCCCACGGTTGATTTTTTGCTATCAAAACCACAGGCAATTCCGGTGAATCTGTCTGGATTCTTTTGAGTAGTTCGGAGCGGTTCTGTGGTTGTGCTCCAGTCAGGTTTGCTTGAATGTTGGCAAAGACCAAATCGTGGTCGCTCTTATCAAGGAAATCAACTGCAGTTTTTTCATCATTGGCAAGGTTTGCATGTATACCTTTACGAGCTAAAATCTCAAGCAGTAAACGAGTTGAGTTGGGATCATTATCAACTATTAATACATTTGCAATTTTAGATTTTTGGTTTTTTATTTCCACTTTTTATTTTCCATTTTCAACTGATAATTTAAGATTGGTTTTCCTCAATCATTTTTTTGGGATTATCCTGCAGATACAAAAGTATTAATTGTTCCTGAGCTTTGGCAAAATCGGTCCAGAGAGATTGAGGATATTCGGCAATTAACTGCCTGTATATTTTTGCTGCTTCCGGCGGATCGTCGTTTCGCAGGCAGTTGGCTATTTGAAATAAAATCCAGGGTCTGTTCTCATTTGAATCGGTCTCGTCGGGACTGATGTGAGCAAGAGCCTGTTGATAACAGATCAGAGCTTCTTTAAGCTGCCCGCTATAAAACAAAACCTCTGCCATTTCAAAAAAGTTATTTGTTTGCTCATGATGTTGTGATATGTTCTCAATTATCTGTAGAGTTTTATCCGTTATTGGGCTATAGGAGACGTCCGGCTTGATTTGGTTCTTCCGTGTTAGTTCTTCTTGAGTTTGTTGTTGAGTTTCAGTAAGAGATAAAATTTTGTTGGGTTCAGCTTGTTTAACAGGCTCGATGGCGATGAAAGGTTCAGAAGTTTTGCTCTTTAATTCAAATTTAACTGAACGGATTTGGTCGATTATGTTCTGAAGTTTGTTTTTGTCTGCAGTATTACGCGGTGTTTTGGGAATAGTTATATCGGTTTGCCACAATTGATGCCTGAGAAAAGAGCTTTTGGTGTCGATTACGGCTAAATTATCTTGTGATAATTCTTTATCAACCTTAGCACCAAAGTTTACAGCGGGGGCGTCAATGATTTGTGGTTGTATCTGTTTTTTATGTTGAGGTTCGCTAATATTCATTGATATAGCCGTAGTATTTATATCGTTGGGTGTTAGTATGGCTATATAAGGCATAAGAAGAGTTGTCGGGTCAAGTTGTTCCGGTGAGGGCTGCTCATTGGCGGCTGAGATAAATGACGTAGATGCGAGGAGATAAAAAGCCAAAAACCAGATTCTGTAGGTTGCAATACTCAGCGGGATATTTAAAAGGTTTGCCTTGCTGTATTTGGAAGAGCGTGTTACTTTTAACTTTCCATTTTTGTTTAAGGGCGAATTTAGGTTTTTGGTTTTAATCTTCATAGTTTTGATTGTCGGTTTTATATTGCAGTTCGTTTTTATTCCATCGACCTACAAGAGCCAATGCAGCGCCATCGTAGTTTTTTTGCCTTTTATACGCTCCTGCCAGGCGAACTAAAGCTTCCTGTTTTATTTCTTCCTGAGGATCTAATTCCAGAAGTTTTAAACAGATTGAAATAATCTGAGAATTTTGGTTGAGTTTCAAACAGACATCGGAAAGCTTCAGGGCGATTTCATGTGCGTGTGGTCCCGGTTCGATGGTAATAAGAAGTTCAGTTAGTTTCCTTCGTGCGAGTTCGAAATTTCCACTGGCTATGTAGCAATTAGCCAGTTCAAAAGATATTTTGGCTTTTAAATGTTTGTCCAAGATGTAATCGGTCCTGTCAGCAAGTATCGAAATTGCTCTATCAATCAGCCCCATCTCTTGATGGATTTTACTTTTTAAGAGCAATAATTCGGTAGATTCTTTCTGTGAAAGCTGTGATGTTTGTACGTTCTCCAATATGTCAAGTGCCTGGATGAAGTTCTGCTGCTTTATTTGGGTTGTAATTAATGCCGAAACAGTTTTTATATATTCTTCTCCAGATAACTGTCCGGCAAGAGAATATTGAAAAGCATCATAGGCCTGCTGGTATTTGCCTAAAGCGAAGTTGCTTTTGCCGAGCAGGAAAAGTGCTGAGTACAGGGATTTTTTCTTCTGGCTTTTTGTAAGGTTTATATATTGAGTAAGCCATTTTGAAGCAGTTTGATAGTCCTTTTTTTCATAGCAACATTTGCCGGCTCCTAAAGCAGCAGCAGTTTGTGAATCCAAGGATAGGCCAAGGTTGTAAACTTTGCGATAAAGCCTTTGAGCTTCGTCATAAAGTTCTACTTCCATGGTGGCATCGGCCAGATATAAGGAAGCCTGTTCGGAAATTTCAGTATCAGGATATAGCTCGACAAGCTGCAACAAATCCTGGCGGGCGTCGGAGTAGTTTCGAATATTGGTTTTTTGCCTGCTGGAGTATAGTAAAGCGAAGGGAGCCAAAGACGTTTTTGAAAATAGGTTTGCAACCAGT
>Ga0272441_10016327_pt1 | contig 10278 bp, 7 predicted proteins | sample SSMProp6N_FD_193582 | JGI IMG/M metagenome (GOLD analysis project Ga0272441, IMG submission 193582) | Marine sediment archaeal communities from Little Sippewissett salt marsh, Falmouth, MA, United States - SSM-Prop-6N | ecosystem: Environmental > Aquatic > Marine > Wetlands > Sediment ... | reverse complement strand
TACGGCCGCCTGCACCAATCCCCAGGCCACCGAATGGCCGTGGCTCCAGAGCCTGTATCCGGTCAGCGCCTCCAGAGCATGGGCGAAGGTATGCCCAAGATTCAGGAAGGCTCGTTTCCCGCTTTCCCTCAGATCGCCGGCCACGATCCCGGCCTTCACGTCGATGCAGCGGCGCACCGTCTCCTCCATCAGGTCCGGATCCCTGCTGAAAATGCGTTCTCTTTGTCTGGAAAGGGTTTCCAGCAGAGCCGCATCCCCGAGCAGGGCAGTCTTGATCACCTCGCCAAGGCCGGAGCGGAACTCCCGGTCGGGAAGAGTCTTCAAAAGCGAGACGACGATACAGATCTGCCCCGCCGGGTAGAAAGTCCCGGCCATGTTTTTGTAGCCTCCGTAGTTGACCGCTGTCTTGCCCCCGATCGCGGCATCAACCATGGCCAGAACAGTGGTCGGAATCAGAGACAGACGACAGCCCCGCATAAACAGCGAAGCGGCGAAGGCGGACAAATCGCAGATCATACCCCCGCCGATCCCGACGATCAAACCGTCCCGGCCGAGGCCCTCCTTCAGGGCCTGTTCCAGGATGCGCATGGCCGCCGACCAGCTCTTGCTTCTCTCCCCCGGGGGAAGAACGACCCGGGCCGTTGAGCTAGCTCCGCCAGTCGGCGGGAAACCGTCAACGGCCGAAATCTTTGCTGTGTTTCGATCAAATACCAGAACAATCCCGGATTCCGTTGAAAACCGGCACCCTGCGATTGAGGAGGTGAATTGGATCTCCGATCGATACTCCCCGAATTGGTAGTGCAAGAGAGGCTTCACGACACCTCTCCTCCCAGCCTACGAAACGCCCCCACAAAATCGGGAAATGATACTTGCGCTGCCTCGAAACCATGAACCGTTACACCGCCCCGAATGCCTGGGCTCGCGCATGCGGCCGCCATGGCCATGCGGTGATCGCCGTGCGGATCGATCCGTCCGCTTTTGAGGCTCTGAGGTCCCTCCACGGTGAAGCCGTCCTCGCTCAGTTCGATTCGCCCCCCCAGGCCGCTGAGCAGCCGGCCCACCGCAGCAAGACGATCGCTCTCCTTGTGACGCAGCTCTCCGGCTCCCCGGATCCGGGTGGCCCCCTGGGCGAAGGCGCCCAACAGGGCCAGAAGAGGCACTTCGTCGATACAGGAGGGGATCGACTCGGAGCCCACCTCCGCACCGTGTAACGATCCCGGCCTCACGCGCACGCTTCCTACCGGTTCGCCGCCGCTGCGCCCCTGCTCCTCCACCTCCAGGCTCGCGCCCATTCGCTTCAGTACATCGAGGAATCCGAGGCGGCTGGGATTCAAGCCGCAACCTTCGACAAGCAGCTCAGTGCCCCCGATGAGCGCCCCGGCAATGAAAAAAGCCGCCGAAGAGATATCCCCGGGCACCGTCAATTCGAAGCAGGGCAGTGAGTCCACCGGTTGCACTGTCAGCCCTGAGCCATCCCGCCGCAGCGGCAGCCCGAGGTATTCGAACATTCTTTCGCTGTGATCTCTCGAATCGATGGCTCCTCGCAGGCGCAGCTCCCCCTGCGCCCGCAAAGCGGCGATCATCAGCGCACTTTTAACCTGAGCGCTGGATACCTCCAAGCGGTAATCGATGGACCGCAGCTCGCCCGCGCTCGGGGCGAACACCAGCGGCAAGTTTCGGCCCTGATTCCTGCCGTGAATCTCGGCACCCATCCTGCGCAGAGGTTCGACAACACGAAGCATCGGTCTGGATCGTAGAGACTCGTCGCCGTTGAGCACCGTTAAGAACCTCTGCCCCGCCAGCAGCCCCGACAGCAACCTTGCGGTGGTTCCCGAGTTCCCCGCCTCCAGGACATTTTCGGCCTCTTGGAAACCTCTCAGGCCTCTGCCCTCTATTTCCAGGACCGGTTTGCCTTCCGGGCTACGGGTCTCGGTAATGGCCACACCCAGGGCCTCCAGGCATCGACGTGTGGAAATACAGTCGCCCGTGTCCAGCGGATTGCGCACCCGGCTTCGCCCCTGGGCCAATCCGGACAAGATAAGTGCTCTGTGCGTAATCGATTTGTCCGCCGGCGGGAGGATCCTGCCCGTCAATCCGCGAGGTGCCTGAAAGTTGATTGTCATACAGGCTACCGGCTATCCCAGAGTTCCAGGATCTGCTTGGACCCTTTGAGCTTCCCGATGGCCTTCTCCTGGATTTGCCGCACCCGTTCCCGGGTAATTCCCAGCAGCTTGCCCGTCTCTTCCAGCGAGTGAGGCCCACCACACTCCAGGCCAAAACGGAGTTTTATGATCCGCATTTCTCTGGCGCTGAGCTTATGCAGAACTCTTTGGAGGGTATCCTGGAGTGTCAGGTTGAAGACCGTCTCGAAGGGCTCGTCGTATTTCCGATCCCCGATCAGATCAACGAGCCTGGTATTCTGCTCTGCATCCACGGGCAAATCCAGTGAGGTAGTCTCCTGATTGAGCTTATGAACCAGGATGATCTTCTTCACATCCATATGCATGTATTGGGCCAGCTCCTCCGCTGACGGATTTCGGCCCAGCTCCTGGGTCAGATGCTTGGCAACCAGGTAACATTTCTTGATCGTATTGAGCATGTGAATCGGAATGCGGATCATTCGCCCTTTGTCCGCCAAAGCCTTGATAATCGCCTGCTTGATCCACCAGGTTCCGTAGGTGGTAAAGCGGCACCCTCTCCTGTAATCGAACCGCTCCACCGCTTCTATCAGTCCGATATTTCCTTCGTCGATCAGGTCTAGGAGATTGAGCCCACGGTATTGGAATTTCTTGGCAATGGCTACCACCAGGCGGACGTTGCCGTTGATCATCCTGTACTTGGCCTCTACCAACCGGCTCTCGAGCTTTTGCCGTTTCTCCTGATACACCTTCTCTCGAACGATGCCCTTCTGGTGTCTTCTGTGCAGCCGCTGCAGCAGCAACCTGCACTTCTCGATCTCCCGCCCGATTGCCTGTTCCTGCTGCGCTGTTAGCAGGCCGTAACGCGAGATCTGTTTGAGGTACAGAGCCAGGGGATCGAGCTCTGAAGCGGTGTTGGGGAGCGGGGGAGGTTCCTCCCTGTCAGGATTTTCTCCCTTGCGATTTTCGAGAATTTGCCCTTCCTCCACGCTTTCAGCTTCGCGGAGCCAGCGAGGGGTCTACGGGTTTCCCATTCCGGTACACGAGAAAGTATAGTTGAGGCACGCCCTGGTGGACGTTTTTTCCTAATCGTCCGATTTCGGCTCCTGGCATAACCGTATCCCCCACGGCGACCAGGGTTTCCTCGTTTCCCGCGTACACGTAAGTATAGCCGTTTTTTCCTTCAATGAGTATCACCCTACTGAATCCCCGGTACGGCCCGGCCCAGATCACCCGACCGGAGGAGACCGAGACCACCACGTCTCCCAGGCTCCCGTAGATCAGGGTCCCTGTGATCCGGCCGCTCAGGATTTGCCTTGTACCGGGATGGGGCCAGAGAAGGTCGGATTTTGCCCCGGAAGTGGAGCCGTCACTGCTTCCCGCTGCTGCGGAGGCGCTAGACTCAACCGCTTGGTTGTGGGCGACAGCAGCCGGGATAGTGACCGATCCGGGTAGATAGAGCACCGCCCCGATCCTCAAGGCCGTAGAATCGGAGATGCCGTTGAAACTAATCAGGGCGTCCAGGTCAGTTTCGAATTGCCTGGCAATACTGTAGAGGGTGTCTCCTTTTTTCACTGTGTATCGGGGCGGGATCTGGATGCGCGTACCTTCCCGAAGGGAACTCGGGTCGGCGATCTCATTGTATCTCTGGAGTATGCCCACCGGGACGTCGAATTTTCGGGAAATCCTGTAGAGGGTTTCACCTTTTTTCAGAACGTAGCTCTCATTGGCGGCCGGGATCAGGCAGGGAAGCAGCAGAAATACAGCGACCAGCAGCGCCGGATGCGCTGCCAGTCCGCGTGAAGCTCTGGGTGCCGAAAATTTGACTGCTGCCATAGTAAAAGAGGAACCCAACCAAATCTTCGGCTTTCCTTTGGAAAAACTGAAACCATCTAATCGATCATAGCCGAGACAACAAAACAAGCCGACATCTATTTAGAGGAAACTCGGGCTGGGCGGATTCGAACCGCCGGCCTCTCGGTCCCGAACCGAGCGCGCTAGCCACTGCGCCACAGCCCGAAAAAAAAACCCCTCTGGGGTTTTTACGGGAGCGACGGGGATTGAACCCGCGATCTCCGGCTTGACAGGCCGGCGCGATAACCAGACTTCGCTACGCCCCCAATTAGCAAGGCTAATATACTACCACCAGATGCCTATGTGTCAATACCCGGCCTCTAAATTTTCCAAACAAGGAAACCGCGTAGGTGCTTTGCTGCGCGTTGACACTGGCCGGATTTCGGTGATATTTTCTAGCCTGCACGACAACCTCTAAAGTAAGGATACACCATGCCGTCAAGAGAGATGCGAAGAGCAACCCGCCGACACCAGAAGAAAGACGGAAACATCGCCGAAAAGAAGCGGCATTCCCAGCCTTTTCTGTACGCCTTCAGTGTCGTTATTCTTATAGTTATCGTGGTGACTTTTGTTATGGCACCCGCAATGTCAGGTTCTGGAGCACGAGGTAGATATATTTTCGGTTATTATAAAGGGGAGCCTATCGAATACATCCCCGACAACTATTTCTCCCAACGCAAAGATGCCATCGCCGATCAGCTGCGCCAGAGTGGGGAGCAGGAGGACATGGCCGCCCAGGCCTATCAAGTCTGGCGCACCGCCTTCGATCAAACGGTGCTGCACACCGCCATCCTGACTGAGGCCGAGGAGAGCGATTTGTGGATCTCAAAGGACCGCCTGGACAAAACACTGATCAAGCAGGGGCCCTATACGATAGACGGCGTCTTTAGTGAGGAGCGCTACAACGCCACCCCCGGCGCTCGGAGGCAGACCTACGAGAAGCTGTATCGGGAGCAGCTGATCCACGAACAATACCTGGAGGATATCTTTCAGGGATTGCGGGAAAGTCCGCAGGAGCAACAGTTCTTGGGCGCGATGGTCGATGAGCAGCGCCGCTTCAGCCTGGTCAGCTTCCCCTTCGGCGAGTACCCGGAGGAACAGATCGACGAATATGCACAGGAGAACCGGGAACGTTTTCGCCGCATCAAGCTTAGCCGTATTCTGATCAAATCCAGCGAACGGGAGGCAAGCGAGATCCGCAAGAAACTGGTCGATCGCACCGGGAGCTTCGAAGAGTTGGCCCGAGCCCACTCAGCAGATGTGTACGCCGAGAAGGGCGGGGATATGGGCTGGCGCTACTACTACGATCTGGAGGCGGATTTTGAAGACGGCGCTCCCGTGGAAACTATTTTCCAGCTGGAGGAGACGGAAATCTCGCCGGTGCTGGAAAGCCGTTTCGGTTGGGTGATCTTCCGTTGTGACACCCCGGCACTGGAACCGGATTTCGATGTGGAAGAGACAAGGCAGGTCGTGCGGGATTACGTGATGCGATACGAGAAGGGGATCGTAGAGGACTACACCCTGGGCCTGGCGGAGAGCTTCACCGAACGGGTCGGTGATGTCGGATTCCTCGGCGCAACCCTGGAGCAGAACTACTCAGTCGGGTTGACGGACTACTTCCCAATCAACTATCAGTCCTACTACTTCCTGTCTCCGGTGCGCTCGGCCCTGGAACAGATCAACCTGGCCTCTGCCGCCTACAGCGAGGAGTTCTTTATCCGGGCCTTCTCCCTGGCACCGGGGGAAGTATCGGATCCGGTGCTCCTGGACGATCAGGTTGTCGTGCTGAGACTGGACGATATACGCCAAGCCCAGCAGCGGGAGCGGGATCTCCTGGGGGATTACTACACCTACTATGCTCAACAGTCCGTGGAGCAGGATCTGCAGAACGTGCTCATGGATCCGGATTTCATCGAGGATAATTTCGACGCGACCTTCTACCAGCACGTGTTTCCCAGGCAATGACCGAGACTCAGCCCCGCCTGGTCGATACCGGGCGCGGGCCTACAGTTTCCTACAGGGGCAAGAGCCTCTACTCTCCCCGGGATCCCCGGGGCGCGGCGGTCCGCAGGGTCAAGAAACTCACCATCCAACCCAAGACACTCGTATTCGTCCCCTCCCTTGGGCTGGGCTATGGTCTGGCCGAGCTGCTCGAAAAGCTCCCCCCTTCCTGCCACGTTCTCTGCATAGAGGCGGATGAGCGGCTGTTCAAGCTGGGGATATCCCAAGCACAGCCGCTGCCCAAAAGCCCCCGCCTCACGATCATTCGCACGGCTGGACCCGAGCAAGCCGCCGCGATCGTCCAACAGCTGGGTCCCTGGAGATTTCGCCGCGTCGCGCCTGTTCACCTCTGCGCGGGTTATCAATTCAACCGCCGAACGTACGGCAAGATTCTCGAGGCGGTAGAGGAGGAGATCCGCCTGTTCTGGCAGAACAAATTGACCCTGATGGCCATGAGCGAGCTTTGGCTCAAAAACCTGTTCACCAATCTCCGTTATTTGCCCGGGTCGGGAGATATCCTGGATCTGGCCACGAACCTGCCTATCCTGATTTGCGGGGCCGGCCCCTCTCTGGAAGGCAGCCTGGGGTGGATCAAAAAGATACGGCAAGAGGTGATTCTCCTGTCCGTGGACACGGCCCTGCCGGTCTTGTCCGCCGCTTCCCTGCTCCCCGATTGGGTTTTCACTCTCGATGCCCAGTTGTATACCTTGCAGGATTTTCTCCCCTGCAGAGATACCCGGATCACCCTGCTCTGCGACCTGACCTCCAATCCGCTGGTCCTGCGGCTCTTTCCCGATATCCGCTTTTTTTCCACCCGTTTTCACCCCCTTTCCCTCTTCGACAGGCTTGAATCCGCCTCTCTGCTCCCCTCTTCCCTGCCCCCCCGGGGATCGGTGGGTGTCTCGGCCGTGGAAGCGGCTCTGTCTATAACCTCCGCTGCGGTGCTGTTCACGGGTCTGGATTTCAGCTATCCGAGAAATCAGACCCACGCTCGCAGTACCCCTTCGCATCTGAACGCGCTGCGCAGCTGTTCCCGTCTCCAGCCCTGTGGGATGAACAGCTTCGAAACTCTCTTGGCTCGCCCGCGGCTTTGGCTGAAGGCAAAAGGGGGAGAACGCCTTGTTTCCGATCTGGTGCTTCACTCCTACGCCCGCCAGCTCCGTACAGTCATGGAGGGCAGCTCGCGTTGTTTCGATCTGTCGGCGGAAGGTCTTTCGGTAGGGGCGCGGCGGATCGACACGATTTCGCAGTTGGTTGCCCTGTGCAGAGCCTCAACAGAACACGCAGTGAAACGGGCCGATGCGGCTGCCGGGTCCAGAAAACGCTCCAGTCCGGACTCCGGTCCGGTACAGCGCTTCTGCCAGCAGGAGCAGGAACTGCTATCCTCCGTTGTTCAGTCGATCGCCGAATTCGACCGGGTACCCTCGGAAGCCCTGGCCCCGGTGGAGTATCTGCGTCTTTCCCTGCCCGAGGCCGATCCCGGTAGGATGCTGAGCTCCTCCAACCTCTCCCGAATCCAAAGACAGGCCGAGGTATTGCGGCTCAGCCTACAGCGGACCGGTAACGCTTTGCAGGCCGGTCAATAGGCCAAGTCTAGATAAAGATGTCGGTTTCCAAATAGGCGGCCAGCTGTACGATGCTCTCCAGAAAGCCTGATTTCCTCTTTTTCACGTAGATACGCAGCAGGGCGAAACGATTGTCCGTGTCCAACTCCCATCCCTGGATAATCAGGGGATCATCCTTGGACAGGCCCGTCTCATCGGCAATGGAACCTGGCAGAACCCGGCGCACCGAATAGTTGGCCCTCCAGAGGAAGCGGCTGGTGCGTTCGATCTTCATCCCGAACAGGGGCAGGAGCACATTTTCCCGCAGATCCTTTTCAAGACTCTCCTCGATCGGGCTGAACGGCCGTTCGGCCAGACTGATTGCTCCCTCCAGAGACTCTCCCTCCCGCTTCCAACGAAGCGAGACCAGAACCGGGTAGTCCAAATCGAGAAGCGCGGACTGGATATCCCCGATCTCCGTATAGGTATTTCCATTCAGAGATTCGATAATATCCCCCTCCCGCAGGCCCGCTCTGTGGGCCGGAGATTCGGGAACCGTGTAGATCACCTCCAGGCCATCGTCCACTTCCCGGACGGCCGCCCCCAACCACGGATGTCCCGCCTCATCTCCGGCGTATAGCCGGGCAAGCATCTTCTCCACCCAGTCGAAGGGAATGGCAAAGTTCACACCCTCGAACTGCTCGATCCCGGCGAACACGATGCCTACGAGTTTTCCGTTTTCATCCAACAGGGGTCCGCCGCTGTTTCCATAGTTGATGGGCACGTCTACTTGAATCGCGTCTCCCATCTGCAGAAACCTCCGCCCCGTTGCAGACACGATTCCCGAGGTGACCGTATTTTCCAGCCCTGCCGGCGATCCTATGGCAATGATCTGTCCACCGACCTTCAGATCGGCGCTTCCCCCGTATGAAAAGGTGAACCGGGGCTCGACCTCGGCCTTGATCAGGGCCAGATCGAAAATCCTATCGTAGCCGATCACCTTCGCCGGGATTCGATCCTCCACCCGTTCGGAAAGACGGATGTAAAGGCGGGAATAGCCCTCATACTCGGGATCCACCTCGCTGGCCACCACGTGGTAGTTAGTTAGCAGGTAACCGCGCGGATCTATGAAAAATCCACTGCCGATAACGCGATCCGGGAAGCCCATTCCACCCTCTATCTTGATACCCCGGTTCACCCAAATGGTCACGGTTCCGCTCACCATCCGGTCTACCGAGGGCGCCTGTACCTCCGCCACCGCTTCCGCCTCGGGCAGCTCGAACTCCTGGAGCTCATACTCCCGGAGAGCCGTTTCGTACATGGTCGCGTTTTCCAGCTCCTGAGACAGGTCCAGCAGCAGTGAAAGCAGCTCTTCGCCCCTGGCCCCTTGGGCAAGGGCGCGCTGGGCGTAGTAGAAGGCCAGGGGCTTGTCTCCGTCCTCATAACTGGACTGAGCCAAAGCCAGTAGCAGCTCAGGGATCGACCAATCCGCAACCCGATCCTCTTCCCCGATTCCCGCCAGTGACAGGTATTGCCTCAAGGCTTCGCCGTACTCTTGCTCAGCGACTCGCTCCTGGAATGCGGCTGCGATCCGCTCTCTGATCTGCTCGGATAGTTGCTCCAGCTCGGAGTTGGGAATGCCGTCCCCCGGATCCCGCATCAGGAAGGAGGCCTCCTGGTACGCTTCGGTAAGCCGGTTTTCTTCGATCATCGACCGAATCGATTCAAGACGTACCGAATCCAGCTCCTGTACCTGCTGGTCGGTAACGCTGCTCTGCGTGCTCGAACAGGCCACTAGCGCCAAAGCGGCCAGAAGGACCAATACGCGTTTCATGGCAAATCCTCCCGGGAGTCGATCAGATCGTAGGTCCCGTTCAGCAAAGAGGAGAATCCGCGGACCACCGTTCCGTCGAAGCTCTGGAACTCCCGGCTGTCGTACAATCCGTCATCGTTGTAATCCCAATACATTTGCTTCAAATCACCTTTGAATATCTGCTCGAACTCATTCACTCCATCCCCATCTTGGTCTAACGTGATCTTCCACACACGGCCGTTTCGAAACTGCTCCCGAATCTCCGGCTCTCCATCCCCATCCAGATCCCTGATGCCTTCGACCGGCAGAGAACCTGAATAAAAAAGTGTATGGGTGAAATGTCCGGCGGAGTCTGGCAGCTCATCGATGCGCACCGTACGACCTTCCAGCAGGTAGGTCCTTCGTATGCTGCGCATCCTTCGCGTCCTGCGTTCATAGAGGTCCTTGTCTATCAAATAATCGACAGCCTGATAGGCGTTATTACGAATGGAATCCTCGTCGAGCTTCAGGTCTGCCTGAAGCTCTAGAGCGAACCTCTCCGTCGGGATCGCGACAAAGGCCGGCAGGCGCAGCGCATACGGCACCATCCTGTATTCCCTGAGGCTCGTTCCGGAGACCAGGGAGGCGGATTCCACAAAGGGGTATTCCCCGTACAGGTACTGGAGCTCCCCGGAGCCGCCCCCCCTTGGCAGCGTCACCTTGCGGGGAAGTCTCTCCTCGAAATCGACGATCGCCTCGGCAATCCCGTTCTGATCCTGATCGGAGATCCAGCGCACCAGGGTTCCCTACCGGTACTCGAATTTCTGCTCGTAGTATCCGTCCCGATCCAGGTCCCTGATTCTCGTTCCTGAATATCCCTCTGTCCGCACGGAGATTTCCTGCCCCGGAACCAACTCCCGGAGCTCATCCAGGTAGCCGATCCTCCCGT
>Ga0272441_10016325_pt1 | contig 10280 bp, 9 predicted proteins | sample SSMProp6N_FD_193582 | JGI IMG/M metagenome (GOLD analysis project Ga0272441, IMG submission 193582) | Marine sediment archaeal communities from Little Sippewissett salt marsh, Falmouth, MA, United States - SSM-Prop-6N | ecosystem: Environmental > Aquatic > Marine > Wetlands > Sediment ... | reverse complement strand
GTATGATCAACGTTGTTCCCGCCTCGAGCGCATCGGGATTGTCGAGATCGTTGGCAGCCATTAATTCCTCGATGGGCACGTTATATAGGAGGGCGATATCGGTAAGTGTATCGCCTGCGCGCACCATGTAGGCCACTGGAGTCGGCGTCGGTGGTGTGGTTGCTGTAATCGTTGGCACCTCACTGGCCAGACGCGCCATGACGTCTACCGTGGCTGTGGGGGTAACCGCTGCTTTACGCTCGCGGCCATCCCAAATATTGAGGATCAGCAATACCACAAACGCAGAAACTGCCGCATTGAGCAGCAGATAGATGAGATATTGTCTCCAGGTGCTTCGCCTTACGCTACCCATCGCCGCGTAGCATAGCACAGGTTTCCAAAAATGGGAAACTCAGCGGATGCCCCGCTTGCTCCGAATGCCATCACACACCTGAATCAAAACCACGTCCCTTTGCAAGGTAGCTGCGGATATCCTTTTGTATACATATCAGATCTATCCTTCGCGATGAGACTGCAGACGTTTCACCAAGTAATAATATTATTATTACCTTTATTGTGATATTATTAATTTGGATAAGCAAATTTTTCCTTGTGTCGGTATACGGGCTTATCCTGGGGGAACCTACGCTACCGTTTTCGTGCCCCTCGCACTAGCGGTAGAATCCCCCGTCAATAGAAGAACCGCCGGATGTTCCCCCCCACATCCGGCGGTTCATCATTTCAATCGAGTTCGATTCTTTGATCTACGGCGGCTTTTGGATGGATCGCGAAAAACTAGGGATGTTGCCTGGACGGGAATTGAATCAGGACGGCTGTGATGTTATCAGAGCCGCCTGCCTCGGTTGCAGCTTGAACAAGCGCATTGCATGCTGCCTGGGGATGTTCGAAGTTAAGTACAAGTCGATGAATCTCCCTTTCTTCAACCTCTCCCCACAAACCGTCCGAACAAAGCAGAAGATAGCTGTCGTTCTCGACGGAATGTGAAAAGACGTCCACCTGCAGTTGCTCCGTTCGGCCCATCGCATTCCAGAGTACGTTGCGGTGTGGGCTCTCGGCGGCTTCTTCCTCCGTTATCGTGCCCGTCTCAATTAATTTTTGTACCAGGGACTGATCGCGAGTCAGAACTTCAATTCCATCTCGATTGATGACATACGCTCGTGTATCACCGACGTGTCCAATCATCATATATTCGCCAAGCAAGAGGGCAATTGTCAAGGTGGTCGCGCCGCCATCGGCTCGATCTTGAATCAAATCGTTCGCTTCGATAAACGCGGAACGTACCAACGATTCCAGGTCGTCGTCCTCTTCTTCGTCTGGTTCATTTTCCAACAGACGCAGAAACACTTCTCGAGTCAATTTGTGCGCAACGGTCCGAACAGATATCGCACTGGCAAGCTGACCATGTTCATATCCCCCCAGGCCATCGGCTACACAGAATAAACCGAAATCCACCATTCCCTCATGCCCGTCCGCACTTCCAGAAATGATTAATAAGGCATCATCATCTGATTTTCGTTCGAGTCCGGAGGAATGTGCGGCGCCAACAACAACGTGCCGGCGAAGCTCAATACCTGGCGTGATTTGAGGATCGAGTGGCGCTGTAGCGGCACGATCAGGAGGTGTGCCAAGACTTTTTTGAAATAAGCGTGTAAAAAAATTCATAGAACTTGCTACCCTTCATCCCGTATTATAGATCGAGATTGCATCCATACCCTAACGATTTTACTTTTCCAATCGCACAAGATCAAGCATCCGCTCATCCTACATTGTTTGCAATCTGAATAACGGCCGAAATTCTCGCATATCTTCCGGCTTCCAACGCTACTCGTCAAGAGGATGAGCAAACACAATCCTATCAAGAATCGTATGAATGATCTACCTCTTCATTACCATCACAACCCCCAATCGCAATACACGCATCTTCAAAACCTAAGCGACCATCCCGGTTCACCAAAAAATAGCGCGTTTCCATTAGCATATCCAGATCCATGCCGAAGTATCGATTAAGAATCAAGCGAAAGATATTGACGGGTGAAATATCCGCATAGGGTTGAACATTCTCTACCCCATCCGGCAGGTAAAGTGCAAGAAAAATCGGGTAGAGAATTTGCTGACGAATCTCTGCAGATGGATAGAGATCTACCCAAGCCCGGCTACTATGGTCCGCCTGGATAATGATTATCGGATCCAGTTCGCTCTTTGCCAAAATCTCGTCGACCATCTGCAGCGTTTTGGTATTGATAAAGATCACTTGATCGCGGTACAGACTCGGGCTCCATTCAGTATCCATCCTGTCATCAAGCAGGGTAAAGGGATCCACCCCATGACGCGGCTCACCGGTGGAAGTGAACACGTATGGGGCATGCGGAGAGAGAATATGAGCGAAGACAAACTGAGGGCCGGGATCATCCGCATAATCGGATACGTGTTCGAGCGCATAAAGTACTCGTCCACGGTGATCATCGAATAACGATTGTAATGGAACGAAGTCTTCCCCCCTTAACTTTAAGTACAGTTTCCCAAGTGTGGTATCCATCACCATCAACTCAAAAGCTGCTTCTGCGTTGAAACGCATGATATCGGGAGATTTCGCCAACGAATCCGTGGCTGCAATCGAAGATTTATCGAAGCCGCTATCGAAAGCGATGATTTCGTATTCTAAATCTTTAAAGAAGTCGGTAACGCGATTGTGCTTGATTAATAGTGCAACGGCTTGACTCAAAACTTTTTCTTGATCTACATCAATGCTCGAGCGCAACACGTCAGGCGCATCATTAACATGCGCCATATTAAGTGACGATGCCAGAGAATATTCCGTGTTGGGATAATTGGAATGGCCTTCCGTAGCAATGTAAAAACCGCGATCTTCTAACGCTGCGAGAAAGGGTTCATTGTCATAGTCATATAAAGCCTGCAATACATCGGCGCGCGTATAGCCATCCAGAATGATGTAATAGATATCGCGTTTTGGCTCAGTCGATCCTTCTTCGGTGGCCAATTCCAACACCCCGGCCTCAGAGAGCACATGCAAATGATACGGCTTTACTTTTTCCCACATATCTGGAGTATTGTGAATGAATGAGACGATACGGAACATGGGCAATACAAGTAGAAAGAAGCCGGTGACATTAAAGTAGCGATTCCACATACGGAAATTGCGAATCCTGCGAAATACCCAGTAAATCCAGCCAACGCCTAATCCAACCCAGATAACGAGCTGAACATAAAGCAAGGCATCCCCAATATCGAATGATCCCATCCATAATTTCGACACATGACCATATGTCCCAAACAACACGATTCCCCCGCTTGTCAGTAAACCAGCCTTGATCGGATCGCGTATTAAAAGGCGCAGGGTGAATGAGAGCAAAGCGACACCAACAAACGCAATCAATAATGAGCGAATCACGCCCAGTCCAACCATATCGACATTTACCGCCAAAGGAGCAAGGACAGTATATATTGCGAAAAAAAAGGGGTGCAGGATGAAAGACCTTGCAGCTACTTTATTCTGTTTGACCTTCGCCATGTAATCAACCTTGTGCTGCACATTCCCGATTCATATTCGACATATGGAGCCGTATGGTAATAGTTCAATTACTGAGATTTGGCAAGTCACAACGGAGTCGTCGAACTCTGGGTAGATTTCCATTTCAAACCCTAACAAGTCCACAAAAGAATCGGCACATATCCCGTTGTTGGATAAGTCAGTAGGAAATTTATGCTTCGTCCGATTGGGAGCATATGGACTATTCCATTTCACTCGGATTCCAGACACAATCAGGTGTTTCTTGATTCCTTTTCTATCGAGTTTGAGATGCGGGAATAAAACAAATACCTCCCATGATAATTTCTACTAACTTTGAATAAAGCAAAATGGAACAACAACCGTCTCTAACTCAATGGACCATAGAGGACTCGAAGACCGATCTATCCCGTCGTGTAAACACAATGGTAGGCAAATACGAGTTCTTGCCTTTTCATGTTGTTCGTACAACGATCCAGGAAGGGCAATTATTATCGAGCAGTGCTTACGACCTGGGGATAATGCAACTCTCTACGAGTGGGCCCGGCAGGATTCGAACCTGCGACCAACCGGTTATGAGCCGGCCGCTCTGACCGCTGAGCTACGGGCCCTGGTCCTTCCATTTTAACAGAGCAAACGGAGCAAGCAAAGGTCGAACGCCCATCTCGTGGAAAGCCATCCATTTGGAAATAGATAGCTGATTGTAAGGTTTATCTACAAGCCATTTTTATACAATGGCAATACTCGACCGGGAGGAAAAATCGGCGTCTCAGCGCCGATTTTCTATCAGAGACCATGACAAAGCAGCAGAGTTTTTGGCTCAATCGATCTATCGTTATCATTATATTATTCGTGTCAAACCTGGGCGCGGCGAATACGGATGCACAACAGATTGATCCGCCAACACTTGCTCCCTCATCCAACGGGCAACCCTCCGGGCTGGTCTTTGATGTTTCGACCGTTGTCTCACAGGGTATCAACCCGGGCAGCGCGAATACATACTCATACAAAATCGCTGCGATGCATCCTGGCCAAAGTCCCACCAGAATTTTCGAAGTGCAATTCTCACAACCGGGCGTGAATGGTCCTGCGCGGAATATGTTTGACCCAAACCTGTATTCTCCGGCAATGTCCTCAATGTTGGAAATCGAGCATTGTTCCACACCGATGACCCTGATGTTACATTCCTCATTCGGTTCTTCACGCATGCAGGAACTTGCGGATCAAATCCAGCGCGCTGATCTCGTCACCATGACCTATCGCGACATTCTCGAATACCTCCTCCAGGGACAATGTCCCCCTAACAACGCCATTATTGTCTCGATCGATGACCTCGGATCCCATTGGCTTCGTAATGATTTTAAAGAAATGATCCACGTATTTACCGATCGAAACCTTGTCCTCGTTGTGGGCTTAATTGTTCATGGCCCGCAGAACCCTGAGATATGGGATTACCTGCGCGAGTTGGATGAAATGGGAGTGGAGATCGCAAGCCATTCGATCGATCACTACAATCTGCCACAACTTAGCTATGAAGCCATCCAGAGACAGGTTGTAGGATCGTATGAAATCATATGCGAGTATCTTGGAAAATGTCCGCTTACATTGATTCTCCCATTTGGGAATATCGACTCTGACGGGACGATCCTTGAAATCGCTGCGGATTACACATTTGTTGTCGGCATACAAGGTGGACGCACATTCAACGGGAAACCTCCCTGGTACCTGGGTAGAACTCCCCCCCATGAGACGAACCAGGGCATAACACTGGAAATGCTGCAAAATAATTTCCAATCCGAAACAACCTCATACTTAGAATCGAAATCGCTTTCGTTCCCGTCACATCCATCCCTGCCTGTATGTATTAGCATAAAAAAAAGCCCTCGCTGAGGGCTAGAGCGGGCGACGGGATTCGAACCCGTGAATGTCAGCTTGGAAGGCTGATGCCTTACCACTTGGCGACGCCCGCACACGTAGGCATTCTACCCTCATTTTGGAATTCGGGTCAAGTGAGCACCCGGTTTGGTCAGGAGCTTTCGATTCTTCGAAGTTGAAATTGACCCATGCCAGACCAGAATTTCAGAATTGCTTCTCTGAGCGCAAAATCATCGCTTCCGATGGAGTGACATTTGATTCAGCAATCACATCGAAGTCGATCGTCCGTTACTGCAAGGTTACCAGAACGGTAACTATCCAGTAACCTGCGCGAGAACGAATTGTCAACTTCGTTCGGTATCATCTTGATCAGACGAATATATTATGCAGATAATGTCCACACGAAAATGGTTGGGTACAGAAACAGCGATCATTCGAATTGGAAGCTCAGGAACAATCCACGTGAACGAGGCACATATCTTGTGGAGGTTGTGACAAGTCGAAGTGAGCGAGTATAATCGAAACGTGCAGTCAAAAGTACTCATCGTTGATGATAATCCCAATATCATCTCGTTTATCCAGCCCGCCCTCGAACGCGAGGGATATGTTGTGGTTACGGCCAATGACGGCCATGAAGCGTTATACGTGTGGGAGAGCGAACATCCGGACGTTATTATCCTCGATATCGAAATGCCGGAACCCAACGGGCTTTCCGTTTGCCGTGAGATTCGCGCTAAGGGAGATCAGGTTCCAATCATTTTCCTGACCGTACGCGATAGTATCAGCGACCTGGAAATCGGTTTCGTTCTGGGGGCAAGCGATTACATGACCAAACCTTTCGACATCCGCGAACTCCTCGCGCGAGTAAAAGCTCGCCTGCCACCTCCCATACAAATTTTCGATGACTACCTTCGGATTGACTCTCACCGTCGCATGGTATCGATTCATATCGACGACACCTGGAATCCGGTGGATTTGACTCCCCGCGAATACGATTTGCTCTTGCATCTCAGCAACAACGCCGGACGACCGATCGGGAAAACATCCTTGCTGGAAGCCGTCTTCGAGATCCCGGAAGATCGAGATATCGAAACCAAAACACTCGAAAAGCATATCTGGTCCTTGCGCCAAAAAATCGAGATCGATCCGAAATCACCAAGGTACGTGCTCAATGTACGCGGAGTAGGTTACAAATTCGAAGGCTGATGAGTATCAACCGTTTCACCATCCGAAGAAGTGAATTCCACACTACTGATTAACGCGATGCCTGATATTATTCTCTATTTTGGTCCCCTAGAATTTGCCGCCATCGTCCTTGGACTCATTGTCCTTTCATTGCTTTTCGCCAGTATCATTCACAACACACGATTGTCATCAAGACTCCAACATCTCCTCGACGGTTTCCCCTATCCGGCAATGCTATTCCGCAAGTTCCGTAAACCACTTTCAAACGGAACGGCTGGGAGATGGATCGAAAGCCTGGAAATCAGAGCGCTTGTGAATGATGTGCAAAGCAGAGAGCAAAACATCTTCCGCCAGGTACCTGATGTTGAGGGACTATCCTATCAAGCGCGTGCCATCTGGCTGTTAAAAGGAAACACTCTCATTCTTTTAGAGGACATGGGAACCGCACAACGCCAGCAAGTCTTCTATCGCAATTTCATCCAAAACGTTAGCCACGAACTAAAAACCCCGCTAACCGTAATCCAGGGACATGCTGCGAATATGAGTGAGACGCCCAAAGACAAAGAGGGATGGCGAACGTCTTTACGCATCATTCGAGATGAAGCACAACGTCTTACCCAGCTTGTGGATAATTTGCTTACGCTTGCCCGACTCGAATCTCCTTCATTCACACTTGAGAAAATACCCACATGCCTTGCCGCATTGTTGGAGGAATCGATCCTGCAGGTTTCCGATCTTGCCGAGGAACGCCAACTGGCCATCAGCCTGAATATGCCGCCCGGGCTGCCGAATTTGAATGCGGATCGACCCCGCTTGAAACAAGTTCTGCTTAACCTACTCGATAACGCCATCAAATATACTGATTCCGGCGGAGAAATCACCATCAGCCTGAGTATGGATGAGAAAAATGAAGAATTCATCTGCGTCGTTCAGGATAACGGCGAGGGAATTCCCGCCACGGATTTGCCCTACATCTTCGACAAGCTCTACAGGGCACAACGCGCGAAAGGTCGACCGGTCGAGGGGTCAGGCCTTGGATTATCGATTGCCATGCAGATCATTCAAGCCCACGGTGGCCAAATCGACGTGATATCGGAACTTGGTCAGGGATCGATCTTTACTTTTTCCTTGCCCTATGAAAATAAAGAGCAGCAGCCGGAAGATGCGAAATCTTGAATGTGACCAACTGATGAAAAACGCTGACAGCCCTCCCAAATCATCTCGAATTATCCTCTTATCCATGATCACCATGGGTTTCACCTTCGCTTGTACGATGGGAGTAATTTCAGGTGACATCCTGGCGTTGAGTCCCGTGTTGACGCAAACTGCTCAATCAGCCAGCTCGACGCCGGATACCACGGATCTCGCGACCCTGGCCACCGTAGAGCGAACAACTACACCATATCCATCCGACACCCCCACCCCCACAGCCATTGGCGGCGGCGCAGGCGAGATCATCTACCATTCGGGCGACATCGGCGAAGAGGAGATATACCGTCAAGCGCTCGACGGATCCGAGCCAATTGCGCTTACGGAGAACGACTCGTCGGACTTCAACCCTCGCTGGTCGCCTGACGGGAAGCAGATTGTTTTCGTTTCCGAACGCGATGGCGATCGCGATATTTATCTCATGCATGTGGATGATAAAACTGTCGTAAACCTGACCCAAAACACTTCCAACGACGATGCACCCTCCTGGAGCCCGGACGGCAGGTCGCTTGTCTTTTCATCGGATCGAGATGGCAACCGCGAGATATATATCATGGACACCGATGGCACAAGTGTGAAACGCCTGACCAATAACCTGGGTTACGACATATACCCGGCATTCTCCCCTGACGGTTCACAAGTGACCTTCGCTTCCAACCGCACCGGAGATACTGAAATCTATATCATCAATACGCAGGACCAAATAACCTTTCAATTAACCGACGGATACGAAGAAGCAAAATATCCCACATGGCATCCCGATGGCAATCAGATTATCTTCGCATCGGACGTCAGCGGAAATTTTGAGCTATACCAAATCACACTGAGCACAGGTATCATCGAAAACCTTACCAACAATCTCGCCCATGACGCTTCGCCGATGGTTTCGCCCGACGGGAAACTCGTGCTCTTCGTTTCCAATCGCCTTGGCAATTATGACATTTACTACCTGGAATTGGCCGATCTATCCGTCACTCGGATCACGATCAACAACATCTTCGACGGCGATCCGGATTGGAGATAGCCAATCGCACCTGATTAACAGATAGCACCAGGCTGCCATTCAGCCTGGTGCGGTTGCATCATATTATCTATTTTCAAGCCCGCGGAACACCATTAAGTAGCGGCCGGATTAGGTGGCCTTAAAACAAGGGTAAACCAAGATCTTCCTTTTTTAATCCTGAAGGTGCATCACAAGTAAAAACGCCGTGCTCTCCATCCCCCTCAAGTTGTAAACGACCGTACACTTCGAAATCCCCCTGAATTCCCGCAGGACGACCACAAACGACGCGCTTCTTGGTATTCAGCAATTCGACAAGCTGCTTGCGATCGAACAACATTATATCGCCCCATATGTAGCCTGCGCGTTCGTAGCCTCGAGCGAGAACTAACCGAGATGTTTCTTCATCGTATCGGACAGCTTCCACAACGACATCAAGTTTACGCGTTTTCCTGGAAACTCGTCTCCCACGCACCGAAACCTCCACGCAATATGGTGTTATAAAAAGCAAGTCGGGGTGGGCGGACTTGAACCGCCGACCCCCGCGTCCCAAACGCGGTGCGCTACCGTGCTGCGCTACACCCCGGCTCGCAAAGAGTATAATAGTCGAATTCGTCAAGGTCAAGGAGTGACAGCATTATGGGTCTGATATTGCTAGACGAACCACAAGAAGGCATCTTGGTCCTCACCATTAACCGCCCGGAAGTCCGAAATGCACTTAATTGGGAGGCGATGGATGCTTTCGCAGAAGCCGTTGAGATGGCGCATGAGAAAGAAAATCTCAGAGCGCTTATCGTCACAGGCACAAATATCGCCTTCTGCGCAGGGGGTGACCTTTATGAGTTGCACGGTTATCCCAGCCGGCGAGATGGCTTACGCTTGGCTGACGCCATGGGGGTTACACTCAATAGACTTACCGAATTACCCTGCCCCACGATTGCAGCCGTCGAAGGCGCTGCGTTGGGCGGCGGTGGCGAAGTTGCCATAACCTGCGATTTGCGCGTGATGGCCGAGAGTGCCTTTATCGGGTTGATGCATATTCGTTTGGCCATCTGCCCGGCATGGGGAGGCGGCCAACGTTTGCTCCGCCATGTTGGCTATGCACGCGCCTTCGAATGGCTCACGGCTGGAAAAGTCCTCTCTTCCACCGAAGCCTATCAAACCGGTGTTGCCAATCGCCTTTCACCGGATGGAGAAGCACTCCAGGATGCCCTGGCCCTGGCCGAAGAGATCATCAAACATGACCCGGATGCCATTCGGAAAATCAAGCAATTCCTGCGCGCAGGTGTTAACTGTCCTGCGGAGGAAGCTGAAAGACTCGAACGGGAGAACTTCGCTGACTTATGGGCTGCGCCAGCCCATCTCGATGCTTCCACACGTTTCGTGGCTAAGAAGAAAGGCAACCACCAACCGAAACGTGCCTGAATTTCTGTAAACCAGTGGGAAATGCAAATCGGTCTTTTCGAATATCCCGTCAACGTCAAC
>Ga0272441_10016324_pt1 | contig 10280 bp, 6 predicted proteins | sample SSMProp6N_FD_193582 | JGI IMG/M metagenome (GOLD analysis project Ga0272441, IMG submission 193582) | Marine sediment archaeal communities from Little Sippewissett salt marsh, Falmouth, MA, United States - SSM-Prop-6N | ecosystem: Environmental > Aquatic > Marine > Wetlands > Sediment ... | reverse complement strand
TTATCCGCCGGTTGAAAACACATTACAAAAGGCTGTGACAGAGAATAATAAATATATTGAAACCCTGCTAATTTTTGCCCAAAGCCGGGCGGCAAAAGGTGATATAACAACCTGTGAGTCCATTTGCCGGGATGTTATCGCGAAACCGTTTCCGGCTCAATATAAAACAGCGGCGCTATCCCTGCTTGTAAAAGTGAAGGGAAAGGAGGCGTTTGAACAAATTGTATCCATGATGTCCTCCGACAATAACAAAATCCGCATTGCGGCATTGCGTCTGGCTGGGCAATTTAAGGGGGAACCGTACACTCAAAAATGGCTGGAGCTGTTAAAATCGGTGAAACCGGAAGTTCAGGCTGAAATTATAGAACTGTTTGGCCGGCAGAAAGCGAAAGCGGCTATTCAGGTTGTAAGAGAGAAACTCGAAACCGGGCCGACGGTTGTCCGCCTGGCGGCGATCAGGGCGATCACCGATATATCAAAGGACGCTGCGGTGAATGACCTGATCAACACACTGGACGCGGCGAGCGAAGATATCGAGCGAACCACCATCAAACAGCGCCTGCTGACCCTGACAAATGGGTCGTTAATACCCGCAATTCAAAACAGATTGCCGGAATTGTCGCCGGAAGCAAAAATTGTACTGATCGACATTTTGAAACAACGAAACGTAAAAGATTCCAAAGTTCTGTTGTTAGCGCAGCTCGATTCTGAGGATAAAGTCCGTTTGGCCGCGCTTGAAGGGCTCGAATCCTTTGCGGGCCAGGAAGAAGTGCCGCTTTTGATCGAAATAGTTCTGAACTCAAAGGGCGCGGAAAAAAGGGCCGCACGGAATGTGATCGTCGCGATTATACGGAATAGTGAAAACAGCAAACAAGCCGTCGATGTGCTGCTGGACCATTATCAAAACGCTTCCATTGCCGCGAAGTCCGAGATGTTGAATGTGTTCAAAAGTATCGGTGGAGAGGCGCTACGAAAAATTGTAGTAACCGAAACGGCAAACGAAGAATTAAAAGACCCGGCCATCCGGGCGTTGACGGAGTGGCCGGACGCGGGCGCGCTGGATGATCTCGTCCGTCTGGCTAAAACCACAAAAGATACTACGGTTCAGATCCTGGCCATTCGCGGCGGCATGCGGCTGCTACGCGAAAATGTTTTGGGCGAACCGCGGGCGGTTTCCTATTGTCAACAGTTCATGGGGGCGGCTGTCCGTCCCGAGGAAAAAAGACTGGTCCTCTCTCAACTGGCGAACATCAAATCCCCGCAGGCTTTGAAATATACGGTCTCTTTTTTAAGCGATACAACCCTGAATCACGACGCCTCGTTGGCGGTGGTGAAAATCGCCGCTTATGACAGGGAACGTCAGGAGAATCTAACCGCGGAACAGGTTGCTCTGGCGATGATTAAAGCCGGCGCGGATGAGAACCTGCTGGCCAAACTCGATTCAACACCGGTTATCCAGGAGCAAGAGGACAGGGACCGGCGGGGCTTTACAAAATTATTCAACGGTAAAGATTTGACTGGCTGGAAGGGCCTGGTGGCTGACCCGGTGAAACGGGCGCAGATGAGCTCGGAACAACTGGCCCGCGAACAGGCCAAAGCGGACAGCCTGATGCGCGCGCACTGGAAAGTGGTGGACGACGTGCTGTATTTTGACGGCCACGGCGCGAGCCTCTGCACCGTAAAAGATTATGCCAATTTTGAGATGTGGGTGGACTGGAAGATCGAGAAACTGGGTGACAGCGGTTTGTACCTGCGCGGCAGTCCCCAGGTGCAGATATGGGACCCGGCGCAGTGGCCGGAAGGCTCGGGCGGACTGTATAATAATAAAAATAATCCGAGCAAGCCGCTGGTCAGGGCGGACAATCCGGTTGGTTCCTGGAACAGGTTCCACATTATCATGCGCGGCGAAAGAGTGACAGTCCGGTTGAACGACATGCTGGTGGTGGATAACGTCATCCTGGAAAACTACTGGGAGCGGGACAAACCTATCTATCCCGCCGGGCAGATTGAACTGCAGGCGCACCGCTCGCCGTTGTGTTTCAGGAATATCTATATCAGGGAACTGCCGGACACGGAACAGGCCTTCTCAGGAGAGCTGTTTAACGGTGAGGACCTGTCCGGCTGGCAGGTGGTCGGTAATTTACAGGACAGTTGGCAGGTTGAGAACGGTATTTTGTATACCAACGGCGGTGGCGGCGGCTGGCTCTCGACGGAAAAAGAGTACGGTGATTTCAAACTGGAACTGGAATTCCGCGTACCGCCGGACGGCAACAGCGGCGTGTTCATCCGCGCGCCCCGGCAGGGCGATCCCGCTTATACCGGCATGGAGATCCAGGTGCTGGACGATTCCGCGGAAATGTATTCAAAACTGAATGCATGGCAGTACACCGGCAGTATTTACGGCGTGGTAGCGCCGTCGGCGCGGTACAGCAAACCGGCTGACGAGTGGCAGAAAATGGTGATCGTCTGTGACGGCCCGCATGTTTCGGTTGACCTGAACGGTCACGGGATCATCAAGACCAATCTCATCGACCACATGGATGTGGAAAGCACGCATCCGGGTCTTAAAAACAGAAAGGGCTACATCGGTCTGCAGAACCACAGCACCAGGATCGAGTACCGGAAGATCAGGATTGAAGAGTTGAAATAGGATTTTTAGAAAGGGAGATTTTTTTGTTTTGAAAAAATCTCCCGGTACAGACTCTGCGTACACTGCGGCCTCTGCGTTAAAAAAGGCCTGAACTCGTTATTTTTTCCCGGCAAGAGTGAAAATTTTGTTTGACGCGGAGGGGCAAAGAGCGCAGAGAGTTTTATTTTTGCAGAGATAACATTCTACTATGACTGCCGCAGATCATCTCCTGACAGGAGCTGTTTACCATGACGAATCGTCAGTATGGATAGTTGTTGACTTTCGATCCTATAAATGATGCGGTAGTTTTTAAACAGAATTTCCCGTATATCCGGTCGTGATAACTCGGGGACTAAACGTCCGATTTCCGGGAAACGTTGCAAATGTTCAACCCGTTTGAAAATATTTTGAACCCATTTTTCAGCTGCTGAAGGATTGTCCTGTGCGATATAATCTGTTATTTCGGCAAGCCGTTCGATGGCCAGGGGCGACCAGATAACATTCATTTGAGTCTTTCTATTACTTGTTTTTTCACGTCCTCGTGTAAAACACCCTTGCCCTGAGATAATTGTGATTCAGCGGTTTGTATATCCGATAATAATTCCAGTTTTTCAATTAATGCTTCATATTCCGACACATCCAGCATGACGGCGGCGCTTTTGCCGTGCAGCGTGATCACCAAAGGTCTTTTTGTTTTTTTTATTTTTTCGATATATGCGCCCACATTGGCCCGAAATTCGGACAGGGGCTGAATATCTTCATCCAATTGTATTCGTTTCACGTACAACTCCTTATACTAAATTTAATACAATATAATATACAAAATAATAGTAATAATATGTATCTTTTTTTAATAGGAATATCTGTTAGTAGTTCGATCCTCTGAGAAGGATAAATCTTCCGGTTCAGACTCTGCGTACACTGCGGCCTCTGCGTTAAAAAAGGCCTGAACTCGTAATTCATTCCCAAAAAGTGTGAATTTTTTTTTGACGCGGAGGCGCAAAGCACGCAGAGATAAATATTTTTTTATCAATCCATCAGTTTAATATCCACATCACCGACGGTGTGGTTGGCGGTGAAAACGATTCTCTCTTTACCGGTCTCCTGAAACCATATCTTCAACAGACCTTCACCTGCCTTTAAATTAAAAACCGTTTTGTTTTCACCCGCAAAAAGCCTGCGGTTCGCCGTCACATCACCAAATACCACAAACAGGCGGGCGTCACCATTATAGCCAATCCGGTTAATGGCGATCTCGTAAGAGCCGCTTTTCTCGATCTTCACCGGCCAGCCTCTTGGAATCCCGTTGATATAACTGGAATCCTGGTACCGGCACAGGTGCACCGGATTTTCCTTTTCCGAGCCGATATGAATGAGACCGGGCGCGAATCCACGGCTTTCACGCATGTTCCTGTACCAATCTTCATATTGTTTGATCATCTTTCGCGCTATATCCGGGCGCTGTTTGGCGATGTTGTGCTTTTCCTTCGGATCGGCGCTCATGTCGTACAATTCAAATTCGGGTTTCAGGTCCGGCAGGTCCGTATTTATTTCTTCCGAACTTCCATAAACCGAAACCAGTTTGTAGCGCTGCGACCTCACGCAGCAGTTCTGATACAGCCGCGGGACCATGCCCCGGTTAAACTGAAAGAACAAATTCCGGTCCGGCCATTGTTGCTGATCGCCCCGCAATAGCGGCAGCAGGCTGCGACCGTCGGTTTTAACGTCTGCCGGGACTGTGAGACCCAGTATATCCAGTACCGTGGGCATAAAGTCTATGTGGGCGGCAATTCGATCGATCTTTTGTCCCGCTTTGGTTTTTCCCGGCCAGCGCATATAGAAGGGCACACGTATGCCGCCATCGTAAACCGTGCCTTTACGTCCGTGCAGATCACAGTTAAAGCGTTTAGGTCCGCCCGGCCCGTTGTCGGTCATAAAAATAACAACGGTGTCCTTTTCCAGATCAAATTCTTTTATTTTGTTCAGCAGGCGCCCCAGGTTGTCATCGATATTGGTGACCATGGCGTACAATCTGGATACATCATCATTAAATCCCAGATTTTCATACTCTTTTTTGGCTTCCTCATAAACAATTAACGGCGTGTGCGGGGCGTTATAGGGGATATAAACGAAAAAGGGATTGTCCCTGTTCCTGTCGATAAATTCAATGGCGGCGTCCGTGAAAATGTCGGTACAGTAACCCTTGTATATCCCGGGTCTGTTATTGCGCCACAATTTCGGATCAAAATAGCTGTTGGGGATATCCGGCGCCCCGCCGATAGCCCCGGAGAGGTGGATTAGCGATTCCTGAAATCCCTGGTCCGACGGCCGCATCGGGTAATTATCGCCGAGGTGCCATTTGCCGAAAATGCCGGTTTTGTATCCGGCCCGCGATAAAATTTCGGCGATCGTTACTTCGGAGGTGTCCATTTTCGCGCCGCCCCGGGAGGTGTGTACGATCCCGGTCCGGTAATTATATCGACCCGTCATCAGACTCGAACGGGTGGGCGCGCAAACCGGGCAGACGTAAAATTGCGTGAATTCGGCGCTTTCGGTAGCCAGACGGTCCATATTCGGCGTTTTGATCTTTGCGTTGCCGTGCGCGCCAATGTCTCCGTATCCCTGGTCATCGGTAAGAACAAAAATAATGTTGGGACTTTCTTTTTTCGGTGAGCATCCGGACGTGAACACGGATGGAAATACCGCTGCGGCGGCGGCAAATGTACCGGCCCCGGCGACGCGCTTTAGAAAAATCCTGCGATTCATATTGTTCATTATTTTTTCTCCGGATTTTTTTGTGTGAGCTTGTATTGTCCGTCTCCATAACCTAAAAGATCGAAATACGCTTTTGAATACGGTCCCCGCGGTTCGGAAGCGGCCATTTCCCTGATCCATGTTTCCCAGTGATTTTTCATTTCCGCCAACTTTTCGGGTTCCTGTTTCGCCAGATTATTGCTTTCGCTGATGTCTGTTGACAGGTCGAACAGTTCCGCGCTGTTTTTTTCGGGCAGGGAGTACCGCTCTTTGGTTTCCATAACCCATTTCCAATGTCCGACGCGGGCCGCCCGTTTGCCGCGAAGTTCCCAAAACATTTTGTCGCGTTTTGATTTTTCCCTGTTTTCCAGAACGGCTGTGATATCATATCCGTCGTATATAACATTTCGCGGCAGTTTGCTCCCCGAAACGGACACAAGGGTGGGGAACAGGTCCAGCGTGCTGCAGAACTCATGACTGACAACATTTCGCGGAATATGCCCGGGCCATTTGGCGATAAACGGCACCCGGATGCCCCCTTCGTACATGGTGCCTTTACCGCCCCGCAGGGGTGTCCGGTCGCCGCCGCCGTTGTCACTGACAAAAAGAACCAGCGTATTGTCTTCCAGTTCCAATTGTTTCAGTTTTTCCAGTATCCCGCCGATCGCGTCATCCATACAGGTCACCGCCGCCATGTAACGTTGTCTTTTCGTGCCGGGCAGGTCGCCGTACATCTTTACATATTTATCCGGCGCCTGGGCTCCGCGATATTCCAGATTTGACGCGCCATGCGGGGCGTTAAAGGGGACATATAGAAAAAAGGGCCCGTTTTTATTCTGTTCGATAAATTTGAGCGCTTCACGTTTAAACAGATCGGTTGTATATCCTTCATCCTTGATACGTTGATTTCCCCTGAACATGGACGGCATCCCATAACGTTCATGCGTCCAGAAATCGACGCCGGTATTCGCGAACCCGTAAAATGAGTCAAAACCGCGCTGCAGCGGTAAAAACCGCCGGGCGCGACCGCTATCCCATTTGCCGAATATCCCGGTTCTGTAACCGCCGTCCTTTAAGACCTGCGCGATCGTGATCTCTCTCAAATCCAGACCCTGGGTCATTTCCGGGGAGAATACATATTCCATTTCCTTATATTTGTGTTTATAATCGGTCATGTTGCTACGAATGTTCTCATACAGGCCGTTTCGGTGCGGATAACGTCCCGTGAGCAGTCCGCTTCTTGAGGGCGTGCAAACGGAACATGTAACATAAAAACCGGTCATTCGCATGCCTTCGGAAGCCATTTTATCCAGATTCGGCGTTTTGATGACCTTGTTGCCGAAACATCCCAGGTCATGGTATCCCTGATCATCGCTGATAAACAGCACAATGTTGGGCGGTCTGATCCCGGTTTTTACGCACCCCGGTAATTGTGAAGCCAGGACAGAACCCGCGCTTAATTTTAAAAACGTTCTACGTTTCATGATACAGTCTCCGTATTGTTAAGATTTGGCTATTCCGGTTATTTTTTGAAAAATTTTATTGCGGTGTCAACCGGTACAGTCCCGCGCCGTGCGGTTCCAGTTGTTTGGAAAACTCTTTTTCGAACACGCCGAGATCCTTTTGCGCCCACAGGTCCCGAACCAAATATTTACCACGCAGGTACTCGTATTCAAAGTCGAATGATACGGTTCGCGCCTCGTCCGCCAGGTTGAACAGCGCGACATACTTTTCATCACTTTCAGGGATATCGGCCACCCAAATGATGCGTTGATTCCTGTTGTATATTTGTCTGTTATTCAGGCTGTTTTGGTTTACGGCAAGCACTTCTTTGTTGCGCAGAAAAGAGATACTCTGTTCAGATGAAGTCATCGGGTCGCCGCCCCACATCAGCGGTGAGCGGGCGATACACCACAGGGTCATCAGCGTGTAATGTTCCGGCCAGGTGAACATGGACATCCGGTCCGGGCCGTGCGGTCTGCCGTCCAGAGAAAGATGACCGATTGGCAGCATGTCCGCGTCCGGCCAGTGATGCGGTTGACTCCAGGACGACCATGAATTCAGCAGATCAAATTCATGCAGCAGTTTGTCCCACTCGTCCCAGAAATCCGCCGATATCCGCCACATATTGGCCTGTTTGACGAGATGCTTTGCCCGCGATAAAGGCGCTTCCCCCGGCGACAGGCTGAGCACCATGGGCCGGCCGCACTGTTCGATAGCGTTGCGGATCAACTCGATCTCTCCGGCGTGATAGGGAGGGGCCAGGATGTCATCGGCTTTGATATAATCTACACCCCATTCGGCGTAAAGATTGAACAATGAATTGTAATATTCCTGCGCGCCCGGTTTGGTTGGGTCCACGCCGTACATGTGATTGCACCAGGGACAAATATCCCAGGGCTCGGCTATGTCTTTGGCGCTGTGATCACTGTCCAGAATGGGAGTATTATTGTATGCCGCGACTCTGTGAATGCCGCGCATGATATGGATACCGAATTTCATGCCTTTGCCGTGCACATAATCGGCGATGGGTTTGAATCCCTGTCCGTTTGCTGCTGACGGGAACCGCTCCACGGCGGGCAGCAACCGGCCGTACTCGTCCATGGTGGTATATTCCGGATACAGCGGCGCGCCGTCCTCTTTGTAGCGGATATTGGGGTGTCCGTAACGCCGCGGCGTATCCCAGTTGCCCGGTTCCGGGTGCCACCAGATATAATCGATGACCGCGTACTCCCAGCCGTACTCCAGCAGATTGTCCGCCAGCCAGTCCACGACCGCTTTGAACTGCTGTTCGTTAATCGCGCAGTCATACGAGTTAAAACTGTTCCAGCCCATTGGCGGTTTTTCCGCGACGGCGTTGAGAACGGATCTGTCGTCAGTTTTTATTCTTTGACAACTGCCGAGCATTATTATGACAACGAAAAAGAGCAACAAATATCTTTTATTCATGGTTCACACTCCTTTTAAAATGGCATGGTACCCTGAGTTTCGTTTAACGGCCAGGTATTTTCGTCGGTTCGCACGGACGACAATATTTCCTTCACTTTATTGACGATTTCCGGATGATGAGCGGCAATATTGTGTTCTTCCATGATATCCTGTGTCAGGTCGTACAGTTCAACAGGTTTTGATGGAGCCAGGCGTACCGCTTTCCATTTGCCCATACGAACCGCCTGTTTGGAACTGCCCTCATGGAATTCCCAGTACAGGTATTCATGCGTTTTCTGTTCGGTCTCTTTTCCCAATAACGTTGGCAGAAAAGAGATGCCGTCAATATTTTCTGACACATTTCGGTTTGTCAGTTCCGCCAGAGTGGGCAGCACATCCCAGAATGCGGAGATATGGTCGGTAATCGTTCCCGGATCAATTCTTCCGGGCCAGCGCGCCAGCATGGGTACCCGGATACCGCCTTCGTACAGATCGCGTTTTGTTCCGCGAACCAGGCCGCTGCTGTTGAAAAATTCAGGATTTACGCCGCCTTCTTTATGCGGGCCGTTGTCGCTGGTAAACAAAACCAGTGTGTTTTGATCGAAACCCAGCTCTTGCAGTTTGTCCAGAATTGTTCCGATATCCCGGTCCATCCGGCTGATCATGGCGGCCTTGCCCTTTTCCGCTTCCGGCCAGTCTGTATTTTGATATACCCCCAGCTCCGGAACCTCCATACCATGTTCGCCGCCCAGTTTCATTGCCTCGTTATTGGCATGCGGAATGGTATAGGATAGAAACAGAAAAAACGGATCTTGCTGTTCACCGAGCCAGTCCAGGGCCTCCCGCGTGAACAGGTCCGATGTATATTCATTACGCTCTATGCCATAGCCGGTCAGTTCTTCCTGGTCCTGTTTATAATGTTTTTCGACATGCCGGCCTTTATTGTTCAAAAATACTTTTTCACCGTTCCGCCACAGGAATTCGGGATAATAATTATGCGCGTGCCACATGCTGAGATAACCGTAAAAGTGGTCGAAACCATTGTTGTGCGGATCATCCGGCGGCGGCGGATGGCCGATACCCCACTTGCCGATACAGGCGGTCGCGTATCCTGCCTTTTTCATCAGTTTGGCGATGGTCAACTCATCCGGTTTCATTAACACGTCCACATTGCCGCGGACCGTGGCGTGCCCGACATGTTTTCCCGTCATCAACGCACACCGGGATGGCGCGCACACCGTACTGCCCGCGTAATGCTGCGTGAAGCGTTTACCCTCATGTGCCATCCGGTCCAGATTCGGTGTTTTGATCCTGTCCTGACCGTAACAACCCAGGTCGCCATAACCCAGATCATCGGCAAGAATGTAAATGACATTCGGCAAGCCGGATATTTTCCCTGTACAGTGAATGAAAGGCGACAAAGAGACAGCGCCTGTCAATCCCATTAAACGTAAAAACGATCTTCTGGTTTGTTTCATGTTTTGCCCCATTTTTCATTCATTAATACTATTGTTTTTTTAGGTTTAGAATCTCTCTATACTGTTTACTCTTTCTGCCATTTTTTCATGATCGCCTCAAAATCTTCACTTGTCCCGGAATGCCCGGTACAAACGATTTTAATATCTTTTAACTCTGATAACTTTTTGATGGATTCCTGCTGTAAATCTTTGTCCATATTCATAAAATTCATTCCGGTTGTCACAGAATTTTTTTCAATATGAAAGCAATCGCCAATAAATAAAATTTGATTATTCAACAAATATGACATGGATCCGGGAGTATGGCCCGGCGTGCCAATGGCTTTTATTTCATACGTTCCGGCTTTAAAAATTTCCCCGTCGTCAAGAGTATTAATTGTTATATTTTTTATGGTATTGTTTGTCAGCCGGGAACGCCTCACCGATCCGTCCATCAGCGGTATTTCCAGTTTTGACATATAGATTTGCGCGTGGGTAAATAATTTTACACC
>Ga0272441_10016320_pt1 | contig 10282 bp, 13 predicted proteins | sample SSMProp6N_FD_193582 | JGI IMG/M metagenome (GOLD analysis project Ga0272441, IMG submission 193582) | Marine sediment archaeal communities from Little Sippewissett salt marsh, Falmouth, MA, United States - SSM-Prop-6N | ecosystem: Environmental > Aquatic > Marine > Wetlands > Sediment ... | reverse complement strand
TGGATACCTTGTACTGATTATCATCTATTTCGATTTTGAGATCTGGGTTGTTCTTAGGTAGTATTACCATGTGATCCAATTCCTTTATGATTGAACCAACACTGGATTTGAATGGACCGAAATCTATTATCATATTGTTTTCATCAAGATCTCCTTCTATTTCCACTTCAATTTCATAGTTGTGTCCATGCAAACGAGCACATTTATCGTGCTTGAGTAACATATGAGCAGCTGCTAAAGTTAGTTTATCTCCTGAAATTTTCAACTTCACAATCTTCACCTATATCGGTTTTGTTTTTGAAACATCTTCCTTTATTTTTGCTATTTCTTCTATATATCTTTCAGCAATTTCTAGTGCAATATTTTCAATTTCGCTTTGTTTTATCCCTAGTTCTAGAAGCCCTATTGCATTAACATGAGAAGGAAAACCAGTGCTGGCTATATTGATACCAAAATGAATTTTGCTACTAGAAATTCCGGTAGTTGCAATTGCAACATTGAGTTTCTTCTCCTTCACAAACATATCCGTACCTTTTCTAACAATTTCAACGTTTTTACTCCTAAGAATCTCTATTATTATTTGAGTTAATACTTGTAATCGATAATACTCTATTTCCATATTTGGAGGCTGAATGTCAAACTCTTCAATTATGAAATGCAATGAATCATCAGAACTAATAAGAATCTTATTGAGATGTGATTCTCTTACAATATCTTTTATATCTACCATCTCGTCTGGAGATAATTTCATCCCTCCTCGAAAGATTAAAATCGTTTCACCGAACACACCGTATTTTTCAGCTGAATACCTACCCACTATTTGAGAACCATCATAAGTGATAGAATCAGAGAAGCTTTCTAGAATAATAATATACTGACTTTTCTTAATCTTCTTCATTCTTATCAAAACCATTAAGTTGTTCGTTTAATCTTCTTAACGTAGTTTTAACTTCTGCAACTGCATTATGTTGATGAATACTCTCATAGTTTACTTGCTTAACACATATTTCTGTTTCTGGAGGTTGGTTGGAATAATTATGAGCAACTTGCTTAAGTATAGTCCGAACCACATCTTCAACAAAAACTGGATTATTGTGTGCATGTAATACTACTGCTTGTTCATCTTTTCTCTTAAGAACCTCATGTACCGGCGCACTCATGGAGTTTTCTAATATTCGGATGATGTCCTCAAGTTCAATCCTTTCTGCTTTTTCTGGTTGCTCAAAAACAAGAATGGATTTTGATCTCTGGTTATGAGCTGCCAAAGGCATATCTTCCAATGCCAAATTTACTTGTTCTTCAGTAAATCCTTTTTCCAATAGTTTTTCTTTGGCAAAATCCCTTGATAATTCTTTTGAGCAAGGGCATACAGTTGTCCCCTCAACTTCCGCCCCAATGATTTTTATGATTTCAATTGTTTGCCCATTTTTCTTAGCTCTAGCACCAGCTATTAATTTATGAACACTAGATTTCTCTCTCTTGATAGCTTCAGAGTAGGTTTCTAATTCATAATCCGCGACTAGATGCACTTCTGAATTTGTAGCACCAGGTTGAGCTAAAAGGACTTTTTCTGCTATTTGGGAACATAAAATTTCACTATCAGAGATTACTTCTCCAGTAAGGGTTGCAATTACTTCATTGATAGCTTCAATATTTCGAGACATGTGAATGCCTCTTTTTGATGGAAGAAGATCAACATATACATCTATTTTGGAGGTTAATTCATTGATTTCCCCGAATCTTTTACGTTTGATTATCTTTGGTATGTCGCAAATACCTACTCTTCTAATACCAATTTGGATTTTTGAATCATCAGATTGAACGTCAGATAAAGCCTTACTATTTAATTTCATACTTTTATCACCTATAGAATTTCCACAGCTTTGTGCATCTGAATAGAAATTCCTATTTTGTCAGCAGGTAGATATTTACCTGCAAGTTGAGTAAAGTTATTTACTTGATTCCAGGTGGGTTTTTTGACCTTACTTCTTTCTGTTGGGGAAACCAATTGGATTACTATTGGTATGCCAATGTTTCCACATTTTCTTGCTATTATTTCGAAATCCTCTTCTTTTGAGGATTTAGTTATTACAGTTTTTGCATATATTTTGGAGCCTGCATCCTTTAATATTTTACACATTTGAAGTTCTTGATCTATTAGCTTATCCCAATCTAGTGCTGCTTCCGCTGTTCGATCTTTAACATCCACACAAGCATAATCAACTTTTCTTGCTATACTTTTAAGAAAATCAAAATTATCTGTAAAAGCTGTTTCCAAATATATCTTGAAATCATTTTCTTTGAGAAGGTTGATACTTGATTCAAGAAAAGATTCTTGATATAATGGCTCTCCTCCTGTAAAACTAATAGAATGTAAATCCTTGGATCTAAGCTTCTTAATTATGTTCAGAATATCTTCTGCTGATAATGGGTTTTCCACTTCTTTGAATTTTTGACTACCTGGTTGAGATTCTACAAAACATTTCTCTGTAGTAGAACTCCAAGACTTTGGAGAATCGCACCAAACACACCCCTTTGTACCATGAACACCCAAGGCTAATGGACAACCAGAAAACCTGACAAAGATTTGTCTTAATCCATAGCAACTCCCCACTACAGCTGCTCCTTCCCCTTGGAAACTTGAAAAAATTTCTTGAACATATCCCTGAGACATCGATATACAATTTTTTTAATTCTAAATAAGAATTCCCTCTGTTGATATTAAAACGAAAGGAGTTAAAGACTATATCTTCCTATTTGTTCAAAAGTAGCAAATCTATCTACGTATTCTCTGACTTTACGAGAATATTCTTTAGGATCTCTCTTCATGAGGTTTGCCGCTGTAGAATTTAATGGATCATCGGGATTGGGATTACTTAAAATAAATCTTATTGATTCAATAACATCCACCAAATTGTTAGCAGGAGTCCAATCTACTCCTAGGACTCCCACACAAATTCTAGTATCGAAAACATTTGCATGAAATACTTTGGTAAGCATTTTTACCTTTGGAGGTTTAAACGGGTATTCTCTTGGAATCTCTACCTCTAGAACAAATACTCCACCTTCGTATAATCCCGCACCAAAAATGAATCCTCGCCATAATAATGTATTGCCATCTACAGGTTTGAATGTAGGCAATTCTTTTTTCAATTCATTTGCTTCTATAGCAATTCGTGGCCAGAATTCTTCCTCTGATAACATGCTCATCACTTTATTATTTTATCTTGTTTGTTCTAGTAAACTCCAGACCCCTTATTTTGTATTTCAAGTAATATCATAAGTACTGCAGCAATTAATCCCTTCTGGTCTCCAGCAATCCTCTTGAACTCTTCTCTTTCTAGCATCATTGCTACAGAACGCCATCTAACAAGTAATTCTACTATGTCTCTTTCACTCATTAGCCTTCATTTAAGAAAAGTTTGCTAGCTTTATAATACTTTCTTATGTTGCTGGACGATGAAAAGCATTATTCATTACCTAACAAAGAATGAATCGATACGCCTATGCCACAAATTTTTTTAAATTTAACGTGATTATCTAGCTGTGAATATTCATGAGTAATCCAGAGGAAATGTTAGTTCAACTAATCAATTCAATTAACAAACTGTCGACACTAGTGCAAAACGTTAATGATTCTATTGGCAAATTATCTACACAAATCTCTCAACTAGAAAGTAAAATGTCTGGTTTTTCTAATGTTGAAAATCAAGTTTCTGAAGTTGGTCTTAAACTTGGTGAGATTCCTGGTATAAAGGATATGATTTCTAATCTGAACGCAAAGATTGATGGTTTGGGGTCTGCTGATCCCACACCAGTAGCTCAAGCTCCTGTAAAAGAGTCTGAACCTGCAAAGAAAGAAAAGAAAGAAGAATACGTTTCTCCGGGAGTATCCGAAGAGCAAGCTCCAATTTCAGACGGTTCAGGGGCAGATGCAGCTTTTTCAGCTGTTTCAGCAAAGTTTAAACATATTACTCAAATGATCAGTCCAAACTCCAGTTGTGGAAATATTGCTCAAATGCTAGAGGAACTTAGGGATGAAGTGGAAACCCAAGTGGGAATGTCTCCAATGTTATATGAACTAAATTCTTGGGTTCAGAGAGTTTCTAAGATGCCTGAAGGCGATATTCTCCTCCCCGAGGTTAATAGTGAGCTAATAGAGAAATTAGATGATTGGCTTAACAGAGTTTCGAAAGCAATTCACTTGAAATACCAATAAACTATTTTATCTTTTTTTTCTCTTTAGTAATACCCCTAGTCATACTGATATAATACTAGTTTTTTAACTTAGTAAAAGACATTATTAATATGATATGATGAACCTTAATGATATTAAAGGTATTATTGAAATAAACGGAGAATCTTACGACCCCAAAACTATTTTGAAAGCACTAGTTGAACAAGGATTAAAGATTCATCCACTTAACGGTTCATTATTAGTAGGTAGGACATTCATTGACTCGTCCCCCAATCTCAAATATGGTTCGAAGAATTGTCCAATTGCTGAACAATGTAAGTATTATGATAAGTTTGTTAACCAAAATGCGCTTCAGGATAATAATTCAGAATTTAATTCGAGTCAAACAAGTTATTCCTCAACTGTATCAAATCAAATACAAACGTCTTCAGATCATTTCTATACTGATCCAATCAGAATTGATTTAGATGACATTGATATCACAGATTTATTCTCTGATAATCCTGAAATAACGTCCATCGATGATGGATACGATGATGGATATATACCCGATTCGAAATATAGGAGTGAGTCAGATCCAGCAGAAATGGTTGGTTTATCTCCGCTAACTCGCTATGGAAAAACATCCAATATAAAAGAATCAGAAATACCTACTGAATATAGAAGTAGGTGCCCTGAGTGTCAATCAATAGTTAATGTTAGATGGAGATTTTGTGGAAGTTGTGGAACTCCCCTGGATTAGAAATCCATCTTCCCTTAAGCATCGACGTCGACACAACCTTCAGGTGTAATCGCGAACACTGCTTCTGTTTCTGGTAAGTATGGAGAATCATATACTCTAATTATACGCTTTTCCCCTTTGGATTTTCTCAAATAAAATCGTGTGGTTGCCCAATGTCCCAGAATATTGCCCCCAATAGCTTGAGTTGGGTCACCAAAAAATGCAGCAGGATTTGATTGAACTTGGTTAGTTATAGCTACAGCAACATTATAGGTATCAGCTAATCTTCCAAGTATTCCCAAGTGGTAGTTGATGGTTTGTTGTCTTTCAGCTAGTGTTCCTCTTCCTGCATATTCTGCTCTGAAGTGAGCAGTTGCTGAGTCAAGAGCTACAAAACCATATTCGTCCTTATGATTATAAAATAATTCCAGCAATCTTTCAACCAAAGTCATTTGGTGATCAGAGTTATATGCTCTTGCATAAGTGATGTCTCTTAGGACCTCTTCAAAGTTCTTCTCCCATCCAAGATCTTTTTGTAATTTTGCATGAATAGCTTTGATTCTACTCGGGGAAAACGTTCCTTCAGTATCAATAAAAACGGACTTTTTACCTACTCCACCAAGTTCTGGTGGTAGTTGCACTGTAACACATAATTGGTGACAAATTTGAGATTTTCCAGAACGAAATGGGCCAAATAGTTCAATTGTTTCACCTAATCTAACACCTGCAACCCCTAATTCATCTATAGTAGTAAGTGCATCTAAAGCTTTGATTCCATAGGTGAAAGCAGGGGAATCTTTTTGTTTTTCCATAATTTCAAATGCATTAACAAATTCAATACCCCCTCTTATTTCACTAAGCGATTCTTTGTATTTCTTTGCAGCTGTTGATGTTATACCATATTTTTCCTCTAGTTCTCTAATGGGAGTTGTTTCTAATAAATATACATTCAAACCCTTTTCCCTAAGCATATCAGCTGTAGCCTTTCCTACTCCAGGTAGGTCTTCTAGACCAATTTCTTCCTTGAAGAATTTATACTTGGGAATTGATTCTGATATTGTAGCTCGAACTTTTTTTGCTATAGCTCTTTGAATCCCCATAGATTGAAGTTCAATAAGTCTTGTAGTCATTAAGTCCTCAATTTCAGTAATTTCATTCTCATTTAAAGTATCCAGAGTTTTCTTTCCTAAACCCGGCACATCTTCTAATTTTTTAAATGCAACCTTTTTAGATTCTTTGGCAGATTCTTGTTCTGCCATTTCGATTAATTGTTCCTCATATTCTTCTATTTCTTTTGCATCAGGTTCAACAATTTCTTCTTCTGTCTCTGATTTTTTACTCATTACTTTTGCACCACTACTATTACTTCGAAGAGGTTAGAGTATTTAAAGGTAATACTCAATTAGATAGTATTCTAACCTTAATTTAACTTCTTCGTAGGGACCCCAATTCAAAAGTAAAGAAAATGAAAATACAAATTACTAATCAAAGGTTTTTGCTAATAATCTATCCCCTTTCTGGCTAAAATACCATTGTTGAATGGGTGTTTGATTTCTTTGATTTCTATCATCTCATCGAATTTACCTTTAAATATCTCCGGTATTTCTCTACCTGTAATAATTATTTCTTCTTCTACCTTTTCCAATAGGGGTTGTAAATTTTCCCATGTTAAAAGATTATAAAATAGAGCGGTCCCTAGCTCATCTAATAGTAATACATCCGTTTTATTCTTGTTTATCTCCTCAAAAACCTCATCAATTCCTTCCCTAACTATTTGTCTGAATTCTTCTATCTGCTTTTCTGAAACTAAAAATTCATCCTTACCAAAGGTAAACCACTTTAAAGAATCGAATCTTTTAAGGAAATAACATTCCCCGCAATCTTTACCAGTTTTTAGAAATTGTGCAACTATAATTCTCTTCCCCCTAAATCTCTCTAAATAGATATGTCCCATTGAGGTTGATGTTTTACCTTTACCAGAACCAGTAATAAGGGTGATTTTCGCCATTGAAAAAACAGAGTAGTGACTCTTTATTAATTTTGATGTTCAATTATGCAGAAACTATAAGTTAATTGTTTATCTTCCAATAGATTTTCGTCTATTGCTCTGATCCTGAATTGCACTTTCAATCAGCGTTTTTACTAAATTAGCTATCCCATCACCTGTAAGAGCGGATGTTTCAATATACCTGCACCCCAATCTTCTAGCTATTCTTTCTGCATCACTTCGTTCAATTTCTCTAGTTACGTCTGTTTTGTTTCCAACGATAGTTATATCTAAGTCTACATTTTCCTGTCTTAGTTCTCTAATCCAATCTGCACACTTCTTGAACGAATCTCTATTGGAAACATCGTAAATAATTGCAGCAGCATTTGTTCCAGGATAGAGGAGTTTTCTTACAACACCAAATCGTTTTTGACCAGCCATGTCATAAAATAGTGCAACAGCTTTTCCTCTATTGGTCTTGAAAGAATAGGTGTGAAATTCCGCTCCAACGGTTGGTTTGTATTTTTTAAGAAATATATTTTCACTAATTCTTTTACAGATAGTTGTCTTTCCTGATCTTCCTGGACCACAGATTGCAAGCTTGTAAATGTCATAGTCGCGGAATTTTACCTCTACCTTAGAGCCCATTACGGGAGCACCATGTAAAAACCCTAAAATTTCAATAAAAGGCGATGTAATACCTCGCGGTTACGAGAAAATATATGCTAAATCTTGTGCAATACACTTCTGAATTTTTAAATATCTCTTCGATATAATTTGTTTAACATGACTTCTGAATTCAAGAAAATAGCTGTTGTTGGTTCAGGTACAATGGGTAGTGGAATAGCTATAGTATTAGCACAAGCTGGCATTGAGGTTAATCTTGTAGATATAGAACAAAGATTTCTGGATCATGGATATCAAAATATAGATAAATTTCTTAAATCACGTTTAAAGAGAGGAAAACTGAGCGAGGAGGAAATTTATAATCTCAAATCTCGGATTAAACCATTCTTAGTATTGGAAGAAGCAGTACAAGATATTCAGTTAGTAATAGAAGCTATAACAGAAGAAGAGGCAGCTAAAAAGAATCTTTTTGAAAAACTTGAAACATACTGCGAAAGTGATGTTATTTTTGCTACAAATACTTCAGCAATTAAAATCTCAGAACTTGCAGCAGCTACAAAACGGTTAGATAAATTTGTTGGGATGCACTTCTTTAATCCTCCTGCTCTAATGAATCTGGTCGAGATTATAAGTGGAAATGCTACCAGTGATAAGACAATGGAAAGAATTCTCTCTCTATGTGAACTCCTAGGGAAAACTCCCGTTCCCTCAAAGGAATCGCCTGGTTTCATAGTCAATAGATTGCTTTGGATGTTTCTAAATGAATCTTATAAGCTCCTTGAAGCTGGAATAGCTGAGAAGAATCATATTGATCAAGCTATTAAATTAGGATTAAATCATCCAATGGGTCCTTTCGAACTCTCCGATTATATCGGACTAGATATAATGCTAGAAATAGGAGAATATATCAAGAATCAATTAGGTGAGAAGTACGAACCTGCTCAATTATTAAGAGAGATGGTTCAGCAAGGTAAGTTAGGAAGAAAAACAAAAGAAGGATTTTACGAATATTGAGTAAAATAGATGAAAGAAAGATTAAGCTTCTATCTTCTTCTGATATACAACACGAAAGCTGAAATAGCTGCAATTACAGCAGGTGCAACTGCAAAAATAATCCATGCCCATCCATTAGGGATGGGAGTTCCAATATCCCATCGTGGTAAGTCAGGATCAATATCATCATTTTCTATGCCAAAACTGAGTAAATATTTACTACTCCTTATATTTTCTTGCAAATCAGTCCAGTTATCATAGAATGACATATAGGCCCAAGGTATTTGGGAATCAGTCACTATGTCCGATGTAATATTGTACTTGAAGATCATTTTTTCTTCTGGTTTAATCTCAGAAACGTTGTACTCCAGATAGTTTTCAGTCATGTATAAGCCAGTTATATTCACAGCTGCAAACTCATTAATAATCGGAGAAGCCATTGTTTCATTTATAGTTAGGTTATCTCCAATTAGGCCTCCTAAGGAACAAGAAATTAGTTCTAGTTGACTGGCCTCTGTAAGATTTAATGAGACAGTAATATTGGTTATTGAATAGTCTAAATAGTTCTTGATGAGGATTCCAATAGTAATATTTTCTCCAACGAGAGCTTCAGTTCCAGATGTTACCTGATCAAAAACTAGTTCCTCTTCTGGTATAAAACTTACAATTGAGTAATTGTAACCTAGTACAGATATTAGCAAAGTTATGAAAAGTATTTTACCAAATCTTCCCATTATCTTATCTCCTACAGTCCATAAAAAGTGATAATGTTTTTAACTTTAACTCTTTGTGAGCCATTTACGAAATGAGGTTTTTACAACAAATCTAAGGTACTTTGATAAGCTCTCACTATATCTATATTTTCTATAAGAGAGGATTTTGCGACTATTTCAGGGAGATGTTGATTAACCCAATTCATCGCATCTTCCATTTTCTTGCGCATTGTAGGGTCAGTGCTCCTAAATGTGTCTACAAGATTGTCAAAATCCACAGTTTGATTGTTTTCCAATAACTCTAACCATGATTTTAATGTTGCTATCCTCTGAGATGGTAGAATGAATTCAACAGTCTTTTTTCCTCTATTTGCTACAACAACCCCCTTTATTTTCACAGGCATCAAAGCTCTAAACTGACCACCAAGCTGAGACCTAAAAAACATAGACAATATTTTTGTTTTATCTGATATTCTGAGCCTGTTGTAGAGAAGGTCATAGTTAATCAAAGTTGTTCCAAAAAATACTCTAGTATCACCATGTTCGATGTTAAGAGCTGATTTGCTTTCTAATTCTGAGTATAGGTCGTTTGTTTTGAATCTAACCCCTATTACTCTTGGTAGATCCTGAGAAAGCTTAGCAAGGACTTTATCAACTTCGCCTTCAATGATAAGGTCATCACCTGAGTGTGAAAAACGAGGATCAAAAATTCGTTTAATTGTTACAGCTTCTTCTTCCAGAGATGAATACAGATCATTTAAGACATCTATATTCAAAGATTTTTGTGAAATTCGTATCATAGTGGTTTCTGGCAATTCTAACACCCCATTCTTAGCTAAACCAACTATCGAGGGACTTTTGTCCTTCTATTGATTCACTCCACGAGATACCAATAGTATCAAGTAATTGTATTAATGTAGATTTCAGTAGTTCTTTAACTTTCGCTATATCAACATCCGTTTTATTAGCTAACTGAATGGGTTTGACAGAACACTCATTACTCTTGGAAATTTTATCAGATACCTTAACATCATAAGCTGGAA
>Ga0272441_10016317_pt1 | contig 10282 bp, 5 predicted proteins | sample SSMProp6N_FD_193582 | JGI IMG/M metagenome (GOLD analysis project Ga0272441, IMG submission 193582) | Marine sediment archaeal communities from Little Sippewissett salt marsh, Falmouth, MA, United States - SSM-Prop-6N | ecosystem: Environmental > Aquatic > Marine > Wetlands > Sediment ... | reverse complement strand
CGCCGAGCATCGTCGCTGCCTTGGTCAAGAGTTGCGGGATGACCACCGCGAAGAGGACGCCCACGGGCACGCCGAGCGCCCCGCCCACGCCCGAGAGGGTCACGGTTTCCACGAGGAACTGGCTGATGATGTCCTTCCGCTTGGCCCCCAGGGCCCGGCGGATGCCGATCTCGCGGGTCCGTTCGGTGACGGTGGCGAGCATGATGTTCATGATGCCGATGCCGCCCACGATGAGGCTGATGGCGGCGATGGAGACGCCGAGGATCGCGAACAGCCACTGTGTCCGCTCCAGGGCCTCCAGGCGTTTGAGCGGCACGTGCACCGTCCAGTCCTTCTTGTTCGGGTCGTGGAATCGCTCCAGGAGGCCAGTGATGATACTCTCAGCGGGGAGAACCTGCTCGGCCTCGGACACCTTGACGGTAATCTCGTGGAGTTCGCAAATCTCGAAACTCCGCGTGCCGGCCGAGCGGTCGCTGAGAGTTTCGCCGAATCGTCGGCGGGCGGCCGTCAGCGGGATGTAGATGGTGCGGTCGTACTCGCTGCCCTCGCCGCCCGATGTCTTGCCGCGCTCCTCCATCACGCCGACCACGCGGTAGGTGTACTCGCCCAGCCAGAGGTTCCGGCCGACCGCCTCGGAGCGGGGAAAGAGTTTGCGGGCGATGCCGGCGCCCAGGACGCACACGTTGTCGATCTTGTGCTGGTCCACGGCCGTCAGCCATCGTCCCCGCGCCACGCGGATGCCGTACGTCTCGTCGTACCACGGGACGGTGCCGAGGACCTCGGCCCGCGTGCGGCTGGTCAGGTACCGGGCGATGACGGGGATGCGCCGGGCGGGCACGACCACCTCCGCCGTCGGAACGGAGGACTGGATGCGTTCGGCGTCCTCGTAGGTCAGGCCGTAATTGATCGCCACGCCGCTCGACGCGCTCTGTTCGGTGGTGGACTCGCTCTCGGCGGGCTTGACGGCCTCGACGATGATGTTGGTGGCGCCCATGCGCCGGATTTCCTCCTTCATCTTCTCGCCGATGCCTCGCACGACCGCCAGCGTCGCGATGACCGCCATCACGCCGAACAGGATGCCGAGCATCGTCAGGACGCTCCGCCCGGGATGGACGAGCAGGCTTCGGATGCCCAGCCGCAGAATCTCGGTGGATTTGAAGGGGAGCATCTCGGGTTCACTCGGTCAGTGCGTTGGGGCTGCAGGTTCTTGTGCGCGGTGGGCCAGCGTGCCCACCGCGCCCGGATCGTTCATTTCGCTTCCGCGCGGCGGGTGCGGAGACCCGCCGCATTCCCAACGGCGCGGCCCGCAAGCGGGCCGGCGAACATTGGCCGCGTTCCGCGCTCGTCTCGGCCCTGGAACCTCCGACCACCCTATCGGGGCCGCAGGCGCCGTCATGGCTTCCCGTTGACGACCCTCCCGTCGGCCATGCGGACGATGCGATGGGTCCGCTTGCCCACCTGCGGGTCGTGCGTGACGACGATGAGCGTCCGGCCGCGCTCGGCCAGCGCGTCGAAGAGATCCAGGATGTCGTCGCCGGTGCGGGAGTCGAGGTTGCCGGTCGGCTCGTCGGCGAGCAGGATGAGCGGGTCGTTCGCCAGGGCCCGGGCGATGGCCACCCGCTGCTGTTCGCCGCCGGAGAGTTCCGCCGGACGGTGCCGGGCGCGGTCGCCCAGGCCGACGCGGTCGGCCAGGTCGGCGGCGCGGTGTCGGCGCTGGCGGCGAGGGATGCCCTGGTAAAAGAGCGGCACCTCGATGTTGTCCAGGGCCGTGAGTTGCGGTATCAGGTTGAACGATTGGAAGACGAACCCGATCCGCCGGCTGCGCACTTCGCTGAGGGCGTCGTCGGAGAGACGCGAGACGTCGTCCTGGCCGAGAATATATCGGCCGCTCGTCGGCCGGTCCAGGCACCCCATGAGGTTCAGCAGGGTGCTCTTGCCGGAGCCGGACGGTCCCATGACGGCGAGGTAGTCGCCTTCCTCGACCGTCAGATTCACGCCGCGCAGCGCCTCGACGGAGACGTCGGCGCTCATCTGGTACGTCTTCTTCAGGTCGACGAGTCGGGCGAGGCTCATGGGGAGGTCTCGGCGTCCTGTCGGCCGGCCTTGCGGCGGCCGGTGCCGGTGCGGTTGGTGCCGGCGTTGTCGTCGCGGTCGGAGGGCGTGCGGCCGGCGGGCGGCTTGCCGCCGGCGCCGCCCTGCTGCATCATCTTCTGAAGGCGTTTGCGCTGGTCTTCGGGGAGGTTCTTGAGCCGCTCGCGGATCTGCTTCATCTGCTCGGGCGAGAGGTTCTTGAGGTCAGGCATCCCGCCGCGGGGCGGACCGGCCTTTTCGTCCCCGGGCGTCTTGTCGGCGGGGGCGGCGGCGGGGGCCTCGCCCCACTCGTCGTCGGTCGCGCCCTGCGGGGGCTTGGCGCCCGCGGGCACGTCCAGGGCGGGGGCGCCCGTCGGACGGTACAGGTACACGCGCTCGCCGGCCTCCAGGCCCTCCAGGATTTCGGCGTGCTGCTGGTTCGAGAGGCCGACCGTCACGCGCCGCGTCTCGATGCCCCCCGCCGCGTCGACGTAGACCACCTGGAACCCCTTCTCGACGTGGACGGCCGAGATGGGCACTTGGAGGACGTCGTCGCGCCGGTCGATGAGGATCTCAACTTGGGCGCTCATGCCGGGCTTCAGGCCCGTCGGCGTTTCGTCCAGCGTGACCTCGGTCGTGTAGGTCTTCAGGCCCGGGTTCAGCCACCAGTTCGTCCGGTCGGGCATGACGGCGATTTTGGTCACGGTGCCCGTCAGGCGCTGGTCGGGCAGGGCGTCGATGCGCACGAGGGCCCGGTCGCCGGTGTCGACCTGCTTGACGACGGATTCGTGGAGGCGGACCTCGACGCTCATCTCCGAGAGGTCCGGCAGTTTGATGAGCGACTGTTGATGGTAGACGGTGGCCCCGGCCTCCAGGGGCTCGTTGCTGCCCCAGCGGCGCCCGCGTTCGGCGTGGTAGACGACCATGCCGGGCTGGGGGGCGGTGATGGTGGTGGCGGCGAGTTGCTCGCGGACCTTTTCGAGGTTCGTTTCCTCCAGCCGCAGCGCCTCGCGGTTGTTCTCCAGGTCGGCCTTGGCGCTGTCGAGTTCGCTCTGGGTCCGGGCGTCCACGCGGTCGCGTTCGCGGCCGGCCTCGAGCCAGTCGGTGTAGTACTGCTCGGCCATCTTGGGGAACTCGTAGCGGAGGAAGAGGTCGAGGGCGGTCTTGGCCTGGCCGAGGGCCACGTCCATGCGCTGGGCCTTCAGTTCGTCGGCCTCCAGTTCCATGCCGGTCACGTAGCCGCGGCTTTCCAGTTTGCGGGTCCATTCGACGGTGCTGTTGGCGCGTTTGAGTTCTTCCTCCGCCAGGTCGATATCGCTCTTGAGTTTGAGTTTCTGCTGGAGCGCCTCGCCGCCGAGACGCTCCTCGTCGACGAGGCTGTCGAAATCGGTGCCGCCCTCGGCCTGGACAACGTCGTCGGCCAGGTCCGCGCCCAGGTACTTGCGGAGATCGAGCAGGGCGAACTTGACGGCCAGGTTGGCCTCCGCCAGGAGGCTTTCGCGGGTGCTTTGCTCAATGAGGTACGCCTTCTCGGCCTTCTCGAAGGCGGCCTTGGCGGTCTTGTGCGCCATTTCCTGCGAGCGGAGTTTCTCCTCCAGGGCCGCCGAATCCAGCCGGATCAGTTCGTCGTCCTCCTTGACGAGCGTGCCTTCCTCGATGATCCACACGACGGTGCTCTGGCCCTCGACCTCGCAGCGGACGATCGTGGACCGCTTGGCGTCCACCTCGCCGCTCTCGGTGATGCTGACGACGAGCGGCTCGCGCACGGCGGCCGCCACCTGGCCGGCCGTCGCCCGCTTCGCCGAGCCGACGTCCATCCCCGCCCAGACGGCGATGCCGACGGCGAGCACGACGGCGGCGCCGACGGCCAGGCCGAGCCGAAGCCACCGCCGCGACGTCCCGCTTGCCGCCGACGCCGACGCCGTGGCCCCGCTACGGGCCGTTGTCGGTAAGGATCCATCCATTGATCTGTCCCTTCTCATCGACGGTCAGCGTCCCCAGGTCGCGGGCGAAATCGAGGCTGGCGATCGTGTGGGTGACCAGGGCGGCGGTCAGGGCGTTACGGGCCGCCAGGAGGTCCGCCTCGGCGTCCAGGAGGTCTCGCTGTTCGACGCGTCCGGCCTGGAGCAACAGCCGGGTCGACTCCACCCGCCGCTCGGCCAGGGCGACGCTCCGTTTCTGGATCTCGTAACTCTCCCGCGCCTGCTGGAGCCGTCGGTGCGCCTGCCGCACGTCCAGCACGACGTTGTCGCGGGCCTCTTCGAGGGCGCGGCGAGCGGCCTGCTCGGTAATCTGCGTCTCCCGCAGCGCGTTGCGCTCCGTCAGGCGGTCCACCGGCAGATCGATGTCGAAGCCCACGCGGTAATCGCCCCGCGACAGGGCGATCCGGGCCGACTGCACCCTGTCGGCCCGCGGCGCGTAGCCGATGCTTGCCACCAGGTCCACGTCGCCTTTGAGACCGTCCTCGGCGACGATGATTTTGCGTGCGGCGTCGTCGACGGCCCCCTGGGTGTTCGTCAGGTCGAGCCGGGTGGCCAGGGCGGTGGTCGTGGCCTCCAGAAGGGGCTGCTCCATTCGCCGCAGGCCGGCCTCGCGCAGGCGGTCGAGTTCGCCCGGGACCAGGGTGATCTCGGCGGTCACCGGGATGCCGAGCGTCAACTTGAACGCATCGAGTTGATTGACATAATCCTCGCGTTCGACGATCCAGCGGTTGTAGGCGGCGAACTCGCTCTGCCGGGCCTGGTCCACCTCGAACTCCGCCAGCCGTTCCGCCTTGGCCAGCCACTCCGACTGCTGCCGGCCCCGTCGCAGGCTTTCGTAGTTGTTCCAGGCGTTCATGACGGCGTCGCGGGCCTGGAGCGTCCGCAGGTACTCCGAGGCCACGCTGACGGCGAACGTCTTCTCGAATCGCGCGAACGAGCGGACGGCGTACACCACGTTCCGCTCGGCCTGGAGGAGGTTCTCCTGGACGACCTCGCGCCCCGCGCCGCGCCACAGCGGCTGGCTCAGCGAGAAGTCCAGCGCCGCGTCCACCGTGTCGCCGAGTTCTTTATTGAGATACTTCAGCGCCGCGATGCCCAGGCTGCCGGCCACGACGGCCCCGTCCGCCAGTTGCTGCGAGACGCCCACTTCCGCCCCGGGGTCCCACGACCGGACCCGGCCGGTGCCGTCCTGGAAATCGCTCGCGTAGTCCACCGTGCCGGTGGCAAACGGGTGCGGCCGGAAGAGGTACCGCTGCAGCGTCAACGCCAACGCCGACAGGTACACGTCCTCCTTGCGGGACTGGTAGGTGCGGCTGGCGGCGACGGCGACGCGCATGGCGCCGGCCATCGTGAGATGGACCGCCTCCGGCGCAGGCGCCGGCACGGGCGGGGGCAGGTCCTCCGGGATGATGTCCTCGAGAGCGGCAGGGCTCGCAGCGAGGATCGCCTCCGCCTCGGCGGCCGCTTCTTCCGCGGCGGCGCCCGCGCCCGGAGGCATCGCCTCCGAGGCCGCCGCGTCGCCCGCGCCCTCGCCGTTGCCTCCGCCGTCCGCCGGGACTTGGGGCGCCGGCGCCGCGCCGGCCGGGGCCGCCGCGCCGGCCGGGGCGTCGGACGGTTCGGCCTTCCCCTCGCCCTCCGCCGCGCCGGCGTCGGCTAGGGCGGCGCGGGCCGACTCGAGGACCTGGGCCGGATCCGGGCGGGGACGCACGTTGAACGACCGGACCCGCCCCAGGGCGTCCGCCTCCGTTTCGGCCACGATGCCGTACACTTCCCGGTCGGCGTCATCGGTGTGCCACTCGGCCGAGCAGCCGGCGATGGCCGCCGCCAGGGCCGTCAGGATCAGAATGCGGGTTGGTTGCGTCATGGCAGGATCCACCGGGGTCGGAGCGGATAGTTGATTGTACCGATGACGGCCGATAAAAGCAACGGCGACGGCCGGCGAAACGGGGCGGGATCCGCGACCGAGGCGCCGGCCTCCCCGCCTGCCGGGCGAGGCGCGCCCGATGCCTGTGCCCGAGGGCCTGTTGCCCGCCGTTGCGCTTCGGGCTTTGTTTTGACAGGCGGGCGGGCGGCCTCGTAGAATGGTGCCGCACGTGTCGGGAGGGAGGACTGCGCGAATGAATCGGACGGCAACGGTGGGTCTGCTCGTGGCATGCGCGATCGCCTTGGCCGCGGGATGCCATCGCGAAGACGCTATGCGCCATTACGGAACGGGGTACCTGCACCTGGAGGCCGGCCGGCTGGACGAGGCGATCCGCCAGTTCGAGTCGGCCATCCAGTTGGACGACGACCTCGCCCTGGCCTACGTCGGCCTCGGCGACGCCTTCCGCGAGCAGGGCCGATTCGAACGGGCCGTCGAGCCGTACCAGAAGGCGGTGGCCCAGAAGCCGCGCGAATACACCTTTCAATATCGTCTCGGCCGGGTGTACCAGGCGCTGGAGCGGGACCCCGAGGCCGCCGAGACCTACGAGCACGTCGTCGACCTGAACCCGGATTACGTGCCGGCCCGCGTCAACCTGGGGGTGGTCTACTTCCGCCTGGGCGACCTCGTCAAGGCCGAGACCCATTCCCTCGAGGCGACCGAACTCGATCCGAACCACGCCTACGCGTGGTCGAACCTCGGGGCCGTCTACGACGCCCAGGGCGAAATGCACCGCGCCGTCGCCGCCTACCGCAAGAGCATCGCCCTGGACGATGACCAGGGGCCCGTCCACGTGAACCTCGGTACGGCCTATCTCAAGCAGGGCCGCTACGACGAGGCGCTGGAGGAACTGAAGAAGGCCGCCGAACTCGCGCCCGACGACCCGATTGTCCGCAAACGCCTCGCGTTCGCCTACAGCAAGAAGAAACGGTACGGGGCCGCCATCGAGCAGTTGCAGCCGATTCTCGCCGACGCCCCGGACGCGTGGGACGTCCGGAACAGCTTGGCGGCCATCTACATGATTCTGTATCTCCGTCATCCGGACCAGGACCGGCTTCGCCAGAGCGCCCTGGAGCAGTGGCACAAGAGCCTGGAGGCGAACCCCGACCAGCCGTCCATCCGCCGGCAGGTGGCCCAGTGGGCGAAACCCGCCACGCCTCCGCCGGCCGAGGCCGAGGCGTCCGAGCCCCCGCCCGCCGAGGCAAAACCCGCCGAGACGCCGGAACCGGAGAAGAAGCCGGCGCCGAAGCCCGAAGAGAAACCGGCGCCGAAGCCTGAAGAGAAACCGGCGCCGAAGCCCGAGGAGAAACCGGCGCCGAAGCCCGAAGAGAAACCGGCGCCGAAGCCTGAAGAGAAGCCGGCGCCGAAACCTGAAGAGAAGCCGGCGCCGAAACCCGAAGAGAAGCCGGCGCAGAAACCTGAAGAGAAGCCGGCGCCGAAACCCGAAGAGAAGCCGGCGCTGAAACCTGAAGAGAAGCCGGCGCCGAAACCTGAAGAGAAGCCGGCGCCGAAACCCGAAGAGAGCCGGCCGCCGGCGAAGAAACCCGACGCCGCTCCCCAAAAGGGCGAGGAAGGCAAGGCCAAACCGGAACTGAAGATTCCCGAGAACATCCTCGGTGAGGACGATCCGGGCACGACCAACCCCCCCGCCGAACCGTAACCTCCGGACGCCGGGCGCCGTCCCGGCCCGCGGGTTTCCGAAGGGGGGTGCCGTGTCCCGGAGAGAGTTCCGGTCCGGGCGCGTTCGATCCGCGATTTCAGCAGGAAGCCCCTCTGATGAGTGATACCGAGACCCCGACCGTCCGCACCCGCATCGCGCCGAGCCCCACGGGCGAGGCCCACATCGGAAACCTGTACGTCGCGCTGGTGAACTGGGCGATGGCCCGCCAGGCCGGGGGGCAGTTCCTGGTCCGCATCGAGGACACCGACCGCGCCCGCTTCGTCGAGGGGGCCGAGCAGGTTTTCCTCGACGCCCTCGACTGGGTCGGCCTCGACCACGACGAGGGCCCGGACACCGGCGGCCCGGTGGGCCCGTATCGGCAGAGCGAGCGGCTGGACCTGTACCGCGAGTACGTCGACCGCCTGCTCGCCGACGGCCACGCGTACCGGTGCTTCTGTTCGCCCGAGCGGCTGGCGGAGGTCCGCAAGCGCCGCCAAAAGGCCGGCCAGGCCACCGGCTACGACCGCAAGTGCCGCTCCCTGCCGCCCGAGGTCTCCGACCGCCGGGCCGGTGACGGCGAGCCGCACACCGTCCGCCTGGCCGTCCCGATGGAAGGCCAGACGCGCTTCGCCGACGGCCTGCGCGGCGACATCGTCATCGATAACCGCGAGATCGACGACCAGGTCCTCCTGAAGTCCGACGGCTACCCCACCTACCACCTGGCGGTCGTCGTCGACGATCACCTGATGGGCATCACCGACGTGGTCCGGGCCGAGGAATGGATCGTCTCCACGCCCAAGCACGTCCTGCTGTACGAGGCCCTCGGGTGGGCGCCGCCGCGGCTGCATCACCTGCCGCTGCTCCGGAACCCGGACAAATCGAAACTCTCCAAGCGCAAGAACCCCGTCAGCGTGGCGTGGTACCGCCGCGAGGGGTTCCTGGCGGAGGCCGTGGTCAACTACCTGGGGCTCCTCGGCCATTCGATGCCCGACGGGCAGGAGGTCTTCTCGAAGGAGGAGTTCCTGTCGGCGTTCTCCACCGACCGGCTCGTCACGTCGGGGCCCGTTTTTGATCTCGATAAGTTCGAGTGGCTGAGCGGCCAGTGGATCCGCCGGCTTCCGCTCGAGGAGTTGCTGGGCCGCCTGCGCAGCGAGGGATTCATGCCCGAGGCGCTGGAGGCCGCCTGCGATGAGGACGGCCTGAAGGCGATCGTCGGCCTGATGCAGGAGCGGATGCGGCGGTTGTCGGAGTTCGCCCCCGGCGTCGGCTTCTTCGTCGAACGCGAGCCGTACGACGCCGACCTCCTCATTCCCACGAAGGGCAAGAAAAAGAGGCCGACCCGGACGGGCCCGGAGACGCTGGCGGCCCTGGAGGCGATGCGCACGGCCCTGGTCGAACCGCAGGGGTGGGAGTCCGAGGCGATGGAGTTGCACCTCCGCGCGATGGCCGAGGCGATGGAGTGGAAGGCCGGCGAATTCTTCTCGCCGCTCCGCGTGGCGATCACGTGCCGGCGGGTCTCGACGCCGCTTTTCGAGACGATGGAGGTCCTCGGCCGCGAGGAATGCCTCGGCCGGATCGATGAGGCCATCGACAAGGCCAGGTCGCTGGCGTAATGGTTTTTAACGCAGAGATCGCGGAGAGCGCGGAGAAAAACGGAGAACAGCAAACGTAGAGTAACAACCACGACAACGGCCAAGGCGAGATCCTTCGCTTCGCTCAGGATGACAGCGCTTTATACACCAGCCTTCCGCCGTTTTGGTTGTTCTCTGGTTTTCCTCTGCGTTCTCCGCGATCTCTGCGTTAAGAAACGAATTGCCAAGGAACGTTAACCATGACGGAAAACGAAACGGACCGCCCGAGCGACTTCATCCGCGAGGTCGTCGCACGCGACACCGCCGCCGGCAAGTGGGGCGGCCGGGTCCGCACCCGCTTCCCGCCCGAGCCGAACGGCTACCTCCACATCGGCCACGCCAAGGCCTTCAGCATCAACTTCGGCGTCGCCGAGGAGTTCGGCGGCACGTGCAACCTGCGGTTCGACGACACGAACCCCATCAAGGAGGAATCCGAGTTCGCCGAGGCCATCCAGGAGGACGTCCGCTGGATGGGCTACGCCTGGGAAAATCTCTGCCACGCCTCCGATTACTTCGAGCAGATGTATCAGTGGGCCGTCCAGTTGATTGAGCAGGGCGACGCGTACGTGGACGACCTCTCGGCCGAGGAGATCCGCAGGTTTCGCGGCACCTTGACCGAACCCGGGCGCGAGAGCCCGCACCGCGACCGCCCGGCCGAAGAGAACCTCGACCTCTTCGCCCGGATGCGGGCGGGCGAGTTCCCCGACGGCTCCCGCGTCCTGCGCGCTCGTGTCGACATGGCCTCGCCCAACCTCAACCTGCGCGATCCTGTCATGTATCGGATTCTCCATGCGTCGCACCACCGCACGGCCGACGCCTGGTGCATCTACCCCACCTACGACTGGGCCCATGGGCTGGAGGATTCCATCGAGGGCATCACGCACTCGCTCTGCTCGCTGGAGTTCGAGAACCACCGCCCCCTGTACGACTGGTTCCTCGATGCGCTCGGCGTCCACCATCCGCAGCAGATCGAGTTTGCGCGCCTCGAGATGACCCACACCGTCATGAGCAAGCGGCG
>Ga0272441_10016316_pt1 | contig 10283 bp, 10 predicted proteins | sample SSMProp6N_FD_193582 | JGI IMG/M metagenome (GOLD analysis project Ga0272441, IMG submission 193582) | Marine sediment archaeal communities from Little Sippewissett salt marsh, Falmouth, MA, United States - SSM-Prop-6N | ecosystem: Environmental > Aquatic > Marine > Wetlands > Sediment ... | reverse complement strand
GGTCTTTCCCTGCTCCGGAGCATCGTGAACACAGCACAAGATCTCACCGCCGAAACGGCATATTGTCCCTGGTCCGACATGGAAGTATGCATGCGAGAGTACGGTGTACCCCTCTATTCCCTCGAATCATACCGACCGGCTCTTTCATTCGATGTAATAGGAATTACCATACAGCACGAACTTTGTTACACGAATATACTGACCATGCTTTCACTTGCCGGGATACCGTTAAAACAATCGAAGCGATCATCATCTGAACCGTATGTCATCGGCGGAGGTCCGGGTTCATTCAATCCGGAACCGATTGCGGATTTTTTCGATCTGATTTTTCTGGGAGAAGGTGAAGACGTGATCAATGATCTTGTACGTATCCTTTCTCGTGGCCGACGTGATGGCATGCCCAGAGAAGTTGTATTACGGGAAGCTCTTTCCATCGAGGGGGTATACGTCCCCTCATGTTACGCTCCAGGACCGACAGGAAGCGATAGCAATATACCGAATGAATTGATATCCGAAGGTACTCCAGGTACAATACGGATTCATCGTAATGCAGGTTTCCCTGACACTATCATAGAAAGGGAGTCGCGTATTTCACTTACGGCACCCACACATGACAGATTGTCAGTGGAGATCATGAGGGGATGTCCGGGGGGTTGTACGTTCTGTCAGGCGAAACGTTTTTATGGTGGTATGAGAACGAAAAGTATGGATATGGTTCTCGAGGAAATTCGACAGGGTGTTCAGAAATCCGGTTTTGATGACGTCTCTCTCCTCGGTCTATCGTGTAGTGACTATCCGGCCATCCACGAACTCCTGGATCGTGCGAACCGGTATCTTCTTCCACGTAAAGCATCACTGTCGCTGCCTTCACTCCGTGCGGACAGCTTTTCTGAATCCATAAGTATCCAGTTGAGTCGTTTCCGAAGAGGAGGATTTACATTCGCCCCGGAAGCAGGTTCCGATGAACTCCGCAGACAGTTAGGTAAGAATATCACCAATGATCAGATATTGTCAGCCATTGATACGGTGCTGTCACACGGTGGAACGGGGGTGAAACTCTATTTCATGATTGGTATTCCGGAGGAAACCACGGATGATATTGATGCCATCATCGATCTCAGCCGTCAGGCCGTGAAACTGGTAAAACAACACCGGGCACGTCGACTTACTCTGAGCATTGCCCCCTTAGTACCAAAACCTCATACTCCACTTGAACGATCGCCCTTCGAGGATATTCATGCATTGGAATCCAAACGTCGCAAGATAGTAGATTCGTTCAAATCCTCCCGGGTTCACGTCCGGTGGCGTTCAGAGGAGTATTCGTGGTTGGAGGCGATTCTATCGAGAGGTGATCGAAGACTCGCCTCCGTTGTCGAAGAAGCATGGAGAGCAGGTGCCAGATTCGACGGGTGGGAAAATGAAATGAAGATCGGTATCTGGAAGGACGCATTGCGAATAAAGAACCTCGACTGGAGAGAGTATCTTCGAGCCTTTTCTTCTGATGAGGTACTCCCGTGGTCCCATATATCGAAATCCGCGAAGATAACAACACGGGAATCATCTAAAGAAAACGTAACCATACCATCGAACTCCGTTGCATCAGAGGATGAGCGCGATCCAGGCCAGGCAGATAATGTTCCACGAGATCGGCTTCGCATCCGGTATTCTAAACGAGGTTTGTATCGTTTTTTATCTCACCTCGACCTCATGCGACTCTGGAGTAGGATTTTACGAAAATCCGCCATGGAAATAGTGTATACATCAGGTTTTTCTCCAAGACCAAAACTTTCATTCGGTCCCGCGCTCCCCGTGGGATTTGAGAGTGAGGGAGAATATCTTGATGTCTGGTTGACTTCTTCGGAAACAACCGGTTCGAAATCACTCATTGCCGATTTTATCCCCGATGATTTGAAGCCGTTTTCAGTTCGTTCTATTCCGTTACGCTCCTCATCTTTGGGATCATTATTGCGGTTTGCAGCATATACCGTCTGTATCCCGAAGTATATTCACATGAAACGGCCGGAATCCATGGATCACATACCGGAAGGTATCAAGGTGTATAGAATCGAAGACACCTCCATGGAGTTTTCAACTCCTCTCGACAGAAAAGGCGCACCGAGACCGCGGGAGTTTGTTAGGACGCTATTCAGCATCGACGAAACCGATATACCGTTAGTACATTTTACACGAACCGGTTTATGGACCAGTGACGATCCGCGCAGTCGTAAAGATGAATTTGTCAACGGACACACGGAATGAATACGGATATACTTATCAATGTCGATAGAGCCGAAACACGGATTGCGGTTATAGAGGATAACCGACTCGTCGAACTGCTCATTGAACGGGTTGGACAAGACCGTATGGTGGGTGATATCCATATCGGCAGTGTTCAAGCGGTAGTGCAGGGCATGCAAGCCGCATTCGTCGATATCGGTATAGAAAAGGCAGGCTTTCTACACGTCTCAGATCATCGGGATGCCTATGTTCATTCTTATACCGATGAACCATACCGGTCACGAAGAATGTACCCTATAGAACAGGTTCTCACTGAGAATAGGGATCTCATGGTTCAGGTTGTGAAAGAACCATTCGGATCAAAAGGTGTCCGCCTGACGACGTTTATTTCGATTCCCGGAAAGTACTGCGTACTCGTACCTGAAGAAACCACGGTTGGTATCTCTCGAAAAATAACGGATCCCGACGAACGCATGCGTCTCAAAGATCTGGCCTCGTCTCTTGTTCCGGAGGGATACGGGCTAATCGTGAGAACAATGGCGGAAGGTATTTCCCAACGTGATCTTGCCGAGGATATATCATACCTGCTTACGCTCTGGAAAGATATCACTGCACGCCTTCAGGGACGTCGTGGACCATATCGTATGTACAGAGCCATGAGTTTGGAATTAGCCGTGGTTCGAGATCTTTTCGGCACTCACGTTGATCGTCTGATCACGGATAGCAAATCACTCTACAGGAATATTCTCAAGCAGTTGAACGGATATTCACGATCGCTGCGGGATCGTGTGGAAGTATACGAGGATGAATTACCACTTTTCGAATACTATGATATCGAATCGGATATCGATGACTTGTTCAATCATTCAGTACGACTTCCTAACGGCGGTTCAATAACCATAGAACAAACTGAAGCTCTTGTGGTTATCGACGTAAATACCGCGGGATATGCAGGTGGGCAGAATCAGGAAGATACCGTTTTCAGAACGAACATCGAAGCGGTTGACGAGATAGCCCGTCAACTCAGACTTCGTGATCTCGGGGGAATTATCGTAGTTGATTTTATCGATATGCTCCTTCCCGAACACAGGGGTACCGTTTTTGAACGGCTTGTTTCTGCGGTGAAACGAGATCGCGCGAACACGCGAATACTTCCGATTAGTGAGTTTGGACTTGTCGAAATGACGCGAGAGCGTATTCGACCAAGTCTTCTCGATACACTTCTCAGCGAGTGTCCCCGCTGCGGGGGATCGGGTGCGGTGGTGTCATTACTCTCCTCGGCAATAAGCCTTCAGAGACGTCTGCGAGCCATGGAGATTCGCGGTATTTCAGGATCATCTCTGGAGATAATGGCGGATCTTATTCAGTTTCTGGAGGAAGAGTGGTCGGATCGATGGCGTATAATGAGGAGGCAACTGAAGGACATTCGCATCGCCGAAGATCATTCCCATATGCCGCCTTGGGGATTCCTTATTCACGAGGGTGTGTCGATGTTTTGAGAACAGGCTTGACATATGGGGTGATAACGATCAATATCGGCCGTCCGATTTAGGCGTTTTTTCAATGCACGGAAAAGAAGTTCTCATGTTATATGAGATAATGTTTGAACTGGCATCATCCATTGTGTATCATGAAGTCGGTCAAGAAATCATATACGCGGGTACTGTAGCCGTATTTCAGAGGATATTATTCGGAGGAGAGAGATGTACGGGATTGTCGAGGCCGGTGGAAAGCAAGTACGAGTAACACCGGCGGAATCCGTCCAGATTCCGAAAGTTCAGGGCGAACCGGGTGATAAGATCGAGTTGTCTACTGTTTTGATGTGTCGAGACGGTGATACGCTCTATCTGGGAACTCCTTATGTGGAAGGGGCGGTAGTTCGTGCCGCTATCATTTCACATGAGCGGGGTCCGAAGATTCGAGGTATGAAATTCAAGCGGAGAAAGAAGTATCGCAGGAGATGGGGACACAGGCAGGATTATACGGTGATACAAATCGAAGAAGTCTCCATACCTGAAGAAATACAGAAGTAATTGTTCGGAGGAATGACATGGCACACAAAAAGGGCGTTGGTTCCAGTAGAAACGGTCGAGATTCAAACGCTCAGCGTCTTGGCGTAAAACGATTCGCAGGTGAGCATGTTCGTGCGGGAAATATTCTTGTGCGTCAACGGGGTACGAAGCTTCATCCGGGAATAAATGTCGGTCGTGGTGGAGATGACACCCTGTTTGCTCTTATTGACGGAGTCGTCCGAACCGAGCGTATGGGACGATCGAAAAAACGAGTTAGCGTTTACCCTGAATAACGAACACGCGGTATGAACGGGGCTACTCCCCGCGCTATACCTCGGTATATTGATTTTCACTATCATCGGGATTTTTACTATCCCTACTGTGTCGTCGAGTTCTAAATGGCGCTTGCAGTAATCCCTGCACGGTATGGATCCACCCGTTTTCCCGGAAAAGTCCTCCATCCGATTCTCGGAAAACCAATGGTTCAACATGTGTGGGAGCGGGTAAAAGAGGCCGGGGTATTTCAACGGGTCATTATCGCATCAGATTCGGATGTCGTCATTCGTCGGTGCCGCCAATTCGGGGCGGATGTGAGGCGTACCGCGATCGAGCACAGCTCGGGAACCAGTCGTGTTGCCGAAGTGGCCTCTGATCTCGACTATAAAATTGTGGTAAACATTCAAGCCGATGAACCATTGATCAGCCCTCCTCTTCTCGATCTTCTTGTACGTCGCCTCAACGGAACTCACTGGGCTTCCGTTTCAACACCTATTGTCCCCATACGCGATACGAATCGACTTACCGATCACAATGTTGTTAAACTTGTGTTGAATCGAAGGTATGAAATCCTATATTTTTCAAGAGCCGCAATCCCTGGTGGGTTCAAATCCGTACCAATTCCAGGGCAAACGTGGGAGCACCAGGGAGTATATGCCTGCAGACGTGATGCAATCATCGCATGGTCACAGGCAAAACCTTCGGCACTTGAGCAAGTTGAAGACCTGGAACAATTGCGGTTTTTTGATCTCGATATGAAAATTCTCGGCGTTCCATCAACTTATATAAGCCCCGGTGTCAATACTCCGGAAGATGTCCCCCGGGTGGAGAAAATCATGAAAGAGAATAGATCGTGAAAGAACAGATCAAACCACGGATCATAGCCGTTCTTGGAGGCGTTATAAGTGGGATCGGAAAAGGTATCGCAACGGCATCCATCGCACGTATTCTGCAGGAATACGGGTATAGGACAACTGCCGTGAAGATAGATCCGTACATCAACTATGATGCAGGAACGCTCAGGCCGACGGAGCATGGCGAAGTATGGGTCACGTTCGACGGCGGTGAAATCGATCAGGATCTCGGGACATACGAACGGTTCCTCGGCCGTGAATTGAAAAAGCGAAACAACATAACAACCGGTCAGATCTATAAGAGCGTCATTGAGCGTGAACGCCGTGGGGAATACTTGGGAAAAACCGTCCAGTTCATTCCACATATACAGGATGAAATCGTTGATCGTATCCTTGAAGCGGCCGAAGGATTCGAATGTCTCCTGGTGGAGGTCGGCGGAACTATCGGAGATTACGAGAATATACCGTTTATTTTCGCGTTAAAAAGCCTTGAGCGTCGGCTGGGTCCGGAACGAGTGATCTACGTCCTCCTGACGTATCTCCCTATTCCCGATCACCTTGGTGAGATGAAAACCAAACCCGCGCAACAGGCAATCAAGATGCTTTCGGAAACAGGAATTTTCCCCTCCTTTATACTCTGTAGAGCGCCTCAAGAAGTGGATTACGTTCGGAAGAAAAAGATCGAAATCTACGCCAATATAGCGGCGGACTATGTTATCAGCGCACCGGATGTTGATCATCTATATTCGGTCCCCCTTCACTTTGAACGGGAAAATCTTGGAAAGAAGATCCTTTCAAAACTCGGTCTGAACCAAAGAAGGGAGTCAGATTGGGGAGCGTGGCGCGAAGCGTTATCGGTTCTCGAATCCCCCAGGCAGACGTGCAGGGTGGCCATTGTGGGCAAATACGTTGACCTCGGTGATTATCAGATAGCCGACAGTTATGTATCCATCAACCGGTCCCTGGAGCATGCTGGTTTGAGTCGTTCCACCAAAGTTGAGGTGGATTGGATTGACTCAAAGACAATCGAGAAGCATTCCGTCATGGAGGTTCTCGGTAATTACAATGGTATCATTGTACCGGGTGGATTCGGATCCAGCGGTCTCGATGGAAAACTTGCGGCAATTACATATGCTCGAGAGCATGGTATTCCATACTTGGGATTATGCTACGGACTCCACCTGGCGGTGGTTGAGTTTGCCAGAAACGTGTTGCAACTTCCCGAAGCGGCAACTACGGAAGTATTTCCACGAACACCGGATCCGGTTATAGATCTTCTTCCGTCGCAACGGGAGCTTTTGGATCAAGAAGGATATGGCGGTACTATGAGATTGGGGGCGTATGCCGCTCAACTCGATACTGACTCACGGGTGTATATGCTCTACGACAGGGTCGGTAGAGTAAAGAAGGATCGCGAAACGATCCTCGCGTGGAAGGACGATCCATCATTAGGTTTCAGGCTCGGGACCCTCGATTATTCAAAACCTGCCATACTGGAACGTCATAGACACCGTTATGAAGTGAATGAGGTTTACATAGATAGGCTACAAAACCACGGTTTTACCATCTCGGGATGGCATATGCGAAGAGATGGTCGATATCTTGTGGAATTTTTAGAGATATCTGAGCATCCCTATTTCATCACCACACAGGCACATCCGGAGTTCAGGTCTCGGCTTGAAGATCCCGCACCGCTTTTTCTCGGATTCGTGGAAGCTGCGGAAAAGAATGTGAACGCTTCATGAGTGTTTTTCATACATTTTCCGTGGGATCAGTTTCATTCGGCGACGATTCTCTGGTTGTTATCGGCGGCCCGTGCGTCATCGAACGACGCGACAGAACACTTGAAACAGCTCATTTTCTCGCGGATGTCTGTCAGGCGAACGGCGTTGGTTTTATTTTCAAGGCGAGCTATCTTAAAGCCAATAGAACTTCGGTGCACAGTTTTACCGGCCCCGGGGTGGACGAGGGGCTGGAGATATTGAGCGAGGTGTCCCGCGAAGTAGGGTGTCCAATTCTGACCGATGTCCATGAAACCGATGAAGTCGATACGGTATCAGACGTGGTTGATGTTATTCAGATCCCGGCTTTTCTCTGCCGGCAGACTTCTCTGCTTGTAAAAGCCGGTTCCTCCGGAAAAATGGTCAACATTAAAAAGGGGCAGTTCCTCTCTCCACAGAATATGAAACACGCAATCGAAAAGGTCGAACATGGGGGAGGATCGCGCATAGCAGTAACCGAACGGGGAACGTTTTTCGGATATGGAGACCTCGTGGTCGATATGAGATCATTTACAACCATGCGATGTTTCGGTTATCCGGTTTTCTTTGACGCAACCCACAGCACGCAACGCCCCGGCGGGCTCGGCACTGCCACGGGTGGGAACAGAAAACTGTCAGGTCCTCTGAGTCGCGCAGCTGTAGCATATGGTATTGACGGCCTCTATTTGGAAGTCCACCCATGCCCGGAGAAAGCACTAAGCGATGCCGCATGCCAACTCGACTACGAATCGTCGAAACGACTTATCGTAGACGCAGTCAATATTCATAACTTACTCCGGGAAATGCATTGAAACCATCCCTGCTCGTTCTTGACGTTGACGGCGTTCTAACCGACGGCGGCATATACGTGGATACCGAGGGACGGGAGACTGTTCGATTCAATGTATATGACGGCTACGGCATACGGTCCTGGCTTGAGGCAGGAGGAGAGTGCATCTGGATAACAGGTCGAATGAATCCCTCAGTATCAGCCCGTGCATCGAAGCTGGGGATAACCAATGTCTTCATGGGGGTAACCGATAAGACGGCCGTTCTCTCGGAATACCTTCAGAACAGGGATCTCGGTTGGGATGATGTAGTGTATATCGGAGATGATATCGTTGATATTGATCCGATGAAACGGGCCGCTTTCGGGATTGCCGTTGCGTCCGCCATTTCCGAAGTGAAAGATGTAGCTGACAGTATCACGGAACGTACAGGTGGTCATGGTGCTGTGAGAGAAGTTATCGACAGCTTTCTCCATGCGGCAGGGAAATCGCCGAAACGTTCGTGAATCAAACGACCTGATATGATACGTGAGTTCATGTTGTCGTAATGAATAAAAGCCCGCTCAAGAAGAAAATACGAAGAAGTATTGTCGCATTGATACTCACGGTATTCATCCGTTGTATACGGATGCTCCCCGAATCACGGGTTCGGGCATGTGGACGATACCTTGGTTCCGTTTTGGCGTTTTTTCTCTCCGGGCTGCGAAAGCAGGCTGAATTTCAGATTCAGGAGAGACTTCCGGGCTATGGGAAGGCAGAGTCGAGAGTGCTGGTTCGTGATATGTTCAAACATATCGGATATAATACAGTCGAAACTATTCGTCTTTTTTCCATGACTCCTGAAAAGAGAATGGCTATGGTCGATACAGAAGGGATCGATCAGTTCCGTTCTATATTCAAACGCGGAAAAGGTCTCATTGCCGTCACCGGTCATATCGGGTGCTGGGAACTCCTCGCTGCATACTTCAGCGATCTTGGCTTCCCGGTGAATGTAGTCGCTCGAAGAAGATCCAATAAGGCTATTGGTCGAAAAATAACCGATCTGCGAAGTAGTTATGGTGTTGTAGAACTCGATAGGGAGTCCGATGGGAGAAAGATGTTTCGTGCTTTGAAGCGTGGTGAGGTAGTTGCCATGCTTGTTGATCAGGATACACGAGTTGATGGGATGTTTTCACCGTTTCTGGGAAAACTCGCTCATACGCCGACAGGGCATGCACGATTGGCATATCGCACAGGTGCGCCATTGGTTGTTCTTTCGATACACAGACGTCGTTCCGGTCGACACGTGATAACGGTACATGAAGAAATAGATAGACCTGAAGGAGACGAGGCAGAGGTTGTAGCAGCGATAGTACATCAATGTAACGAATTACTCAGTTCGATTATTAAATCCTTTCCCGACCAGTGGATATGGTTTCATCGTCGCTGGAGGAGAAGACCACCTCATGAAAAGACTCCAGAGTAAATTAATAGTCGAATTTGCTGGCATTATCTTGGTCATAATCTGTTCGTGCGGAGATGAGATTGCCCCGTCGAAACAATCGAACTATGATTTCCCGGACCAACAATTGGAAGATTTTACATTTGTTGAATCAGATTTCGGGAATCCCCTCTGGGAACTGCGGGCTTCGCACATGAGTGAATTCAGGGCGCGCGATATTATTTTGGTTGAGGATGTACATGTGGATTTTTATGATACTGACAATGATTCATTTTTCATCACCAGCACATTGAGGTCGGATAGCGGCGAGCTTCGGTCTTCGCTGGGTGATATTCGTGTTTGGGGAGATGTTGTCGTTACCACATCGGATGGTGACAGGCTTCTTACCGGATGGTTGACATGGTCGAAAGAGGCGGAACTGGTATCCACCAGGGATAGCGTGTTAATTCTCCGTGATGATACCACAGTGCGCGGTATCGGTCTCGAAAGTGATCCTGCGCTGGAAGATGTGCGGATCCTGGAAGCAGTATCGGGTACGTTTGTACAGGATGAATAATGCTGGTAGCTCAGGGTCTCTCAAAAACGTATAAAAATCGTAAAGTCGTAAACGGCGTTGATATAGAAGTTAAACCCGGTCACATCGTTGGTCTTCTCGGACCGAACGGTGCCGGAAAGACGACCACGTTTTATATGATTGTCGGTCTTATCTCAGCAGATGAGGGCAGTGTCGTTGTCGATGGAGGCATCATCACGTCCACGCCCGTATACAGACGCGCACGGCTTGGTATCGGATACCTCAGCCAGGAACCTTCCATATTCAGACGACTGACGGTGAGGCAGAATATTCAGGCGGTTCTTGAAACTCTGCGAATCGAAGGTCCGGAATGGGAGGAACGATATCAGCGATTCGGTGG
>Ga0272441_10016315_pt1 | contig 10283 bp, 6 predicted proteins | sample SSMProp6N_FD_193582 | JGI IMG/M metagenome (GOLD analysis project Ga0272441, IMG submission 193582) | Marine sediment archaeal communities from Little Sippewissett salt marsh, Falmouth, MA, United States - SSM-Prop-6N | ecosystem: Environmental > Aquatic > Marine > Wetlands > Sediment ... | reverse complement strand
AAGCTTGGTCCCCCCAAAATAACGGGTCACAACACAGATACAGTTGGTCAGCTTCCGTCCCTCAAGGGCATCTAAAATCGGTTTGCCCGCCGTTCCAGAAGGCTCACCATCATCATTGTATCGACATTCGCTTGAATCTCTGATGCCGAGTCGATATGCATGGCAGTGATGCGTCGCGTCATGATATTTTTTTTGAACATTCCGTAAAAAAGATTCGGCTTCATCCCGATCATGAACTGGTGAAGCCCATCCAATGAAGCGCGATCCTTTCACTTTAAGCGAATGCGAGACCGGCTGCAGTATGGTTAAATACAGATCCGTCATTTATCTGGAAAAAGCATTATTAAGAGCATCGATACATGTTAAGGAACAATGGACCTTATTTCCCGGTAAACCGCCAAGTGCATCTGTCAGCTGTTCTTTTGAAATATTCAGGGCTTCATCGATTGTTTTTCCCCGAATCATCTCTGAAAAACAACTCGCCGCTGCAATAGCCGCCACACATCCCATTACTTTGATACGTACATCTTCAATTCTGTTGTTCCGGATAGACAGATGAAGCTGTACCCGATCTCCGTCTGCCTCGTTTTCTGCATTCCCTACGACATCCGGATGTTCCAGTTCCCCGATATTTCTGGGATTCGCAAAATGCTCTTTTACAGTTTGGCTATACACAATGCTATTTAACTTGCTTTATATGTTGTTGTGATGAAAAATGCATGCTCAGCCGAAAAATAATTTTACAGTTGAATCTGGCCACAATCTTCAATCAGCGATAAACCATCAGCTTGCTCATTTTCGACACTTTAACACGTTTCCCATCCACATCTGCGCTGACATTCACTTTATATAAATAGACGCCATTGGACAAAGGGTCCCCCATCTCATCCCGTCCGTTCCATTCAATCATGTTGAATCCCGGCTCCGCCCAAATATGATTTATTCTCTGAATCATCCGGCCGTCTACTGTATATATCCTGATCTCAACTTCTGAAGCATGGCTCACTTGAAATGTAAAATGTGTCGATGTGCCGAATGGATTGGGATAATTCAGCACTTCCTGCAAATGTAGCTCCCCTCGGGGAACGACTTGAAAAACCAGGTCCGCCGTGGTTGAATTATTGGCGTTGTCCCAGGCTTTCAGGGAAAGCGTATGTGATCCTTCCTCAACATCGCTTAATCGATACATCAGCTTACCCTTTAAATAACTGTCTTGGTCATACTGAAAATATGCAGAGATATCCTGCTGACCCTGATTATCGAGCATCAGTGTCAATTTGTGCCCGATCTCCCCGGTGATATTTACACCGGTTTTACTGTCTTCAATTTCCGCTATCAGTTCCGGATTTGAAGGGATCAGTCCCCCGGTAACAAAATTGGGATTTTCTGTAAAGGATAAAAATATGTCCGGACCTTCTGTGTCTGAAACTGAGGCACTGCCTCCTACCGGAATATCATCCTGAAATCCCAAAGCGTCTATTTCATCATTATAAGCATATAAACTAATTCTGCCCTCATCCTGTCCGTAACTGATATCCTTTGGCACAACAAAGGATGCCTCTATTTCACCATGGTTCGCAGTGATCTGTCCGCGGAAAATAACATTGCCCGGTATCAGATAATTTAAATCATACTCCTTTTGATCATCATAAAATGTAAACGTCTTAAATTTTCGGGAATCATACGCTGTCAGAATTCCGGTTCCCTGAAACTCCGATTCTGAAAAATCCAAACCGGCTTTCACCTCGACAATGGATAATGCCTTGAAAGTGTCCGGCTTGACTGCCCTCATTGTAATTTGCTCTTTGGGCACGGCCAATCGAAGTGCAGGATCACCCAGCAGCATGTACTTTTGATTGTTCAGGTCTGTACTGCCGCTTAAATTTTGAATTTTCGCCAAACGAAGCGCTTCACCTATCCTCGACACCGGTCGGGAATGAAATATCTCCTTAATGAATGATTTGTTCAGTGCTTCATTCTGATCTGCAAAACATGATCGAGTCGCACCGATACAGGCGATACTGCCGCCGTCTTCTATGAGTAATACATTTTCAGCCAGGCTTTGCTGATCGATAAAGTCGAACCGGGCAAAAGTACAGGTAGCACCGTACATGAGTGGAAATTTACTCGGATTTTCAAACAGTTCCAGGTCACCAGGTTGCAGCAGTGCCTGTTCGTGAGCCCAGACATTTTCATTACCGTGGCCGATATAATTCACCATAATGGTTCCCAGATTAATCTGTTCGAATAAATCCGCCTTTGCGCCCGGCTTGCGTCGGCCGTCTGCCTGAATCACCTCTTCATATTCAGTAAGATAAATTTTTCGGATGTTCATCTCCGGTGGAATAGTAAAGTTCGCTAGGGATTCGGATGCTTCTGTATGTGTTTTTTCACCGTAATGATTCTGTTCACTCCCCTTTCTTACATCATCAGACAACAGAGTTATAACTGTACGCCATAAACCAAAAGGATTTTCTGTTTCATACTGAATAATTTTATCAACAACAATTCTCGCCTCTTCTTCGGTTTGCACCGGCAGCCGTCCTATCGCCAGATCCGGTGCTGGATCATTCCCTGCAACCCGAACATACCAATCATCCACTGCACTTGCACTGTCTTCATCGTCTTTATCCAATTCATAAGGGGGAATCCAATTTTGAAGATCGCTCCCGCTCTCTTTTTTAAATACATAAGTGCCATCGCCGAATAAAAGTAAATACTTCGGTCTGTTTTTCCAGGCCAGGGTTGCTGACATAAAATTCCGAATGGCAGTGGGATCGATCAATCCCCATCCAAATTCGTCATATACATCCCGGATATCCACAACCAGCACGCTTAATGTGTCATATTTCTCACGCATCTGTTCTAAACGTTCCGCCTGTTCAAAAAATATTTGCGGAGTGATAATGATCATATCTGCTCCATTGGACGGATTCCGCAAATCAGACACGTATTCATCCCTGATTATCTCCGATACTGATACGGCGGATTCCGGTCGAAAAGCCACATACCGTTTGGGTGAACGTACATCAATCTGATCCACACACGCCCAGACCGATCCGTCCTGATAAACAGACAGAGACTCAAGCTTATCGGGATCTGTAACATTCCATACCTGAGGCTGTTTACTGAAATCACTGATCTGATATGTATAGACACCAGACTGATCCGGAGAACTGAACAGCAATCGATCGGAATCTGCTTTTAGCGGCTGATGGTATATCATTTCGAACCAATCCAGATAGGCAATCGCACTGTTGTTGCTGCCGCTGTATTTTACTTTAAATACATTGCTGGTGGCATTGAACTGATCAACTTCCAGCGTCATACGCTGTTGTCTCGAGGTGGTTCCGGCCCATGAAAGCGAAGGCAATATCATGCCATTCAGATCAAAGCTGAACTTATGAGAAGCTGAATGAAATCCGCCTTTCACCTGAACAGCCAATGATAAAACATCCGATGCGACAGGATTCGTTAATTCCACCTCGACACTCATTTCCTGGATCGCATTTGTAAATTCTACGGCATACCATTGTATACCAGCATGAATGGGATTGATCTCCTCTTTTTCATAAAAATAAAACGCTGGTGTCTGAGTCACCTTCTGAGAAGAAACCCCGTCTAAGGCTGCTTTTTTTGTCACGCGCTTTCCGGCAATGCCATCATTCATGGTCAGCCAGTAGACATTCTTTGTATCATACAGATGCGTATAGTGAGAATAAAATCCCGTTGTACTGTCATACGACCACCCTTCCGCACCTTTCCCAAAAAACAGGATTGCGTCTCGCTCATCCAGCTGTCCGTCATCACCTCCCTGAATATATACGGGTATTTCCACCAGGCTGTCCGGTCGTTCCTCATCAAGATCTCTTGGCAGCATACGGCCGCCATTGTTGTACATTTTAATCGAGGAGACGTCCAGATCGGACAATTCCACCCCCGCTTCCTGGAGTTCCTTTCCGCCGATTTTGTAAATATTTTCTTCTTCGATAGGCACTTTGTACCAGGATCCCGGGCCGAAAGCCTGTGGATGTTTTTTTAAGGGATACGGACGCCCAAGCCACTGTTTTGCCTGATCTGCATTGAGAATGATACGGTCCACCCAATCCGTGTTTCCGGATCGGACAGTCTTGTTTTGTAAGGATGTCTCTCCGGAGAAATGAACGTATACGGAAATTTGTGCATACAATCGCGCTCTGTGATTCAGGGGATCGTACTGAATCGGAACAACAAACACTTGAACCACACGCAGTTCTCCAATATAAAAAAGCGGTGATTCACGAACCAGAATTTTAGGTTGAAATCCCGCTTGCAGATACATTTCATTCTTCTTGTACTTTTCTTCATAAAATTCATTGATTTTATTCAGGCGCGGACAAGGGAGCATATTTACATGATCAACAGTCTCATAGCCGGATGCCGAGGCATCAATCCGTACGGAAGCATCCGGCGGAACCGCGATGATCACAGAACGACCCGGCAGCATAGGATCTCCGGGATTGGATGGATTTATCTCTCCTGAAAAGCGAAGACGATGATATGTCTGAAATTCCACGGTCAGTGTATCCCATGTCATGTCCTTGAAATTCATCTCAAATCGGCAGCCGTTGTTGTCTGACTGCATAAGCATCACATCGCTTGCATGCATTGAAATGGACAACAGAAACAAACTTGTAATAAAAAAGCGATTCATTCACAATGCCTCATCATTTTGGAATAGTGTAAGGTAAAGTTTTTATCGATAAAATGCAAGATGATCTCCGGACCGGACTGTTCCTTTCCACTTGACTTTTTAACAAAATGTTCCCATATTATCAAAATTAAAAAATGAATATTTTAATCGATATATCATTAAGGAGATGATTTCATGCAAGATCAATCACAACTGTTTTCAATGGTTCCGATACTGCGTACAGCAGAACAATCCTCTCAAGCGGGCAAACCCGCAGCCATCGGCGCATTTAATGTGAATTTTTATTCTCAGGCCATGGGCATTCTGGAAGGTCTGCGCCGGGCCGATGCTCCCGGCATTATCCAGGCCAGCCGTGGGGCCAATAAATTTCAGGGGGGGCCGGACAAGGTTCAAGCAATGGTATTACAGGCCATGAAAGATTCCAGTCATACACTGCCAGTGGCGTTGCATCTGGACCATGGTGATGAAGAACAGGCAAAAATCTGCACTGATAAAGGATTCAGCTCTGTGATGATTGATGCTTCCACTCTGGAATTTGAGGATAATATTAAACTCACCCAGGATATTGTAGCATATGCGCATGCGAAGGGATTAAGTGTAGAAGGTGAATATGGCAAGCTGGCGGGTGTAGAAGAAGATGTCATTCATGAAACCACCACCTATGCAGATCCGTATCTGGTACCCTATTTCTTCAATGAATCCAAAGCGGATGCTCTCGCTGTGGCTTACGGAACGTCTCACGGACCCAACAAAGGGAGTGCGGGCGGATTGGAAAAACTGGCCATTCATATCGTCGATTTAAGCTATAAGGGCATCGTGGCGTATGGACAGAATCAGGATCACTTTTTAGTCAGCCATGGTTCCTCAACTGTGCCGAAAGATATTGTGGATGAGATCAATGCTCAAGGCGGCAATGTGCAGGGAGCAGCCGGTATTCCCATGCATAAAATTCAGGAAGCCGTCGTCGCCGGCATCAGGAAAATCAATATTGACACAGATCTTAGGCTGGGCATCACCGCGACATTCCGCAAGTGGTTCAGAGACAATCCAGGTATAGAAACGACTTCCCCTGATGTGCTCACTCCCATTAAAAAAGTCCTGGATGAAAAATTGGATGCAATCGATCCACGGGACTATTTAAAAGTCATCGATATTGAATTGCTGAGAACAAATCCTGCGGGATCTGTGCTCGAAGAGGTCATGGCTCTGGTTCAGGAACGTATTGCTTCTCATGTGGAATCACTTGTGAATAAGTTCGGCAGCGCAGGTCTGGCCGATAAAGTCGAGCGCATTTCTCTGAGCGAATTGGCTCAAAAGTATGCATCATGAACTCTCATCATCCTTATCATTCAGTCCCAGTCTGAACCCTGACTGGGACTTTTTTATTTTTGTAGATATTTGGAATCGAAAGAATGTTTGAATAAAATAGGACACAATTGTTTGAAGCTGCTTCTTTTTGATATCGACGGAACTCTGCTCATGTCCGGGGGTGCAGGCCGCACATCCATGAACCGCGCATTTGCCCATGTATACGGATTTGAAAACGGTTTTCAGAATGTATCAATGATGGGCCGAACCGATCCATTGATTGTAAAAGAGGTTTTGAAAAAGCATACTATCCCTTGGGAAAGCAATCGGATACGAACATTTCAGCAGGTCTATTACCAATATCTTGAACAGGAACTGGCCGCACCCGTGCCCGAAAAATTTCTCTGCCCGGGAATTGCAGACTTGCTGGAAATACTTTCAGCTGATACTGAAATGGTGCTCGGTATCCTGACCGGCAACTGGGAACGGGGTGCTTATTTAAAACTTCGTCATTTCCAAATTGAGCATTATTTCAAACTTGGCGCCTATGCAGATGATGCAGCGGAACGCGTTAAACTGGTTCCTGTCGCTTTAAAAAAATTTGAAATCCTCTACGGACAATCGATCCCGTCTCATGATGTGTATGTGATCGGTGATACACCATTGGATATCATGGCCGCCCGTCCGCATAAGGCACAAACAGTCGGTGTGGCCACAGGCTACCATAATATAGAAAGTATCCAGCAGGAAAATCCGGATATTGTGTTCGAAAATTTTAAGGATGTGGAAAAAGTGGCTCAGTATTTCAGAACAAGCTGATACCCAAATGATTCAAAATGTCGTGCTTTATTGTTACATTTCATTTAAAATGCCGAACATCCTTCTCTCTTATCATAGCTGAAACGGGTCCTCCGTCTCTGGGCCTGTTGAAACCAAATCTCAGCGGAAACCAAAAGATCCTTTTAAAAATACTTGCATTTTCAATCTGAACAATTATTTTATATTAAGCTTATCTTAATATGCATTGTTCCATTGAATATATTTAGCCGAGATTGCCTTTAGCTAAGTTTGGACTGATATCCATTGCTTATGCACCTGCTTTTCCTGAAGCGAAATAAATTCGACCGTCACAGGATTTCTGATATTTTTCCAATGAACCTGTCACCGACATGACAATAATATTGACATTGAGATCGATCATTACTGATACATCGACACTGGAAACATAATGAACAAATGGAGCCATTATGAAAGTACTTGTACTGGGATGCGGTGAAATGGGAACATCGGCAATCGAGGATGTCTATCACTACGGTGAATTTGATGAAATTATTGTGGGAACAAGAAATGAAAAAAAAGCCATGCAGGTGCTTGACACATGTAAAGAGAAAAATGTTAAAACCAGAGCAGTAAAAATCAATGTCAATCGTTTCACAGAATTGGTCAATTTAATGAAAGAAGCGGATGTGGTTGTAAATTGTGTGGGACCAAATTACAAATATGAAGTTTCTATTGCTCGTGCAGCTATTCAGGCAAAAGTTGATCTTGTGGATATTAACGATGATTATGAAACAACATACGAAATGCTTGAATTGGACAAGGCAGCCCGTCATGCAGGAATTCTAATTATATTAGGCATGGGTGCCAGCCCGGGAGTCAATAATATTCTTGTGCGTGCCGCTGCAGATCAGCTGGATAAAATTGAAAAAATTCATACAGCATGGGTCATGAGCGGAACCGATCCCGGCGGATTGGCTTTAAGCTACCATTTATTATACTCCCTGTCCGGCAGGGCATTGACTTATCAAAACGGAAAAATGATTGAGGTAAACTCATTCATTGACGGAAAAGAAAAAATTGAATTTCCAGAACCTGTCGGAGAAATGGATGTTTATCATATCGGACATCCTGAACCCATAACATTGTCCCGCGTATTTAAAGGCGTCCAATATGTTGATGACAAAGCCACGTTTAATCCCCCGATGATCAATGACTGGATATTGTATTTGGGAAAAATGATTCGGGATGCAGCCGGACCTGTCAAACTCAATTCAATGAAAATCGACGTGATGGATTTTGCAGCATCTTATCTCCATCAACAGTGTAAAAGTATAAAGAATATTCCGCATGAAGGCGCCTTAAGAGTTAAGGTCGAAGGATGTAAAAACGGAAAAAAAAGGAGTGTCTTTTTTTCCTCATCTGCCAGAATCGCAAGTGGTACCGGAATACCATCCGCGATTGGAGCAATCATGCTGGCAAGAAATGAAATAGACAAAAAAGGTGTGTTACCCCCTGAAGCGTGTATCGATCCTCAGGATTTCATTTTTGAAATCGTGAACCGAAGAAATGTAGCCAAATTAAATGGATGGATTGAAGGATAGCCGTTTTTCCCAGGCAATTGCCTGTTTGAGCTGAATATGGATATAATTAAAAAATGCCATGAATTCTACAGTGATTCTGAATATGCAAAATCGCTGGGTTATACCTCGAATCCGCGTACGTTGCAGGCCCTCGGCCTCTATCCATTTTTTATCCCCATCAGTCACTCAGAAGGCACAGAAATCATCATCGATCACAGAAAATTCATTATGATCGGTTCCAATAATTATCTGGGAATGACCTCGCACCCGAAAGTCAAAGAAGCGGCAATTCAGGCAATAAAATGTTATGGAACAGGATGCACGGGATCCAGGCTCCTAAACGGCACGCTTGACATTCATCTTCAATTGGAAGAAAAACTGGCTGATTTCTTGGGAAAAGAAAAAGCGCTGGTTTTTAGCACAGGTTATCAAACAAATCTTGGAACCATCACTTCATTAATAAAAAAGGGGGATCTAATCCTTGCAGATAAAAAATGTCATGCGAGCATTATTGATGCCATATTTTTAGCGCATTCTCAGAAATATATGTTGATGAGATACTTCAAACACAACGATATGACTGATTTATTAAAAATCATTTCCCGGTACCCTGAAAATCAAAATAAACTGATTATTGTTGATGGCGTCTACAGTATGGGAGGGGATATAGCAAGGCTTCCTGAAATCATTCCTCTGTGTAAAAAACACAATGCCATACTTATGGTGGACGATGCACACGGTATTGGCGTTTTAGGGGAAGGCAGAGGAACCCCTCATCACTTTCAATGCACCGAAAATATCCATTTGATCATGGGAACATTCAGTAAATCATTCGCATCGATCGGCGGATTTATTGCCGGAACCAAAGAAATGATTCATTGGATCCAGCATCTGGCCCGGTCATTTATTTTCAGCGCAAGCCTTCCTCCTGCAAGCGTGGCCACAGTCTTGGCCGTATTGGATATTCTTTATAAAGAACCCGAGCATGTGAAACGGGTAAATACTATTGCGGAAACAATGCGTTCAGAATTAACAACATTGGGATTCGATATTGGGAGAAGTCAAACACCAGTCATTCCCATCATCATTGGAGATCAGTTCAAAACCGTTCAGGCATGGAAAATCCTCTATGAGGAAGGAATTTTTACAAATGTAGCTCTCCCTCCGGCGGTTGCCTCTGATGCCTCCTTATTAAGAACCAGCTATATGGCGACACATACGGATGAACAAATCGACAAGGTGCTTCAGGCCTTTAAGACATTGAAATCCAAATTAAAACCTTCCCGATTTCAAAAACAAAAAAACGAGGTCACCATTCATGAGTGATCAAGATCCACTATCATCCGGAACTGAAACAATATTACAGCATCCGGTGAATCCACAGACATTGTTTCGTCTTCCCTGGACCATGTCCGACAATGCAATGACATGGCTCGAACCGACACGTCAATGTGATATCACATGCGATGCCTGCTTTCATGAAAATGATCCGGAAAGCCAAAAGTCGCTTGAACAGATCGAGCGTGAATTGAAAACCATGCTTCGCCTCCGCAGATGTGATGCGATGCTGATTGCTGGCGGCGAACCCCTGACGCATCCCAGAATTATTGAAATCACAAAAATTGTCAAATCATATCATGTCAAACCGGTTCTTATCACAAATGGCGTCGGTCTGAATCAGGATCTGGTTTTTGATCTAAAAAAGGCGGGCATGCACGGATTTACATTTCATATCGATGCCCATCAGCATCGCCCGGGTTGGGAAGGAAAGACAGAAAACGAACTGAATGGTCTTCGTCTGCAGTTTGCAGAAATGTTGAAAAAGGCAGGCGGCCTCTCTTGCGCATTTAATATCACTGTATTTCCAGACACCTTGAAGGATGTAGCTGATATTGTTCGCTGGTCGGTTCAAAATATTGATA
>Ga0272441_10016314_pt1 | contig 10284 bp, 8 predicted proteins | sample SSMProp6N_FD_193582 | JGI IMG/M metagenome (GOLD analysis project Ga0272441, IMG submission 193582) | Marine sediment archaeal communities from Little Sippewissett salt marsh, Falmouth, MA, United States - SSM-Prop-6N | ecosystem: Environmental > Aquatic > Marine > Wetlands > Sediment ... | reverse complement strand
CCGCCCCAGATTCTCCAACATCTCACCCAATGCCAGCAGCGCCCCAATGCCATCGCCATCTGCATTCAAATGGGTGGAAAGCAGGTAGGGACCGTCCAAATCGAAAAAAGCGACGGCAGCGCTGTAATCCATACGTCCCTCCAGCGTAGGAACTTCCGTGAGTCGGACCTCTACCGTTCCAGCCATACGGCCGGATCCAGGGGTTCTTCTCCCCGCATGATCTCAAAATGGAGCTGTGGCTTGCCGTCCAGCCTGCCGGTGCTCCCCACCGTGCCAAGGACGGCCCCCTCATCCAGGATCTCGCCTACGGCCACCACATCGTGTACCCACGCCAGATGCCCGTAAAGCGTGTAAAAGCCGTCTGGATGACGCAACAACACAAACTGCCCGTAGCCCGGGTACCAATCTACCAGAACAACCTCTCCGGGCGCAACCGAACGCACGTCCGTGTCCTCCGGGGCTGCCACATTCATCCCCCGGTTGAACGTCCATGTCTTGAGTTCCGGATCCTGGCGCCGGCCGAATCGAGTCACCACCTGGCCACCCACCGGCCACCGGAGTTTGCCCTGACGCGCCTCAAAATCGAACGGCGGCAGCTCGGCCAGGCGCTGTCCGTAACGCTGCCGTTTCTGAATCTCTTGAATGATCGCCTGAACCCGCTCGTTCGACCGATCAATCGCCTTCTGGTTCTCCCGGATGGCCGCAGCCCTGGCCGCAGCATCCGCCTGAAGCCGCTGCAATTCCCGCCCCCGCTCTGCCATACGCGCCTCCAGGGCATGCTTGGCTTCCTGTTTGGCCTCAAGCAGGCTACGCTGACGGGCATGCTGGACGCGCTGAAGGGAGAAGATCTCCCCAATACGCCTCCGGGAAACGCGAATGGCGTTGTATTCTCGCTTGTCCTGCTCGGCAACGCGGGAAAGGTACCGCAAACGCCTCAGGGCATCGGTGAACGTGGCCGAAGAGAAGAGAACCTGTAACTCCCCCCACCGGCCTTGTTTGTACATCTCCCGCAACCGACGGGCCATCCCGGCCTGTTGGTCCTCTAGCTGCTCCCCAACCTGGCCCATCTTCTGCCGCGTTTCCCCCACGCGCCCGGCCAGTTCACGCGCCCGTCGCTGAAGATCGCGGTGTTCCGCCCGGATGCGGGCGATCTCCCGTTCCAGCCTGTCCAGGGACTCGGCCGCTGTTTGCTGTGCAACCCGGGTCTTCTTCAAACGCGCCTGGTCGGTCGCTACCTTCGCCTTCAAACTGTCCAGCCCCGCCTGCTCAGCCTTCAGCGTCCGCTCCAGATCGTCCTCAGCGCAAAGCAACCCGGCAAGCAACAGAACGCTCAGCACCACAGCCCACCCGATGGCAGGCTTGGGTGCGCCTGCCTCCCAGGGTTTCTGTGCCCTGCAATACCGGTCCATTTTTCATTTTCCTGCCGGAGAGGGCCACGCCCTACCGCCATGCCACCGCGTGCAGCACCCGGCTCAGAGACGCCCAGCTTCCCGCAACCCCAAGCAACGTCCCCAACCCCAGCACCCCGGCAATGGAATAAAAAGGTGATATGGGCGTCAGTTCAGGTATCCATGTCATCCACCACGCCTCCCCAAACCAGAGTCCGGCCGACGCCAGCAGCCCGCCCGCCAGACCCTGCACGGCCCCACCCAAAAGAAAGGTCACCCGGATAAAGGCCCCGGTTGCCCCCACAAGCCGCATCACCACAATCGCCTCCCGCTGGGCCAGCACCATCAGCTTGGCCGTGTTGCTCACGGCAAAGGCGCACGCCAGGCACAGCACGCCGCCCAGTACAATGCCGGTCCACACGCAGACCTGAACGAATCGGTCCAGCGACGCCAACCATTGATCACCCAGGTCCACACCTTCCACCTCTCGGCGCCCGGACACAGCGTCGGCCACCGCGCGCGCGCGTCCCGCCAGGTTGCCACCTCCCGCCAGACGTACCCGAATAGAGGCGGGTAGCGGGTTCTGGGAAAGCGCATCCAACATGCCACCGCCGAACATGTCCCGGAACTCCAGGGCAGCGGCTTCCTTGTCTACGTACTGGACCTCTGCAACCCCTTCCAGCGCCTCAAGCCCCCTGGCCAGGGCCAGCGCCCGCCTCCGGCTTTGTCCGTCCTTCAGGTAAATCTCCACCTCTGCGCGCGCGCGCAGAGACTCGGCCAGCGCATACACCCCGGCAACCACCTGTCCGAACACGGCCAGAACCAGCAAAGACGCCGCTGTGGTCACCAGGGAAATCGCACCCACCATGCCTGTCCGCCAGAGCCCCAGAATGCCCTCGCGAAACGCACGGACAAGACCCGTCATGCCGGCTTCCTCTCGGCCTGCAAACGGCCGTCCACCAGGGAAATCGTCCGGCGGCGATAACGCGTCACCAGCGCCGCATCGTGCGTGGCCATAATCACCGCCGTGCCCCGGGCGTTGACCTCGGAAAAAATCTCCATCACGCGGTCGGTGCCCTCCGGGTCCAGGTTCGCTGTAGGCTCATCGGCCAGCAGGACGAAGGGATCGTTCGCCAGGGCACGGGCAATGACCACCCGCTGCTGTTCGCCGCCAGAAAGCACATCGGGATAGGAGGCCCGTTTATGCATCAAGTCCACATTCGACAACAACGCCAGCGTGCGGCGTTTCACCTTGGCGTGCGGCGCACCCGTCACCTCCAGCGCAAAAGCCACATTTTCATAGACCGTTCGGTCTCGCAGGAGTCTGAAATCCTGGAAGGCCACCCCGACCTTCCGCCGCAGACTCGGAAGGTCCTGTTCGCGCAAGGTCTGCGAGTCAAACTCCCCAACAAACACCATCCCCCGGTTCGGTCGCTCTTCGAACAGGATCAGTTGTAGCACGGTGGTCTTACCCGCACCGGTGGGCCCCACCAGATAAACGAACTCCCCGCGCGCGATCTCAAAATCCACATCGGCCAGAATCGTCCGCCCCTGCCGTTCCACCCATACATGCTGAAGTTCAATCACGTCTGTCGGCCCTTTGCGCGAGACGCCTCAGGACAAAATGAACCCGGTCCGACGTCTCACCCGGCCGGGTCAGGCCAAATCCGTCATAGGCATCCTTCTGCTCAAACGGCGAATCCGCAATGACCCGCTCGATTTCCGAAAGGGGATAGATTCGCTGCTGGTGGAGTTCACAAACCACCTCCTGCGTGTCCTCAAAATGGATTTCGAACCGGTTGAACTGTACGCCGTCCTCGTAGAAACTGTGGCGGGTGTATGAGAACCCCTCGCCCCGATCTTTTTCCTTCATATCCCGGAAGTAACGGAGGGAATTTGTTTCCGTACAGACATCAAAAATGAACACACCGCCCGGCGCCACCACCTCCCAGGCTTCACGGAGTACGGTGGAGATATCCTCAAGCGTCATCAGATAATTGAGGCTGTCGTAAAGGCAGAGCACACCCTCAGACCGGGGCAACCCGTTCAGGTCAAGCAGATTCCTGTGGAAAAACGGAATGTCGTAGCCCGCCTTCCGGGACTTTTCCTCTGCAACCCGCAGCATGTCCTGGCACCCGTCTGCGCCTGCAATCCGATACCCGCGCCTTCGGAACTCCAACGCCAGGCTGCCCGTACCACAGGCCAGGTCAAGCACACGGTCTGGCGCCAGTTCGTGCCGCGTGAACAACAGGGCCATATAATCTGCCCAGTGGACATAGTCCACATGCCGCATCACGTAGTCGTAAATTGAAGCCAGGCGGGAATAGGGCGCCACAGCCTGCGTTTTTGGCTTTCGTTTGAGCATGTGTCGAATGAAAAAGGGTCAGCCCATAGCTGACCTGTTAGACTTACTGCCTTGTTTTCTTAGCGCCTTTGCGCCTTTGCGTGAGGCAGAAAACGGTAGAAATCGCTCGCCGCGATGCACTAGAAATCGACCGCTTCCCGCACGTCATCCCGCAACACATGGTAGTAGGTCTGAGCAGAAGCCTTGGCCACGTTCCCACGGGGCAGATCGACAATCTCGAACGCAAAATATCGATCCATAAACGAGATCTCGATCCGCTGCCCAGGCTGAACGGTCCGACCCGCCTTTGCAGGATGGCCGTCTACGGACACAATTCCGTTATCACAGGCCCGTTTGGCCTCCGACCGCCGCCGGAGAATACAGCACCGTTTCAAGAACAGATCCAGCCGCATACCCAATCCGTTTCCTGGCCCGACTCTCGACTTCAGACGCGATTTCCTACGATTCGATTCCACCGGTGTGGATGGGGGGTGGCTTCGCGTCCTTCGCGCATTTTCGTGCTTTTCGTGATTCCGCTTTTGCTCTCGACTCTTGGCCCTGGACTACTCTCAAGGTTCTACCGGCCGGATGTCAACGTAGAGTTTTTTTCGGGTTTCTGCAAGCAACTCCCGGAAATTGTCCTGAAGGCGCAACCGCTGCACGACCTCCTCCAGCGTGTCCCGATCGTCGTTTACCTTGACCAGATGCCAGCCGAACTCGGACTGTACTGGCTGGCTGACGTCCCCCAACCGCATCGCCCGAATCACTTCCGCAAAACCCGGAGGCAGATTGTCCGGCGTCCACAGTCCGGGGAGTCGCCCGCCCTGAACCGCACTCTCCTTGTGTGCAGAATGCCCCTTGGCCAACTCGGTAAAATCGGCGCCGTCCTGGATCTGGTTGTAGAGCTTCATCGCCTCCTGATACGCCAAGGCCGCATCGGCCTCGTTCGCCTGCAGGGAAATCAGGATAATCCGCGCCCGAACCCGCTCTCCGTCTACCTCGTCCACACGGATGGTGAAATAGCCGGCATCGGTTTCCAGCAGGTCGCTGACCTCTCCCGGCTTCAGCGAGAACACCATATCCTCAAGCTCAGGAAGAAAGGATCCCCGCGTGAGAAAGCCCACGTCTCCACCGGCAGCAGCGCTTTCCGGATGGTCCGAATACTGGCGGGCCAGTTCGGCAAAGTCTTCGCCCTCCCGGATGCGCGCCAGCAGCGCCTCCGCCCGCCCCCTGGCATCCCCTTTAAAGTCTGCCGAAGGCTTGGGCTCAATCAGGATGTGGCTGATGCCCATCAGCGGCGGCAGCGTGTCCTGATATTTATCCCGAAATGCCTGAATATCTCCATACGAAACCTGCACGTCCTGGGACATCCGCTGAGACATTTGCTGGCGCAGGTAGGCCTCCCGCATCCTCTGACGAAACTGCTCCCGAACCTCACGCTCGGTTAACCCCTCCGACTGGAGTTGCGCCTGGAACTCCGCCTCGCCATACTGCGCCTTGTGTTCCCGGATGCGCGCCCGCATCTCCTCTTCCACCAGCTCCGCGTCCACCTCAATGCTGTCTTCTTTCGCACGGGCCAGCAGGAGTTCGTTCTGAATCATGTTCTCGAGGATGGTCTGGTACAGGCCCTCGCGCCGCTCCCTTGTCAGTGTCTGGGGGTTCTGCCCCTGCTCCATCAGGGCAAAACCCATCTGGGCCATAATCTCAGAGTGCAGGATAATCTGATGATCCACCACAGCCACAATTCGGTCTACCAGTTGGGGTTCTGCCGTAGCCGGCGTTGGCCAACCAAGGGCAACAGCCACCAGTATCATCGCCAGACAACGCGTCATCTTTCCTCCTGCTCCTCCCACCTACGATGGGTTCCAAAAAAATGGGGCTCAACTTACTCGATGATAACGGGTCTCTCCTTTGGTCCCCCCTCGCCCGCTTGCGGGAGAGGTTGAGGGGAGAGGGTGGCCTCACTCTGCGCCGTCGTCACCCAGTTTCTCCAGGTGCAGAGACCAGGGAATCCGCTCGCGCAACGCGCTCAGAAGCGCCTCGCGTCTGGCCTGCCTCCGTTCGGCCAGAATACGCTGCCGGATCTCACCCCGCACCTCCAGCAGATCGGGAATCGTGCCCGCCTCACGACGGTCCAGCACCTCTATCAGGTGGTGCCCCAACCGGGTCTCTGCCACCACCGGCCGGCCGGCCCTGGCCTTCTCACACCGCTCCCAGAATGCCAGGTTAACCATATTCTCGGTAAAATACCCCAGGTCGCCTCCGGCCTCTGCCGAGGCATCGATGGATACCTCGCGGGCCACCAGATCAAAGAGATCGCCCCCCTTCAGGCGGTCGCGCACCCGGTCCAGGTCGCTGCGGTTGCGTACCAGAATATGCCGGGCGCGTATTTCCGGGTGTTCTCGCACGAAGTCCTCTTTGTGGGCTTCGTAGTAATTGTGGTAGTCGCCCTCCAGGATATCGGAATCCCGTTGGAACTCGCGTTCGAGGAGCTCTGCCGTCAGCATATTGCGCACGGCGCCGGAAACCCGCGCAGCCACATCGGGGTCTTCATCGAGCTTTCGGCTCAACGCCTCCTGGTAAAGCAACGCCTCTTCCACCCAGCCCTGCGCCAGACGCCGCTTCTCCTGCGCCGTCACCTTGCCCGTCAGGTGAACCGGAATGCGCGACTCAATATCCTCTACGGTGAGCCCCTCATCCCCAACCCTGGCAACCTCAACCCCCGGCGGCTGTTCACGACACGCCAGGAGACCGCTCAGCGCAGCAACAGTCAGACAGGCAGCCGTGCAGACCGACCGACCGTAGCGCCGTTTCCACCTCATCCAAAAGCTGCCTTCTCTTGACTGCCCAGGTGTAAAAAAGTTCCGAATATCCAGGAATATACGCCATCAAACCAGGCTCTGCAACACCTTTTTCGCACAGACCAGCCGCTCTCTGGGGCCCCGGCCTTCCAGCTCAACTTCCACACGAGGCGACGCCTCCAGAAAGAACTGAAGCGGCAACGGCGCACGCGAAACCATGTCCTCCACATCTTTCCAGCTCATCGCCCGCTCCGGCGGAAAAACCATCGTCAGAGAAACGCCCACCTTCAGCGCGCTCAGCCGGAGTTGGCGCGCCAGAACCTTAACCTGGATGGTGTCCACAAGCGCAGCCGTCGGCTCGGGCAGGGCGCCGAACCGATCCTGAAGTTCCTCTTCGATAGCCAGGATTTGTACGGTCTGCCGGGCCTCGCCCAGGCGCTGGTAGAACTGCATCTTTTGGTCTGTGTCCTGGATGTAGGTCTCCGGAATATAGGCCGAGACCGACACCTGCACGTCGGGTTCGGGCGCCGGCTCCATCTCATCGCCCTTGATCTGGCGAACCGCTTCGTCCAGGAGGCGGCAATACAGGTCGAACCCAACGGCTGTGATATGCCCGTGTTGCTGGGCGCCCAGCAGATTGCCCGCCCCTCGGATCTCCATATCCCGCATAGAAATGTGGAATCCAGACCCCAGGTCCGAAAACTCCTCGATCGCCCTCAACCGCCGCACGGCCGGCCGACGCAGCGCCTTTCGCGAGGGGATGAGCATGTAGGCATAGGCGCGCTGGCTGGAGCGGCCCACCCGCCCGCGAAGCTGGTAGAGCTGGGCCAGGCCCAGGCGCTCCGCCCGGTTGACGATCAGTGTATTCACGCTGGGGATATCCAGCCCGGACTCGATGATCATCGTGGAGATCAGACAGTCGTACTTACGGTCCAGAAACGCCATCATGATCTTCTCGAGCTGGCGCTCCGGCATCTGGCCGTGTGCCACGGCAAAGCGCACCTGCGGCACGAGATGCTCCAGGAACTCGGCAATGGCCCGGATGGACTGCACCCGGTTGTGCACAAAATACACCTGCCCGCCGCGGTCCACCTCCCTGAGAATGGCCTCTGCGATCTTTTCTTCGCTGAATGGGACCACTTCGGTGTAAATGGGCAGCCGATCCTTCGGGGCCGTCTCGATAATTGACATGTCCCTGGCGCCCATCAATGACATGTGCAGCGTCCTGGGAATAGGGGTGGCCGTCAGGGCCAGGACGTCCACCTGACGGCGAATCTGCTTCAACCGCTCCTTCTGACGCACCCCGAACCGGTGTTCTTCGTCGATGATCAGCAGTCCCAGATCGCGAAAGCCAACGTCCTTGGAGAGTATCCGGTGCGTGCCAATCACAATGTCCACCCGTCCGGACTTCAGTCCTTCAATCACCTGTGCCTGCTGAAATCGGGTGCGGAAACGACTCAACACCGCCACGTTGACCGGCAACTCGGCCATGCGTTCCCGGAAGGTGCGGAAGTGCTGCTGCGCCAGAATGGTGGTCGGGGACAGCACCGCCACCTGCTTGCCGTCGGCCACCGCCTTGAACGCCGCCCGGATGGCCACCTCGGTCTTGCCGTAGCCCACGTCTCCGCAGATCAGCCGGTCCAGCGGCGTGGGCTGCTCCATGTCCTTTTTGACCTCTTCAATCGCCTTGAGCTGGTCCCGGGTTTCCTGGTATGGGAAGGACGCCTCCAGGGCCTGCTGGAACGGAACATCCGGGGAGAACGCCGTACCCGGGCGGGCCTTCCGCTCCGCATAGAGGGCCACCAGTTCGGCGGCCATCTTGAAGATTTCCCGTCGCGTCCTGGTCTTCAGCCGTTCCCATGCGGCGGTGCCCAGTTTGCTCAGGATCGGTACCGCGCTCTCCTGGCTGGCGTACTTCTGTACCCGATCCATCTGGTCCACCGGCACAAACACCCGGTCGCCATCCCGATAGGCAAGGGTGAGACAGTCCCGGCTCACCCCATCCACCGTGAGGCGTTCCACCCCCTCAAAACGCCCGACGCCGTGGTCCACGTGAACCACAAAATCCCCACCGTGAAGCGCCGTGACCGACCGGATGGGCGATCCCTCCTGGAACCGTCGGTAACGCCGCTGCCGACGGTTTCGGCTGTAGACTTCGTGGTCGTTGACCAGGCAAACCCGTCCCGGCGGGAACACAAATCCCCGGTGCAACGTCCCCACATACAACGAGACCAGGTTGGCAGACTCTCCCAGGAGTTCCTCCAGCCGGGCTTGCTGGCCCTGGCTCTCACACAGGAGGACGATCTCGTAGTTCTCCAGATACAGCCGACGCAGGTCTTCCTCAATCACCTGCAGATGCCCCTCATAGCGCCGGCCGCTTCTGCCGCCAAAGTCGATTCCCCCTGCGTCCCGCCCGCCCAGGGCCAGGTTCGTGACCCGGCACATTTCGTTGAGCCGGTCCAGAACCGCTTCCGGCCGCCGCAACATGCCCTCAACAGGGAGCGGTTGCCCCTCCGTCCGCCGGTCCTGAGCCCGATCATAGGCGCGCAACGCCGCCGCCAGGGCGTCGTCTGCGGCCACCGCAACGCCCTCGGGGTCGTCCATCACCACCACACACCCTTCCGGGATGTGATCCAGCAGGCCTGTCTTTTCCCCGTAAAGCACCCCCAGGTAGCGTTCCAGATCATCGACAATACCCCGGTTCTCCAGCGACTCCCTGAGCGCAGACAGGTCTGCCCCATAGGCCCGTTGCCCCCGGTCCAGGTTCTCGGCATAGGTGTCGGCCAGGGTTTCCAGGAACACGAGCTCGCGGCAGGGAAGCGCCCGTACGCTGGTCATTTCCTCCACCGATCGCTGTGTCCCCAGATCGAACGCCCGAACCGACGTCACCTCATCCCCCCAGAACTCTACCCGGACCGGATGGGCGTTGCCAAACGAGCAGAAGTCCACAATGCCGCCCCGTACGCTGAACTGTCCGAGTCCTTCCACCGTGGCGACCCGTTCGTAGCCAATCTCCACCAGGTGATCGGCCAGAACATCCGGCGACGCCTCCTGACCGGCGCGGATCTCCTGAACAGAAAGCGCGAAGAGGTCAGGGGAGAGCGTGTGCCCCATCAGCGCAGCCACCGGGGCCAACACCACCCCGCCCTCCCCCCGCCTGAGCTGGTCCAGCGCCTCCATCCGCAGTCCCACAACGTCCAGATGCGGAGGCCGACCCTCATAGGGAGACACATCCCAGGAGGGAAAGTAGCCCACCCGGTCCGCGTCCGTCAGGCGTTCCAGATCATCCCGCAACGCCTCGGCGCGGTCCTCGGTCGCGCAGACCATCACCACCGGCCCGAGCGCCACCTCCTCGATGAAGGCCGCGACGAAGGCCGTCAACGAGCCGGGCAACCCTCGGATAGGTATCGCCCGTTCCCCGGCCTCCAGGCGTTGGGCAAGCAACTGGAAGGGCTCCGAGTGCTTCATCCGATTGTAAAGACGCTGAACCGACATCGCATCACCTGTCTCTTTTGGGTTGGGCCGTGTGTCCTGACCCCAGAATACGCATCCCTGTTTTTAAGGCATGACCAATAGCCACCCCTCCCGTTTTCGTAAGACGTGCGCGACGCCCCGGAAAGGATGGCAGCAAAAAAAATCGACTCAGAGACAATCATGAGTCGACCCACTTGCGGCAAGAGAAAAAATGGCGGTGTAGACGGGACTCGAACCCGCGACCTTCGGCGTGACAGGCCGACACTCTAACCAAACT
>Ga0272441_10016313_pt1 | contig 10284 bp, 10 predicted proteins | sample SSMProp6N_FD_193582 | JGI IMG/M metagenome (GOLD analysis project Ga0272441, IMG submission 193582) | Marine sediment archaeal communities from Little Sippewissett salt marsh, Falmouth, MA, United States - SSM-Prop-6N | ecosystem: Environmental > Aquatic > Marine > Wetlands > Sediment ... | reverse complement strand
TCAATGGACGGAGACATTTCTGGCTCTCATCATACCAGCCTTTATTAATGCGTTTGCTATCATCTTGTTTCGACAGCATTTTATGACAATACCACAAGATTTGATCGATGCAGCGCGAATCGACGGGTGCTCGGAATTTCATATTTTGTTCAGAATATTCTGGCCTCTCTCGGTGCCAGCTATAATAACAGTCGGCATTATTACATTCATGACTGTATGGAACGATGTCCTCTGGCCCCTCATTGTGATACACGAGAGGGATATGATGACTCTACCACAGCTTGTGACCATTTTTGTCGTCGGAGGTCAAGCCGAGGGTTTGATGGGGGTAAAACTGGCGGCCGCGACGCTGTTGGCATTGCCCATAATTGTCGCATATAGCATCTTCCAGCGATACTTTATTGAAAGTATGGCTACATCCGGGATGAAAGGATAATTTCATACCAAAATTATACAAATCGTAAATAAATTTAATATGATTATATGTGGGGCAATTTCAATGAAATTTGGTGTAAAACTTATTTTTGGGTTAATAGTGTGTTTGCTCGCTGCTCGCTGTGATACGCAATTCGGATGTGGCGATATCGTTAATTTTGACCATCTCCAACATTTAACTGAATCGATAGAAGTCGACGACCAGGAGTTCTCGATTGTACATATTTATTCGGAGTATCCGGAATTCAAAAGAGTGGATGCGGCTGGAGAGGGAGTCGCATGCGTTGATGATGTGGCACGTGCTGTCATTGTCTATTCAATGCATTATGAGTCGACTGGTGATATGGAGTCGCTATCGCGCATCAAACCATTATTGAAATTTTTGATCTTAATGCAATGTGAAGATGGTGAATTTTACAATTTTATCGATCAAAACAGTGAGATAAATCGAAGCGGTATAACGAGTCAGAAATCGTTTAACTTTTGGGCTGTACGAGCATATTGGGCGCTGGGTTATACATATCGAATTTACAAGGACATTGACTCAGCATTTGCTGGTAAACTAAAAAAATCGTTCTTAAAATGTAAAATACCGCTGAGAAAAATTCTTGAACAATATCAGAAATTTAATACATATCAAGATCGGCAGTATCCTGTTTGGCTCGTGAATGAGTTCGGTTCCGATGCATCAGCCGCGATGATACTGGGACTATGCGAATATTTAACAATCGAAAAGGATGAGGAGTTGCTGGAAATGGGCTGTCGTTTGGCGGACGGTATCATTGAAATGCAGGTCGAAGAGAACCATCGATACAACGGTGCATTTTTGTCCTGGCTTGATACATGGCATGCCTGGGGTAATGCTCAGACGCAGGCTTTGGCACGGCTTTGGGAAATATCAGATCAGGATAAGTATATAAATAGGGCGCGATTTGAAGCGGATAACTATTTCATGAGATTGTTACTGCATGGCCAATTGAATGAATGGAAATATTCAGGTGAAAATGACGTGAAGATTTATCCCCAAATTGCCTATGGCATTCGTTGTATGTCTTTGGGCTATTTTAATCTGTTTCAAGCAACCAGTGATACCCGTTATGCTATCTGTGCCGGACTGACTGCTAGTTGGTTGTTTGGCAATAATGCAGCGAATACAAAGATGTATGATGCGAGTACGGGACGCTGTAATGATGGGATAATCGACAGCACACGAGTGAATCCGAATGCAGGTGCTGAATCCACGATCGAAGCACTGATGACAATTGTTGAAGTTTGCTCTGAGTCTCGCATTCATCCGTATATATATGCAACAATGGATGACACAATTTACACTGTAAATCATCAAAACATCCCCTATCAATGCAGGATATACAGAACAAGAGACTCTAAAATCGGTATAGTCCATGATTTAAAGAATGATAAATACAAATTATTAATAGAAGAAGAGCTTGATGCGATTTTCGATGAAAAGTAAAATAGAGATCTGAAAAATTATGACAACTTACAAATTTTAAACATCAGGAGTTATAATTATGAAATTAGTAAGAAGAGAAGGAGCAATCCTGGAGCCAATTCATGAACACGCGTGGGAATCGCAAGCTGTTTTGAATCCAGGTGTAGTCAAAGAAGGAGATTATGTTCACATGCTCTACCGTGCTGTAGAGGGTGTAAATTTTTCCACCATTGGCTACGCGAAATTGGATGAAGCGGGAAATCTCCTGGAGAGAAGACCAGAGCCGGTTATTGCAAGGACAGAACCCGAAGAGAAGCAAGGATGCGAAGATGCACGTATCGTTCCTTTTGAAGGAACGTATTACATATTTTACACAGCGTATGATGGTAAAAATGTGCGAGTGAGTTCAGCTTCTACACGTAATTTTATCGACTATGAAAAGCATGGTATCATTATACCCGGAGTAGCGAATAAAGATGCAATGATTTTTCCCGAAAAAATTAATAACAAAATTATTTTGATCCATCGTGTTGAACCCAATATTCAATTTGCTTACTTTGATTCGATAGATGATATGTTGTCTGGAGATGTCGGTTATTGGACTGAATATATGAAAAGAATAGAAGACTATACGATAATGCGTCCCCTGTTTGATTGGGAGTACTCAAAGATAGGAGCGGGTGCACCTCCGATTAAAACGGAGAAGGGTTGGTTGCTAATTTATCATGGTGTCGATAAAAATTTAATCTACAGAGGAGGAGCTGCATTACTGGATCTCGAAGATCCAGCCAGAGTGATAAGCCGATTACCCGAACCAATCATTGAACCAGCGAGGAAATATGAGCTGGAGGGTGATGTTCCCAATGTTGTATTCCCTGAGGGAACTGCTTTGTTTGGAAATGATCTCAAAATATATTACGGTGGCGCAGATAAAGTTATCGGCATGGCCAGCATTAACATCAACGAGTTGCTGGATGCGCTGATGGAACACATGAAGTAAGTGAGGAAAAGATTGTCCGGGAAAATGAATATTGGAATCATTGGTTACGGTGGCTTTGGCCAATTTCTTGATAACGCCTGGAAAGATTTGCGTGTGGCTCGTGTCACGGCTATATCTGATGCGAGTAAAGATATTCGAATTCCTCCCGAATACATGTTTTATAACCATCCTCACGATCTGTTTGATGACAGGTCGATCGATATTGTAGCAATTGCAACACCTCCATCGACTCATCATGAAATTGCGTGTGAGGCACTGCGATCGGGAAAACATGTTTTCATTGAGAAACCGTTGGCCGTGAATGTGGCTCATGGCAAAGAAATTCTTGGCGTCGCGCGAGAATGCGGCAAAAGGGTTATTGTTGATTTTCTGATGAGATATAATCCCTTGATTTATTCAATATTCCTATTGCATAATAAGGGTGTACTTGGAACCTTTCGAAGGTTCCTGGTTGAAAATTATGCTCAGGATGAACTGCTGCCCTTGAGTCATTGGTTCTGGGACAGGAAGATAAGTGGCGGCATTTTGATCGAGCATGCTGTTCACTTCATTGACATTGTGCATATGTTGAATCGATCCGGAATCGCAATGGTTAATGGATTAATGCACTCCACGCATGAGAGCAGGGAGAATGAGGTGATGGCCAATATATTATATGAAGATGGTTTGATAGCCACTCATTATCATGCGTTCACCCGGCCCGGAATTTTTGAGGAGACAATGATGCGGTTTGTTTTCGATCTGGCAACGATTGAACTTTACGGATGGATTCCGCTACAGGGAAAAATGAATCTAATGACATCGCAGCAGCACCGAAAGTTATTGTTCACGTTACCTGGGTTAAGAATCAAATCGGAACGAGAATTGGATGATATTAGTGATGACTCCAGGCCAGACGGTTGGGGAAACCTCGAGGAATCAAATAACGCAGGGGGGGAGCGAACGATTTCCAGTGGCGGTGTAAAATATAGAATTGACAGAAAACTTGAAGTTGAATTTGGGAATATCGGATCAAAGGCTTCGATTTACTCCGAATGTGTGCGGAATGTGATGATGGACTTCATTAAATCGATCCAGGACGCATCGTATAAATCCAGGATTAATGCGGATGATGGCTTGAGAAGTCTTCAAGTTGCTGATATGGTGACAAAGAAAATAGAACCAAAATAGTACTATATAAACAATTAGTAGCGATAAAAATATAATTTATTGCGATATGTTTCTAATAAATGCTGTAATAAGTGATTTTTTGGTTGTGAAAGAAAAAACGCTTGACTCTGAACTAATTAATTAATATATTTTTATAATTATTTTGAATATTCTATAAATATATTAAAAGAATCAAAAAGGAGAAACAACTATGAAAAGAAATCTAATTGTTATAGCAATTTTGTCATTATTTGTTATTGCTGGAATGGCGCAAGCTCAAGACACAAAAGATGATGTACATTTGTTCCAGAATTTCTTCAGAGATGCAGGTATCACCAAAATGCCGTATGGAGAGGGTGGAATCATATATTCGGACTATGATGCATTCAGTAGTTTTGAGATTCCTCTTCGTGGTGGTTACAATGTAAATGAGCAAATTGAAGTCAACGCATCCATAGGTTATCTTAGTTGGAGTCCTGAGGTTGGAGATGGTGAATCAGGCATTTCCGATTTATATGTTGGTGGGCGTTATAATTTTGTTCCTGGTCCCACAAAGATTTCAGCGGGTGGATATGCTACATTGCCAATTGGAGAAGAAAAGGTTGGTCAGGAAAAATTAAATTTTGGTGCTTTTGGAGCGGTTCGTCATCCACTGGATAATGGCATGATAATCACTGGAACATTAGGGCTGGATTTTATAGAGACAGTAAAATATACTTCTGCTTCTGATGATTTTGACTTTGACGATTTTGATCCTGCAAATTTTGATCCGGAGGATTTTGAATCATCAACAGAGGTAAAGGAAGAAACTGAATATGAAAATTCTCTAATCCTTGGTGCTGGTGCAATTTATCCCATGAATGAGCAATTAAATATAGTTGGTGAACTTGTCATCAAGACTGAAGTGGATTATATGGCATTAAGTGCTGGTGCTGACTATAAATTAGAAATGGGAAGCAGAGTACGTGGAGCTTTAATGCTTGGATTGGATGATGGTGCTCCTGATTTAGCAATTATGGCCAGTTTTTTACATTTCTTTTAATAGAAAATTAAATTAATATAGATAAAAAAAGGCTTTGATTATTCAAAGCCTTTTTTATTTTACGATAGAATAGTTCAGGTTATTGAGCGAAGCTGGATTATCATAACAGAGTTTATCGCCAATTCTTCCCAAATTTTTCTTGCAATATTGAAGTAAATAAATTATATTGGTTTATATTCCAAAACTTTGCTTACAAAAGATACGTATAAAGAAATAAGTGTTTTCAAATAGACAAGATTGATGAATATTCAAAAATTAAAGACTGATATAGAAAAAGGGAAGATAGCTCCTGTTTATTTTTTTTACGGAGATGAAAAGTATCTGATTGATGAGGCAACCCGGTTTGTCATTGAAAACAGTGTCTCTCCTGAAGTGAGGGATTTCAATCTTGATATTTTTTATGGGAATGAAGTCGATATTTCTCGAGTCATAGATATAGCGAAATCATTTCCAATGATGGCGGAGCGCAGGACAATAGCGGTCAAGGAAGCTCAGAAGATTTCGGCCAAAGATCTGGGGAATCTTGCCGATTACGCGCATGCGCCCGTAAAGTCGACCTGTTTAGTAATAGCCGCTTCGACCGGTCAAATTCGCGGCAAGGCGTTTAGTGCGTTGAAAAAGGATGCTGTGTCCATTGCATTCAAAAAATTATATGACAATCAGGTCCCGGCATGGATTAAAGAATATGTGAGTGATAATAATTATAGTATTAGTGATGCTGCTGCCAGAAAATTACATGCGCATACGGGAAATTCAATTCTCAAGTTAGTGAACGAGCTTGAAAAGGTATTTTTGAACCTGGGGGAGAGAAAAGATATCACGGAGAGTGATATACAGATGGTAGTCGGTTTCAATCGAAACTATACTATTTTCAATCTGTATGATGCTGTTGGAGAGAGAAATATAAATGAATCTTTAACAATAATTAATCATCTAATTGAACATGGTGAGATTCCGACAACGATAATAATCCGATTGACCGGGTATTTCAGTATATTATTAAAAATATTGTTTTTACAAAGGAGTGGACAGAACGATGCGGATATTGCCAAATTGACGGGCGTTCATCCATATTTTGTAAGAAATTACAAAAGGCAGGCATCCAATTATACACTCTCAAAAATTGAAAAAGTATTTGCATATTTACTTGAGGCGGACAGGAATCTGAAATCAAGCTATCAGAAGTCTGATCTAATAATGGATTTGTTGATTTATCGTATCATATCGCAGCAGTCCGGGATGGGTGAAACGCACGATATCAGGTGATATAGTGCATTCAGGTGTTTAGTTTTTTGATTTAAATACTTAATTAATATGTTCCAACTATCGCATTCTGATTATACGTGATAGGGATGTGATTTTTGGGAACTTTTAAAATAGAACAAGGTTAAAATTACAGGAATTGTTAATGGCACGTGGGGAAAAAACTAAGAAACCGACAGACGAAGATTTAATCGAACAATTTCAAAACGGTGATTTATACGCATTTGATTTGATTGTTAAGCGTTACAAAAATCAACTGTTGAACTTTGTCTATCGATTTTTAGGCAATGTCGAGGAGGCTGAAGATATAGTCCAGGAAACTTTCCTCAGGGTTTATCGAAACAGGAAGGCCTACCAAAAAGTTGCAAAATTTTCCACATGGATATACACAATCGCAGGAAATCTTGCAAAGACAGAACTTAGAAAACGAAAACGAAGAAAATTCTTTTCGATATCGGATCTGGGTTATGATGACAAAGACTATGATATAGCGGATGAAGCTTTTAATCCGGAAAAAACAGTTGATAGCAATATGAAAGAGGAGATAATACACCGGGAAATTCAGGCTTTATCTCCGAAGTTTAGAGAAGTTATTGTCTTAAGAGACGTTCAGCAATTATCATACGAAGAAATTAGCGAAATCGTTTCTATTCCACTGGGTACAGTCAAATCGCGAGTCAACAGGGGACGTCTCAAACTTCAAGAAAGATTGAAAAAGTTGTTACGATCCTGATGATAATTAATGGATTGTATCAAAAAGGAGGACATGCCTATAAAAGTTGTACTAATAAAATGTTAGGGGTTAGTATGGATACGTGTAAACGGTTCAGGAAAATGATTTCCGACTACATTGAAGGCAGTCTTTCACGCGCAGACCGGCTGGAATTTGAAAAACACATTGAGCTGTGCAAAGATTGTTTTGACACTGTTGAAGGCGAAAAGGGGCTTCTGGAAGAAATCCACCATTTCGACGAAGTAGTAACATCAGAAGATTTTGATACAGTACTGCGCACGCGTATTCGTATCGAGTCCGGTATTGGGCGACGTCGCCTGGGTGAATTATTCTGGACGTGGCCGGCGAGAATTCCAGTGTATGGAATGTCACTTGCACTAATTTTGATCGCGTCTGTCATGGTCCTCAATCAAATTAATGGACAAAAAAGTTCGACCATTCCACAACCATATATAAATAACGAATGGTATGGTGGAAATCCGTCTCAGAATAACTTTGATCAACCTTTTACTGAGACCGAAAATGTTATCTATATGATTGATCGATTAAATCCTGAACAATTGATCGATAATTCATTCACAGATTCCAATACAAATGATGTGAATCTTGTAGATACTGTTTACAATGACAGCCTGAAAGTACAGCAAACTAATTCAATGCAAACCAACAACACTATTGTATATTAGAGCGATTCAACAAAAGATCAGAGTATAATGAGAATTTCGCAGTTTAACATAAGTATTTACATATGTATATTCCTCCTGACAGTATCAGCGAGCGCAATTTCAAATGAAGGTGTGCTCTATAAGTTACAGGAGGAGCTCTCCGAACTGGTTGAAATCGCTAAACCTTCCGTTGTTACAATATCATCCAAAACATCTCTTTCAATCCCTTCAAGTAAAGATAATGGATTATTTTCATTGTTCTCTGATGAAGAGGAGAACAAGACCGTATCATACAAAATGATCTGCACGGGATTGATCTATAATGATGAAGGATATATCATAACAAAAAGTCGTGAGGTTAAAAGCAGCAAAGAAATTTCCGTCACATTACATAATGGAAAATCGTATCATCCTGTTTACATCGGTTATGATCCAACTACGGAGATCTCTCTGCTCAAAATCGATGCAGAAAATCTGGTCGTTCCCAAATTAAATCTGGGCGCGAAAATTAATCCTGGAGAATGGGTCGCTGTCATAGGCAATTCTATGGGATGTTCTTCTTCATTATCTTTAGGCTTAATTAACGGCTATATCAAGGATGATATGTTCCAATTTTCTGCAACAGTGAGCCCTGGCAATAGTGGGAGTCCAATATTTAATATACAGGGCAATGTGGTCGGGATACTGACAGCACAGGTGGAACCAGATCATTCCGCTCAACGAAGCGGTATGCAAAACATGCTTTCAAATACTGGCGTGGCATTATCGATTGATAAAGTGAGTGAAGTCATTGACGACCTCATAGATACACACAAAAATAATACCGGATGGTTGGGTGTTAGTTTGAATGAGCATGATTTCATGGATGATCACCTTGTCATTGAAAATGTTATTCCCAATTCCCCTGCGCAAAAATCGGGTTTGATGGAGGGGGACATATTACTTACATATAATAACGAAAATGTTAAGAGCGCGAATCAGTTGGGTCATTTGATCAAAAATACTGCACCTGGGAAAACAGTTACAATCAATATCCTGAGACGAAATACAAGACTCAATGTATTTGTAGAAATTGCCAGACGAAATCAATTAACATATGATGATGGACATAAACAAAGTGCTCGTCCGTACAATAAATCTATTCCGGTTACAAATAATACAGGTAACAATCGAGTTTTCAGAAAAGATATGAATTACCTGCAAAACAGGGTAAATCATCTTGAGCAAGAAATCAAACAATTAAAAAATAAAATTGATAAACAATCGCAGAAATAACAAAAGATTCAATAAGGAGATTATGAGATGGGTCGTAAGGACAGAACATTTGCATCGAAAATGGCAAAAGGAAATCAAAATCTTGGTAGAACCTGCCCCAAGTGCGGCGAAGTTTATCAGATGGTGAAAGTCGTGGCATCTGAAAAGAGTGAATTCGGAGCATGGAAATTCAAGGAAAACGTTGTGAACGTATGCAAATGTAATGAAAAAGAAGTCTACGCGTAGGCATATGTTGTTAAAAGAAAGAAGAGAATTAATCCTCGCAACCAGAAATCCTCACAAAGTCATTGAAATCAAAAATATTTTATCAGAACATGATATAGAAATTGTAACTCTGGATGACTATCCGGATATTCCGGATGTCATCGAAGACAGAGATACAATAGAGGAGAATGCTTTAAAGAAAGCGAGCGAAATATTCAAGGCTACCGGTATTATCAGTCTGGCGGATGATACCGGTCTTGAGGTTGATGCACTGAACGGCCAGCCCGGTGTGTATTCAAGTCGCTTCGCAGGGGAATATGCCACTTATGAAATGAATAATCATAAATTACTAAAGTTAATGAACGGCATCCCCTGGGAAGAGAGAACGGCACGTTTTAGATGTATCATGGCTATCGTCGATGAAGGTCTGGAATATTTGATGGAAGGTAAATGTGAAGGATATATCCTGAATGAACTGAGAGGGGACAAGGGGTTTGGATATGATCCATTATTCTATGTCCCTGAATATGATCAAACTTTCTCGCAAATGTCAATGTCGGTCAAAAATAATATCAGTCACCGTGGTTTAGCCTTGAAGAAATTAAAGAAATTTTTTGAAAATAATTCTTGATTTTTACAGAAAAATGCGTTAAATTCCATTTTTCTCAATATACCCCACGGGGCGTAGCGCAGTCCGGTTAGCGCGCCTGCTTTGGGAGCAGGAAGTCCCGAGTTCGAATCTCGGCGCCCCGACTCTGTTCAACTGACGACATACTTCTTTATTGTCTCTGTCTGTAATATTTATCCATTCTTAATATCTATTTTTCCACGTTTTCATCCATGATAACATATGTATATCCGAACGAATACTACGCATTTGTCTCGCTATATTTTTTGTCCCGTTGAATGTAAATCGATTTAAAATTATTGTCCTATCTATATCTCTCTGCAATGGGAAATAATTTTTTCTTTCATCCATTGTGAAAGAAAACTGAATATCAAATTTTTTAAGGGACTGCATAATTTCAGGATTATATTCATTATTCGGAAATGCAAAATATTGGG
>Ga0272441_10016311_pt1 | contig 10285 bp, 4 predicted proteins | sample SSMProp6N_FD_193582 | JGI IMG/M metagenome (GOLD analysis project Ga0272441, IMG submission 193582) | Marine sediment archaeal communities from Little Sippewissett salt marsh, Falmouth, MA, United States - SSM-Prop-6N | ecosystem: Environmental > Aquatic > Marine > Wetlands > Sediment ... | reverse complement strand
CCCGTCGTTCTCATCCCCGGGGATCTCGTTCTGGCCCGGATCGAGGCTGTCGGGGGGATGGTCCGCCGTGGTGGCCCAGTGGGCGGGCCAAGGAACCATCTTACCGTCTCGCTCGTACCGCAAGGGCGACTTGCGCGGATAGTGCCATAGGCACGAATCGGTCCAGTCGACGGCGCGGGTCACCTCGTCCACATAGCCCCACTGGGCCAGGTCGCGCAGGTACTCGTACCCCCGCGTCCACGAGCTGGTGGCGCCACGGCTGATCACCTGATAGGTGCCGATGGAGTTGTAGGCGTTGTAGTCGGGCATATCCGGCGGCGCACAGTGGATGTAGCCGTCCTCGCGGATCGAGGCCGTCGCCGCGCTGTGCGTCGTGTGGTAGTAAGCGTTGGTGAGGATGTCGGCCAGTACGCCGCCTTTGACGACCATGTCCGGTCCGGTGAAGCCCTCGGGCCTATCCCGCGCGACGTGGGTGGGCAGGTCGGCGTCGGTCATGCCGATCTGCGATTTCAGCGCGCTCAACGCCTTCAGGTACCGCCCGGACTCCACCAGATCTGCACTGATGCGGTGCGCGGCCAGCCACGCCTCATCGTAGGCGTGGTGCGACAGCGGCGTCAGCGTCGCCGAGGGCGCCCGCGTGCGCACCGACAGCGCCCAGAACTCAGGGAAGCCGCGCTTCGCAGCCGAATCGGTGAACACGACGCGCTCAATCGACTTGTCCTCACACTCGATGGCACACGCAAAGCGTAGGCTGCCATCCTCAAAGGCGGTTTCGCGCAGATGGCAAGACTGCTCGAAGGCCTCGCGCGCGCCGGCTACGGACGCGATCGGCTCGCGGTTGTTCATCCATGGCTTGTTCCACCACAGGGTGAAGCCGAAGATGAGGGGGATGGTGGTTGCCGTGCCATCCCCGTACTCGATGCGGATTGAGCCCGCCTCGTCCCCGATCATCTGCTGGCAGGTGAAGTCCCGGGTGAAGTCATTGTGGTATCCCCAGTGCATGCAGCCGAAGTCGTGTGAGCTTACATGCCCGAGCAGGTACAACTCCTGAGCGGGGCAGTTGAGGGCCACCGAATGGGAGCTGTCGGGATAAGCGGGGGGCGCATCCCACAGCGCGAAGGCCAAGCCCCCGGTGCGGACGTGCTTCGCGTTCGGGCCGGCGGTCACCGCGTACAGGTCGCTGTTCTGTGCCTGCACCAGGGGGCCATAGTCCACCAGGCGCACGTCGTCGATGGCAAGCCAGGCGAAAGCGCCGTCTGCTGCGCCGTCGACGACCTCGATGTGCACGGGCTGCCCCTTGTGGTCGGACACGTCCCAGCGCATAGGCACGAACTTGCCACTGCACAGTGGGGGGACGCTCTGAGCGATGATCTTGCCATCGGCACCGCGCAGGCGGAAGAAGTTGCGCCCTCCGGAGCCATCGCGCAGATCCCAGCCATTGGCAGTGAAGCGGATCTCGTCGGGGCAGGTGAAGGTCGGGCTGCGCAATATGCCCGTTTTCGCTTCGCCGTTGTACAGCGAGTCCGCAAAAGCCAACCCGCCGCCATAGCGGTCCCATCGGTCCCCTTCAGCCGGGGATGCCCCAAAGGCGTCACCCTCGGCGATCCAGTCACCCAGGCCGGCCTCGAAGTCGGCGAATAACTCGACCTTCTCGATAGCTTGCGCCACCGTCAGAGCGCACAGCAGCAGCGCACCAATCGCGCCTGCACGGTATTGCACTCCACTCGCCTCCCGTGGGTATTTAAAGGGCGTTTGGCTGTGAAGCAGTATCGCCCTTGCCGCACACCGCGGCTACTGTATCTTCTCGGGCTCGCCGTCATCGGAGAAGCGCCAGCGCGGCCGCCAGCCCAGCAAAGCCTTCGCGGCTTCCAAGTCCCACCGCCTGCCGGCATTGTCTCCCACAATGTGCACGAGGGCATACGTTGGCTCGTCGCACTGCAATGCGCAGTCAAAGGCCGAGGCGACGTCGCTTTCGTGCACCAGGTAGTGGGATGCAATGTGGCCGCGCTTGCCACCGATCTCGGCGATCCACACGTGCCCCAGGCGGAGGATGATAACGGGCAAGCCCGAGCTTTGGTGCAGCATCCTGCACAACTCCTCGCCGAAGCCCTTGGTGATCCCGTACACTCCACCACCTTCATGCCGATGCTGCGATCCGATCATCACGTGCTTCGGGTAACCGGCCACAGCCGAGACACTGCTGGCATACACGACTTTCTTGCCCCCACACATCGCGGCCGCCGAAAGAACGTGGTACAGGCCCTTGACGTGGACATCGAAGGTCGCATCGGCGTACTCGGGAGTCGCCACGTTGCCGAAGTCCTCCAGTCGGGCGATGGACAGGTGTACCACGGCATCGCAGTCTGCGACGGCCTCTTGCGTCTGGCCCATGTCCCGCACATCGAGCTCAATGTATCGAGGGTCGTCGATGGGGCACACATCGCCCAGGATGAGATCGTGGGCCTGCCCCAATGCGCGCGTGAGGATGCGACCGACACGTCCCGCGGCCCCACAGATCAGCACTCTCATTGGGCATTGCACTTCCCGTACCGACGCACTGTCGGCATGCCGACGTGATCGCCTGCCTCTGCTCACGGGGCCAAGTTCCCCGGCGGCGGCTGTGCTTCCTGCCGACCTTTGGGCAGGCTCTACCGAACCTAGCGAGAGTTTTTTCGTCAAAAGGACTGGTAATACTATCTAGTGTAGTATATAATACAGGCAGATCAGTTTTGGGGGAGGGCTAGAAGGAGCTGACCATGATGACAGCTCGAAGCAGGCCCATCATCGCCGTCGTCCTCGCAGCCGGACTGCTGCTTGCCGTGACCGCATCGGTCTGGGCAGGCGCGTCCTATGAACCGCCTCCGCGGTATCCGGTGAAGATTCTCAACGAGCCGGAGTTACTGCGCGTCTTCGCGGCGGGTCTGGTAGGCGACGCCTTTGGCTACGACGCGAATGAGATCCTCTACCAGGTGCGCGCCACAGGCATGCCCGTCGAGGACATTGTGCCCAGCTTCTACGTGGCCTACCTCACGGGGAAGAACTTCCTTGAGGTTGTCGGGCTGCGGTCCGACGGCATGACCTGGGGGGCCGTCGCCGAAGAGCTTGACCTCTCGGCGGACACCCTCAACCGCATGGCGATCCCCAAGGCCATAGGGTTCACCGATCCCGGGGAAGTGCCGGACGACGTATTGCAGGACATGTTCGTGTGCTCGGCACTGTCTTACGTGTTCGACATCGACCCCGAGGACATCTTCGCGTACTACGAGCTCGGGTGGTCCTCGATTGACGTGTTGGCGGCAATGAACCTGGCGTTCTATACACAGCAACCGCTGGACACGTGGCTTGACGAGACCCCGCGGCGCATCGACTGGTACGTCGCGGCTCGCCGGGCCGATGTAGACCTGGGCCAGATAGCGGCCACCAGCGGGCGCGTGCTGGACAACCTGTTGCCCGTGATGGCCGATGAGCCGCAGCGCAGCGATCTGGAGACGATCTACGCCATGGAGATGGCGTCGGACTACTGGGATGTGCCCATCGAGACGGTGCGGCGCGTGAGGTACCGCTACCTGTACTGTCCGTCGGAGGTGCTTGTTACCTTCTACCTGTCCCACATCGGCCACGTGGACTACTTCCGCATCGGTGGCCTATACTCGTGGAACCACTGGCGGCGCTGGGGACCGACCATCGTCGCCCTGAGGATCCCTCCCTCGCACTTCAGCGGCTGGTCGATCTGGCATGGCGGGCCCGTGAGTTTCCACACGGTTGACACCATCGTCCTGCATGACCACCTGCTGGGCCATGCGCTGTCATACGGGCGCCATGTGCCGGTGCGCATTTACGAGCACTACGATCCGTGGTTCGGGCCCCATGACGCCATCCTGTACTGCGGTGTCTACCGGCACTACCGCGTCCCGTTCCATGACTTCTACTCGTGGCGGCGGGACGGGCGACCATGGCACGCCTACCACCACTTCGGCAAGAACTACGTCGAGTGGCGCCGGAACACCGATTTTGTGGGTCGCAGGCGCGTGGGCGCCATCGTCGGGAGCAAGAAGCCTGTCCATGCCGCAGTAGGACCGGGCCGCGCCGCGCCATCCGGGCACTACTCGGCAAGACCCGCGGGCCACGGCTACAGCGTGTCAGGGCGCCGCGTGGGCACGATCACCGGCAAGAAAACCCACGTCCGGCGACCGACAACCTCGCCGAGGGTCGTCAAGCCCGCGCCCGGGCGCACGCACGGATCCTCGACGAAGGCCGCGCCGCCCCCCAATGCCTCGCGCGGACGGGCGTCGCGATACGGCAAAGTCGTGGGTATCGAGACCGGCCAGCGGTCGGACCAGCGACGGACCGGACACGTGACGCCGGCGCCCAAGCCACAGACGCATCGCACGGGGTCAGGAGCCGTGTCCGGGCCCCGCACGGGCCTGAAGCGAACCGCCACTACGCCCAAGGTATCAACGCCCAAGCCACAGACGCATCGCACGGGGTCAGGAGCCGTGTCCGGGCCCCGCACGGGCCCGAAGCGGACTTCCACTTCGCCCAAGGTGTCCGCACCGGCGCCGAAGCAGAGCACCCGGCGCTACGGACTGGTGACGCCGTCACCTTCCAGGACAAGCCCTAAGCCGACGGTCACGGCCCCGAGGGTCTCGACGCCGCCGACGGCAAAGCCGCCAACAGTCAGCCACTCCGCACCATCGGTCAGCAGCAGCCGCGGACCGACCATCGGGTTCGGGCGCCGCACCAGTTCGGCTGTGTCGGCTCGGAAAGCGACCAGCCCGGCGCCAAGCACGTCACGGCCATCGGAGTCTTCCCGGAAGCGATTCTGGACAGGGTCTTCGTCCTCGCGCAGTCACTCGTCCTCACCACCGGCCGTCAAGTCATCGTCCGGGCAGTCGTCGGGCAGCAGCAGGCGCTACGGTCTTGTGACAGGCAGCAAGTCCAGTTCATCATCCAGCAAGCCCGCGGTCAGCAAGCCACGCCCGTCCTCGACGAGCTCCGTGTCAACACAGCGTAAGTCAAGCAGCTCGACGAGCAGGCGCAGAGGCTTCGGACGAAGACGCAGGTAGGCCCAGTGCAACTCAACACACAAAGGCGAGGCCCCCGGCCTCGCCTTTGTTGTTTGCCGCGCCCGCCGAAGGTACCCGACGTTCCCTCGCCGAACAGGCCCCCTAGCCCGCACATATCCGCTCGCGAGGCGCGCCACGCCCTGAGGTGATCGGACGCGATGGACTGGGTCGCGCTCATGTACACCGTACTGGTAGGTCTGGTCGGCCCCGCCGCGCTCTATGCTGCTGAAGCGGTCGAGGTCTCGGTGGTGGACGATGATGGGCCTGCCGTCACGCGACAGACGCCCCGTGGCGATGAGCGCCTCTTGTACCTGCGGATTACCAATCCCACGGGCGCGACCATGGGGGGGCTGACGCTGCAGTACACCCACGAGGACACAACCGGCGCCCGCCCGTTGATCCCGGTTCCCTCCGGGGGCTCCTGGGACAGCCTGTGGCTCCGGACACCTGTGCCCGACCGGCTGCCCGCGAAGCTCATGCGAGGCGACCGGCGGGTCTGGGCCGGCACGTTACCCATCAACAAGGCCGGCGACGACCGCGTGGTGGTGCCTCAGTCTGAAACCGTGACGCTCGACCGGCTCAAGCCCCTGTCTCTGCGCGGTACCAACTACCTGCCTCGTCACTGGCCATGGCCGGGACTGTGGCGAGAGGCCACCGAAAAGACCTTCGAGGCCGAGTTCGCCGAGATGACCGCACTGCACATCAACACCTTCCGCACGTTCTACTTCTTCGATGAGGAGGCCGGCCTCGTGAGGCGCGACGGGGCGCTGACACCGAAGCTCCTGGCCCGCATCAATACGCTGCTGGCCGTTGCCGACCGGCACGGTCTCAAGGTGATGATGTGCCTGACCGGCTCATTGCCCCACCTGGAAGAGCTCGACACATGGAGGCGCTTCTTCCGCACGGGCATCGAGCCCTTCGCCTATGACGGGCGCATCCTCATGTGGGACCTGATCAACGAGCCGGGAGGAAGCAAAGGGCCCAAGGCCACGGTCGAGCTATCCACCTGGATACAGACCATGTACGGAGAGCTTGAGGCGCTTGCGCCCAACCACATGCTCACCGTGGGCCTGTGCTGGCAGTTCGATCAGTTGTGGGAGTTGGGGGTGAAGCCCCCGGTGGCGCAGTTCCACAACTACTCGGGCGCTGTGGGCGTGCAGCCCCCCGGACAGCCGCCGGTCCGGAACGTGGCCGATGACCTGCGGGGCATCCAGGGGTTTACCAATCACCGCCCGCTGGTGATCGGGGAATTCGGCTATGCCACGGTGGTGGACGAGGCCCGCAAGGATGCCTCGCCCAAGCGGCAGCTTGAGATCTACCAGGGAGTTCTCACGGGGGCACAGGCCGCGCAAATCACGGGCGTCTACAACTGGACGCTGTTCCACTTCGTCCCCGACTGGATGGGCAAGGGCGAACAGAGCTTTGGGGTCATCCGTCCTGATGGCTCGCTCAAGCCGGCGGGGGAGTTGTTGCGCGACACATACAAGCGCTGGAGCGATGTTGTCCGTACCCCATGGGAGCCTAACTTGAGTTCGCGTGGCTGACGCAGACAAGCCCATTGACCATCACAAAAGTAGTAGGAGGCAGACGAATGCTCATCACGCGTTGCCATCGACCCATTCTTGTATTGTGCGTTGCTGCGGCGGTAGCGGCGTCCCAGGCGGGAGCAGCAACCCTCTACATGTCGCCCCGGGGACACGACACATGGACGGGCGCCATCGAGCGCCCCAACGCCGAGGGCACGGATGGCCCGTTGGCGTCTCTGACGGGAGCACGCGACGCCATACGGCGCTTGAAGGCCGCGGGCGACCTCGCCGAGCCGGTAAGGGTCATCGTCGCGGATGGGGTGTACACGCTGCCCGAGGTTGTCAAGTTCGCCCCCCAGGACAGCGGGTCGGCTCACGCCCCTATCACGTATGAGGCCGCGCCCCGAGCCCATCCCGTGTTCACCGGGGGGCGTCAGATAACGGGCTTCCGGCGCACGCGAGAGGGCCTGTGGCAGGCGCGGGTGCCCGCGGGCGAGGCGGGGCCGTGGCGCTTCAACCAACTGTGGGTGAATGGCCGGCGCGCTGTGCTCGCCCGCTCGCCCAACCAGTTCTACTACTACATGCTCAAGAAAGCCCTCTACGGCGTGGACGCCGCCACAGGCAAGCCGGTTGATCTGTCGAAGCGGGCCTTCATCGCCCGCTCCGAGGACATCAAGCCCCTGCTGGACATCCGGACCGATCGCCTGCGGGATGTGCGCCTGCTCGCGTACCACGCCTGGGAGTGCTCGAGGCACAGAGTCGCCTCGGTCAACCCGGACACGGGCCTGGTGACCCTGACAGGAGCCGCGCCGTGGCCCCTCATGATGTGGGGGCCCAACCAGCGGTACCATATCGAGAACTTCCGTGAAGCCCTCGATGAGCCCGGCGAGTGGTACGTGGACTCGGACGGGTACCTGCTGTACATGCCCCGGCCGGATGAGGAACTGGCCTCCGCCCAGATCATCGCCCCGGTGGTTGACGCCTTCGTCCACTTCGTGGGCGATCCGCCAACCGGGCGGCCGATCGAGTACGTGACGCTACGCGGCCTATCCTTCAGACACAGCCGCTACGACCTGCCCGAGCAGGGCCACGCCAACCCCCAGGCCGCCGTGGGCGTACCTGCGGTGATCATGGTCGACGGGGCCAGGCATGTGACCATCGACCGGTGCGAGATCGCTCACACGGGCGCCTATGGCGTGTGGTTCCGGCGCGGGTGCAAGGATTGCCGAGTCCAACAGACGCACCTGCACGATCTCGGGGCCGGCGGTGTCCGAATCGGCGAAACCGTCCGCCAACCGGAATCAATCCACGGCACCAGCCGGATCGTCTGCGACAACAACATCATCCACGGGGGCGGCCGCGTGTACCCGGGCGCCGTCGGCGTGTGGGTCGGCCAGAGCGGTGACAACCAGGTCACCCACAATGACATCTCCGACCTGTTCTACACCGGCATCTCCGTGGGATGGAGCTGGGGGTACCGCGACACGCTGTCGAAGCGCAACACCATCGACTTCAACCACATCCATCACGTGGTGCAGGGGCTGTTGAGTGATAGCGGGGGCGTCTACACCCTGGGCATCGCCGATGGCACCACGGTGAGCAACAACGTCATCCATGATGTGTTCTCGTACGACCGCTACGGCTGGGGCGGCCTGGGGCTGTATAACGACGAGGGCAGCAGCCACATCACCATGGAGAACAACCTCGTCTACAGGACCAAGGATGGCGGGTACCACCAGCACTACGGCCGCGAGAACACCATCCGCAACAACATCTTCGCGGGCCAGCAGGACTGGCAGCTCTCCCGGGCGCGCATCGAGGACCACCTGTCATTCACCTTCGAGCACAACATCGTGTACTTCCGCACCGGGAAGCTCATGAACTGGAACTGGACGGACCCCGGCGTGCTGCTAAGAAACAACCTTTATTGGGACGCTTCCGGCAGGCCCATCGAGTTCGCGGGCATGTCCTTCGAGGACTGGCGCAAGGCCGGCAGAGATGAGGGCTCCGTGGTCGAGGATCCCGGCTTCGTAGACCCGGAGGCGCTGGATTTCCGTCTGAGGCCGGATTCGCCGGCCCTCAAGATAGGGTTCCGCGAGTTCGACTACAGCAAGGCGGGCCTGTACGGCGACCCGCAGTGGGTCGCGCTGCCTGCCGGCTTCAGCTACGCGCCTGTGCAGGAGGCCCCTGAGCCGCCCCCGCCTCCTCCCCTGGTGATACATGACGGCTTCGAAGATGCGCCCGCGGGCGCCGCGCCCGCCGAGGCCCACATCCAGGTCGAGGGCAAGTCGGACACCATCAGTGTCACTGATGAAGACGCCGCCGAGGGCTCGCAAAGCCTGAAAGTGACCGATGCCGAGGGCCTGCGCTACTCATTCGACCCCCATTTCTTCTACAAACCCAACTACCGCGATGGCACGGCCCGCTGCAGCTTCGATATCAAGGTGGACAAAGGCAGCGAGTTCTGGCACGAGTGGCGCGATAGCTCGAGCCCCTATCGCATCGGCCCCGGACTGCAGATAGCGGGCGGCAATCTCGTACAACGTGACGGGACCTCCCTCATGTCGCTGCCCTTCGACGAGTGGATCCGTATCGAGATCATCGCAGCGCTGGGTGACAGGGCGGGCTTGTGGACGTTGACGGTGACCCTCCCTGACGGACAGGTACGGCGCTTCGACGATCTGAAGATATACACCCCGGAATGGGACAGCCTCACCTGGGTGGGCTTCGTGAGCAACGCCACCACCAAGACCGTGCTGTACCTGGACAACATCCGGCTCGATAGCACCCCGGGAGGCCAGGACCCTTGAACGAGGTCATCAACGCCGTGGCGGAAGGTGAGGACCAACTCTGGGCTTGGGTCGAGGGGGTCGCCGAGCCCATGGAGCGCCCGACCGACGGGAACCGCTCCCTGTACCTGGATCTCGCCGAACGAATCGTCCGCTCGGCGGTTCCGTGGCAGAGGGCCGACGGCCTGATCATCGACCCGACAACGGGCGAGGAGGCCGTCACCACCACGCCCCGCTTTGTGGGCGCCCTGGGCCTGCTCATTGGCGCCGGCAGATGCGCCGATCTGGTCGATGCCTGCTCCCGCAGCATGGACGCCTGCTGCTGGGCCTTCGCAAACGGCATCTTCGACGGCAAGCCCCTGCGTGCCGCCGAGTTCTACACCAAGGAGCTTGTCCTGGGCCTGCGCGGTCTCAGTGTGCATATGTCCGCAGACAGGTGCCAAGCGTGGCGCGATGTCTTGAGCAGCGTGGACCCTGTGCAGTTCTACGACTCGGTGCGCGCAGGGGCTACTCATAACTTCCCCATCTACGCGGTCGCCGGCGAGCAGCTCCGGCAGGCCGACGGGCTGGGCAGCAGCCAGCAGCTTATCGACGATGTCCTGGACGTCCAGCGAAGCAACTTCACGGGCTCGGGGATGTATCGCGACCCGGCCGATCCCATCACCTACGACCTCACGGTGAGGCAGCAGATCGGCCTGATGCTTGTCAAGGGCTACCGCGGACGCCATCGCCAATGGATGGATGAAGTGACGCGCAAGGGCGGCCTGGTGACGCTGCTGATGCAGTCGGTGACCGGACAAGCGCCCTTCGGCGGCCGCAGCAACCAGTTCCACATCCAGGAGGGCATGATGGCCTGCATCTGCGAGATGGAGGCCGTTCGGTGGCATCGCAGGGGGCGGCCGCT
>Ga0272441_10016310_pt1 | contig 10285 bp, 8 predicted proteins | sample SSMProp6N_FD_193582 | JGI IMG/M metagenome (GOLD analysis project Ga0272441, IMG submission 193582) | Marine sediment archaeal communities from Little Sippewissett salt marsh, Falmouth, MA, United States - SSM-Prop-6N | ecosystem: Environmental > Aquatic > Marine > Wetlands > Sediment ... | reverse complement strand
GGGGCCCCTTTTGGGGGGGGTCTGACGGGCGGCCACTAGTCCGCTTCCTGCGCGGCGCGCGGCGGCGCGGCGTTCTCGTCCGGCGCGAACAGCCAGCCGCCTTCGGCTACGGCGACGCAAACAATGGCGCCTAACGCCAACATCAAATAGCCGGCAAACAACGGCACCACGGTGCCGTCATACAGGTAGCCGATAGCAGCACCGAGCACGCCGCCGACAAACGCCTGCAAAAACCCCAGCACCGATGACGCGGTGCCGGCAACCGCCGCCAACGGGTCCATGGCCAGGGCGTTAAAATTGGTGCCGATAAAGCCGAAGCAGGCAAAGATCACCGCCATCAGCAGGCAGAACAGCGCAAACGGCAGCCGCGCCCCCATCCCCAGCGACAACACCAGCGCCAGCATGATGGTTGCCGCAAACACCATGAGCGCCGTATGCGACAACCACCGCATGCCCAAGCGCTCCACCAATTGCGCGTTCATCAGGCTGGTGCCCGCCATGAACACCGCAATGCCGGTAAACGCGAGGGTAAAATACTGCCCCAACCCAAAAGTATGGGTCAGCAATTGCTCCGCCTGATTGATGAAGCCAAACAGCACGGCAAAGCACAGCGCCGTTGCCACCGCGTAACCAAACGCTGCGCGCGTGGTCACCACGGTGCGAAACGCCACCGCCACCTTGGTGAAGGTGAGCGGCAAGCGGTATTCCGGGTGGAGCGTTTCCGGCAGCCGGGCAAAGCTCCACACCGCCATCACGGCGCCCAAAAGGCCGGTGACCCAGAACACCGACTGCCAATCGCCGAACAGAATAATCGCCTGGCCCACATTGGGCGCGATGAGCGGCACGGCCATGAACACCATCATCACCAGCGACATGATGCGCGCCATGCGCGCGCCGCCGAAGGTGTCGCGCACCACCGAAATGGCAACGACGCGCGTCGCCGCGGTGCCGACCCCTTGGATGAAGCGGATCGCCAGCAGGCTGTCAAAGGTCGGTGCGTAGACCGCCGCTGCCGATGCGGCCACATAGACGGCCAGCCCAAACAGCAGCACCGGCCGGCGGCCATATCTATCGGCGAGCGGGCCGTAAACCAGTTGCGCGACCCCGAACCCCAAGACGTACGCGCCGATGACGAATTGGCGGCGGTTTTCATCCGCCACCTGCAAGGTGGTGCCAATTTCTTGCAGCACCGGAATGAACACGTCGATAGCCAGGGCGTTGAGCGCCATCAGCGCAGCCACCAACGCCACCAATTCCCACCGCGGCATCAACAGCGCCGGGCGGGCGCTTGGGTCGGATCCAGGCGGGAATGACATCGGCGTCAGCCTTGCAGCATGGCCCGAAAGGGCCGGGGCTCCATCTAGACGCTCAGGCGCGGCGCGCACACCCAAAATACCGCATAGCAGGCGTGCACCGACCCGTCAGCGGTAGAGGTTTTGCCCGTCCAGCCCGGCATAGAGGGAGGCCACTTGCTCTGTGTAGCCGTTGAACAGCAGCGTCGGCACCCGCCGGCCGGTGCCGACCACTTCTTCCGTCGCTTGGCTCCAGCGCGGATGCGCCACCTCCGGGTTGACGTTGGCCCAAAAGCCGTATTCGTCCGGCGCGATCTCTTCCCAGAAGCTGACCGGCTTAGTGCCCGTGAACTCAAACCGCACGATGGACTTGATCGACTTGAAGCCATATTTCCACGGCACCGCCAAGCGCAACGGCGCGCCGAACTGCTCAGGCAAGGGTTTGCCGTAGACCCCGGTGGCGATGAAGGCTAGCTCGTTGCGGGCTTCGGCCAGGGTGAGGCCTTCCGTATAAGGCCATGGATACCAGCTTTGCTTCTGGCCGGAGGCCACGTCGGGATCGAGGAAGGTCTGCATCTTCACGTAGCGCGCCGCCGAGGTGGGTTTGGCGAAATCCACCAATGCCGCCATGCCGAAGCCCGACCACGGCACCGTCATCGACCACGCCTCAACGCAGCGCAAGCGGTAAATCCGCTCCTCCAGCGGCATCTGTGCAATCAAGTCGTCAATGTCGATCTCGATCGGTGTTTCCACGTCGCCGGTAATCTCAACCCGCCACGGCCGCGACACCAGCGCTTCGGAAGCCTTGGCGATGCGCTTGTGGGAGCCGAATTCGTAAAAATTATTGTAGGTCGAGGCGACGGTCTCATCGGTGACCGGCCGATCGACGGCGATGGAGGTGTTTGGCGGATAGGGAAACCGCTCAGCGGCCTTTGCGGTCAAGGCGTCTTCTGAAGGTGCCGCCGCTGCTTCAGGCTCCGAGGCTTCGCCGCAACCGCCGATGGAAACCGCCGCAGCGCCGGCGATGCTTGCGCTTGTGCCTTTTAGAAACGCCCGCCGGTTCATAAATACGTGTTCAGGCGTCACGAGATTTTCAGACACTTCCCAAGCGCGCCGCGTCTTGATCAACATGGGGATTGCAAGCCTTATGTGAGAATACCAAATGGCATAGATTAATCGACCATGACGCATCGGGCGGCAGGTGCAAGTCACACCTCTGCGAGGAGGCCCCTATAGTTAAGGCGCCCATGCGCCCTGCTGTGTAGTCTAGGGAATTAGGCGCTTCAAGGAATAATGCAGGTCAGGGAATAATGCAGGTCAGAGAATAATGCAGGACCCGCCAGCCATAGACCGGCTGCACCCCCCGGTCACCCTCGACACCGCGCATCCGCCGATCCGCATGAGCCGGCGCGAGATCATGCTTGGGCTGGCCGCCGGCTCCATCGTTGCCTTTACCGGCTGCACCTATAACGCCGCCCTCGACCGCCGCCAATTGATGCTGGTGAGCCAATCGCAAATGAACGCGCTGTCGGCGCGCGCCTGGGGCGATTTAAAACGCCAGAAGAAGGTCTCAACCGAGCCGCAATACGCGACCCGTCTGCAAACCGTCGGCCGCCGGGTCACGGCGGCGGCCGATATGGAACACGTCGATTGGGAATACGTGGCGTTCGAATCAGAAGAGAAGAATGCCTTCGTGCTGCCGGGCGGCCAGGTCGGCTTCTATACCGGCATGATGGATTTCGTCGATAATGACGCCCAGCTTGCCGCCATCATGGGCCACGAAGTGGGCCATGTGCGCGCGCGCCATGGCGCGGAACGTTATAGCCAGGCGCTGGCGGCGCAAGTGGGCGTCACCGCGGCAAGCGTTGCCGTTGCCGCCACGGACGTAGATTACGGCGCTCCGGCGGTGGCCGCACTGGGGGTGGGCATTCAGTTCGGCGTCTTGCTGCCCTATTCGCGCCGCCACGAATTGGAAGCGGACCTCATCGGCCTCAATTACATGACGCAGGCCGGCTACAATCCGCACCAATCGGTGGCCCTATGGCAAAAAATGGACGCCGAAAGCAAAGGCTTCCGGCCGCCCAAATTCATGTCGACCCATCCGGATGCGCAAACCCGCATCGCCGCGCTTAGACGCGAGATTGCCGCCAAAGGCTACCAACGGCGCGCCAAACCACTCGCGCCCACACCGGCCGGCCCTTTACCGCCCGGCTCTTCACCCTAAGCGCTTTACCGCAAGCTGGCGCAAAACCGCTGGATGCGGGTGCACGCCTCTTCTAACGCTTGCGTCGACGTCGCATAGGAAATGCGAAAGAACGGCGACAACCCGAACGCCGCCCCGTGCACCACCGCCACGCCTTCTTGCTCGAGCAGTGCCGTCGCAAAGGCCTCGTCACTATCGATGACGCTGCCGGTTGCGGTTGCCTTGCCGATAAGGGCGCGGCACGACGGATAGACGTAGAATGCACCTTCCGGCGTCGGGCACTCTATGCCGTTTGCCTGGTTGAGCATCGACACCACCAAATCGCGGCGGTCTTTGAAAACGGCCGCGCGCTCTAGGATGAAGTCCTGCGGGCCGGTGAGCGCTTCGACCGCCGCCCATTGGCTTATCGATGTAGGGTTTGATGTCGATTGCGATTGCAGTTTGCGCATGGCGGCGATGAGCTGTTTCGGCCCGCCGCAATATCCGATACGCCAGCCGGTCATCGCATAGGCTTTGGACACCCCGTTCATGGTCAAGGTGCGCGCGCGCAGCCGCGGCTCTACTTGCGCCGGGGTGACGAACGTAAAATCGTCGTAGACGAGATGCTCGTACATATCGTCCGTGAGCACCCATACGTGCGGGTGCCGCATCAGCACGTCGGTGAGCTGCTTGAGTTCGCCATGGGAATAAGCGGCCCCTGACGGGTTCGACGGCGAATTGAAAATCAGCCATTTGGTCTTCGGGGTAATGGCCGCCTCAAGCGCGTCTGCGGTGAGCTTGAAGCTGGTTTCGATCGTCGTCTGCGCGAATATCGGCGTGCCGCCGGCGAGCAGCACGATATCGGGATAGCTAACCCAATACGGCGTCGGGATCACCACCTCGTCGCCGGGGTTGAGCGTGGCCATCATGGCGTTGTAGATCACCGGCTTGCCGCCTGGCGCAACGAAGCATTCATCGGCGGTGTACTCCAAGCCGTTTTCGCGCTTGAACTTGGCGGCGATCGCCTCTTTGAGCTGCGGAATGCCGTCGACGGCGGTGTATTTGGTTTCGCCACGCTCGATGGCGGCTATGGCCGCCGCCTTGATGGTGTCCGGCGTATCGAAATCCGGTTCGCCAGCGCCTAAGCCGATAACGTCACGGCCTTGCGCTTTGAGGTCGCGCGCCTTTTGGGTCACAGCGATGGTGGCGGAGGGCTGTACGCGAGCCAGCGATTTGGACAGGAAGTTTTCGGGCAGCGCCATGGCGTGGCCTTTCCGGCTAGGGGGATGCGCAAACAGGCGAAACGGATGAGACCGTATCGCCGCCCCCGCCCGCCCGCAACCACCATCGGGTACATCACCTTCGCACAAGTGGACGTGCCCTAAGGCACTCTCCGTGCACCGTCACAAACTTGCCGCACAATGTCCTTGCCCATGCCCCATTGGCTGCGCCTTGTCGCCCCATTGGGGTGGTGGAGTGCGCGTCACACCGGCGCCGGCGAGAAGGGGGCCTAAGCCGGGCACAAAGGGCGGGGACGTATGATGATAACACAGCAAACAGGACCGGGGTGGGCGGCCGCATGTGTGGACGGCGTCGCCTATGTGCTGCGGGCGCTGGCCATCGCCGCGGCGTTTGTTTTGGCAGCGCTGGCCCAATCGGGCGCGCTGGCCACCGACGCTTTGGCCGAAACGGCGCCCGGGCACGGGGCCAAGCTGGCCACCCAGCTGGCCACTGTGACCCCTAACGACATGACGTCGGGCGGCTTGCTGCTGCCTACCGAGCAGCCAGGCGCCTACGTGCAAGCGCCGCTGGTTGCAACCGATATCGCGCTCGACATCACCGGCATCATCGCCCGCAGCACCGTCACCCAGCGGTTCGTCAACCCCAGCGACGGCTGGGTGGAAGGCATGTACGTGTTCCCGCTGCCCGATGACGCCGCCGTCGATGGTCTGCGCATGCAAATCGGTGAACGCTTCATCGAAGGCCACGTGATGGAAAAGCAGGCCGCCCGCACCACCTACGAGCAGGCCAAGGCGGCCGGCACCAAAGCAACGCTGATCGAGCAGAACCGCCCCAATATCTTCACCAATTCTATCGCCAATATCGGCCCCGGTGATACCATCACGGTACAGATCACCTACCAGCAGACCGTGCGCGTCGACAATGGTGTATACGGCGTGCGCGCGCCCTTGGTGGTGGCACCGCGCTTCACCCCGCCACCGCCGCTGCCGCTACTGACGGTAGGCCACCTCCTGGGCTTTGCGCCTGGCACCGGGGGCAATGGTGACGATAGCCGCGCGGCACCCAATCTGGCAGCACCCCATCCGGCGGCCCCCCATCCAGCGATAAGCGGCGATAAGATTTCACCGCCGGTGCTGAACCCGAAGACAGACGGCAAGACCAACCCGGTCAAGATACGCGTCAGCTTGGATGCGGGCTTTGCGCTTGGCGATATTACCAGCCACCACCACCCGGTGCAGATCAGCCGCGATGATACGACGGCAACCCTATCGCTCGACGTACCGCGCGGCCAAGTGCCGGCGGACAAGGATTTTGAGGTGACGTGGACGCCGCGACCGGGCACCCGGCCGAACGCAACGCTGTTTCTGGAAACCCGCACCGAGGCCGATGGCGCGCGCGCGCCCTATGCGCTGATGATGCTCACCCCGCCGGCGGACGCGGCACCGCCGGATGCCGGCCCGCGCGACGTCGTATTCGTCATCGACACCTCCGGCTCCATGGCCGGCCCCTCTATCGAGCAAGCCAAAGCCAGCCTGTTCATCGCGCTCAAGCGCTTAAGGAGCGACGACCGGTTCAACGTCATCCGCTTCGACACCGAGTTCGCGCAACTGTTTCCCCACGCTATGCCGGCGGAAAAACAGCATCTGGATACCGCGCGGGCCTTTGTTAGCGGCCTTACCGCCGAAGGCGGCACGCACATGCTCGCGCCGCTGCGGGCGGCCTTGCGCGACACTGCGCCCGCCGATACCCAGCGGCTGCGCCAAGTAGTGTTTCTCACCGATGGCGCCGTCGACAACGAAGCCGAGTTATTCACCACCATTGCCGGCGATATCGGCGATACGCGGCTGTTCACCGTCGGCATCGGGTCGACGCCAAATACGTTCTTCATGCGGCAGGCGGCGGAAATGGGCCGTGGCAGCTTCACCCATATCGGCTCGGCCCGCCAAATCGCGCCGCGCATGGCGCAGCTTATCGAAAAGCTGGAAACATCGATGGTCGTCGCGCTCGAACCCACATGGCCGCGCGGCCTGTTGGCACAGGCCTGGCCCAACCCGCTGCCGGACCTCTATGCGGGCGAACCGGTGGTGATGACCGCTAAGCTTGCGCGCCGACCGGCGCCGGGTGAGAGCATCGAGGTCAGCGGCGTGTTGGCCGGCAAGCCGTGGCGTGTGCGCCTGCCGCTGGCCCAAGCGCAACCCGGCACGGGGATTGCCAATCTATGGGCACGCCGCAAGATCGCAGCGCTGGAAGCCTACCAATACGCCTACAACCACCGCACGGACATCGACGCGCGTATCCTAGAGGTTGCCCTCGACCACCAATTGGTGAGCCGCCTGACGAGCCTCGTGGCCGTCGACATCACGCCATCGCGCCCGGCAGACGCAGCGCTGACATCGCAGGAACTACCCCTCAATTTGCCGGAAGGATGGGACTTCGACAAAGTGTTCGGACCCGATCTGTCGGCTGCATCGCTGCCGATCACAGCAGCCGCGGCCCCTGCGTGGCAAGTGGTGGACGCCCGCCCTATCCCCCTTGCCGGCGGTCAGCAACCGGTAGGTATCGTCCTGCCTGCGGGGTCCACGCCGGCGCCGCTATTGCTGCTCATCAGCTTTGGCGCTTTGGGCCTTGGCATGCTGCTGCTGTTGCTCTATCGCCGCGATCAACCGGCCGCGGCCGGCGGGGGCCGCGCATGAGAGACGTTTCACGCCGGCGCGTTATCGGTGTTACCGCGGCGCTGTTGCTTGCCGGTAGCGCTGTGGCTTTTTTCGGCGGTGTGTTTATCCACGCCAAGGCGTTTGCCGGCCAAGTGCTGCTAGAGCGCGCCTTTGCCCGCGCCGCGCAAACCGGCCAGCCGGCCCGCCCGTGGGGTTGGGCCGACACCTGGCCGGTCGCGCGCCTCTCTGTGCCCGCGCACGATATCAGCGCCATCGTTTTAGCCGGCACCAGCGGCGAGGCCATGGCCTGGGGGCCGGGGCATATGGTGCATACGCCGCTGCCCGGCGCGCAAGGCACGGCGGTCATCGCCGGCCATCGCGACACGCATTTTATGTTTTTGCAGCACTTACGACCCGGCGACACGGTGTTGGTCACCAACGCGCAAGGCCACCGCAACACGTTTGCGGTCACCGATACGCGCATGGTGCGCTGGGACCGGTCGGGCATTGAGCCCTGGGGCTCGGACACGCGCTTGCTACTCGTCACCTGCTACCCCTTCGGTGCGCGGCTGTCGGGCCCGTATCGCTACGTGGTGGTGACCGAAAAAATCGAGGCGCCAGCGCAAAACGCGCGCCTCCACACGCTTTCACCGGAGACGCGGATGGTGTCCTAAGGAGCAGCGCCAGATGGGCCTCTGACCCTCTCCCGGATCCCCTTCGCGAGGCTCGGGGCGCCTAGAAGCGCTGGCCCCCTTAGATCAACGCACCGTCAACCGCGTCAAAGGTGAAAGCCCGGCGGCGGCCCTTAACAGGCCGCCGCCGGTGCTACGGCTGCAGCCGCGGGGCCCACAGCCACATCACGCGGATATGATGGCCGGACGGGACGCTAACAACTTTACGCAGCCGGCGGCATGCAGGTAGGTTGCGCACCGATTCCGCATTCTAGTGCTGCTGCGCTGCCCAGCCGTCGGGCGGCCAGAAACAAGAGCCAGAAACAAGAGATTGAGAAATATATGGCGCAAACGGCTGTTCTCGTGTCCTCGATTTTGTGCTTGGCCTTCGTGCTGGGATTTGCCACCCGGCGCGGCGGCATTTGCGTTGTCGCAGCGACCGACCAATGGGTAACAGAACATTGCGCCGACGGAGTGCACGATGTGGTTCTCGCTGGTGCTTTGGCAGGGGCGGTTCTTATGTTTTGCGCCTGGCAATTGCCCGAATGGATACCGCTGTCGCAGGGCTATTCTATTTCGGCGGTGACGCTAGCCGGCGGTGCCTTATTTGGGGTCGGTGCGTATGTGAATAGCGGCTGCGCCTTCGGCACGCTGGTCAAGCTGTCCGGCGGCAACACCAATTATGTCGGCACCGTCGCCGGCGCGGTGACCGGGGCCTCGCTGATGTCGTCGGTATTCGTCTTCTCCGGCGAGCCTGCCCCGTCCATTTTGGCGGGTCGGACCGAGCTTGCGATTCTGTTCCTGGCCCTGTTCATTGTCATTGTCGTGCACGCGGCGTGGCGGGCCTATGACTGCCGCCGGCCCCACGCCGCGCAGGAGACGCCGGATACGCAGCCGGCGACTCGCGATAAATGGGCACCGTCCTTGGTGATCCCGATTATCGGTATTGCCGGCGTCTTGCTGCACGCGACGGCGGGGGACTGGACCTATATGGCGGTATTGTCGAGGCAGGCGGCGTCGATCCTAGACCCGGCTTTCCCCGGCGCCGCCTGGCCGGCGGTTGCCGGCTCGGCAGCCCTGTTCATCGGCGCGATCATGGCCGCGGTCACGTCGCGGACGTTCAAGCTGCACAAGATGCAATCGGCACTGGCCGGGCGCAATTTCGCCGGCGGCATGATCATGGGCGTTGCCGCGGCCACCATTCCCGGTGGCAATGACGTGCTGATGCTGTACGGCATCCCGTCGCTCGCGCCCAACGCGCTGGCCGCCTGCGCCACCATGATCGGCACCTTGGCGGCGATCTTCTATGTCAAAAACCGTCTCAAGCCCGCCGCCCAGCGGGAACTGGCCCCTAAGGGTTAGACACCGCGACAAACAAATACCGGTTGAGCGAAAAGAAATAACGGCCCTCCTCGCCCAGCGCTATCAGGTCGTCGGCCCAGGCTTGCGCCAGCTCTTCGCTGATGCCGTCACGCCCGGCTACGAACCCCTGAATCGCCTTCATGATGCCGGCCGAATAGCTGTGCGGGCTCCAATCCGGGTTGAACAGCGGAAAAACCTCGCGCCGGGTCACGGTGAAACCGGCATCGTGCAAAATACCAGGCAGCTTGCGGGGCAAATGCGCATCGGCCAGATGCGCGTCCCAGGCGCTGAGCACCTGCCGCATCCGCGCCCGGTTGGAGGAATGCCAGACGAGGGAATCCCAGTCCGTGTCCAACACCACCAGCCGGCCGCCGGGCTTGAGCACCCGCTTGGCCTCGCGCAGGGCCGCGCCCATATCGGTGACGTATTCATAAACTTGCGTTGCCACCGCTACATCGGCGCTATCGGTGGCCAGGGGGATTTGTTCGGCTTCGCCGTATTCGATCCCAACCCACGGCATCTGTGCACAGCGCTGCGCTGCTATCGCCACCATCGCGCGCGAGGCATCAATGCCGGTAAGCGTGCCGCTGTCGGTTACCGCCATCGCCATATCGTGGGCGAGAAGGCCGGGCCCGCAGCCGATATCCAGCGCCTGCATGCCCGGCCGCAGCGCCAGGGCAGCCATCACGTGCGCGCGCTGCGCCACCACGTCCGGCGTTAGATACATAACTTCCAAAGCCTTCGCTGCGCGGTCGTCAAATTCGAGCATGCCTGACATCAAACGAGCCTTTCACAAAAATAGTGCAGCGCGCGCCTAGCGCTGGTGAATAAGTTTCATGCCGGCCACCGGGCTGCGCGCCTTGACCAGTAATCGGCGCGGAT
>Ga0272441_10016309_pt1 | contig 10285 bp, 9 predicted proteins | sample SSMProp6N_FD_193582 | JGI IMG/M metagenome (GOLD analysis project Ga0272441, IMG submission 193582) | Marine sediment archaeal communities from Little Sippewissett salt marsh, Falmouth, MA, United States - SSM-Prop-6N | ecosystem: Environmental > Aquatic > Marine > Wetlands > Sediment ... | reverse complement strand
CAACTGTGAATTGACGAACGTGATGCTCCGCACCAGCAGGGCATCCGCCTTCGCCACCGCCTGTGCGGTGATTTCGCGGCCGCTCAGGATTTCGACATCGCCAACCGACGAGAAACACTCACGAACGAAGGGAATATTGGCATCTGCAACGATCTTCATACAATCTCACAACTGAAAGCCTGCGATTTTGGTTCCGCACTCGGGGCACTTCGAGTCCTCGATGCGATTGGCGATGATCCGGTAGCCCGTACGCTCGATGAGCGCTCCGCCACAGTCGGGGCAGTACGTACTCTCCGATTTCTCGCCGGGGACGTTGCCGAGATACACGTACCGCAGGCCGGCCGCCTTGCCGATCTCCTCGGCCCGTCGCATTGTTTCCAGCGGCGTCGGACTGGCGTCGGCGTACTTGTACTGCGGGTAGAACCGGCTGACGTGCCAGGGAACGTCCGGGCCAGCCTGGGTCACGAGAAACTCAGCCAGCTTCTTCAGTTCCTCCTCGGAGTCGTTCTGCCCCGGAACGAGAAGGGTCGTAACCTCCATCCAGATATCCGTCTGCCCGGCGATATAGGCAATCGTATCCAGCACGGGCTGGAGCCTCGCATCGCAAAGGTCCTTGTAGTAGTCGTCGTGGAACGCCTTGAGATCGACGTTGATGCCGTCCAGCCAATCGGCGGCGAAGTCGATAGCTTCGCGCGTCATGTAGCCGTTGCTGACGAACACGTTGGCAAGCCCCCTCTCCCTGGCCAGACGACCACAGTCGTTGCACAACTCCATGTAAATGGTGGGCTCGGTGTATGTGTAGGCGATACTCTTGCAGCCGGTCCGGACGGCGGAATCGACGATCTGCTCGGGCGAAATGGCCTCCCCATCGATTCGTCCGGTATCGAGAGCGGCCTGGCTGATCTGCCAGTTCTGGCAGAACCGGCAACGGAAGTTGCAGCCGACCGTGGCGACGGAGAAACTGCGACTACCCGGCTGGAAGTGAAAGAGCGGCTTCTTCTCAATCGGATCGGGATTGGCCGCACACATCTTGTCGTAGTTCAGCGAGTACAGCCTGCCGCCGACGTTCTTCCGAACCTGGCAGTGACCGAGTTTGCCGTCATCGATGGAGCAGCGGAAATTGCACAGCCGACACCGGACCCGCCGGCCCTCGCCTGCCTCCCACAGCACCGCCTCTTTGAGCCCTTCCGCCGATTCCATCACAATTCCTTCGAAAACTCATTGTCATCAATCCGACATCGTATAGAATACGCGGGCTCAATGCAGCGCCAAGTGAAATCACCGGCGGGAATCACCCGTCCGAACGCGAAGGAACAATGGCAAGGAGAAGCAATGAAGGCTTTCGACCCGAAGTCGCTGATCGATCTCGATACGTGTGTCATCAATGCGCTGGATCTGTTCATGGATCCGAAGACGAAATTCCCCAGGCCCAACCTGACGAAGTTCAAACGACCCCTGGTTGTCGGCAGCGGCAACGCGATTGCCACCGGCAGGATCATCTTCGACGGGCACGACGCGGTCTTCGCCGATGAAGGTACGTACCAAGGCAAGCTGGACACCATCAAGAAGATCGACGGCGTCGTGCTACTGTCCGCTTCCGGCGGCAAGCACGCGCCGATCATCGCGGAGGATGTCCGCGCCCGACGACGGAAGATCGAGCTCTTCACGTGCAACCCCGCGCCGCTGGCCAGGGACGCCGTGAATGAATGCCACGTGTTCCCCAGCCGGCCGGAGCCGTACACGTACAACACCTCGACCTACATGGGCATGATGATGGCGTGCATGATCGCCCGGCCGCGAGCGGAGGCCCGGAAAATCCGCGAGCACATCCGCAAGGTCGTCGATCCGATCCTCAAGAGGTACGGCAAGCGCCTCGGCGACCACAACGCCTTCTTCCTCCTCGTGCCGGAGGAATTCGAGCTGATCCGCATCATGCTGGCCACGAAATTCGTCGAATTATTCGGCCGGCGGCTTGCCAGGGACGTTTTCACGTGGGAACAGTCGATGCACGCGACGACCGTGGTGGAGGCCCCGAAGGAACTGTTCATTTCCTTTGGACGCGAGAACACAACGCTGGGCAAAGACCGTTTGTATATCCCGCTGCCGAAGAACGCGACGTACCCGGCCATCATGGCCGTCGGCTACTACGTCATCGGTAAGCTCCAGACCCAGAAACCCGCCTGGTTCAAACGTAGCATCAACTCCTTTGCAATGAGAGCCTCGAAGGCCTTCGGCCAGGAGATCAAACCGATCGTGAAGTTCAGGTAGCGATGGGCATAGGACCTGTCAAACCATAGGGCGAATGGGACCTATGACTTGCTACAAGCCATAACTGTCGGCGAGCAGCTTGATGGGGTGTGTTGTGGTGGTTGGGGCGATGTGCTCGATTTGCATTTTGCAGGCGGCGCACTCCGTGAGGACGTTCTGCGTGGGGGCTGCCTTCAGAGCGTCTTTGAGGCTCTTGGAGATATTGGAGGCGAGGTCGTAGTTCTTCTGCTGCATGCCGAAGGTGCCGGACAGGCCGCAGCAGCCTGCCTGGAGATCCGTCACATCAACGTTGAAGTGCTCCCGCAACAGTCGCAGAGTGGCTGTCTCGTCGCCTACGGCACATAGATGGCACGGCAGATGATAGACGAACTTCTCGCCATTGAGGCTTGACGCCGGCTTGAGCTTGCCCTGCTCGCGCAGGGTCATAAGGTAGTTCATCAGCTCGAACGTGTTCTGTGAAACGAGAGCGGCCTCCTCGCCCGAGATGTAGTGACGCAACTCGTCCTTCAGACAGAGTGCGGCGCTGGGTTCGGAACAGACGATCTTGTAGCCATTGCGGACCGCCTCGGCGAAATGCGTCACGCTGTAGGACAGATCGCGGCGGGCCAGCTTCACGTCACCGTAGACGATGGCGGGCACCGGCGCCGGTCGCTGCTTCGGCAGGATCACCTCGACCCCGTTGTGCCGCAGTACGTCCAGCACGGCGTAGCCAAGCTCGTGATCGTTGAAGTTCGCGTAGGTATCGACGAAGTACGCCACCTTGTCCACCGGCTCGGCAATCGGCTCGGCCGCCGCCAGATACTTGCGGCCGCCCGTCAGGAACGAACCCCGGCCAAACCGCGGCATGCTTCGCCGCTTGTCGATCCCGGTGACCCTTTCCAGCATCCACTTGGAAATCGGCAAGGCCATCACGAAGTTTGACAGGGGCGAGAAGAGACTGCCCATCCTGCTGAGATAGCGGTTGCGGCTCAGAACGAACTCGGTTCGCCGAAGTCCCTTGCGTCGGACGTACTCGGCGCGGGCGGCGGTCATCAGCATCGAGATGTTCGTACCCGATGGACACTGCCGCTCGCACATCTTGCAGTTGACGCACAGGTCGAGGAACTTGCGAAACTCCGGCGACTCGAAGTCCTTCTCATCAAGCTGCCCGGTCGCCCAGAAGTGCAGCAGGTTCGCTTTGGCGCGGGAACTGCCAAGCTCCTCACCTGTAGCGCGGAACACGGGACACATGCGCAGCGTCGGTTCCCGCCCGAGGCACAGCCCGCACCCGTAGCACTGTTCGAGCTCCAGTTCCAGTTCGTCGTCCTTGAAGAGCAGTTCCGATTTCGTCCTTTCGGGAAGAAGGCGAGGCGCTCGCCGGAGGTTCTTGAACATCACACCCGGCTCCTCGTTCAGGATCTTGCCGGGGTTCATCAGGCCGGTGGGATCGAAGATCTCCTTTACCTTCTGGAGCACGCTGTAGTACTCGTCGCCAAACTGCCGGCGCACGAAGCCCGCGCGAATCAGGCCGACGGCATGCTCGCCACTGATGGTTCCACCGAGGGACCACGCCAGCGAGTACACGTCCTCGGCAATCGCCAGCATTTTCTGCCTGTCGGCCGGGTCGCTCAGGTCGATATAGGGACGAACGTGCAATTCGCCGTCCCCGGCGTGGCCAAAGAACGACATCGTGATGGAGTGCTTCTTCTCAATCTTTCGCAGTCCGGCGAGGTAATCCGCCAATCGCGTGTGATCGACGCTGACATCCTCCATGAATTCCGCGGGATGCTTGCGGCTCCGCTCTCGGTACAGCAGCGGCCCGGCATCCTTGCGGGACTTCCAGACGCGGGCCTGCGCCTCGGGCTCCGTGACGATCGCCCTGCCGATCGCCTTATCCCCCACGGCCCGGTCCGTCGCCTCGATCTTCTCGCGGACCGCTTTCTCCGATTCACCCGTGTGCTCGACGAGGAGCACGGCCGCCGCACCGGCGGGCAGAATATCGCGGTATTGGGGGAGCTGGTCAACGGCCATCTGGATAAGCGACCCATCCATCAACTCGCACGCGGTGGGACCGGTCTTCACGATTGTCGGAACGGTCCGCGCCATTCCATCGAGCGAGTCGAACGCCAGTTGAAGGAGGCCCTTCACGGCGGGTAGCGGCACAGTTCGCAAGACGACCCGAGTGAACACGACCAGCGTCCCCTCCGACCCGGCCACGAGACGCGCGAGGTCGATATGACTTCCATGACAGACGCTGGCAATGTTGTAGCCGCAACGGTTCCGCTGACTCGCAGGCAGAGCCTTGCGTATAACGGTCTCGCTCGTCGTCAGCAGCGACCAGCACTCTCTGGCGACCGAGCCCACCCTGTCCCCCTGCACGCGCTCCACGTCGATTCCATTCTTGAGTTCGACGATGTTGCCGTCCGGCAGGACCGCCTCGATGCTCTCCACGTAAGCGGCGATGTGGCCGTACTGAAGTGAATGCGCGCCGGTCGCATTGTTGGCCACGACGCCCCCGACCGTCGCCCGATTCGCGCTCGACGGATCGGGCCCGATCTTCCTGCCGATTTCCCGCAGCCGCTTGTTCAAGTTGTCCAGCACCACCCCGGGCTCACAGGTCGCGGTTTCCGCGTCGATTCGGAGGATCCGATTCATGTAGCGCGTCATATCGAGAACGATCCCGCCACACAACGATTCGCCCGCCAGTCCGCTGCCTGCCCCCCGTGCGACAATGGCAAGCTCGTGGTCGGCGGCGTACCGAACGGTCGCCACGACGTCGCGCACGTCCCGCGGCGCGACGACACACTGCGGCACGATTCGATAGCTGCTCGCATCGGTGCTGTAGGCCGCGCGATGAATGATGTCCGCAAAGACGTCGCCCTGGATCAGTTCCGTCAAGTCGGCGGCAATCTGCGATGGCTCTTTCTGTATCATATCAGAATACACTCACTGGAGCTTTGTGACTGGACGCTGCACACGGGCTACTCGAAATCCCGGGGCAGAAACTGGGATGCCGTCACCGAGCCGGTCATTCGCAACACGGCCAGATCGTCTTCGCCGACCTGACCATTGATGAATTGCTGAACGACCGGGTGCGGATGGTTGCGAATATGGTCGGCGTCGCCGTCGGCGACGATCCGACCGTTGTGCAACATGATGATGCGGTCTCCCACCTTGTAGGCACTTTTCATATCGTGTGTGACAACGACGGTCGTGACTCCCAGTTCCCGCTCGAACTTGAGGATCAGTTCATTGATAATGTCGGAGCGGATCGGGTCCAGGCCCGTCGTCGGCTCGTCGTACAGGATCACCTCCGGGTTCAGCGCCACCGCCCGGGCGAGCGCCACCCTCTTCCGCTGGCCACCCGAGAGCTTCGCCGGAAAATAATTCTGGAAACCATCCAGCCCCACCATGGCCAGCTTCATTTTCACAACCTCTTCAACCTCTCCCCAATTCTTGATCTTACGATGGTGCCGGATCGGGAACATGATGTTCTCGGCCACGGTCATGCTGTCAAAAAGGGCCCCTTCCTGAAAGAGATACCCGAAGTGTGTACGCACTTCATTCAACTCCCGTTCGCTCAGGTTGTCCACGCGACGGTCCTGGAAGTACACCCGGCCCTCCGAAGGTCTCTGCAAAACGATGAAGTGCTTGATCAGCACGGTCTTGCCGCAGCCGCTCGGGCCAATTACGGCGGTCGTCTTGCCTTTCTCGATCGACAGCGAGATATTGTCAAGAACGAGCTTCTTTCCGAATCGCTTCGTCAGATTCTTGATTTCAATCACGGTCTCAGAACGGCGATTCTCCTCCGGCTCCGTGACCTCATCCATCGTGTTTTCCAAAATCGGCTCTCCGTAGTTATGAACTGACCGCTGCGGGGTCACTCCGTGCCCTGCTAAACGATGCTCTTGATCGGCCAGAAGATGGAGTAAATGTTCTTGAAGATCACGGCCAGGGCAAAATCCAGGGCCAGAATCGAAATGAAGCTGGCCACGAAGGCTTCCGTACACGCCTGCCCGACGCCCTGGGCCCCCTCCCGACAGTTGAATCCCTTGTAGCAGCTGATCACGGCGATGGCGCCACCAAAAAAGAATGCCTTGGTCACCCCAATGGAGACGTCCCACAGAGCCACGGCCGAGGCGCTGAACATCCAGTAGGCCCGGCTGTTGATCCCGAACTGGAGGAAGCTGACCAGCGCACCGCCGACGACGCCCATCAGATCGGCAAAGATCGTCAGAACAGGCGTGAGCAACAGACAGGCCAGCAGCCGGGGCGCCACCAGGTAGCGGATCGGGTCGGTCCCCATGCTTCGCACCGCGTCGATCTGCTCGGTAACGTTCATCGTCCCCAACTCGGCCGTCAGGGCTCCGCCGATACGCCCAGCCAGCATCACCGCCGCCAGCACAGGGCCCAGTTCCTTCACCACGGAGATGTTGATCAGGACGCCCAGATGCTCCTCCAGCCCCATACCTGCCAGTTGATCGTAGGCCTGAACGGCCAGTGTCATTCCTACAAAGGCACCGGTGATCATGATCACGGGAACGCTGCGAACGCCAATGATGAACATCTGGTTCCAGATGAGCGGATACGTGGATTTTGCGGCGCAACTGCGAGCCGAGGTGGCAGAGGCCCGCCAGGTGAATCGGCCGAAACGACCGGCGTTGATAACATCCTCAATAGCCTTGGCGCCGAGTGTGGCGATCATGGCAATAGCCTTATCTACAAGCGAACGCGGATCTTACGAACGCGCCGCACAAGCGTCCGCGTCTGTGTGGTCTTTTAACAGGGTCTACGGGCGTTGTCAAGAATCGCCGCGCCGCCACAATCGCGTCGAACGGCCACAGGATATGCCAAAGAGACGGGAACGGATTGCACGCCCTATCCTTGCGGGACGGGTTGCGACGTCTTGACGGTGTTCTTGCCGGCCTGCTTCGCACAATACAAGGCGGTATCGGATCGGCTCATCACATCCTCCGGATTCGTATCCGCGCCGTATTCACCGACCCCGATGCTGATGGAGAGCGGGATCTCGGTCCGCTGCCAGACGACAGGCGAGCGAGCCACGAAATGCACGATGCGCTCGCATACCACAACCGCGTCGCTGAGTTCCGTATTTGGCAGAATGATCGCGTACTCATCTCCGCCGTAACGCGCCGCCACATCGATTTGGCGGATACACTCTCGAATCCGCTGGCTGATCTCCTTGATGACCTTGTCACCCGCTCGGTGGCCGTAGGTGTCGTTGATTTGCTTGAGATTGTCGATGTCGGCCACGACCAGGGAGACTGTTCCGCCGTGTCGGCGTAGCCTCCATAGCTCCCTCTCGAGCGTCTCATAGAACGACTTGTGGTTCATCAAGCCCGTCAGACCATCCGTGGTGGCTTGCCGCTGCATTTTCTCGAACAGCCGGATGTTGCCGATCGATGCCCCTATGAGTTGCCCGAACAGTTCGATCAGCGCGATATCCTCGCTGTTGAACGTCCCGTCATTGATCTTGTCCGCCAGGTTCAACGCCCCGATGACCCGATCATGGCAAATCAGCGGCACGATGGCGCATGTGGCCGTTTCATAGTTCTCCGCGTAGATGCGCTGGGACCGCCTGATGACCGGTTTCGTATGGGTATCAATGTCGCGTGCGAGAATCAACTCCCTGCTTTTGACCGCCATGACCATTGGCGACGGCGGATGCTGGCTCAAGGATACGATCTTGTTGATGGGGAAGGGGTGGTTATGCCGGATCAGGTGGAGAATCCCGTTCGTCTCATCCAGAGTGAACAGAGATGCGAACCTCGATCCCAGGATCACAGGGATCCTCGATATGCACGCGTCTGCGATGCGGTCGATATCGAGACAGTTGATCTGCCTGGCCAACGGGGTCACCTGCTCCAGCAGAGAGACCTTGGGCAAAGCGTCGGGGGTATCCTGATTCGATTTCGTGTTTCGCGTCATAATCCGGTAGAACGCCCGTACGGGTCCGTCAAGTTTCGCATCTACTGACCATGATCCTTCTATCGTCCATTCGTCTCGGCCGATTTTGGAAAAAAAAGCGGCAGGACGAAGGCCACCACTGCCATCGCCCCCGCCGCGATCGCAAGGGCAATAAGCAGAGTACGATAGGATAAGGACTTATAGGTCTCTGGCACGCTTCCGGGACGGCCTCCTCGCAACGAACGCGACACCGAACGATTGCGTTTTTCAAAAAAAAAATAGGCGAAGACGCTTGACACCCCTTGGTTTGCATTTTATGTTTTACAAAACGTACAATGCATTGGGCAGCCTGGACCCGTGGATCAGGAGTATGTCACGCGGTGTGGAAACGCTGGCACCACTTCTCGTTGACCTCACGGATCTGATTGAGGCGTGCCTGATGGCAAGCAGTAACTGGACCTTTGGAGTGGGAGAGCACATGAGATCGAAGCATTTCGATGGCCGTAGTTGCCTTCCCGCCCACGTGCTCACCCGCCATGATCCGAAGCTGGCAGGGGCCCTTCCCCTCGCGGACCTTTGGGTGCTGCTTGCCCGTGGTTGAAACCTCGTTGCGTGGTTCGCGGGATCGCTGACGCCGCGCAGCCTGGAGTTGGGAGTCACTTGATGAATTGGTGTGCAGACAGCGTCGAATTGAAACCTCCTGCAAAGCGTTATCGCATCGGCGAGCTTGTCCGCCACAGTCCCTTCTCCCGCCAAACGATTCACAACTACACGATTATGGGACTGATTCGGGAGGCGGAGTGGACCGACGGCGGACACCGCCTCTACGATGAATCGGTATTCGATCAACTGGCCCGAATCATTGAACTGAAGCGGACCAAGAGCCTCACGGAGATACGCCGGATGCTCAGAGAAGAGCAAGCGGCTACCCAACAGATGTCACGTGCCGAAACGCAACGGCACAAAACCGCTAACGCGTCCAACCAACAACACGGAAGGAACTCGAACATGAAAGCACATGCACGCGACGCCGAAGGCACGACGTTCGACGCGTGATCGCGCCGCGATCTTGAACGGACTGCGGCACAGACCGAAATGGCACAATCTATTCGCCTTGCGAAAGACAAGGAAGACCGAAAGGATCAAGGATGATGCATACGGCTTCGCTTCTCAAAGGTGACCCCTTCGAAGCTCTCCCTCACACCGGATATCGCGTCCAGGTACCCATCTCTTCGCCGCCGCGTGCCCAACGTCCGAGCGGGGTGGAACGCCCACGACTCCAATCGCAGATTTCGTAACCATCTGAAACTATAGTTGAGGGAGTACCGATGGAGCTGCTGCCATCCATTCCGGATAACATCAGTGACGTTCTGGTCAGAATCGTGCGCTTCACGGAGCTTCGTCGCGGGATTCTCCGCAGCAACATACGCAACGTGAACACGGCTGAGTTCGTGCCTCAGGACCTTCCGGTCCGCGAATTCGCGGAGATGCTCGATGCGGCGATCGCCGAGCACCTGCAAAACCGGCGTCTTCTGTTTCGCGACACGGCGAACATCCGGTTCGGTCCAGGGGGCCAGATGCGGGTCCGGCCGATTGGCGACGCATCCGCCCACGCCCTGCTGCGAACGAACCCGGACGAATACATGGAGTTGCAGGGGAACAAGCTTGCGGAGAATACGCTGAACCGCCGGGTGGCGGAGGAACTGTTCAGGCAGAAGTGCGGCACGTACCCCACCGTCACTGACTGGGCCCTCGACAAAACCGCTGCCGGCAATCCGCCTTTTGAGAATCTCCCCACCCTGCATGACGCGGCCGACTGAGGAGGATGAATCGTTGAGACTTATGGAAGATCAAACACTCAATTTACTGAAGACCTCCGGGATGACCGGGTCCGGAGCAACCGTCCTTGCTGTCACGAGCGGTAAAGGCGGCGTTGGCAAGACGAATATCGCCGCCAACCTCGCCCTCTGCCTGGCGGCATCGAAGAAGCGGGTGCTCCTGCTTGACGCCGACCTGTCCCTCGGCAACCTCGATCTCATCATGAATATCCGCAGCAAGTACAACATCTCCCATGTCATTAGCGGACGCAAGAGCATGAAGGAGATTATCC
>Ga0272441_10016308_pt1 | contig 10285 bp, 7 predicted proteins | sample SSMProp6N_FD_193582 | JGI IMG/M metagenome (GOLD analysis project Ga0272441, IMG submission 193582) | Marine sediment archaeal communities from Little Sippewissett salt marsh, Falmouth, MA, United States - SSM-Prop-6N | ecosystem: Environmental > Aquatic > Marine > Wetlands > Sediment ... | reverse complement strand
AGGTTGACCGGTAAGACACCCAGCGAAGTGAATCTTGCAGGTGCTGTCGACACAATCAAGCGCCATGTCTGGGAGGGTGGTGGGCAATCATTCAACTTCAAGGATTGGTTTGCCAACACATTTGAGGCGGCACATTCAGGAAGTCGTACTATTGTAGCTCACAACCTTAACTTTGAATCCATGCGTGCTGCTACCAATACCGATGAGATATTCTGGAATCACCTGAAGGAACGACATCTGCATGGATGGTCCATAGCGAATGAGAGAGTAGATGGGATGCAACGGTACAGGCTGTACAGTACATCTGCTGACTTGGCCAATGCCAAGTACCGGGCAATGCGCACTCAGTCTGCGGAGGCATGGGGTGATGTGTTCGGTGAATGGATTAGACACTTCAACCAGGAGACGTCAAAGGTCAAGCTGCTAGACAGTATGGATCTCGGCCGCTCTGTGTTCGGTATGGCCCAGGAACAGCTTGGTAGAAGTGGTGCCTACAACTGGCGGAATACCAAGAACTTCACTGGCACCAGTCTCAGCGCGTATGCCGAGGCCGTAACAGAGTACCATAAGCAGATTGGGGATGAATTGCCTTCATGGCTACAAAAGGAAGTCCACCGGGCACGACCCGATATCTATCTCACAGAACAGTATGTTGAGGATATGGTCCAGATCGGCCACGCATTGAGAGAAGGCAAGGTGGAGTCGCTGTCTCATAGACACAAGACGATACTGAGCCATCTTGGTGAAGTGAACGCCAGCCCGGATAGAATTCTCGAGACCAAGCGCAGAGAGATTATCAACGACGTGGAGAGATTCTCTCGTGGTGAGGACGTCATCATACGTGAGCGCTATATCGATCCTGTGACTGGCAGATATACTGGTCCGGGTAAGAAGATATTCATGCAGGAAGGGGATAAGTTACGAAGTATCAATATACCGTACTACAAGAATGCCCGGCGTAAAGCAACTGGAGTAGACGATATAGTCGATTATCATGTGCGCACTATGTCCAGCTATCATGCCAATGCGCTGGGTAAGAAACGTATCAACGAATTCACGAGCTACATGCACACTACTGCGTCGAGGTTGAAGAATGTGTCCCACAGCGGCAAAGCCAAAGAGCATCAAAGGGCCGCTCGTGAAGTCAGCCAGTTGGATATCCATAACTGGGACAGCTTCTTCGGCAAAGAGGAAGTAAAGCGATTCATGGCCAAGACAGAAAATGTCGCCCATGTAGAGACTGCTGCCAAACAGATGTCAAGTATCAGGCGTATTGGGTACGTAACAGGTGGTGCTCTGGCAGGAGCCGCAGCGCTCCGGGCGTTCATGGGAACAGAAGCCGGGCAATATATGAAGGAGATGCAGAGTCGTCATATAAAATATAAGCAGGACCAGGGTATCTGGGAGCAGGTTGATGTTCTGGCTTCGCTCGGCATCACTGCATATGCCGGTACTGCTCTTGCAAAACAGTGGGGTCAGTCTGAACGTATGGTTGCTGCCCGCAAGATGCGTGAACTCATGAATGAGACAGGTCGTGGTATAGGCAGGCACCTGTACCCCATGGCCCTCGCTGGTGCGGCTCTGTCTGCCGCAATGTATTCTGCGAGCAGCAACGTATCTGATGTCGTTGATGCCGAACCCAGCGGCGGTCACCCATTCCAGGTCGGATCGGCCATAATGAGTATTTCGGCATTAACTGCCTTGACATATGGCGCAAAGTATGCTAAAGTAGATAAGGACCTTGGTACCAGATATTACGAGCAGCCGCGTGTCGTCGACCGCCTGACAGAGATGTTCAGACCATCATCATTGTCTAATGTTGATAGCAAGGCCATGGATGATGTCGATAAGCTTAAGGTAGATGCAGGTCGGCGCCTCAACCCATTGGCATCAAAGCGCAGGCATTCAGCAGCATTTGATGCCGTCGTAACGCCGGTCCAGAGCTTCTTCAAGAAGCGTGGATTTGAAGACATGGGTCGCACTCTCGCCAAATGGAAGGCTCCAGCCTTTATCCTGGGTGGTCTTACTGCCATGATGGGGATGGATTACCTGGCGAAGAGCGAAGGCGATGAAGTGGCTCTGGCCAATACTCAAAACATTGTGCCTGACACTTATACAGAAACTGAAGGCCTGGGCGGCTATGGCTTCTCTGGCCCGTTGCACCAGGCTATAACACCATTTGGGTCTCGCTATGATCCGGCCCTGGCAGCAATGCGATCTTTGACAGAATTTGAAGCAGCCATGCGTAAGGCGCGGATATGGAACCCGCATGCCTCACAGCTCATTGCTGACATGGGCGGCGAAGAGTTGGGCTGGACCCTCGGGCTCCTCAATCAGGAAGCCAAGTTCGCTGGTGAGATACTTGACGCCCCGGCTATTGTGAAGTACGTGCACGGAAGTCCGTTCCATAAATGGATGAACAACGTCCAGCCTGAGAATCCTGTGTCCGTCTATATGGCCAACGCGCGCAGTACGCACCTGCCGGAACCCCGTCGTACAATACCTAGGGGTGTTGATACGATGATGAAGGTCCCTGATCCTGCTCCGGCATATATGGATGGTATGAGGATGCCGAGCGAGACGAGCCCACTGTTACCAAAGGGCAAGAAGCCAATGCCTGCGCTGGATATTATAGGGAGCGATTCTGGTAAGCGCCAAATGCCTCATTCGTTCATTATGCCGCAGCAATCGATGGACTATATAACTGCTGCGCATGCGGATAGACAGGCACAGGGATTTATGGTCGAACAGAAGAAGCAGGCGTATAATGCGTTTGGCAACAGGATGGAAGACGCTCTTGATTCGACACCAAAATATACAACAGGCAAAGCACCGCGCATTCAGCCTGTGTCTGATGGCAGGATGAGAGACACTATGCGCATAGTCAGGGGCAGCAACCACAAGATGTCTGCTATGCTGACGAAGATGTCTGGTAGATATTCGGGCCTACCGGGTCCCAATAGGCCGCGCGCACCAGTTGCTAAGCGCAGTAGTACTCATTTGACAGGAGCAGCATAATGCCTGATAGTGGTTTTGATTGGGAGGCCGGCACCTTTGTAGGTACGACAAAGAATCCTGTTGTAGGCTTCGCGGCCGACTGGCTTATGTATGATGTTACCCGCGACCTGCCAACAACCGGGTCCATATTTACCCCCTTTGGCAATAGGCTATTTGAAACCGGTTGGCATTCCAAATGGCTGACCAATAGTAACTATACTAGTTATGCACAAAGCGTCTTAGGCAAAAGTATAACTCCTGGCGATTGGGCCAGGAGGACATCAGGCAGACTTGCCGGCGAAGGCACGGGCATGCTGGGTAACTTCTATGAGAGAACAATAGGGTCCAGCAGTAGATTCTTTGATGTCAAGGGCAACCCGGCCGCATACGGTGAGGCACGTCTTGCTACCCGCATGGGCTGGAGCTTCGCAAATCCATTCAACTGGGGCAAAGCCAAAGCAGCAGCTGGATGGGGCGGTGTAGCCCTCGGCGGATCCCAGCTTGTGGCTAATCTCTTTGGTACCGCCATGCGGCTGCAGTTCAGTGGCGGAGCTCTCGGCTTCAATCTCGCCAGTACCGTGAGTGAGGGATGGGCCCGATACCAGATGGCGCGTGGGGAGAGCGAGATAGGAAACAGATCACGGGTGGACATGGCTCCAGCGTTCTATGACACAAGGGGCGCAGCAACAATGCGCCAGGCAGCCATGCAGGAAATACAAAACACGCAGTTGAACTTGCGTTCTGCATTCGGGAACGAAGCATCTTCACTGCATAGATAGGAAGGAGGCCAACAGCATGCCAGCACTAAGCATGAAGCACGTACCTTCGCTTGTAAACACGTCGTGGGATGATTGGATTGGCAAGGGGGTGCAGTATCTGAGTCCAAGCGGCAGAGAGCTTGCTAATCCTATCTACGGTGGTAAGCTTGGTAAACTTGTTAAGTCCGGATCTGTAACGCAGGATACTGCTGCGTGGCTGAACACGCGTATGGGTTTCAATTCTCTGAGAAGCGCCCAGATGCTTGAGTTGGGGCCGATGTGGCGTGGTACGCTCCCAACCGGTTTTGGTTCGCGTAGTATGCAGTCGCGTATGCTTGGTATCAATCAGGGAATTGATGCTTCACGCAGATACGGCAGACTAGCCGTGGGTGCTGGCGTTGGTGCCACAGCCACACTCGGCGTGGGCGGATTCATGGCATCGAGGAGGTGATAACATGGGCATTCAAGGAAGCGCATTGAAGGGAGCACGGTCCCTATTTGGTGAGAAGGGGATGGGTATTGGCGGTCTATTAGCTGGCAAAAAGGATTTGCTAAGACATTTTGGTACCAGCCTTACCGGCAGAGGCGCCGTAAGAGATGTTATGGCGCTGCAGAAGGGCGTAGGAACTTGGGCTACAGGTGCTGGGGCGTTGACGATGGGTGCTGGACTTCTCGGGGCAGGGGATGAGAATCGTGGATGGATGGGTGTAGGCGCCCAGGTTGGTGCCGGCTACGCAATGCTTCGCGGTGGAATGGGACTCAGACGTGGTTTTGGTGGCATGAGCAAGGGTCTTGCCGGCGGCTCACGAACTGGTGTCACGAATGCAATGAAGAGGACTACCACGAGAAGGACTGGATGGCAAATGCCGTCAACCAGGCAAGAATATTACGAAGGTGCCTTTGCCATGCTTGGTGGATCTCCGTCTGTCGCTGGTCCTACAAAAATGCAAGCGATTAAATCTCACCCTGTCTCTATGTATGGGATCTAATTATGGGATTAGCCAAAGCGATGGAATTGGGATCTGTTAAAGTGCCAGCTGCTATGATGGTCGGCGGAGGTGCGGCTATGACTATCATGGCTGCTTCTACTGGCCTCGGTGTAGCAAGCCAAACTGGCTCCCCCACTAACGCAGGACTGGGTTTTGCCGGATCTGCCATGGCTGGCGTGGCTGGTGCAGCCGCAGGCGGTACGGCCGGTGGCATTATTGGTGGCCTGTACGGCATAGGCAGAGCCAGGTCCGGACAGGGCAGCTTCATGCGCGCCACCAAGTGGGGAGCTGTAGGCGCGGCACTCGCAGGCAGTCTCGCCTCATCTTCTCTTGTTGGTAATGCCATAGCCTCTAATGTACATGCACCACGCAGGCTGGCAAGGCCTGGGCCGCCAATGAACGGCAGAATGCCGGGGATGGATCTATGACCCAAACACAAGCAGAAGCACCAGAGCGAGCAGAAGCAGTAGATCCCTATTCGTCACCAATGTGTGTCGAATGTCGTCAGATGTATGATAAGCTGTATGCGGACGGCAAGACAAAGAGACCATTCCCACCACGTTGCCGTGGCGACCTCCGTCTTCTTGAGGGCAATTACAAGGCCCAGGTAGACCCCATCAAGAAAGCGAGGGCCGTCATAGCCAACCCAACTGCCTGGTGCGAGTATGAGCTCAATACCCAGCCACGCTGGTATCAGGATGACATGCTCTGCTGCACAGCCAGACAGAAGGTCATGCGGGCCGGCCGTCGAATCGGCAAGACCTGGTCTCTCGTTATCCGGGCGATGCACCGCATGGTCAACAGACATCACTACCGGGTTATTGTTGTAGCGCCATACCAACACCAGATCGACCTCATCTTTGATATCTTTGACGAGTTAATCAGCCGATCCCGGAGCATCAGCAACAACATAAAGCGTCGTGTCCGTAGTCCGCAGCTGGTTGAACTGGGTAACGGGTCCAGCATGAAGGGTTTCCCATCTGGTGTTAAGAGTGGTGGCAAGTCCGATAAGGTTCGTGGTCAGGACGCAGACGAGATTATCATTGACGAAATTGACTACCTTCCTGAAGAAGACATTGACGCCATTGTGGCTATTCTGGCATCCAACAAAGAGACGCTGATTACCGTGTCCTCCACCCCTACCGGACGGAAGACCAAATACTGGGGTTTCTGCACATACAAGGACCAGATGTGGAAGGAGTTCAAATACACATCCATGGTATCCCCGGAATGGACTGAGGAGACAGAAGAAATCCTCCGCGGCATGTACAGTGATGCCGCTTGGCAACACGAAATCATGGCTGAGTTCGGCGACTTTGAAGAAGGTGTATTCCCCACCGGGAAGCTGGAGTCATCACTCGCCAACTATTCATATGCAAATTGCCGGCGGGACTCCAGATGCACGTATGCCCTGGGGATAGACTGGAATGGCTATCCCATAGGCATACACATGGTTGTCGTGGAGTACGACCCACTCACAGCCAAGTTCCGTACTGTGGCCAAGAAGATATCCAACGACAAGGAATTCACCCAGCACTCCGGCATACAGGATATCATATCGATGTACAAGACGTGGATGCCCAAATGGGTGTGGGCAGATGCCGGTGCCGGCAACATGCAGATTGAGAGCCTGAAGAAGGTAGCAAAGGAGCATCCCGACCTGAAGATGTCCAAGAAGGTGCGTGGCCTGCATATGCATGGCAATGAGATTGTAAAGGACCCCATTACCAAACAGGATGTCAAGAAGCAGATCAAAGCCCTTATGGTTGACTTGTGTGTCAGGCGCGTTGAGATAGGTTCCTGCGAATTCCCAATGCCTGAGAATGATGAGGATCAACTGGTTGACCAGCTCAGGAACTATAAGATCGATCGCATAACGCCCACGGGTACGCCTGTCTTCTCCCAGGGAGTCGACCACACGGCAATCGCGTGGATGTGTGCCATGTATGCCATCCTCATTAACTGCACAGATATCAAAAAGGTGCAATACTGCAACAAGGTCATCGCCGTGGGTTCTCCCGGGCCCGCCAGGCAGCTTGCTCCGGACGTTCAGAAGCAATCAGCGATAGACAAGATACTCGGATCACGGGATCTGGGCAATTCTGAGGATGCCAAGGTCGCGTCGTTCAAGACAATAGAGAGAAACCCGTCTCCGGACAGGCCACGACGCAGTGTCGTCGCCGTCAAACGTGCTAAATATAAACAGGGTGTGCAGCGTACATTACGCGGCATATCAAACAGGTCTACTTGGTAACCCATGGCTGAGATTAAACGAGAACCCAAATTAGAATACTCCAAGAAGCGCAAGGTGTCTCCCTATACGGACTTATCTGGTTTACGTCCGGAAGATATTGATCCCGAGACTGTTGTTGAGGGCGCATACGCCAACCTCAGGGCTGGCCTGGGTGCTGCCAACGCAATCACGGACGAGGATGAAGACCCGCGTAAGGCTGCTGACAGGGTGTTCCTCAACCTCGCCGGGGTCAAGAACAAGGCGGATGCCATTATCGACGCCATAGACACAAATGTAAGACGCAATCATATCCCTGTTTACAGCGATTCATCAGAGGTGCGTCAGGCAGTTAAACGCCAGGATGCTGAGAATGCCAATGAGGGTGACAAGGTACACTGGGAGCTATTCAAACGTGCTGTATATGATGTCTACCATCAATTTGACGGCATTACCATGGATGTGCTGGACAACCTGACAGGCGAGCCATTTGCTGATTCGCGCATGATTGAGGACAATATACAAACCTGGCGGAATCCTAATATCGCTGGTGTACGCATGGTGGAGTATGGCGGGCGTAAGACCTCCAGAAGTAACAGACTTCAGAGCCAGTTGAGGGACCGTGTTGTTAATGACGGCCCATCTATTCTCGAGCGCCTCCTGGTATATGGTGGCAGTCTCGCATTCGTCTGGTGGCTGCAGAAGATAATGAACAAGTTCGATGCCAAGGATAAGGCACAGGTAGCTTCGTCTAAGATGCCTCCTGGCACTGAGTTGGGTCCAATGCTTGTTCAAATTCTGATAGGCATTGCCATGCACATGCTCATTCAGGGGCTCCTCAAGCAGGATATGCGGATTATTATGCAGAATTTCGATTATCCGCCTGAAGCAAATGTTGACCTCGATGAGATAACAGACAAAGCCCAGCGCCTGGTTAACGGCGAAACTGTTGACGGACATACGCTTGAGACATATCCCGGTATGGAAACTAGCACTCCGTTCATAGAGCTCGCAATGTCCCGCATGGGCGAAGGCGATATGGAGACCATATTTGTCTATTCAGTCCAGTGGTTATCCACCCATAACGAAGAAGGGTACGATGAATGGTACGCATACTTCCATCTCGTTGATATATCTACAGATATAGAAGATATGCTTGAGGTGGCGCCCCAGTATTCACCAGCCTTCCTTGCCCAGGCAAAGAAAGCCGGCAAGAAGAAGGTTGGTGTCCCGGCTATAAGCCGCTCTAAGACCCGTTATGGCACGCGTCATGTTGTAGAGGCCCCATCGCTCCATGCGGGTACTCCGAAGCCCACACGGCTAACGTACGCGCATCTGACGCACGATGACAGCTGGAATGACTACCGTGAAGATCTGCTGGGTACCATCCAGAAGGACTTCCTGGACAGCCTGCAATTCGCTGCATGTTCATATAACCATAGTGTCAATAGCTTTGCGTCGATTCTGGCCATGAACCCGTTTGTGGCCGACCTCGTATGCTGCTTCGTGAGATTTACAGGCAGTGTCGACCCGGGTGTACTGCGTGCCATACGCAGCATGATTGCCCTGTTTGCTAACGGTCTGAACTTCGATCTCGGTGGCTTCCTGGCGAAGATACACCAGCGGACGTACGGCGACCTGATGAAGAAGATCAGCTACGAGCTGCTTGGCCTCATAGACGAGATATTCTATACTATCATCAATGACCTCCTGGACTGGATTGACACCATTGATGAACGCCTCCTCATCTGTCTGCCGATAGATGCCATGCTGAATATGGTCCTCAAAGGTATCGAAGACCTCAAGAAACAGTTTAAAGATCTATTATTGACAATATTGGACAAATTCCAGACCAAGGGATATAACTTCGACAAGAAGATCAGCATACTCACAGAGCGCAAATGGGCCAGGAAGCTGTTAAGTATTATTGACGCCATTATGATGGCTATGCAGTCCGGCAAGCTATGCGGGCCCGAAGACAGGGGTTACGCATCCTCTGTCAACAACTTTGTGGACGACTATCTGCGTGCCCAGGACAACCCTGTGGGGCTATACAAAAGCCTTCAGGATGTGGTCAATCCCACCAAGGACGACACCCAAACAGAAGACAATGATGTCCCGGGAGTGGCCCAAGAGACACAGGCCGGGGCCGGTACGGCCGCCACAGAGGGGTCACCAAAGTCTTCGCGACTTGATACTCTGGACGTGTATGGGCTGCCGATTGACCTCGACAAAACCATCGTTGGACATAACCAGTTCAACACTTTTGATGGAACTGAGCGCTTAATTACAGAGAATGGTATTGACTTACCGGCATTTAAGGATATAATTATAAATAACAGCACGTGGAGCACTACGGTTTCGGCCGAACAGCGAGAGAGCTGCCTGGATAAGATGACTGACGCCGAAATATCTCGCTTCATGCAGCTAACAACGGACCTCAAGGGGCTATAATGGGCAGGTTATCTAATGCATGGAACAGTCTGCTGGGGAAAGATATCATACAGCCAGAGGTACCTCCGGTAGTCTCCCCGCGGGAACAGAAGGTCCCACCAAAGACAAAACTCCTGACATTCAAAGTCAATTCACGAATCAAGAACGCAGTCAATGACATAGGATGCAGAATATATGACGACGAAGATACTTGCAGTTACGACTTCGAGGAGATCCGGCGTGTTGAAGACAAAGAATCGTACCTCGCCATCTCGTTTCGTAAGCACATCGAAATGGTCCTCAAGCGTGGTTGGACCATCAAAGGCAAAAACAACGACTTCATAAACCATGTCCGGACGCGTCTGTGGGAGATATTCATCCTCACTGGGGTGTCTACAAAGATGCTTATGAGGTCATTAATTGGCGATCTGATACGCTTCTCCAACGCCTATATCGTCCTCAAGCGCAGCGATAACTTCCCTATATCTGGGAATCCATACACCTTCCGCAACAGAACATTCAAACCGATAGTTGGTATGTTCAGGGCCGATCCGTCCACCATGAAGCCCATGTTCAGGACAACAAGTAGACGCAAGAAGCTCAGTGGCTGGAAGAACGTTTCGGCCGATGGATACCAGAGAACTGTCGCCAAGTACAGCGTTGATGACGTCATTCACCTCAAGTGGAATGACAAAGGGCTGCTCATAGCGACTCCGTTTGTGGTGCCAGTTCTAGACGACATCAGGGCTCTTAGGCGCATGGAAGAGTTCGTAGAACTCGTTGCCAGTAAGCATGCATTCCCTCTCTACCACTATAAGGTTGGCCTTCCGGATGCGCCTGCAGAGATATATGAGGGCGATGGCGGCGGGTCATAAGTC
>Ga0272441_10016307_pt1 | contig 10285 bp, 6 predicted proteins | sample SSMProp6N_FD_193582 | JGI IMG/M metagenome (GOLD analysis project Ga0272441, IMG submission 193582) | Marine sediment archaeal communities from Little Sippewissett salt marsh, Falmouth, MA, United States - SSM-Prop-6N | ecosystem: Environmental > Aquatic > Marine > Wetlands > Sediment ... | reverse complement strand
CACATCCAACGACTTCGAGCTGGTGGAACGAACAGAATGCGCGAGTGAGTGGCGCCACCGGGGCAACGGGCTGACGGCTCTCGTGTGGCCCACTCCGGTGGCCCCGGTCGTGGGTTTTGGCGTGGTGTACCGCGTCGGGTCGCGTCACGAGGTGACCGGTCACACCGGTGCCACCCACATCCTCGAGCACTTGATGTTCAAGGGTTCGAAGAAATTCAACCAGCAGCTGGGAACCGAGGTGTCGCGCCAGTTGCACCGAATCGGCGCTCAGTTCAACGCCACGACCTGGCTCGACCGGACCAATTATTACGAGGTGCTGCCGGCCGAGCATCTTCCCCTTGCGGTGGACATCGAGTCGGACAGGATGCGCAATGCCCTGGTTCAGGAGGAGGCTCTCGCCTCGGAGCGAACGGTGGTGCTCAACGAGCTCGAGATGGGCGAGAACGATCCCTTCGATCTCCTCATGAAGGGGTCGTTCGCCCACGCCTACCTGGAACATCCCTACCACCACCCCACCATCGGGTGGAAGGGAGACGTGGAAACCGTCACGGCCGAGGTGTTGCGGCGTTTCTACGACACCTTCTACCACCCCGACAACGCAACGGTCCTGGTGGTGGGGGATGTGGAGGAGGCGTCCGCCCTGACCGAGGTCGCTCGCGGATTCGGCAGATTGCCGCGAGCGCCACGACCCTTCCCCGAGGTTCGGATCCGGGAGAGTGAGCAGCGTGGAGAGCGGCGTTTCGAGGTCCGGCGGGCCGGCGAGCTCGGCCAGTTGATGTTGACGTGGCATATCCCGGAGGGCCTGCACCCCGATATTCCCGCACTCGCGGTCCTGACCACCATGCTGTCCGACGGGGTCACCTCGCGTCTCTACCGACGTCTGGTGGAGCCCAACCGGTGTCTCGGCGTCCAGGCCTTTACGATGGATCTGCACGACCCCGGAGTCCTCCAGGTGGTGGCGTCCCTCGCCCCCGGCGTGGAACATGAGGAGGTGGAGGACGCGATCCGGGCCGAGATCCGGGATCTTCGGACCGCTCCACCGGACGAACATGAGATGCGCCGAGCCCTTGCCCAGATCCGAACCGACCTGGCGTTCCACCGGGAGTCACCGGGCCAGATCATGTCGGCCCTCACCGAGTCCATCGCCATGGGCGATTGGCGGCGGTTTCCCCGCGAACTCGATGCGATCTCGAAGGTCGGCGCAGAGGATGTCCAGCGGGTGGCGGCCCAGTACCTCACGAGCCAAGGTCTGACGGTGGGGTCATTCGTGCCCGAGACCTCCGTCGGGAATGGTGCTGGCGGGCGGGTTTCTCCGGGGCCCCGGCCCTGCTACCTCCGGGCGCCCTTTGCCGACCGGGTCGTGGAGCGGAAACTCCCCCATGGTGGGCGGGCGGCGGTGTTGGCAAACCCCTACGCGCCCACCGTCACCGTCGCCGGCACGATCCGCGCCGGTACGGCCTGCGCCACCGACGGCAGGTTCAGCGTGCCGAGTCTGTGCGCCGCAATGCTCAACCGGGGCACCGAGAGTTTCGGGCGGATGGAGCTGGCCCGCGAGCTCGAGGACCACGGCCTGCAGCTCGGTGTTCGGGCCTCCGCGAGCTCACCGTCGACGGTGGCGTTCTCGGCCCAGGGTCTTGCCGATCAGCTGCCGCGCATCGCCACGTTGCTGGCCGAGGTCCTGTGGCGTCCCACATTTCCACCGGAAGAACTCGAGAAGCTCCGACAACGGGTGCTCGGGAGTCTCGTTCGCGAACGGGAGGAAACCCAGGCCATCGCCTACGGCGCCCTCAGCCGGCACCTCTACCCCAAAGGACATCCGCAGCGGAAGCGGCGGATCGAGGTCCGCGAGCGGGAGGTCCAGGCCCTCGTTCGGGACGACCTGGTGGAGTTCCACCGTTCGGCCTACGGGCAGGCGTCGCTGGCACTCGCGGTTGTGGGGGACGTAAAGGCCGACGAGGTGGCTGACATTTTCAAGACCGCATTTCGAGGCGGGGCTGGGGGAGTCGTCGACACGGTGGTGCCGGCCAACGACGGCATCGAAAAGCCGGCGGACGAGCGAATCGAGGTTCCGGACCGTCCCAACCTGGACGTGTTTCTCGGTCACCGAAGCTCCGTGACGCGGGCCGAGGCCGACTACGGTGCGGCGATGATCGCCAACGCGTGCCTCGGCCAGTCGACCCTCACGTCGAGGCTCGGTGTGGCCGTGCGGGACCAGGCGGGTCTGACCTACGGCATTTACAGCAGGTTCTTTGGAACTCTGCTGCTGCCCGGCCCATGGGCCGTTTCCCTTTCGGTGTCAGCCGACAATCTCGATCGCGCCATCTCGATGTGCCGAGAGATCATCGCCGACTATGTCGCACACGGACCAACCGAGATCGAGTTGAACGATGAGCGGTCGTCACAGGCCGGTGCCTACCGGGTCGGCCTGGCCACAAACGGAGGCGTGGCGCGCGAACTGGTGTCGGTTCTGACCTCGGGCCAGCCGATCGAGCACCTCGATCGGTACCCGCGTCAGGTATTGGCGCTGTCTCGGGCCGAGGTGACGGCGGCGATCGCGAGACACCTCCACCCCGATCGACTGGTGGTCACCGCCGCGGGAACGATGAAACGTTAAACGTTGAACGTTGAACGTCGAAAGTCCCCACCCACCCAGGCCGTCTGGGCGCGATGATCGGGCGTGCCGTCTTTCACAATGTTGGGACCCCAGGGTGCTGGGCAACTCAGTTGATTGGTCCCAACAATGTGAAAGGGGGCAACCTCGGGGAGCGCCATGGGGAGATGGGCGCGGTGAAATCAGAGAGTCGAAGGAAACGCGGTGCCGGTGCCTGGCATCCCGATTCGCCATTGTGCTTCGATGTGTTCGTGGGCCTCAAACGAATCGGCGTGCCTGGCATCCTCGACGGGAAGCGCGACGGGGGCAGGGCGCGACGAGTGACGGGCGTCTTGGATCGTGGTTCTTCGATCGAGAAGGGACGGGCGGGCGTTCTCGAATTTCGCATTTCGCATTTCGAATTGGGTGGGTGGGGGCTACTCCCAATCCACCATCAGGTGGTGCAGCGAGCATTGGAGCCGTGGACGAAGTTCCTGATCGAGGATCTCCTCGACCTGGCGCAGTCGGTGGCGACGGGACGCGTGGAGCAGGACCAGGTGTCGGCATCCGAGTCGATCCGCGACCTCGAACAGGTCGTGGAGGTGCATGTGGCCGTAGTCCCGGGCGCGATCGCGGTCCTCCGGTGCGAAGAAGGAGCACTCCAACAGCAGCACCTCGGCGCCAAGGACCTCGGGGCTGGTGTCGAACAAGCCGGGACCGCTGTCGGCACAGTAGGCCATGAGTTGCAGCGTCTGATCTTCGGTGACCGTATGGCCAGAGGCTCGGAGCCGGGCGATCTCCGGGCCGGGCAGGCCTGACAACTCACCCCGCAGCAATCGCTTGCGCCACACCACGACGTGACCGAGGGTGGGCACCCAGTGGTCGGTGGTGAAGAACCTGAGTTCCATGTCCTTGCGAAGCTGGTGGCGGGCTCCGGCTTCGACGGCCACCACCTCCGCCAGATAGGGACGGCCGCCCTCGAGCGTGGCGAATGTCTCCAGGAGGGTGCGAATCTGCCGGGCAATGGCGCCGGGGGCCAATACCGTGCCCGGTCCCATGGAATTCAAATATCTCTGGCTCGCCCAATAGCCGAGCGCACCCAGGTGGTCCATGTGGCCGTGACTGACGGCCACGGTGTTCATTGGCGGGAGAGCACGGTGGGCCCGGCCGGCGTCCATGGCGAGCCGGAGCTGGGGAGCCAGGATCGTGGTGCCTTCGCCGGCGCGCGATCCGCCGGCGATTGTCAGGGGTCCCCAGGACGTGTCGGCCACGATACGGCGGAGGGTCACGACCCGCCGGCCTTGACGAGATAGATGTTGGCTCGGGCATCCTTCGCCGGCAGATCGAAGCGGAGGGTCCAATCGGTGCCGGTCACCAGCTGGCGTTCGAAGCTGGCGGTGCCGACGACCGCGCCGTTGCCGTCGACGAGACTCGCGCCGATGGTGTGCCGGCCCGATGGGGCAAGCAGTACCTTTTTGACAAGGCCGCTTCCCTTCTTCCGAAAGCCAAGGAAACCCTTGGATTCAAACTCGAAGGGGATCTCTGCGAGGGTCGATCCGTCGAGAGTCACGACGATGACTCCGCTCTGGATGGGCGAGTTGAAGGAGACGGTGATCCGTGCGTTTCCGGGAGTGGGCGCTGGTTGTTGTGGTTCCGTGACCGCCACCACCCGGGTGGGCTGTGGCCTCGGTGTGGGGCGAGTCGAGGACCGTCTCGAAGAACTCCTGCCGCGCTCCCGCACGAGATCGAGGTAGCTGATCGCCAGCTCGTTTGTCGGATCCAGCTCGAGGGCCCGTTCGAATGAGGTCGCCGACTCGCCGTATCGCCCCTCCCGGAACGCGGCTCGTCCATCGCCGATCAACCGTTCCACAGTGGCCCGGTTGGCCTCGCTCAGCCGGGCCTCGGTGAGCAGCGCGCGCGCCTCTCCGAGAACCTGTCGCGCCCCCGGTGATGCCGGAACCTGATCCACCGCGGCTGCGGCCAGAGCCGCAGCGTTGCCGGGGTCTCCGGCCCGCAGGTGGTGCCGTGCATCGATCAGTTTTCTGGCCACCAGGTGGCGGTTGCGAACGTAGCCATCCGCCGGGGCCGGATCCGGTTCGTCGGGAAGCAGGAGATAAAGTCCCGCGATCGAGGCGACACACAGCACCGCGCTGATGATGATGATCAGGCGGGCCCAGTTGGGGTGGACCTCCCACTTGAGGGTCTCGGGGATCGGCAGCCGATCCCAGATCTTCGGATTGTCACGGATCTGCTCTGGCCGTCTCGGCGATGTGACGTCGCGCAGCAGCCCCCTCAGACCGGTGGCGTCGTCCCCTGAGGCGCGCACCGATCGGGTTGGGAGGTCCGGTCTGAAGACCCCGGTGGACGCCGCGTCGTCGGGGTCGCGGTCGGTGAGCGAACGGGCGAGTGCCGCCAGGACCTGGGCCACTTCCGCGCCGGTTTGAAACCTTTTGTCGGGGTCCTTTTCGAGACACTTGAGGATGATCGGGTTGAAGGCCGCGGGCACCTGGGGCGACACGGTGGAGGGGATCGGGCTGGGATCCTGAACCACCTTCATGGTGACCTCGTGCATGGTCTCACCGGCGAAGGGGCGTTGGTGTGTGAGGAGATAGAACAGCACCACACCGAGCGAGAAGATATCCGAACGTCCGTCCACCTCTTTGCCCGTGATCTGCTCCGGTGACATGAAGTTCGGGGTTCCGATGAACTGGCCCTCCACGGTGAGGTTGGAGGATTCCACCCGGGCGATTCCGAAGTCGGTGATGATGGGCGTGCCGTCCTTGGTGAGGATGATGTTGGCCGGTTTGATGTCACGGTGCACAACACCCATGGAATGGGCATAATCCAAAGCGTGAGCCACCTCGGCCGCGATGCGCGCGGCTTCCGACGGCCGGAAGCGTTGTCCGGAGGCCATCAGCTCCTTGAGGTCCCGGCCCTCGATGTACTCCATGGCGATGAATACCAGACCCGACTCCGGGTCCTCGCCGACGTCATGGATCGTCACGATGCCGGCGTGGCTGATGCGGCCCGCCGCCCGGGCTTCGCGCAGGAATCGCTCGCGAAATTCCGCAGCGACCTCGTCGTCGAGGTCCACCCGCAATGTCTTGAGAGCAACCCGGCGATCGATCAAGGGATCACGGGCCAGGTAAACCACGCCCATGGCGCCGCGGCCCAGGGTTCGGACGATTTCGTAGCGGCCGATCTGCATGTCGGACATCGCGACCATTGTATCGTGGGGCCGGAAGCCCCGTGACCGCGGCGTTCCGGCGTGCCGATCTGGCGTTGTAACGGCCGAATCGGCGTCCACTCGAGACGTGAAATGGGGCTGAGTGTGGGCATGATCCTTGCCTGCAAGAGCATCGGGCCGTTTGGCTGCGAGGGGGAGTCATGGATACACAACACGCGGATACACAGGTGGATCGTGCGGCCGCTCGACTTGGCGAGATTCAGCGGGCAGTGGGCGAGGTCGTGGTCGGCCAGGAGCGGTTGGTGGAGTCATTGCTGGTCGCACTGCTCTGCCGTGGCCATGTCCTGCTCGAGGGCGTGCCCGGTCTCGCCAAGACCTTGACCGTTCGCACCCTGGCCGGTGTGGTGGGCGGATCCTTCCAGCGTCTGCAATTCACTCCGGACATGCTGCCCGCCGATGTGACCGGAACGCTGGTCTTCGACCCGAAGACCTCCGATTTCATACCCCACCAGGGACCCGTCTTCGCCAATCTCGTACTCGCTGACGAGATCAACCGGGCACCGGCCAAAGTCCAGTCGGCGCTGCTCGAGTCCATGGAGGAACGGCAGGTCACCATCGGTGACGCGACCTTCAAGCTGCCGGAGCCTTTCGTCGTGCTCGCGACCCAGAATCCCATCGAGCAGGAGGGAACCTATCCGCTCCCCGAAGCACAGCTCGATCGTTTTCTGTTCAAGGTTTTGGTGGACTATCCGAGCCCTGACGAGGAGCGGAGGGTGCTGGAATATCATCTCGGCGATGCCTTCCCCGCTCCGTCACGGGCGACCTCGCTGGACGAGTTCGGTGAGCTCGGTCGCGTGGTCCGGGAGGTCTATCTGGACGAGAGAATCCGGACCTACATCATCAATCTGGTGGCCGCGACCCGGGAACCCGCCGAGGTCGGGCTCGGCGACCTGACTCCTTTGGTGGCCTATGGCGCCTCGCCGCGCGCCACCATCGCGCTGGCGGTGGGGAGCCGCGCGTTGGCCATGATTCGCGGCCGCTCCTATGTCACACCGGAGGACGTCAAAGAGCTCGCGCCCTCGGTGTTGCGGCACCGCCTGGTGCTGACCTACGAAGCCGAGGCCGAAGGGGCCACCGTCGAGGACATCACCGAACGCGTCCTGTTGGCAGTGGAGGTTCCGTGAGTCTCCGTTCCTACCTCGGCAAACCGCAGCCGCTGGATCCGGTGCACGATGCCGGGCCCGACCTCAGGGCTCAGGTGCGCCGGCTGGAGATCCGAACCCGGCAGGCCATGCAGGCCGGTTTGACGGGCCAGTATCAGAGTGCATTCCGCGGTCTCGGCCTCGAGTTCGAGGAAGTGCGCGAGTATCGCTCCGGAGACGATGTGCGGACGATCGACTGGAACGTCACGGCCAAGACCGGGGAGCTCCACGTCAAACGATTCCGTGAGGAGCGCGACCTGACCATGCTGTTGGTGGTGGACCTCTCCGCATCGACCCGTTTCGGTTCGGGCGTGATGACTGTCCATGACCTGATTGCCGAGGTGTCGAGCCTCTTTGCCCTGGCGGCGGCGCGACGCGACCGGGTGGGAGCCATTCTCTTCGATGATGGAGTGCGACGGGTGATCCCACCTCGACTGGGGTGGCGTCACGGCCTGCGGGTGGTCCGGGAAGTCCTGGGGGCGGTCCCCGACGGCCACGGAACGGCTGTGGGCGATGCCTTGCGATCCGCCGGCCGGATGCTCCGCCGAAGGGGTGTGGTGGTGGTGGTTGTGGATCGGGCGTGCACCATGCCGCGGCGAGAGTTGTTGGCCCTCGGCGCGCGTCACGAGGTTGTTGTGGTTCGCGTGGGTGATCCACTGCTGCGGAACGGAATCGTGGATGGGGCCATGCCGGTGGTGGATCCCGAGGCAGGTCGACGGGCGGTGCTGCACGGCGCGCCCGAACCGCGCGAGGAACGGGTCCCCATGGGGATCGATGTTGTCGAGCTGAGCACCGATGAGGATTACCTGCCCGCCGTCAAGGCCATGTTCATGGAGCGGGAAAACCGCCGTGTGCGCTGACGCCGCGTTGTATCGCTTGGCCGGGGTTCTGCTGGCCCTCGTCGTGGCGACCTCCGCGGCAGCGATGGATCCGGCCATCGAAGTCACCGTTCCCGACGCCGCGGTCTCGGTGGGTGACCGGGTGCCGGTCCGCGTCCAGGCGAGAGGTGGCGAGGACTGGCTGTGGGGAGACCTCACCGTGCAGGTCTCCGGCAGTGATCAGTGGGCGGTGGGAGATGGGCCACGACCGGTGGAGGGATCCAGTCCGCCGGCGTGGACCGTGACCCTGGTGCCGCTCGCGCTCGGGAACGTCGAGCTGCCAAAGTTGGCGGTTTCCGTTCGCCCTCCCGACGGTGAGCCGAGAGCCGTCACTGCGGGGGAGACCATCGCGGTGGAGGTGGCATCGGTCCTGCCGCCGGGTGAAGACGTGGCCCCGGCTCCCCTGCGTGACCCACTGGGCGTCCACGGTCTTCCCTGGGAGTGGCTGGTCCCCATTTTGATCGTGCTGATCCCGGCTCTGGCCGTTCAGCACTGGTGGCTGCGTCGCCGCTCTCGACAGCCGGCGGGAGTGGAAGGCGAGGACCTGCCACCGCTCGAACAGCTCGCGAATCTGACTCGCGAATTGGATTCACGCATCGGACAGATTCCTCCCGAGTTGGTGTGTGATCGGATCGCGGGAGGGTTCCGTCGATACCTGGAACGCAGGACCGGGGATCCTGCCCTTGAAATGACCTCCTTCGAGCTGCGGGTTCTTGCGCGAGCCAGACGTTGGCCGGATGGTGTGCAGAGGTCCATTCAGCGCGTCATGGGGGTGGCGGATGGCGTCCGGTTCGGTCGCGGAAAGGTCCCGGATTCGGAGCTGAGGCAGGCTCTCGGGTTGGCGCTCGATGGCGCGCGGGAATTGGAAGATCACCTCGCTCCGGCGGCGGACGAGGAGTCGTTGGAGGCGGCGTCATGATGCGTCTGGCGGCTCCGGCGTGGCTCGCTCTGATTGCAGTAGCGGTCCTGGTGGCCGGGCTGTGGCTGATCCGCCGCAAGTGGCAGCGGTTCCCGTTCCCGGACCTGGAACGTGCCCCGGTGAGCGGTGCCTGGATATTGGGTCGCACCACGCTGGCGGGCCTCCTTGTCGCCGCGGCCTTGATTCCATTGGCCGTATCGCTTGCCCGGCCGCAGGAGGTGCTGTCACGCCGCCTGGAGCACGCCGAGGGAGTCGATCTCGTGGTGGCCCTCGACGTTTCGGGGTCCATGGCCGCGCTCGACTTCCAGCCCACCGACCGGCTGGGGGTCGCCAAGGAAGTGATCGGCCGCTTTATCGGAGGAAGGAGCAGTGACCGAATCGGGCTGGTGGTCTTCGCCGGTGCCGCCGTGACGCTGTGTCCGCTGACCCTCGATCACGAGGTGGTCCAACACCTGCTGGATCGGGTCGAGCTCGACACGTTGCCGGACGGGACCGCCATCGGATTGGGTCTTGGAACCGCGGTCAATCGACTGCGGGCGTCCGAGGCGGAATCCAAGGTGATCATTCTGGTGACCGATGGGTCCAGCAATGCCGGTCAACTGGATCCCATGACCGCCGCACAGCTGGCGTCCGACGAGGGCATCACGGTGCACACGGTGCTGGTGGGTCGAGGGGGCGAGGTTCCCATTCCCGTCCGCGAGCGTGATCCCCGAACCGGCCGCACCCGGCGAAGGGTCGTGCAGGTGGAAGTGGAGATCAACCCGGAGCTGTTGGCGGAGATATCGCGGCGATCCGGGGGCAGTTCATTTCGGGCGCGAGATCCGGAAGCGCTGGAGACCGTATTCGCGGAGATCGATGCCCTCGAGACGACGGAGTTCACCTCCACGAAGCTGGTGCGGTATCGAGAAAAATTCGAGCCGTGGGCGCTGGCGGCGCTGGCGTTGCTGATGGCCGGCGCTCTCCTCGAGGGCGCTGCGGGGAACACACCATGGTGACGCTGGCCAGTCCTGAGGCCCTGTTGTGGCTGGTGCTGCCCGGCGTCGCTGCGGTGTTGGCAATCTACAGAAATCGTCGGCGAACGCTGCAGCAGCGCCGACTGGCCTCTCCGGGGGTCTGGGACCGCGTCATGGGTGGAACGCCGTCCACCGGACTGATTCGAATGCTGGCATGGTGTGGAGCGGGTGTGATGGTGGTGCTCGCGCTGGCGAGGCCCCAGTGGGGTGAGTTGCCGGCGGAGGAGTCGGTCCGTACCCGCGACCTCGTGGTCGCGGTGGACGTGTCGGATTCCATGTTGTGTCCCGATATTCAACCGTCTCGGCTGGCGCGGGGGCTGGAAGTACTGCAGCAGGTGCTGCCGGCGTTGGAAGGCAACCGAATCGCAGTCGTTGTCTTCGCCGGAGAGGCCTATCCGTTGGTGCCACTGACCACCGATCTGAGTGCAGTATCGGTTTTTCTTCAGGGCGTCCACCCCGGCATGGTGGGCCGACCGGGCTCGAATCTCGAGACGGC
>Ga0272441_10016306_pt1 | contig 10286 bp, 6 predicted proteins | sample SSMProp6N_FD_193582 | JGI IMG/M metagenome (GOLD analysis project Ga0272441, IMG submission 193582) | Marine sediment archaeal communities from Little Sippewissett salt marsh, Falmouth, MA, United States - SSM-Prop-6N | ecosystem: Environmental > Aquatic > Marine > Wetlands > Sediment ... | reverse complement strand
GCTATGGGGATGACACCCGGCCTTGGGTGCAATAGGGACCATTTTTTTTACTATTACATTACCGCAAAATGGTTAAAATGATTGAATCATGGATCTTATAGCTATTGACATAGGAAACAGTACGATATCTATGGGCATCTTTGCTCAGCAGGAACTTCAGCGAACCGAACAATTAGCTGTCTCGGACGTTGATCCCCCAAAACTTGCCAATATTCTCGTCGGTTTTAGGGAACTTTGCGGACCCCAACCACTGGGTGCCCGGACAGTTCCGGTTGTGGTTAGCTCGGTAAATAAACCGGCCCTGGAACTAGTCGAGCAGGCGGCTAAGGAAGCTCTGGACCAAAAGGTCCTGCTTATCGGCCGGGAATTTCCCCTGGAGATGAAGGTAGCCGTGGAAAATCCCGAAACCATGGGCTCCGATCGACTTCTCACCGCCTTTGCCGCCTTTCAGGTAGTTGAATCAGCGGTGGTGGTAGCCGATTTCGGCACTGCCCTTACCATTGACCTGGTTAACGATAAGGGCATATTTCTGGGAGGTGTGATCCTGCCGGGTTTGAATACCTCCGCGCTTAGTCTTAAGGAACATACCACCGCCTTGCCCTATGTGAATCCGGAACCCCCCACCGGAATCTATGGAATCAATACAGTTACCGCCATTCAAAACGGCATCTATTTTGGTGCACTCGGCGCCCTGCGTGAAGTAGTGGAACGCTACGCCGAAGAACTCGGCCAATGGCCCCAGGTAATAGTTACCGGCGGTTTCAGCAAAATGATTGCCGAGAACTGCGACTTTATCGATTCCATCGTCCCCGACCTCTGCCTAAACGGTTTATACCTGGCCTACCGCCGTTTTCGCAATTCTTTAGAGACGGGTGAGGACCTATGACCCTCTGGGCGGCTCTTATGACCCCCCCGGGACAAGGGGGGGTAGCGGTGATTCGAATGGTCGGATCTGAATGCCTTTCTCTCTTAAAAAAGATTTTCCATCCTCAATCCCGAAACTTCAACTCAGGCATCCAGCCTGCCCGTTTGATCTTAGGCTCTATCTGTGATGATCAACCCGAACAGGAAAAAATCGACCAGGTAATAATTACTTATGACGACCGACATCAAAGCGTTGACATCAACTGCCACGGCGGCGCCCGCATCGTCCAGCGTATCCTTATGTTATTGGAAAAACATCAGGTTCAAATCGTTACCTGGCAGGATTTGACCCGCTCATCCTGCCTGGCTGGCGAAATCGAAAATGTTCTGCCCGAAATACTTACGCGCACAGGCGTTTGCGCCATAGCAGCCCAGTATCCTTCTGGACTATTCGCCTGGATCCAGAAATCAATCGCAACACTTCGACAAAACCCCCAAGCGTTATCAATCATAAAAGATGAAATGCAAAACCTGCTGCCCACCTTCAACCAGATGCAAAAATTAACAACTCCCTCCAGCGTGGTCCTAACCGGCCCGGCTAATGTCGGCAAAAGCACCCTGGCCAACGCCCTTACCGGAAAAATGCAAAGTATCACTTCTGATTTGGCCGGCACTACCCGCGACTGGACTTTGAACCTTACCGATATAGGCGGTTTCCCCATAAATTTGATCGACACCGCCGGCCGACATGAAAATAATGATTATCTGCAACAGCGATCTCTGGAGCAGTCAGAGACACAAATTAGTTCCGCCGATCTGATTATTCTGATTGTCGAAGCCAACGGCAGCGAAGAAGAGCAAATTGAACAGCAACTTTCCCACCTGCAACCAAAGTGCAATCCGCTTATTGTTATAAACAAATGTGACCTAACCCCCCCTGCCCCTAAAAGCCCCGACTATCTTTATATTTCTGCCCTTACCGGCCTGAATCTCGATCAGCTCCGCTCTGCGATAGTGAGCCAACTGGCCCTTGCCGATTTCAATCCCTGCGCGCCCCTGGTCTTTACCCAACGCCAATACGATCTCCTGCACACAGCCCAACAGGCATCTGACCGTGATACAGTAGTGCTAAAATTGCAGGAACTTTTGGGACAATGATTTTTGCTGACTGAATTCAGATTTTAATAAAGGCCTTTTTTCGATACATCCAGAACAGAATCAGCCAGAGAGCGATAAGACCTGTTAGAGCCCGGACAAACTGATACCACTCACCCAGTCTGTTTTCCAGCCCCTTTACAAAAACATCACCAAATACCCGGAAACCATATACCTGCACGACCATATAGACTGCAATCGCGTTCATACCGATTACCACAAATACACACGCCCACTTGCGCAAGTTCCATACATCAATTATCAGGTAAAATAACGCCAGCAAAAAATAACATATCCCACCGCTAAACAGGACAAATGAGCTGGTCCATATATGCTTGATAATGGGAAACACCGCCCCCCAGAGTAGGCCCAATCCCAAGCAGGCTACCCCCGCCACAAAAAGCCATAAGACCCGCGCGTAATCGCCCGCCTCACTGCGTAACAACTGTCCCGCCAGACAGCCCAGCATAACCGTAGCGGCAAAGGTCATACTGCTCAAAATCCAGGTATATTGGGGATCCGTCACATCCTGGAAATGCCCCAGAATCACCTTATCTACATAAAAGGCCAAATTCACGTTTTCGCTGATCAGCCCCCGCTCGTGACCGGGTACCGCCACCAGCCCCAGCAAAGCCCAGTAACCCAGCAGTAAAATCATCGTCACTACTATCTGCCCAATTGCGCGCATATTCAATATTATTAACGAAGCAATCAGATACCCGGCCGCTATGGCATGTAAGGTATTACAAAGTATATGCAGTTTCGAGAGATCATAATCCAACAGATGTCCCTGGGCCACCATACCCAGAATAAAAAGAATAAAAAAACGCTTTAGGACATGAGCATATAATTTACTTTTGCGATCATCATGACTGAGGCGTTTACCGAAAGAAAAGGGCATAGCCGCACCCACAATAAACAAAAACAACGGCATTATCAGATCAATAAAACGGAACCCCTCCCAACGCACATGGGATAATTGGGGGATAATGACGTTATGATAATATTCGTTTGACAGGGCTCCGTCCAGACTTTTCAACGCGACACCGCCGCCGATGATCCAGAACATATCAAATCCGCGCAGGGCGTCCAGCGACATCAAGCGCCGCTGCGGCTGACGATCTTCTCGATTTATTTCCACCGGTGAAACTCCTTAAAACTTCTCTGCCCCAAATTGAACACTTGCACTCAATTGTCGCTAAAGAAAACATCATCGATATATAGCTTATAACTTTATGCAACCTTGTCAAGCTTCCACCCCCAAGCATCCGGCCCAGAGTGAACCCGTTTTTCTCGCCCCACTTCGCTGGCAATCGGGTTAATTCTTTTCTTCTGGTAATTATTGTTTAGTCATTTTATAATCCCGATATTTCCCTGAAACCAGTGTTGTACATTCTATGAGCCAGACCTCCGAAAATCAGAAATTAACGCCCGCCATGCGGCAGTATCAACACTTCAAGTCGCAGTATCCTGAGGCGATTTTGTTTTTCCGGATGGGCGATTTTTACGAAACCTTTTACGAGGACGCTAAGACCTGCGCCCGGGTTCTGGGCATCGCCCTTACCAGCCGCAGCAAGTCCAACGAAAATCCTATCCCCCTGGCCGGTATCCCCTATCATGCCCTGGACGGTTACCTCCATAAAATGATAAAGGCCGGCTACAAGGTCGCTATCTGCGAACAGATGGAAGATGCCTCCCAGGCTAAAGGCGTTGTCAAACGCGATGTCGTTCGCCTGGTCACTCCGGGCACCTTAACCGAAGAGGCCCTGCTGGAGGAAACATCAGGAAATTATCTGGCCGCCGTATGTTTTCAGCGCGGACTCACCGGCAAAAAACCTCTCAGCTCTGCAGCTCCCGAACAGGCGGCTCTGGCCTGGGTCGAGCTCTCCACCGGCCAATTTTTCGCTCAACGGCTTGAATCCCGCTACCTGCTCGATGAACTGGTACGCCTTAATCCCGCCGAGTGCCTCATCAGTGATGAGCCCAACGCCCTGCCGGAAAGGTTCACCAAACAACTACTGGAATTAGTCCCAACTTCTTTGACTACCAGGGCCGGCTGGGTCTTCGATACTTACCAGGCTCAGGAAACCTTAAAAAAGCATTTCGGCACCGCCAGTCTGGAAGGTTTTGGTTTTTCTGATTCCGATTCGAGCGCACCCGACTGCGCCCTTTCTGCTGCAGCGGCCGTAATAGAATATCTAAATGAAACCCAAAAGACCGCCCTAAATCACATCGGTTCACTGCGCAAGGTTTCGCGGGAACGCTTTTTACAAATGGATAAAGTTACCCTGCGCTCTCTGGAGATAGAGCGTACCATCCGCGACGGTGGCAAGAGCGGTTCCTTACTCAAATGCCTCGACAAGACCAACACCGCCATGGGTGCCCGCAAGCTGCGCTTATGGCTCTGCTATCCTCTCAATGATCTGGAACACATTCAACTCCGCCAGGACGCGGTCGCCGAACTTTTCCAACTCGATACCATACGTGACCAACTCCGGCAAAACCTGGCCAACATCGCGGACATCGAACGGATCACCACGCGCATCAGTACCGGCCGCGCCTCACCCCGTGACATCTTAAGCCTCGGCCATACTTTGCAGCAATTGCCGGCTTTGAAAGAACTCTTAAATCAATGCAGTTGTAAGATGCTCACCCAACTCGCCCAGCAATGTGACACCCTGGAGCAAGCTGCCGACCTGATCGACAAGTCCATCCACCCCGACCCACCGCTGAGCTATCGTGAGGGGGGTGTCATCCGCGCCGGCTACGATGAGGAAGTGGACCGCTTGAAGGGTATCGGCCGGGACGGACAAAACTGGCTGGCCGGGTATCAGAAAAAGCTCATCGAACAGACCGGCCTTAACAGTCTAAAGGTCGGATTTAACCGGGTCTTTGGATATTATGTCGAAGTCTCCAAGGTCTATAAGGGCCAGGTACCTCCTGATTTCGTCCGCAAACAGACCATCAAAAACGCTGAACGTTATATAACCGACGAGCTAAAACGCTACGAGAGCGAGGCCTTAACCGCCGAACAGCGTTGTAAACAGCGCGAGGAAAAACTCTTTCAGGACATCCGCACTCAAATCGCCTCTCAAACTCTGCACCTCCAGCAAGTCGCCGACGCCCTGGCCAAGATCGATTGTCTCACCGGCCTGGCCCACATTGCCCGCGCCCGCAATTACTGTTGCCCGGAAATCCACCAGGAAGCCAGCCTCGAAATTATCGAGGGCCGCCATCCCGTCCTGGATGTAAGCCTGGCCAGTCAATTTGTCCCCAACGACGTTACCCTCGGCTCCAATGAAGGTGATATCGCCATCATCACCGGCCCCAACATGTCCGGTAAGAGTACCTATATCAGGCAGAGCGCCCTTTTAGTATTGATGGCCCAGGTGGGCAGTTTCATCCCCGCTCAAAGGGCCTCCATCGGTCTGGTGGATCGCATCTTTACCAGAGTAGGTGCCAGTGACGAACTTACTCGCGGCCAGTCAACTTTTATGGTCGAGATGACCGAGACCGCCAATATTTTAAACAACGCCAGCGACCGTTCTCTGGTCATTCTCGACGAGATCGGCCGGGGCACCAGCACCTACGATGGCCTGGCCCTGGCCTGGGCGATTACCGAATATATCGCCACAAACATCAAATGCCGCACCCTATTTGCCACCCACTACCACGAAATAACCGAATTGGCCGACATGTTAACCAACGTCAAGAACCTCAATGTTGCAGTACGCGAATGGAAAGATGAAGTGGTCTTTCTGCACAAGATAGTACCGGGCCGCACGGATAAGAGCTACGGAATTCACGTAGCCCGTCTGGCCGGTATCCCCAAAAATGTATTGAAACGCAGTAATGAAATTCTCGACGAACTGGAGAGCAATTTCTCCCGCGAGGCCCACGTACCCCAATTGGGCGGCCGCCTGGAAACACCCGACGGCCAGCAACTATTATTCGACGCCTCCCCCCCCGATCCTGTCCTGGAAAAACTCCGCCAGACCGACCTCAATAACCTCACCCCCATTCAGGCCATCAATCTGCTCAACGAAATCAAGAATGAACTGGAAAACCGGTGATCGTTTAAGACAAGGATTTTGGATCTTAAAGTTAAAAACAAATTAAAAATTTGCGGGCCATTCCGCCCTGCCGGTGACATCGAGGGGAATATAATAAGTTTCACCGCCCAGATAGTTTCCATCTTCATCCAGCCCTTTTTGCAGATCCGCCCCACCCTGACAGGCCGAGGTCATAAAAAGCACATTCAGATCCTTACCCCCGAACATAACACTGGACGTCTGCCGGGCCGGAGTAGGTATTTCCCGCAAGATTTCGCCCGTTTCAGGATCAATGCGAATCACTCGCCACCCGCCCCAGCACGCCGCCCATATATGATCCTGCGTATCCAGAGTAATGCCATCCGGCGCACCGCCCTGCGCACGTACGCCCTGATAAATGATTTTCGGATTGGCAATATCCCCCGTTTCAATATCGTAATCATATCGGGTAATGGTTGCCGGCCGCGAGTCGGTGTGATAGAAATATTTCAGATCCATCGAAAAGGTCATCCCATTACTGGTTCCCAGTCCTTCCAGCACAACTACTGGTTCCCGGCCTTTTTCCAACCGATAAAGGATACCCTTTTGTTCTTTTGATGACAACGTACCGGCAAAAATCCTGCCGCGCGGATCGGTAGTTATATCATTAAACCGCCCCTCGCCTTCATGGGGCAAATCAAACAGCAGTTTCATCTGACCTTCGTTTACTCCGCTGCGTGCTAACAGAAACACTCCCTTGTCCGAACACAGCACTATGTCATTTTTAGCCGTAAAGGCAAACCCCCCTACCATCACCTCCCCCTGCCACGCCATGCTGCAAACCTTACTCTGGGGATCATACTTCCACAAACGTTTCTCCCGGATGTCCGTCCAATACAAAACTTGTTCCTTCACATTCCATACCGGACACTCACCCAGATGACAGATAGGATTATGTATTGATGTGACTTGCATTTTATTATCAGAAACCTCCATTAATTTCACATCGGTAATCTTGAAATATCCCATGGTCGATATGACATCAAAAAAACTGTCCAGATTTCCACTGCCCATACTCAGGGTGATATGCCCCGCACTAAAGCCTCTTGGCTCCCCTGTAGCGTCCAGTCCCACCCATTTTTTACCGATATATGCCTGGGCCCACGCGTGTGGTCCGAACAGTTCCTTGCCGTTTGCTCCATCACTATAATTAACCAGCCCGACCACCACTTCCGCCGGGATCCCCACCGCTCGGCACATAGCCGCGACCAGCACCGCATGCTCGGAACAATCTCCTTGATGGCTTTGAGCCACCTCCGCCGCCGAAGCATAGCCCACCGAGAGATTCTTTTCCTCGATATATTCCGACACAAATTTTTCGATTCTTTTTGCGGCCGTATAAGCATCTTTCGTCTCCCCCACCGCCTTCCGGGCCAAATCAATAATCTCCTGCTTGTCACTCTGTAAAAATATCGTGGGCTTCAGCGCTTCCAGCGCCCTTTTATCATGTCCCTTATAGGGAAAACTTGTTTTGGTAACCTTTTTGATGGGCTCAACCGTTACTTCCAGAGAGTTACCGATTTTTCGCACCGTTTGACTGTCCGTATTGGGTATCGATATCTCCCGCCCGCCCGTGGGCTCGATGATATAAACAGCCCCTTGCGCCCTCTCCAAATCCGCCAATGGCTTGGGAGCGGTCAAGACCAATTTATCGAAAAAATCAACCACGTCGTCATCACTAAGGGCAACCTCCTTGCTGCAGGAAATAAGTTCCATTTGAAAACCCATCACCGGAGTGATACTTTTTAGTAATTTGTAATTTTCATCCACAAAGCTGATCTCGGTTATATCACCGGCTTGACTTGCTATTTCGCTCTTGATCCGATGAGCCCTGACCAACCTGCCCAGCAAATCAACCTTTTCCACACCGCCTATCGTAATTTTCGTGGGCATAGTTGTAAGCATCGCCGCTGAAAAAACCTTCACTTCATACCTTGTCCCCTCCGTCAGCCCTTTTTTCTTCTGTAGAAGGTTGAGCCCCTCACTCATCAACGCTCCCGCCGGCCAGTCCATCTGCTGCTTTTTCACCTGCCCCACCGAGCTGATTTCCAGATCAACCTCACCATTGAGTCTTACTTCGCCGGTAACTTTCATTACCAACCCACTCATATCCTGAATACTTTCAAACCCCAGCGGTTTCCCCTTAGCCGTTTCTATGTGGGTCTCGGTCATGATTACATTCAGGGGTACGTTCATACGGGTAATCGTGATCTTTACCCTCTGAGTGCTGCGTACCCGCCCCGGCAGCTCCGTGCGGCTCATCAGGGCATACCCGACTTTTTTCCCGTCCATCATAACCGCATAAAAACGCTCCTCTTCCCCTGCCCTCGCCGGCACCGCCAGCACGCAAACGGCTAATACAAGACCGATAATTCGTTGATAACCCATAGCCTCTATCCTTTTAAAATATCGCTGTCCTCTGCCCCCATCCATTCATTGTCTTTCAATGTGCTATATCATCCCAACCGGCCCTGATTTTGCAACCCTTAAATGTTTCCTTCCGCTATCGGTAAAGAACCCACCCGATCAGAACGATACTATTGATATGCCTCCAACTAGTAAAGTGGATCAGATACAGTAATAAAACCCCAAGGTATTTTCCGCATGCCCAAACCTGCCCACAACCAGGACCTCTTAGACAGTATCCTGGGCGATAAAATCGTACCCCGGAAAGTTTTTCTCCCCATCCCCTTGCGCTGCATACCTACCGAACAACTCTCTGACTTTAAGCTCTATGTCCGCAAAGAGGACGAGTATTTTGAGTATCAAAGTTTGGAGAATACTTTCGGCCCCCGCGACTATGCCCAACTGGTCGCTAAAGGGATCGACTTTGTGCATGTATCCGTATCTGATTATCCCCGGTATTATGAAACCATTGAGCGTTATTTAGTCAAAATTGTCTCTGACCCCCGCCTGCGCTTAGACCGGAAAACCGAAATTCTTTATACTACGAGCGTCAATCTGGCTCATCAAATTCATAATTCTTCCCCTGGCAAAGAAGATATTGATCGCATAGAGAAAATAGTGGACGTTATAATTGGCCTGCTCTTCAAGGAAAAAAAGGCCTTCAGTAAACTCTTTGAATCTTTTAATCACGATTCCTACCTGGCCACCCACGTAGTGAACGTCTGCATCTTAATGCTCTATCTGGCCTACAAAATAGGCATAACCGACAAAACAATTCTCTCGCGCACGGGTATCGGGGCCCTGCTCCACGACGCCGGAAAATCATTCCTCCCGCAGGAATTATTAAACGACTCCACCCCGCTTACCCAGGAAAGGCTCGCTCAGGCACAAAGTCACGTCCGGCGGGGACACGAGTACCTCTCCAAAACCATCCAATTACCCTGCGAAACCCTGGAAATTATCACCCAACACCATGAGTATATGGATGGTTCCGGATACCCCAAAGGTCTCAAAGGTGGGCAGATTTCCATCTTGGGCCGAATGGCCGCCATCGTCGACACCTTCGATGCCATGACCGCCGTGCGACCCTATCGCAAAGATTCATACTCGGTAGAGGAAGCCCTGCAGCACATTCAGAATCAGGCCCCGCAAAAGTATGATATAGACCTCGTGCGGGGCTTCCAGAAATTAATAGACAGTACTCTGGGATTAATCGATGAGAAGGATGACAATATCCTGCTCAGCCCGGAGGAAACTGCCAATTTAGGTTGGCTCAGTGTTTCCTGTCGCTCCGGCAAAAGAAGACACATTCGCCATTTCTTCCGCCTGGAAGGACAGCTCCGCAGAATCAAACGGATTCAGGGAAAGCCCACCCTGGGCACAGCCGAAAACGTTATCATTCACAACATTTCCTGTACGGGCCTGGGGCTACTCAGCCAGCAGCCCCTGAGCCCCAACGAAAATATTTGTGTTACCATTCTCAAAAACAAAAAACAAACCAAAATCAACTTCATCGCCATAGCCGTCCATTGTCACGAACACCAGGACGGCTGGTTCACCATCGGCGCCAAATTTTATGAACCTCAGTCCAACGAGGTTATCAGCCGAATCAAAAGCCCCACCTGTGTGCACAGAATAAACACTCTGAACAAATAGTATTATTATCCCAGGACTTTTGTATCTCCCCCCCGTTCCAGGTTTATGTCCATGTTTCGCTGGTTGGTTTTCCAGCTGCCCGCCGTGAAATCGGGTACATCAATCGAATTCGAA
>Ga0272441_10016305_pt1 | contig 10287 bp, 6 predicted proteins | sample SSMProp6N_FD_193582 | JGI IMG/M metagenome (GOLD analysis project Ga0272441, IMG submission 193582) | Marine sediment archaeal communities from Little Sippewissett salt marsh, Falmouth, MA, United States - SSM-Prop-6N | ecosystem: Environmental > Aquatic > Marine > Wetlands > Sediment ... | reverse complement strand
TTCTACGACCTTGTGTTGCCAGCGTCGCTGGCCAACAGATTGGACGCAAGATGTATTCACGGACCAGCGCCAGGACTAGCTGATCAACTCCAGAAAGTCCTCACATACTTGACTGAGGTGGAGGCAAGCTGGCTCCACGGGCTCACACGCGCGGACCTCAAGTCTCTCGGAATCGCTCCAATCATGGAAGTGACGGGAAAGAAAGTTCTTAAGCAGATCCACTGAGGCATTAGTGTCGCTGGGAGTCGTTGAGCCCAACAGAGCAGTGGACATCCGAGCAACAACATGCGGGCTGACACTCGTACCTCGCGCCGCTGATGGCGGGCGTTCACATGCCCGTTCCGGCTGCTTGACGAGAGGCGGACGTCGTGGGTTCCAATCCCATCGCCCGCCGTCACGCGGGCTTTCAAGCCAAGGGTTTATGTAGACGCGAGTTTCGATGTGGCGCAAGGGCTTGCACCCACGTTGCGTCAGAATACTTCCGCAGTTGAACCGAAGCGGGGCCGATCCAATCGTCCTCGCAAGTCCACAACGCCGATTCGTCGGTATCTCAGGCAGCGACTGTCAGCCGGATAGCCGACGGTCGGCTGTCAGCAGGTGCCCAGGATCGCGTCAACCTTTCCCTCGTCCACATCCATGACGTAGCGGATACCACTGACTTCGGCCGCCTCGTGTGTCAGGGCGGCCAGGTCGTCGCGGGAAATATGCTCCAGGGCAAACTTCCGGCTGCCGGCCATGAGCTGGCGCAGGCCTTGGTCGAGACGTTCGTAGTAGGTATACAGGCCCAGGGCGCCGGTGGGCACCTTCTCGAACTCACTGGTGCCCAACTCCTTCCGCAGAGCGCCGGCCGTCACGAAGATCTCGTCCTTCGAGCCACCGAACCGCTCGATGTAGACGGGCACCTGATTCTCTTCAATGGTGCGCCCGATGGTCTTGCCGACCATGGCTGCGGCGATCGGGGCGCGGGCCATGCCGACAAGCTTGACGAAAGGCGCGCCCATGGCCAGCCCCTTGAAGATTTGGTCCTCAAACGCGAACCCGCCGGCCACGGCAAGGGCCGGAAGGTGGTCGCCCCGATCGGCCAGCTTCTTGGCGTAGCGATAGAGCAGCGAGTGCAGGTGCACCGGCGGGATGCCCCACTCGTTCATCATCCGCCACGGGCTCATGCCCGTCCCGCCGCCGGCGCCGTCGATGGTGAGCAGGTCGAGCTTGTATCGCGAGGCGAACATGACGGCCCGCGCCAGGTCGGCAGGTCTGTAGGCGCCGCTCTTGAGGAAGATGTACTTCGCCCCCGCCTTGCGGAGCTGTGCGACCCTCTCGGCGAACGATTCTTCCGTGACCATCCCCACACGGGAATGCCGTTCGAACTCCTTAAACGCGCCTCGCTCGAACTCCTCAATCACGTGGGGGTCGGTGGGGTCGGGCAAAACCAGGTAGCCCCGCTCGTGCAAGACCTGCGCCTTGGCAAGGTCGCGTATCTTCACCTCGCCGCCGATGTTCTTGGCGCCCTGGCCCCACTTGAGTTCCACACACTCGACGCCGAGCTTCTCGATGGCGTATTCCTGAACGCCCAGACGGGTGTCTTCGATGTTCGCCTGCACGACAATGGCGCCATACCCGTCGCGCTGGTGGTCCTTGTAAAGCTGGACGCGGCGCTTCAGGTCGGCCGTATCGACGACCCGCCCGTTCTTGAACACCGCCGCCGGGTCCATACCGACTACGTTCTCGCCGATCGTCAGGCCCGTGCCCGCCAAAGCCGAGCCAATGGCGAGACCTTCCCAGTTGTTCTTGGCGATATTTGTCGAACCGATGCCGGGGATGATCCAGGGCCGGCGGAACTTGATGCCGTTGTCGTGACCGAAGGTAACTTCAAGTCTGACGCCCGGGAAAATGGCCTTGTCGCTGTCGGCCTCGATGCCATGGGCGCCGACTGCCGTCCCCATGATGTTGAAATGGGAGTAATCGACCGGGTACGATTTCTCGGCCGCCGTTGTCATCACGCCGAAGGGCTGGGGATAGATAACCTCGTGCCCGCGATAGGCGCTCTTGCCAATCTCGCACATGCCGATGCAGCCGTCGACGCAGGTAACGCACATGCCCGAGGCAGGCACGACAGAGCCCTCGGTGCGATTCTTGGTGAGGGTGGCCGCCGAAGTGTTCGTCCTGGAATACGTAGCGATCATGGGAGCCGGCTCCTTTACAAGTCTAGCTGTCTCTGGATATTTCGCACGCCACACAGGGATCCATGTAGCACATCATGTCGTCAAACGAGTCTTTCTCGATGCAGGGCGGGGCGAGGTTCGCACAGGCACCGCAGATGGCCTTCTCCGGTTCGTTGTACGTGCAACGGAGCTGACAGGCGGGGCAGACGTAGATACAGCCGCCGCACTGGCGGCAGACGTCCGACTTGATGTCGAACGGCGTGCCGAGGGTCCTGTTCGTTCCACGGCCGCGGAACCCGATGGCCTTGGCCATCATCTGCTCTTCGCACATCCGCACACACCGCCCGCAGAGGATGCAGTCCTCGTGTTCCTGCCGGAACCGCTGCCGACGGATGCCGTGGGCCGCGGCCAGGTCCTGGATCACCTTGGACTGCGGGCACGAGGCGAGCAGCAATTCCAGAACCATCCGCCGTGCCCGAAGCACGCGCGCCGAGGCCGTCCGAACTTTGAGTCCTTCCTCGGCCGGGTACGTGCACGATGTGACCAACCTGGCCTTCGGGCCTTCGCCGATCTCGACCACGCACAGGCGGCAGGCGCCGTAGGGCGACAGCCCCTCCATGTGACAGAGCGTCGGGATCGGAAAGCCCAGGAACGTCGCGGCCTCCAGCAGTGTGGAGCCCTCATCTACCGACACGTCCAGCCCGTTGATAGTCAGCGCAATCATGCCGATGTCTCCTGTAGCGCCTCGCGGTCAGGCTGAGCTTCCTTCGCCCGTCGGGTGAAGGTCAGGTCGCACCGCAGGCAGCGCCGGGCTTCGGCGCGTGCCTGTTCCGCCGACAGGGCCATCTCGACCTCTGCAAAGTTCTTTACCCGCGACTCGACGGGAATAGTGGGCGGCTCGGCTCGCACTGCGCCTTCCCGCTCGTCCTCGCTGATCTCGGCGGGCTCGAGGAAGACGTCGGGCAGACGGATGCGCGGTTCGGGGGCTAGGGGCTGGCCGCGAAGATAACGGTCGATCACAGCGGCGGCTTTCTTGCCTGCCGCGATGGCGTCGGCGACGGTGTTGGGGCCCGTGACCAGATCACCACCCGCGAAAACGCCCTTGCGGTTAGTAGCGAAGGTCCGGGCGTCGACCGGCAGCCGTCCGCCCTTGGCGAGCTCGACGCCCATATCAGAGAGACAATCGCTGTCCGGACGCTCGCCGATCGCCACGATCAGGGTGTTCAGCGAGACGGTAAACTCGGAGCCCGGAACGGGAAGCGGGCTGCGACGGCCACTGACGTCGACGTCACCGAGACGGTTGCGGATGCACTCGATGCCGACCAGGCGCCCCGCCTGCGAGTAGATCTTCACGGGCTGGACCATCGTCTCGACCCGAATGCCTTCGCGCACAGCCGCCTCGATGTAGCGGATCTTGACGGGCGACACCAGCGTCTGGAGCTTGATGCCTTCCTCGATAGCGGCTTCGACCTCCTCGGCGTAGGCGGGCATCTCCTGATCGGTCCGGCGGTACAGCAGGCTGACCGACTGGACGTTCTCCTGGCGGATGGCCACGCGGGCGGCGTCCACGGCCGAGTTGCCGCCCCCGATAATGGCCACATGCCCGCCCGCCAGTTCCTCGCCACGCAGGTTGAAGGCCTTCAAAAACTCCATCGAGGAATACACGCCGGAGATGTCCTCGCCCTGGAGGTCGAGTTTCCAACTCTTGTCGGCTCCTATGGCCAGGAAGACCGCCTGGAAGCCCTCGGCGAAGAGATCGTCGATGGTTACGTCGCGGCCGAGAGCGGTAGAGCAGCGGAGTGTGATGTTCTCGTCGAGCAGCGACTCGATCTCCTGGCCCACGATGCTCCGAGGCAGGCGATAGGCGGGGATGCAGCTGATCAACATTCCGCCGGGCTCGGTCTCGCCCTCCAATACGGTGACCTTGTGCCCGAGCCGCGACAGGTAGTGGGCCGCCGCCAACCCGGCAGGTCCTGCCCCGACGACAGCCACCTTTTGTGGTCTCCCGCCTGCCTTTGCAGGTTTGGGGGGCTTATACACCGAGGGGCTGACGCGGTCGGTGACGAACCTCTTCAGGGCGCGAACGGCCACCGCCTCATCGCCGCTGGCGGCGAGCTGACAGCGCTGCTCACACTTGCGGTCGCAGACCCGCGCACAGATCGAGGGGAACGGGTTGGCCTCGCGGATGACCTGATAGGCCTCTTCGTATCGCTCCTTCTCAATGAGCGCTACGTAGCGCCAGGCCTCGGTGTCGAGCGGGCAGGCCGCCTGGCAGGATGCACCTACCAGTTCGCTGCACACAAAGGCGTCGCACTTCCGGTTCGCCACGTGTCGCTCATACTCGCCGCGGAAGTAGCGAAGTGTGCTGAGCACCGGATTCGACGCCGTCTGACCCAGCCCGCACATCGCCGTGTCCTTCACGGCGACCGCCAATTCCTCCAGCAGTTCGATGTCTTCCGGCGCGGCTTGGCCCTTCGAAATGCCGTCAAGGATCTCGTACATCCGCTGCGTACCCTTACGGCAGGTGAAGCACTTGCCGCACGACTCCTCCTTCAGGAAGTTCATGAAATACTTGGCGACATCCACCATGCAGGTGTTTTCGTCCATGACGATCATGCCGCCGGAACCCATGATGGACCCTGCGTCGGCGAGGCTGTCGTAGTCGATCGGCAAGTCAAACCGGCTCGCCGGAATGCACCCCCCGGACGGTCCGCCGGTCTGAACCGCCTTGATCCGGGCCTTGCCTACCGGTCCGCCGCCGATGTCGTAGACAACCTGCTGGATCGTGATGCCCATAGGCACCTCCACCAGGCCGGTGTTCTTGATCTTGCCGACCAGACTGAAAATCTTCGTGCCGGAGTTGCCCTTCGTGCCGACCTTGGCGAACTCCTGCGCGCCCTGGCGGATGATGACGGGAATGTTGGCCCAGGTTTCGACGTTGTTGATGACCGTCGGCTTGCCGTCGATCCCCTTTTGGATCGGGTACGGCGGGCGCTGGCGCGGCTCGCCCATCTTGCCTTCGATAGCGCGGATTAGAGCCGTCTCCTCGCCGCAGACGAATGCACCGGCACCCCTGACCACCTTGATGTCGAACGAGAACCCGCTGCCCAGGATATCCTGGCCGAGCAAGCCAAGCTCACGAGCCTGCGCCAAGGCCACGGTCAGATGCTGGATGGCGAGGGGATACTCCGTACGAACGTATACAATGCCCTCGGTGGCGCCGGTGGCATAAGCGCCGATGATCATCCCCTCGATGATGCTATGTGGGTTGCCTTCGAGGATGCTGCGATCCATGTACGCGCCGGGGTCGCCCTCGTCGGCGTTGCACACCATGAACTTGCCACGCGGGCCCGGCTGCTCGGCAAGCATCTGCCACTTCACGCCGGTGGGGAATCCGCCGCCGCCTCGCCCGCGAAGCAACGAGTCCTTCACCTCCTGAACCACCCATTGCGGCCGGCGCTCGGCCAGCACCTTCTCCAAAGCCGTGTAGCCACTCTGGAGGATGTAGTCATGAATCCGCGTCGGATCGATCTGCTGGTTCATGTCCAGGATCGTCCGCTTCTGGTATCTGAAGAAAGGTATCTCGTCCCGCTGGTGGTAGACTTTGCCCGTATTGGGGTCGCGGTAAAGCAGGTCTTCCGCGTAGCTGCCCGACAAGGCGGCTGACATGATCTTCGGCACGTCACCCAGCTTCACCTGCGTATAGAAGGCACCCTGGGGCACGGTAAGGATAAAGGGCCCCATTTCGCAGAACCCGTGGCACCCGGTGGTCTGAATGGAGACCCTATCCTGGAGATCGTTCTGGATAATGTATCCCTTGACGGCCTGGATAACCTCACCCGCCCCGCTCGCACGGCAGGCCGTCCCGGCGCAGATGGCGATGCCAAGCCGTCCAGTGTCCCGGTCGGCAAGCAGCAGCGCCCGCAATTGCTTCAACTCGTCTACGGAAGATAGCTTGGGCATTCCCATTCCTCTATACGACAATCGTCGACAAGCTCCCGCGCCTGCGCTGCATCGATCAGGTCAAGTCCAACACGCGGTTGTCACACCCTCGGCGCGAGCAAATCTGTACGACGCCCCCGCCGCGGACCATCATGGGCACAGTCGGGGCTTCGCACTGCGAACACGCCGAGTTGCCGGCGAGCCGCGCGTGGCAGTGAGGGCAGTAGAAGGCCGCCACCGTGCCCGGAGAAACCTCACACTCAGCCGCGATGTTGGGGCTGCCGTAGAGCGACGACAGCCTCAGCCAGCCGTGCCGGCCGTCGAAGGATATACTGCATCGGATGGAAGACCGCCCGTCGATGGGGAAGCCGGCGTCCATCAGACTGTGATTGCAGCGTGGGCAACTAACTTCAATAGGAAACGTACTCCCGTCTTCGCCGGCCTTGGCCTTGTCGAGCCCCGCCGAGACTTCATCGAGGAGCAGCCGGACCTTCGATCTGGTCACCTTCGAGTAATAGTGGCCGTCGATGACCACCACGGGTCCCAGAGCGCAGGCTCCAAGGCAGTTGACGGTTTCCAGAGTGAACTGCCCGTCCGGCGTGGTCTGTCCCACCTCGATGCCGAGTTGGCGCTCGAACTCCTCAACGACCCTGGGAGCGCCCCGGACGTGACAGGCCGTGCCAAGGCAGGCACAGACCAAGTGCTTCCCTCGCGGGACCAGGCTGAATGCACGGTAGAACGTAGCGATGCCGTAGACATCCACCAGGGACCGACCTGTTTCCTCGCTCAGAAGTCTCAAGGCCTCTTCCGGGAGATACCCGTACCGGCCCTGGATTTCCTCGAGGACGGCGATCAACCCGCCCCGGTCGTCCGCGTGCCTTGCCAAGATCCGCAGGAGGTCCTCCCGATCCACCTCATCCGGCTTCGGTGGACCTTCCTGGTCCGCAGTCGCCAGTGCCTGGTTCATCCTACCGGTACTCCTCGCAGTGCCAGACCCCGCCCTCTGGTTTGGGCAAGGTACAGGTTTCGGCGTGGTCGCAATTCATACACAGCCCCGCGTGTTCGTTCGTGCTCTGCCTTTTGCTCACCTCCATCGCTACAGAGCGGGCCGGCGGAGAGTTCGGGACAGGAACGGACACGTCGAACTCCTCGCAGAAGAAGATTGGGCGTCTCAGCGCGTTGCGGCCGGCGCACGCCTCCGCGTGGTTGCAGTTCGAGCACAAATCCCGGTACAGCCCGGACGCGTCGGAACGCCCCACAGCACCCAGTGACATGTCTGCGGGACCGGGAGAGACGTGTTCGGTCGACATGAGCCGATCTCCTTCGTGCCGGAAGCTCCCGACGGCCTTGGGCCGTGCCAAAACTCCTCACCTCTGGAGCGCGATCCGGAGCCCAAGGCCCAAGACGGAGCTTTGGCTCTCGGGATGCGATTAGTGCATGTGGCATGCCACTTGACCTCACCAATGGAAGGCGAGGCCGAGATAAGCGGCGCAAGACGCTAGAAATAAGGGAGTAAGGGATTTGGAAAACATGCCCGAATGGGTGGACGAGTCGACGATGCGGAGTCGCCCCAGGCAGGCAAGCAGGTGGGGAGTTTCGGGCCACCGGGGCGAAACTCCCCGATCTGAGTACAGTCAGGAGGCCGGCCGCGATTCCATGCGCTTCAGCTTCTCCCGCAACGTCTTGCGGTCGATCTGAAGCACCTGGGCAGCCTTAGTCCTGTTTCCCCCCACGCTTGCCAGGACGTTCCGCACGTACTCGGCCTCGACCTCTGCCAGGGAGCGGGTGAGGTCCTGCACACCGGCGGCAGAAAACCGCAGCGCCGCCGGCAGGTCCGGCACTTCGATACGGTCGCCATCCGTCATGACGACCAGATGGTGAATGACGTTCTCCAACTCTCGCACGTTTCCGGGCCAGTGGTAGCCATTCATCAACACGTGCATCGCCTCAGCCGAGAAACGAGGCACCGGCTTGCCCGAGTCGCCGGCGTACTTCTTCGCGAAGTGGTGTGCCAGCAGGAGGATGTCGTGTCCGCGTTCCCGCAGCGGCGGCAGATGAATCGTGATCACATTGAGGCGGAAGTATAGGTCCTCGCGGAACAGGCCCTTCTTGATCAGGTCGGGCAACGATTTGTTGGTCGATGCAAGAACTCGGACATCCACCCGTCTGCCGCGCTTGGCGCCGACCATATAAACTTGGCGATCCTGCAGCACACGAAGCAGCTTCACCTGCATGGCCAAACTGGTCTCACTGACCTCATCAAGCAGGATCGTGCCGCCGTCGGCCGTCTGGAAAAAACCCGCGCGAGATTCTCTGGCGCCTGTGAACGCCCCCCGGACGTAGCCGAACAACTCGCTTTCCAGCAGCCCTTCGGGAATGCCGCCACAGTTGACCGGCACGAATGCCGCGGCGGGTCGCTGGCTGCTGTAATGGATCGCTCGAGCGACGAGTTCTTTGCCCGTACCACTTTCACCGACGATGAGTATAGTCGCGGAACTGGCCGCGGCTTTGCTAATGGTCTTGAAAACGTCGCGCATAGGCACGGAATCGCCGATGAGCCCGTACGGTCTGGCCGGCGGCCGCTGGGCGGCGGCGCAGCCGAACCGGCGCAGACGCAGCTTCTCCAGCGCTCGTCGGACCGCGGCCAGCAGTTCCTCATCCGTGAACGGTTTGGGCAGGTATTCCTCCGCGCCCGTTTTGACGGCCTCCACGGCTCCGTCGATGGAGGGATACCCCGTAATCATGATCACTTCCGTATCTCGGTGATTGGCCCGAACGTGCCGCACAAAATCGATGCCGGTTACCTTCGGCATCTTCCAGTCTGTTATCACCAGGTCGATCGAAGTGCTCTCGGCAATCTGGATCGCCTCGGGGACACCAAGTGCCGTGAAGACCGTGTATCCCGCTGCTGCTAGGTTCCGCTGCAATACCTCGACCGTGTTCGGCATGTCGTCCACGACGAGAATCGACGTTTTCTCACTTGACGCCATCACGCCTCCGGTTTGCGATTGCCGTCTTATTGGGATCCACGGGAAGCTCGACGTCGAACCGGGCGCCCTGGCCGGGCGCACTCTCGACGCGAATGTGGCCGCCATGGGATGTCACGATACCGTGGACCATAGGCAGGCCCAGGCCCGTGCCTTCGTTGACCTCCTTGGTCGTAAAGAACGGGACAAAGATTTCCTTGAGAACCTGTTCGCTCATCCCCATGCCGCTGTCCTGAACGGTGAGCACCACGCAATCCCCGGAGGCGTGTGTTGCGAACTCCAACGCGCCGCCGTCGGGCATCGCCTGGATGGCGTTGACCGCCAGGTTCACCAAGGCCTGGCGCAATTGCGAGGCATCGGCGGTGATCTCCGGCAAATCCGGCGACAGGTGACGCACGATGGCGATACCGTTGCTGGCACACCGCGCCTCGAGCAGGTCTATCGCTTCGGCGACCACGACGTTGAGGTCCAGGCTGGCCTTCTGCGGGGGCATCTGACGCGAGAACAACATGAGGCTGTTGATGATTTGTCGCGCGTGCAGGCACGTGGCCACGATCTTCGCGAGATCCGGCATGACACCTTCGGGGAGGCCGGGGTGCTTCTGCGCCAACTGGGCAAAGCCCAGAATGTTGCCCAGCGGCTCGTTCAGCTCGTGCGCCACGCCCGCCGCCAACTGCCCGATCGTCGCCAGTCGATCGGCGTGACGGAGTTGGTCCTGCATGCGAAGACGGTCTTCCTCCGCCTGTCGCCGCTCGACGATGAGCGAGATCTGATGGGCCACCGCATCAATCAGATTTCGCTCTTCTCGCAGAAAAGGCCCCTCGTGCAATCCGGGCTTTTCCTCGACGTACACCACGTCGACGTGGCCTCTCGGCTCGTCGTCGACCACAATCGGAGCCGATTGCACGTGGGCGCCTACTTTGAAGTTGGCTGTCAAATAGGACTGCCCGTCAAAGACAATCCGCCCTGCCGCCACCTCCGGATACTGCCAGGCAGGAGGCAGCAACTCGACGGCGCCCTGCAGAATCTCCGCCACGGATATGCCGGAGCGTTCGACAAGCTGGGCCAGGCTGTACAAGCACGTCAACTCCTTGACGCGCTCGCGTAAGGCAGAGTTCTGTGTCTGTTCGTTCCCCATCCTGTCCTCGTCTTGGCCGGCATACGCCTGAGCACGCCTTGGCCCAAGCCATCGCAAG
>Ga0272441_10016304_pt1 | contig 10287 bp, 6 predicted proteins | sample SSMProp6N_FD_193582 | JGI IMG/M metagenome (GOLD analysis project Ga0272441, IMG submission 193582) | Marine sediment archaeal communities from Little Sippewissett salt marsh, Falmouth, MA, United States - SSM-Prop-6N | ecosystem: Environmental > Aquatic > Marine > Wetlands > Sediment ... | reverse complement strand
AGGCAAGCTGACGCCAGGACACTTCGCTCCCATCCGAATCGAGGTCCGGAACTACCACGAGCTTGGCACCTCCCGCTTCCACATCGTTCAACCAGTCGGCAATGCATGGAGGGGGGAAGCCGTAATCCAGCAAGAACTCGGTTTTGCAGTCCAATCAGACGGGATCTATGACGCTGTCATTCCAATATACGATCCTGTAAATCCGATCGTTATTGAGCTCCTCTCATCCGTGGATACGGTGCTTGCCGCGCAAACTCTTGATTCACGGGGAGCCATGCGCCCGACAACTTATCCCGTTTTGGACAAGAAGATTGCGCGATTCGATGATCGCGCAGCCGCCGTTGACATCGCCTCGCTCCCGACCCAATGGTGGGCTTTCGATAGCGCGGAGAGCCTGTGGATAGCCTCGCCGTTGCCGAACGGAACATGGGCTGCGATCGCTCAATGGGTTCTTGCCGGAGGATCGCTTGTACTACTCACCGGAACAGATTTCTATCGCATGGAGTCGCCAATCCTAGACAAGCTGATTCCTCTATCGAATCCAGTGGTCGCGATGTCTGATGGCGGAACGGCCTATCTAACCGGCACAGCCGCAGATGCCACCGTTGCGCTGCTCTCCGAGGAAGGATTCCCGCTATTGATGCACACCTCCTACGGCGCGGGCCATGTCGCTCTGGTCACAGTGCAAGCGCAGTCTCTTTCTGTCGACTCGCTTGTGTCCATTGCAGAACACGTTCCCGACTCTTCGCTGATCTCTTTACGGGATTCGACAGAGCAAATCCTCGGTGACCAGACGATCGCAACACTGAATTCAATCTTCGTACTCGCCATCACCATCATTCTCGCTCTCACCGTCTCTGTCAGTGCAGTGATTGGTAGGCGGAAGCCACAATATGGATGGAGCGTTTGTCTTGTCGTCGTGACAGTTGGTTTGGTTTTATCTGGTTTCATCTCAAACCCAGCCAACCTTGATATCGACCTATATGCTATTCATTGCTCCGTCTATGGCCATGACCAATTCAGTTTCTATATCGGTTCGTCCAGTTTTTACTCCCGGACCAGCAGTGCGTGTATTCAGTCTCACGGTGAGGATGTCATCCCCTCCCAGTTCATTCCCCGCACGATCCGAGGAACGGATTCCTACGATCTCTCCACAAGCCTCGGGTACTCGCGGATGCGCATTTCCCCAAGTCAAATGAGGCATTGGCAAGCATACGGAGTCGCGCCCTCGATGTTGGATGTGAGACAGGTTGCAGACTCGACGATTCGAGTGAACAATTATTGCCCGTTCGACTTTGACATCGGATGGGTTGTGATCGACGGTATGGTTCACTCGTTGCCTAGACTTTATTCTGGTATTCACGACTACGAGTTCGCTCCTGATTCGGCGGTACGTCTTGCCGCATTCGTTAGCTATGTCTATTCTAGTGAGCGGAAAGCGGAACTGCTGCTGATTCAAGAGCTACAAGAGTCGTTTCCTCTTACCAAGGGCATTTGGCTACTCGCCATCGCCAATGACGAACGCATCGTATCTGACAACATCGCGGCAAAAGTGAGAGATATCACCCTGGCCGTGGTCAGGGGACAGGAGGTCGATCTTGAGATCTGATTCTGTTTTCTCTGCAAGCTCTCTACAGGCCCATCTTTCACTGGTCCTGTTGTGCGGTTCCGCTCTGGCGCTGTCGATACAGCCCGCTTCTCGAATCGCTACATTGCATGCCACAAATGCATCCTATCCGTCAGGCATGTTCCATCTGGTGTCCGTTCTTGTATTCGGGTTGTTCGCCGTTAGCCGCGGAGCCATCATTGCAGCGGGCGCCCCCCCAAAAATTCGCCCCCTCAAGCTGGTGACTCGATTGTTGGAGCACATCACTTACGGCCTTCTCCTGCTGCTGCCTTTCTTTATCTTCTCTCGAGCCCTGTTGCCTGGCCGATTGGCTGGCGTCGCCGTCCTCGTATCATACGTGGCGATTTCGTCGATCTTCTACTGCCTGATCTCCTTCCGGCTTGAAATCAGAGGCAATCGACAGAAACGCGGCGCCTTCCTCTTGCGATACGGCGTCTATGCAGCGTTTTGCCTCTTGCCTTTGGGAGTTGGGATGAGTCATCAATCGCTGTCTCTCGCTATGTGCGCAAGCCCAATTGGATTCGCTATTCAGGTCATCAGGGGGATCTCCGCAACTGAGCTCCTGCTGGGCTTTCTCGTACCCTGTCTAGGGATCCTATGGCTACTCACCAGGCGCCATGGATTCGATAGGAGGCCTCATGCCGTTTAACTTCCCGCGTTTCCTGCTTAACATCGAACGTAGATCCCGGCGGCTTCGCGGATTGTCTTGCTCCTGCCGATTCCTGTTCTACAGCAGTCTTCTTTGCATCGGCGTGAGCTTGGGTTTGCGATGGCTGGCTCCTGATCTACCTAAGGAATTGACGCTGCTTGCGCTTCTCATCCCTTTCTTCTTGACCGGCGGCGCCTATCTCCTCGGATGGTGGAAGCGTCCCAACCTGCCACACCTGTTGATGCGGCTTGACGATGAACTCGACTCAGGGGCACGCATTAGCTCACTGTATGAAGTGCATGTCCGTGGCCAAGGCTCGTTCTTCCAAGACAAGCTGGAGAGCCTTGTAGCATCCCTGTCAACAAACTGGAAGCGCGGGATTATAATCCAGCGCCGTGCCATCGGCTTCCTGTCAGCGGGAACCATTGGCGTTCTCATCGCTTGCGCCGTTCTTTTGCTGCCTGTCTCGTTCCCAAGAGCCGCTTCATCGGAACCGCCAGCACAAAGCCAGACATCGGAGACACAGATGCCGCTGTCGTCCCTAGCAGAGACCTCTCAAGACCACAGTCAGGCGACATCAGAAGACGCCGCCGGGCCCCTGCAATTACCCGAGGGAACAGCGCGTTCGCAGCAGTCGCCATCAGATCAAGGAACTGACATCGGCCCCAAAGAGGACCTCTCACTCGACTCGATACTTGATGAGCTAAGCAGTCTATCCAAGACGCATGCAGAAGTGGATGCAGCTCCAACTTTTGCTGAGTTGCAGGAGATGGCTGATGAACAGGGGCAAGCCAGACAAGAGATGTCTGAGATGCTGATGGAGATGCAGGCAAGGATGGGCGACACGCCGCGCCCCTTGACACAAGACGAATCGAAGACATTGCAGGATTTGGCCTCACAGACCGGTAGTTCGGAGATCGAAGAACAGGCAGATGAGCTGGCGACCGAGCCCAATCCCGAGCAGATCGGAGAGAAGATCCAGGATCTCTTGGAGCAAGTGGACCCGGACTCAGTTGAACCGGAGACATCCCCAGAAACCGACGAGCAAAGCGGAGATGGCTCTGGAAACGATACGCCTCAAAGCACGGAAATCTCCGGAGATGAAGAAGCTGGCCAACGCTTCCTAGAGCGCACGGCTCAGCAACTTCAAGAGCAGGCCAATGCTGGAGCAGACCAAGAGGGCGGCTCACCGCAGCAAATAAGACCAGAAGATGAAGAAGATACGCAGCAACCCGGCGACGAAGGATCGGCGAATGTCCCGATGCCTGGCGCTGCTGAGGATCTCTCGCAGGTCGGCGGGCAGGATGGAATCGGTATGGAGGCGGGGACTGACCCCTCTGCCGAGGAGGTTGGGTTCGTTCGCGAAGAAGCCCCCTCGAGCATCGGGGATCAGGGTGAGTTCATCGATGAGTACGTAACCAAAGGCGTTCCCGTGGAAATCGCATCCTCGGAAAGCACCACTGGCACTCTTCTCGTCGATTTCGATCGGATGGAATCGATTCTGCATGAACGCGACCTACCGGCTGAAGCGGTGGATTCGATTCGCAGATACTTTGAATTGATCACGCAACCTGAAGGAGGATCATGATCTTGGAACAGGATGTCCGAACTGCAATCGCCACGTTTGAGCGCCTTCGCTCGTCAATCGGCGAGGTCATCGTCGGCCATGATGAAATCGTCCGCTTTGCATTGATATCGCTGTTGTGCAAAGGCAACGTGTTATTCGAGGGAGTCCCCGGACTTGGGAAGACTCTGCTTGTCCGCACGTTGGCCAGCGCTCTCGGACTCAAATTTTCCCGTATTCAGTTCACGCCGGATCTGATGCCGGCGGACATCGTCGGAACTGACATTCTCACAGAGAAGGACGGACATCGGGAGTTCTCATTCGCCGCGGGTCCGGTGTTCGCCAATGTGATTCTTGCGGATGAAGTCAATCGGGCCACTCCCAAGACGCAGTCCGCTCTGTTGGAAGCGATGGAGGAACGCACGGTGACCGTAGGTGCGAAGACCTACGTCCTGGAAGAGCCATACATCGTGTTGGCCACGCAAAACCCAATCGAGATGGAGGGAACCTATCCCTTACCCGAGGCCCAGGTCGATCGCTTCTTGCTCAAGGCCAAGGTGTCCTTCCCAACACTGGAGCAGCTTGTACAAATTACAGAGCGCAATACAGAGGGGGTTGGAATTCAGCTGCCTCAGCCAACGGCGACCGCGAACGATATCTTGATGGCCCGGCGGATCGTGCGCGAGATTCCCATCGCGGCCGCGCTCAGGGAATACATCGCCCGGTTGGTGTTGGCCACTCACCCTGAGTCCGAGTATTCGCCCGCCCAGATCAAGGAATACGTCGAGTATGGCGGAAGCCCACGCGCAGCCATCGCCTTGGTCATGGGAGCCAAGGCACACGCATTCCTGGCTGGCGAGGTCAATGTGCGCAGAGACGATATTCAAGCCGTATTCCAGGCCGCTCTCACCCATCGCCTCGTGCTCAATTTCCGCGGTGAGGCCGAAGGGGTTTCGTCAGATTCCCTTCTCGACCAAGTCTGGAAGAAGACGGCCACCAGCTGATGCCTCGGTTCATAGACGAAGCCTTCTTACAGCGACTGGCGAACCTCCGTTTCATTATCAAGGGACGAAGGCGGGGACGGCTGTCGGGAGTTCACTCGTCGCGACGAGCCGGTGTCAGCCTCGAGTTCTCTGACTACCGCTCTTATGTGCCTGGCGATGACTTCCGCTACATCGACTGGAATGTCTACGGGAGATTGGATCGCGTTCTCGTGAAGACCTACGTTCATGAGGCCGATCTCCCCATCTATCTGCTGGTGGATTTCAGTGCCTCCATGCAAATCGGCACGCCCACCAAGGCGCAGTATGCGGCTCAATTCGCCGCTGCCATGGCCTACCTTGGACTGAAAGAGCTAGATCGCGTCGGTGTTTATCCATTCAACGATCAGCTTGTTCAGGGAATTCCACCACGGCACGGGATGGGACAAATGGGCAAGATCCTTCGGCTGCTACGCGAGGCAGAGCCAGGAGGAAGGACATCCCTTGATCAGGCGATCACAGAGTTTCTTTCGCAGACGCACGAGAGCGGGATTGTCTTCATCATAAGCGACTTCCTCGGATCAAGCGGATATGAAGAGGGGTTGGCGAAACTCGCACATCGAGGCGATGAAGTGACCGTCATCCAAGTGCTGGATCCCGCAGATGCAACTCCCACGATGGCTGGTACGACTCGCCTTGTCGACGTGGAGTCCAGCCAACGATTGACCCTAAGCATCGGACATCGAACCAAGGAAGAGTACGAGCGAAGATTTCGCGAGTATCAGCTAGCGTTGGAGAGGTTCCTTCTGTCACGCCGAATCACTCACTTCCAAGTCACGACAGATCGTTCCATGGAGCAATTCATTCATGAGGATCTTCGCGTAGGAGGCATTCTGAGATGATCCTTCGAAACCCCAGCGCGCTCTACCTTCTACTCGGCGGCCTGTTGATCCTCTTGCTGCATTTCCTGAGATCACGTGAGCGTCGGCGCGAAGTGTCGGCCCTGTTCTTATGGGAAGGTCTTCCCGGAGATGCGCAGTCAAAGGCAGCCCGGCTCCGACAGCATATCGATCCACTGCTGTTTCTCCAGCTTGGGATTCTGATCGCCCTCTCGTTTGCCCTCATACAACCTCTGCTGCGAATTCCACAGAACTCGGTCTCCGGGTTAGCGATCGTGATTGATGCCAGTGCCAGCATGCACACACAGACAAGCGCGAACACATCACGATATCAGCAAGCCATTGACGAAGCCATCACCACATTGGATCGCTTCCCCGCCAAGAAGACGACCATCATTCAGTTCTCGGAGCATCCGCAGTTGTTGGCACGCTCCGATGACTCCGCCGATCTCGCCGCAATCCTCCGTGACTCGACGCCCACGTGGTACAGAGACGGAACGCGTGAAGGGCTGCTGACGATGTTCGGATGTGTGGGAGGGGTCGGACAATTCGATCGAATCGTCGTGTTATCGGATCAGCCCATCGCCGGCCTGCCCCCTCAAGCAGAGATGCTGTTGTTCAACGAGGGAGACAACCTTGGGATCACCGCGTTTTCGGTGCGCGAGAACACTTCAGGGTCCGGCGTGTCCGCATTTGTCGAGCTTCTCAATGCTACGGACGGCTACGTAGATACGCAGATTCGCATCAGCGACGGCGAGAACCAAGCAACACTAACGCTGATGCTGCAACCCAACGAAACGAATCAATATGTCATCCCGTTCCCAAACTCTCGCGGATCCGTATTCACGGCCACGCTGGATCACTCGGATAGTCTTGACGCCGACAGCGTGCGACACTTTGCGTTGGATCGGCCGATTGATGCGAGGGTCTTATGGATCGGCGACCGCAACCGCTACCTGGCAGCTGCGTTGATGGCGTCTGTCCCGGTCACAGACGTCCAGGACCTCAGCACGCCCGATCTTGTCGTTGTCAACCGAGCGCAGGTGCCAGCCATTGAGCAGGGCGTTGTCTTGTTGATTCAGTCCGGAATGGAAGGCGTGCTCACACTAGGAGACCTTCAAGATGTCAACGATATCATCGTTCGTTCTCCCGATCATCCCCTTCTCCAAGCCGTCGATATCGAGGATTTCCGCATTCCTCAGATCGCCGAAGCGCAGTTCGAGATCCCCGTTGAGATCCTGCTCGAAGCGAACGGACTTCCCGTTCTTGCTGAGTACCGCGATTCCAATCGCCGCCTGATCTTCCTGCTGGCCGACTTGATGACCACGAATCTTCCGATCACGGTTGACTTCCCGATTCTCGTTCGCAATCTCGCTCACGAACTTGTTCGCATTCCCGCTGAACTTGCTTTCCAGTCTCCCGAAGTGGGCGACTTCATCCCTCTGCAGGGCCGCGGTACCGTGCAGTCGCTGACCGATCAGCAAGGCCAAGACGTCGCCTACTCCGAAGCCCTGCTCACGTTTTCTCCGCAGCGACCCGGTGTCTACACGTTGAGGACTGATCGAGGCGCGTTTGCGATCACCGTCAATACCCCCGCTTCGGAAACCGTTCTCAAAACGAGCTCACAGCTGATCGCAGTAGCTACAGAAATGGAGCAATCCGAGCGGCTCTACCCGCTTTGGCCGGTTCTCCTTGCCCTGGCGATCCTTCTTCTACTCATCGAGATTCTCCATTATCTGGGGCTAACCACGCCGCTAAGGAGGTCCAATTGATTCGATTCCTGAACCCGTATCTCCTGATCGCGTTGGCGCCCGTTCTGGCAGGTAGCCTGTTTCTCATGCTGCGGAAGCATCGCTATCCGATCCTTCGCACAATGATTCTCTGCATCGCGATTCTAGCTGTCGCATCCCCGTTTTACGCCCATCAAGCGCTGACTCACAACGTATTCTTCTTGGTAGATCGGTCTGCGTCTGTAACCCTGACGACAAACGATGATGAAGTCCTGGCGAGCATTCAGCAGATCATTCAGGCCTCACCGGACATTCGTTACGCCCTGATTGAGTTCGCCAAGACTCCCGTAATTAGTGCGCCGTTAGATGTGTCGTCACCATTGCTTGGACTCACATCGCACGATGCATCTGAATCGAATCTCCGCACGGCAATTGACTTGGGGCTCTCCATCATGCCCGAAGGTCAATCCAACCAGTTCGTGCTGGTGAGCGATGGCCGCTTCAGCGATCTCCCAGACTACGCAGTGAGTCGAGCGCAACTGTCGGGCGTTCCAATCTCCGTGCTTCCGATAGGAACCGCTGTGCCTTCAGATGTCTCACTCTCATCTCTATCGGCCCCCGCCGAGGTTCACCTGGGACGCCCATTCAGCATCGAGCTGGAGATTGTGGCCCACCAGCAGGGGCCGGTGCGATTGGTGGTCTATCGAGACGATGACATCGTGACGGTTCAAGACCTTGTTGTGAATGCAGGAACCACCGAGTTTTCCGTCACCGACGAAATCAACCGATTGGGCTCCTCCGTGTATCAAGCCATCGTTAAAGGAGAAAACGATCCGGTATCCAGCAACGACGACTTGTCCGTGCGTGTCAGCTCAACGGAGATGCCACGCGTGCTGCTGATTGATCGTCCCGAATCGTCTCACGTCTCCACGTTGTTGGATTCACTGGGGATAAGCTACAGCACGGAGACAACGATTCCATCATTAGAAGTGCTGGCGGACTATCGCCAGTTGATTCTGACGGGGGGAGAGTTGGCAAGCTACACACTGACGGACATCGAGAGCCTAGATCACTTTGCGCGTCAGCTGGGCGGCGGAGTGTTGTTTGTAAACGGTGAGCAGGAGGTTCGAGGATTCGGTCAAGGCGGCATCGAGGAGTTGCTACCGGTTCAGTTCGACACGCCCGAGAAAACTGGGGAAGCAAGCTTGGCCATCGTCTACCTGCTCGACCGTTCCTCCAGCATGCGGTCTCGCGTTGATGGGGTCGAGAAGATCGACGTGCTCAAGGAAGCCACTATTGCTAGCATCAATCTGCTTGAGGAAGAATCCCAGGTCGGTATCATCGCCTTTGACGAAGACTTCGAATGGGTTCTTCCTATCGCGCCGATCGATTTCACGGCCATCGTCGTCGCTCTTCAGCCGATGGATGCCATCGGAGGAACGGACATCTACCCACCTCTGGTGGCTGCGTTGGACAGGCTAGAGGCACTCGAGGCGCGCTCCAAACACATCCTGTTGATCTCCGACGGCAAGTCGGGAAACATCGTTCGGGACTATCCCAGCTTGGTTCGACGACTTGAGGCGAGTCCTGACACATCGCTATCGGCAATTGCCGTCGGCAGCTCGCCGAACACCACGCTGCTAGGGATGTTGACGATGGCTGGCGGCGGCACGCTTTATAGGGCAGACGACTTCTCCACACTTCCTCAGGTTTCCATTCGCGCCACGCAACGGCTGAGCAGAGAGCGATTCATGATCGAAGACACCACAGTTCAAGGGCGGCTGCTAGATGGATACAACCTCGACTCAGTCCCCACACTGCAAGGCTATGTCGTAAGCTACCCCAAGGCGACTGCAGAAACCATCTTGTGGGGGGGAGAAGATCCAGTCGTGTCCACTTGGCGCGTCGGATTGGGATCAGTCACCGTATTGAATACAGATCTCATTGGAGCTTGGTCCCACGACTGGCTTGAGTGGAGTGGGTTGCCTCGTATGTTCGAAGATATCCTCGCCACCACGCAACCGGCAATCGTCGCCGCGCTGGGATTGACTGCCTCTGTTTCGTTTGAGGGATCAAGAACCTCCATCCTGGTCGACGCCCGCAATGAGGATGGCGGCTATGCGAACTTCCTCGCGATCGACGCCACCGTGCTACCGATCGACTCGACCTACCACCTAACACAAGTGTCTCCTGGCCTCTACCATGTCGGCCTTCCAACACCAGTCAAGGGCGGATACACCATCCAGATTACCGATCGAACGCGAGATCGCTCCATGCCGGTCCCCCTATCGGTTCCCTATTCGGCTGAGTACGCGGATATCGGTCCCGATCTGGCCACCCTGGCCTGGATAGCGAACAACACGGGCGGACTTCTCCTGGATGAGGAGATCGCTCTTCCGAAGCTGGAAGAACGCCTAGCCGCCCAACTCGACCCGCTGCATCAACTGCTCATTCTGATTGCCCTGGGCTTGTTCCTGCTGGAGTTGGTCATTCGCAAGTGGCCCATTCGCAAGAAGACAACAGACAGCTGACAACAGATTCCGTCGGACACTGTGGGATCTGATCTCGAATTGCACCCCAGTCTCGCTATCGGACCGGGTCGAAGTCTGGCGTTCAGTTGGTTCGCCCAGATCAGTCATTTGCCCCTCAATCCTCCGCTTTGAATGAACGGACCGGGATCATACGCGGGAGTGACGCCCCGAAGATACTCCTCGAACCGAAGCGCGAACGAACAACAAGTGCACATTCGTGAAGTCCGTGTGCACGAGATATTGCGACCTTGTCTTTCGTCACCATGCAACAACGAGTGCACATTCGTGAAGTCCGTGTGCACGAGAT
>Ga0272441_10016303_pt1 | contig 10289 bp, 7 predicted proteins | sample SSMProp6N_FD_193582 | JGI IMG/M metagenome (GOLD analysis project Ga0272441, IMG submission 193582) | Marine sediment archaeal communities from Little Sippewissett salt marsh, Falmouth, MA, United States - SSM-Prop-6N | ecosystem: Environmental > Aquatic > Marine > Wetlands > Sediment ... | reverse complement strand
TCGCGTACGCGATGCGCTATCTCGAGGAGGATGCCGTCGCACTCGCAGTCTTCGGCGACGGGGCCACGTCGGAGGGTGACTTCCACGCTGGCATGAACTTCGCGGGTGTGTGGAACGCTCCTGTTGTCTTCTACTGCCAAAACAACCAGTACGCGCAGTCAACGCCGCTGGCTCGCCAGACCCGCTCTGAGACCATCGCCCAGAAGGCGATCGCCTACGGGTTCGAGGGAGTGCGCGTCGACGGTATGGACGCGCTCGCGGTTCATGAAGCGTTGGCCGAAGCCGTGGAGAAGGCGCGAGCCGGTGGAGGACCGACCCTCGTAGAGGCCGTCATGTACCGGTACTCGGCACACTCCACGTATGACGGCGAGCCCGTCTACCGCACCCGTGAGGAAGAGAACGAATGGCAGGCCAAGGACCCGCTTCTCCGGATGGGCGCCTACCTCGCGGCGAAGGATCTCGTGCCGGCCGACTTCGAGTCGGAGGTTCGCGCCGAGGTCGCCGGGGAGGTCGAGGCTGCGATTGACAAGCTGGAGTCGCTCGGCCTGCCGGGCCGCGACGCTCCATTCCGCCACGTCTACTCGGCAATGCCCGCCCACCTCGAAGAGCAGATGGTTGCTGCTGATCGGCGGGCCGGTGAGCAAGAGACGGTCGTCGAAGCGATCGATCGCTACGTGGTGGCGGAAGGTGACGGCCCAACCGGTGAGACGAAGAAGATGACGATGGTGGAGGCACTTCGCGCCGCCATCGATCACGCGCTTCGCGAGGATGATCGCGTGGTTGTGCTCGGCGAAGATGTCGGCGTCGAAGGTGGCGTGTTCCGAGTTACATCAGGTCTGTACGAGGAGTTCGGCGCGGACCGGCTGATCGACACTCCGCTCTCGGAGGTCGGCATCCTCGGGAGTGCGGTCGGCATGGCCATGGGCGGATTGCGGCCGGTGGCCGAACTCGAGTTCGCTGGACTCGGCTACACCGCGTTTGACCAGATTGTGTTCCACGCTGCCCGATATCGGTGGCGCACACGTGGCAAGCTCACGATGCCGATGGTGATCCGGCTTCCCGGAGGCGGTGGGCATGAGGGCTACGAGGGTCACTCTGACAACCCTGAGAATCTGTTCGTCCACACTCCGGGCCTCTTTGTTGTGTACCCGTCGAATCCGCGCGACGCGAAGGGCCTGATGGCCGCGGCGCTCGAGTCGGACGATCCAGTGGTCTTCTTCGAGCCGGTGGTGCAGTACTTCGTCAAGCAGGATGGCGTACCTGTGGATCACTACACCATCCCGATCGGGAAGGCTCGAATCGCACGACCCGGCAATGACGTCACCATCGTGGCGTACGGCAATGCGGTCGGGGTTGCCGAACGCGCGGCAGAAGACCTCGCTGTTGATCAGATCGACGCCGAAGTCATCGACCTGCGAACGCTCAAACCTTGGGATCGGCCGGCCGTATTGGAGAGCGTCACGAAGACGGGCCGGCTGGTCGTGGTTCACGAGGCAGCGGTGATCGGTGGCTTCGGGGCCGAAGTGGTGGCGACCGTCGCCGAGCTAGCTGGTGATCGGCTCGAGACACCTCCGGTGCGTGTTGGTCATCCAGACATGGTGTGGGGCCAGGCGAAGCTGGAGGCCTATTCCAAGATTGCGCCCGGGGATGTCATCGACGCGGTTCGTCGGGTGATGGTGGACTGATGAGCAAGGAATTCACGCTCCCGGACATCGGCTCAGGCCTCCAAGAGGCCGAAATCATTGAGTGGCATGTGGCGGTCGGGGACGCCGTCAGCGCCGATCAGGTTCTCTGTGAGGTTGAAACCGAGAAGTCTGTGGTGGAGATACCGGTCCCGTTCGGCGGTGTTGTACTGTCGCTCGCGGGTCCGGTCGGGTCCACGGTCAACGTCGGGGACATGCTGGTGGTGATCGGCCAAGCTGGTGAGTCCGCCGCTGCCGATGCGGACACTACGTCGGCGGCAGCGCCGACGGAAGCAGCATCCAACGTCGTCGATGCACCGGGTCCCGCGGCCGGTGAACCCCTCCCTGCATCGTCTTCAATGGCAACGAGGATGGAGCGACCGATCGCCATGCCGCTGGTCCGTCGACTGGCCAAGGCGAACGGCATCGACTTGGCCACGATCTCCGGGACCGGCGTCGGTGGTCGGATTACGCGCAAGGACATCGAAGGCGTGATCGCTGCCGGTGCAGCGTCCCCGGCAGTCTCAGCCGCGTCCGTAGCGGCGTCGCCGGCGCGGGCATCGGAGAAGGTCCCACTCTCGAAGCTCCGCAAGGCCATCGGAACCCACATGACCGCGCAGTGGCAGGCGGTGCCCCATATCTCCGCACATGTGGAGGCCGACGCCGAACGTTTCATCTCGGGCCGTGCCATGTTGTCCGAGAGGCTCGGTATCAAGATGCCGGTGGACGCACTGCTGATTGCGGCCGTGATCCCGGCGCTCCGCCAATTCCTGGTCGCGAACGCCGAGATCGTAGGTGACGACCTCGTGGTGAAGCACTATTTCGACATCGGGGTCGCGGTGGGCTCAGATGAAGGTTTGCTGGTGCCGATTGTGCGCGACGCCGACGAAATGACCATTGCCGAGCTCGCCGCCGCAGTGATGGATCTCACCACTCGCGCCAAGGATCGGAGGGTCCTGCCGGATGAGATGGGCAATCAGACGTTCACAATTTCGAACCTCGGCGGTTTGCGCGGTCGCCACACCACCCAGGTCATCCCGGCCGGCACGACGGGGATCGTCTCGTTCGGTCGGGCGATGGACAAGCCCGTCGTTCGCGACGGCGAGATCGTCGCGGCCCCGGTCATGGCGATCTCAGGCACCTTTGATCATCGCGCGATGGACGGTGTCGAGGTGATGGGCGTCTTGAACGCCATCGTTGAAGTGATCGAAGAGCCTGCATTGATGCTGCTGTGACAGCACACGGAAGGAATACAACATGATGAATCTTGGCCCCGGCGGAGTAGCGGTCGTGACTGGAGCTGCCGGCGGGATCGGGCTCGGCATGTGCCGCGCAGCTGCGGCACGCGGCATGGCGGTGATGATGTCGGATGTTGACGTGGACCGCCTCGCGAAGGCAGCGGAAACCCTGCAGGCGGAGGGCTTTCAGGTCGCGTACCGGGCAGTCGACGTGACCGACCCTGCAGCGCTCGAAGTCCTGGCTTCCGATACCGTGGCTGAGTTCGGGCGGGTCGACGTTGTATGCAACAACGCCGGGATCACGCTCGTGACACCGATCCACGAACTGTCGCTCGATGACTGGCACCGGGTGATCGATATCGATCTCAACGCGGTCTTCTACGGGGTGCGGGCATTCCTTCCGATCATGCTCGAGCAGGGCTTTGGCCATCTCAATGCGACGGCTTCTGCGAACGCGTGGCGTGGCGATCCGATGCAAGCGCCGTACAACGTTGCGAAGCACGGCGTTGCCGCGCTCATGGAAAGCGTCGCATTGGATCTCCGCGAGATGGACTCGTCGATCACGGCCTCAGTCCTCAATCCCGGACCTATTGCCACCGATCTGATGCTCCGCTCGCTCGGGGACGACGATGAGGTGCGAACCGAGGTGCACGGACTCCTCAATGCTGGAATGGACCCAAACAAGGCCGGGGTTATTGCCATCGACGGTATCGCCGAAGGCCGGTTCTGGATCTTCACCCATCCCCTCATCTTCGGGACGATTCGCGATCGAATGGACGCAGCCATGGCCGACGGGAGTCTGCCGCCAGAGCTCGATTGGCCGTGGGAAGAGTTGTTCGCTTCGTCATGAGCAGTGCCGCGCACCCCAAGGACGCTTCCTCGGCAACCCGAGACCTGGGTATCACGGGGATCCACCATGTGGGGATTTCGACGCTTGACCTCGACCGACTGGTGGCGTTCTACCTGGATACCTTCGGGTTCGAGCAGATCGCGGAGTTCGACTGGGAGCCTGGTTTCACCGACGTTGACGCGGCGCTCGCCCTTGACGGTTCCAGAGGCAGCATGGCAATGCTGCGGCTCGGCGACATCCACCTCGAGTTGTTCGAATTCTCCAACCCGCTTCCCCCGCCGGTAGATCCCGCGCACTCGGTCACAGATATCGGCATCAACCATCTGTGTCTCCTCGTCGACGACGTAGGCGCGCTTTTCCTACGGCTCGAGGAACAAGGCGTCCCCGTCCACTCAACACCACGTGACATCGGAGACGGGCCGTTCGTGTATTGCCGAGACCCGGACGGCAACGCAATCGAGTTCTGGCAGCGTCCCCCCGGCAAACCTGAGGAGAAGACATGACCGCTCCAACGTACCGTCTGCACCACGTGTGCATCTACGACGGCGAACCCCGCACGAACATGTGGACGTGGCTGAAGTGGTACCACGCAATCCCTCAGTACTACTGGGGTGGGGAAGAGTTCCATCTGACCGACGAGGGCCACGTGGACTACACCTTCCTCGCCTGCGGATCGGCGTTTCAGGTACAGCTGGAATCACCGCCGTTCCAGTTCGAGTACGAGCGCAACTGGGCGGAACGCCACGGAAGCGGTCTCAATCACATCTGTTGGATCGTGGACAATGCCAAGGCCTCCTACGACCACCTGCTCGCCAGCGGATGCGAGCCTGCTCAGGAGTACACGGAATTCGGCGTCTACAACGGATTCGTGGCCAAGGATCCCGAGGGCCGCTGGATCGAGATCATGGAGTACGTCGGCGACTTCAAGACGCCGGATGTCGAATTCCGTCCATTCGGAATCCCCGGCCTCCAGATGTTCGGCGTCACGCAGTTCACTGAGGATCTTGCCGGGCAAGTCGATTGGTATTGCAGAGTGATGGACCTCCGGCCCATCCACGGTTCGGTCGAATCGGGTGCTGTCTATCTCGCCGACCGCGACTACGACGCCGACGAGCGAAACGTCCTGATGATCCTCGCCGAACCCGCGAGCGAAGCGGAGACGGCGGAGTACGTCAAGCACGGTGCGTTCATCGGCGGCATCAACTACCAGGCTCTCGACTTCGAACGCGCGTACCCGGACGCCCTTGCCGCTGGATTCGTCGAGGTGTCGGCGCCAGCCGTCGATTCCCGTACCGGCTTCGCCACGGCAGTCCTCCGGGAGCCGAGTGGCAATCTGATCTACCTCCGGGAGGTTTTCTCACCCCCTGCGTAGGGTCGCGGTCGCGGTTCACAAGCGCTGAAAACCGCTGAATTCGCCATCAGGACACAGAAATCACAAGAATCTAGATTCGAGACAATGAAATCTTTCGTCAATTGAGTGGACAGACGACCCTATCAGTCGATAGAATCAGATGAGTTCGGCTTTCGGGCTCAAACAGGAGGAAACACATGAAGACGATCGCACAGCTCCGATGGCTGGCGTTGCTTGCCGTGTTCGCCCTGCTTGTTGCGGCATGCAGCAGCAGCGATGACAGCAGCGATGACACGTCGGCGACCGAGACCACGGCCGCGACAACGACTGTGGCTGCCAAGGACCCGATCCGGGTTCCGGCCATCAACCAGGAAGACGGCGTTACCGCATGGCCGGACGAGAGTCTCGCCGTGAAGGCCATCTTCGACTGGTACAACGCGCAGGGTGGCCTCGACGGACATCCATTGGAGCTCGACCTGTGCACGACAGGTGACGATCCGGAGTCGACGCAAGGATGCGCGCAGGCGGTCGCCAACGACGACACCGCGACGTTCGTTCACTCGATCATGGTTCCGAATAGCGCGACCCTCTTCGACGTGATGGCGAACGCCGGCAAACCAATCCTGGCGCACAATCAGTTCGACATCCCCGACGCCCTCCAGCCCGACGTCTACGCCAGCGACCCCGGTCTGCTCCCGATGGCCACAACGCTGATGCTGTATACGCTCGAAGAGCTCGGTCTGCGCAACATCGGCATCGTTGTGTCCGACGACGAGGTCGGTCGCGGGACTGGCGAGTTCCTTGGCTTCCTCGTCGAGGAATATGGCGGTACGCCGGCAACCATCACCTACGACTCAAGCGTTGCCGATTTGTTGCCAGTTTTCGCGGCTGCCGATCTGGATGCGATCGACGGAATCATCTTCGTGCCGACCTCGGTTGAAGATTGCGGACCGGCATCGCAGGCCCTCAAATCGCTCGAATTCGACAAGCCGATTCTCGGCGGAGATGCCTGCACGGCACAGACCTACGTGGATACAGGCAACATCGATGGCTGGATCTTCGTGGTTGGGACGACGCTGCTGATTGACGGCGACGCGGGGCGCGATCAGACGATCGCGATCTTCGAGGAGTTCGGCGGGCCGCCGATCGGCGGCCTTGTGGCTCCCGCATCGATGGGTGCGTACCTCGTCATCGACGTTCTGGAGGCTGCCTACGCAGCTGCCGGCAACGATATCAACGCGATGACCGAACAGGTGATCCGCGACGCTGCGCTTGCATACACGGGTCCGCTCACATTGGGTCCCGATGTGTTCTCCTGCCCCGGTGCGGATCCTTTCGTCGGATTGTGCAATAGCTCGGCGACCGTCGTGCAGCTCGAGGGCGATACGTTCAACCTGCTGACCGACTGGTACGTCGTCGACGTGGAACCGTACGCAGCGCTTCTGGAAGGCTGATTCTCTAAGCTGTTTTGGGGCGCACCGTGCGCCCCAAAACAGCCCGATACTCATTGACCGGCGACAGGGAGTAGCCGATGGAGACCTACCTCCAGTTCATGCTTCTCGGTCTCGGATCCGGCGTGATCTTTGCCGGACTCGCGCTGGGATTGGTGCTGACCTACCGAGCTTCGGGTGTTGTCAACTTCGCCCACGGCGCTATCGCGATGTACGCGACGTACATCTTCTCGTCTCTCGCTGATGACGGCCAATACCCGATACCGCCGCTGCCGAACGTCCTCTCCATGATTGAGGCGGTCCTCGGATGGTTCGGCCTCACCGTCGACCTCCCGGACATCCCACCGTTCGTTCAACTGGGTGATCCCTGGGCGTGGCCGCTTGCGCTCCTTGGTGCCCTCGCAACAGCCGGCCTCCTCGGCTTCCTCTTCCACTATCTCGTGTTCCGTCCGCTGCGCTACCAGCCGCCGTTGTCGAAGGTGGTTGCTTCGGTGGGTTTGATGTTGATGTTGCAGGCGGCCATCGTGATTCGGTTCAGCAACCGTCCCCGCAATGTCGTGAGCCTTCTTCCACAAGACGGTGTTGACGTTCTGGGAACGACCGTTCCCGCCGACCGGTTCTATCTGCTTGCAGTGATCCTCGTTGCCACCGCTCTGCTCTATCTCGTCTACCAGCGGACGAAGTTCGGGGTCAAGACGCGCGCTGCTGCCGAGAACGAGCAGTTCGCGACCCTGCTCGGAATATCGGCTGATCGTGTCGCCGCGATCAACTGGATCCTGGCGGGGATCCTTGCAGGCCTCGTTGGCATCCTCGCTGCTCCAATCACGGGTCTGAATCCGCTCAACATGACGCTCTTCATCATTCCTGCCCTCGGCGCTGCATTGGTTGCCCGGTTCCAATCGTTCTGGATTGCAGTCTGGGTCGGCCTGGCGATCGGCGCCGGCCAGAGCCTTCTGCAGATCATGGAGATCAGGCTGCCATGGGTACCCGACATCAACCTGAGCCAGGGGCTGCCGCTGTTGGTCATCGCGTTCGCAATGATCGTGCGGGGTCAGGTCCTGCCGAGTCGAGGTGCGATCGAACGAGGACGCCTACCCACGGCACTCCCGACACGTATCCGACCGCGGCTGATGACGTTCTGGATGTTGTTTGCGGCCGCAGTCTTGATCTGGTCGCCGTTTGTCTGGCGGCAAGCGACGATCAACACCCTCATTGGCGCGATCCTGGCGCTCTCCCTCATCGTTGTCACCGGTTTCAGCGGCCATATCTCGCTTGCCCAGCTTTCACTTGCCGGCATTTCGGCGTTCATGCTGTCGAGCCTGGCAACCGATGCCGGCTGGCCGTTCCCGCTCGCCCCGATCTTTGCCGCGCTCGTAGCCACCGGCTTCGGCGTTGTGATCGGCATTCCCGCGCTCCGCGTGAGGGGCGCGAGTCTCGCCATCATCACACTTGCTGCAGGAGTCGCGATTGAGGTGTTCTTGTTCAAGAGCGACGGGTGGTTCGCAGGCGACTCCACGCGTCGTGTGGCGGAGCCAAGTCTCTTCGGCATCGATTTCGGCCCAAACTCGCCCTTCTTCCTCGGCGATGGGAAGGTGCCGTCGCCTGCGTTTGGGCTCTTCGTGCTCGTGGTGTTCGCGCTCCTCTTCGTCGGGGTTATTCGCCTCCGGCAAAGCATGCTCGGTGAGCAGATGTTGGCTCTGCGCGCGAACGAGAGAGCGGCGGCGGCGGCCGGTGTGAACGTGACCTCGATCAAGCTTGCCGCGTTTGGCATTGCATCGTTTCTCGCCGGAGTCGGCGGAACGCTTACAGCGTACAAATTCGGCACATTCAATATGGCCAGCTTCGGGGTGCTCGGATCTCTTTCGGTGTTCGCGTTTTCCTACCTGGGTGGTATCGCCACCGTGTCGGGTTCGCTGTATGCCGGCTCCCTTTTTCCGGAGTCCATCGGAACGTTGGCATTCGAGAAGCTGTTCTTCCCGCTGGGCCGTTACGAGGCCTACCTTGCCGGCTTGTTCCTGATTGTCACGGCTCTTGTCCAGCCGGAGGGGATTGACGTCTTTGATCGCCGTGAGCGGAGGCGAATCGGGTGGGGCATTGTGCGGCTCTGGCGCAAGGCGACGAGCAACCCGGACCGAACGAAACCCGGCTGGGTCGATCGGATTTATCCGTTACCGAAGTCGGCAAAGGGCGAAGTGCCGATGCTGCCTGCCGACGCGTCGGCTGCAGAAGCCAAGATCGGCGGTGGTGAATCGTGACTGCTCTGCTTCACGCCGAAGGACTCACGGTCGCCTTTGGCGGCGTCAAAGCCTGTGACGGTATCTCACTCGATGTCCACGAGGGAGAACTGCTGGGGTTGATCGGACCTAACGGCGCCGGTAAGACGACGTTCATCAACGCGGTTACGGGATTCGTTCCGTGGTCCGGCACGATCACCTTCGACGGATCCGAACTCAAGGGGCTGCCACCGCACCGAATCGCTCATCGCGGCTTGAGTCGCACCTGGCAATCACTCGAACTCTTCGGTGACATCTCCGTTCGTGCAAACCTCGAGGTGGCGGCTACGAAGCTGACGCCGACCATGGCGATCCGGGACTATTTCGGCAGCAGCCAGCGCGTCGCGGAGCGTGTTGATCAGACAATCGAGGCGCTCGAGATGGAGGACATCGTCAACGCGCGACCGGACGATCTTTCGATGGGGTATCGGAAGCTCGTTGGTGTTGCGCGTGCGTTGGTGGCCCAAACGAAGCTGGTTCTGCTTGATGAGCCGGCGGCCGGTCTCGATCGGACGGAGACGACCTGGCTGGCCGAGAAGCTGCGTCAGGTCATCGACTACGGCATCTCGGTCCTGCTCGTAGATCACGATATGGGTTTGGTGCTCAACGTCAGCGATCGTATCCACGTCATTGACTTCGGAAAGACGATCGCGATTGGAACTCCGGACGAGATCCGCGACAATCCAGCCGTCATCGGTGCCTATCTCGGCACGGGGGGAGGTGACGAATGAGTGATCGCGTGTTGACCCTCGACGGAATGTATGCGGGGTACGACAACGTTGCCGTGGTCCGTGATCTCAGCCTGTATGTCGACCGGGGCGAAGTGGTTGCGCTGCTCGGACCCAATGGTGCAGGTAAGACCACCACGCTTGGGGCCATCTCCGGCATCGTCCGCCTCCTCGAGGGTTCTATCGACATTCTCGGACATCCGGTTCCGAAGCTGCGGTCGGCATATCTCGTCGCCCAGTGGGGTGTTGTGCACGTGCCTGAGAAACGCGGCCTGTTCTTCCAACTCACGGTTGAGGAGAACCTCAAGCTTGCTCCGCGGCTCGAGAGTGGAAACACGGATGAGGCCTACGAGCTGTTCCCTGCGCTCAAGCCGTTGCGGGACCGGATGGCCGGAACGATGTCCGGCGGCGAACAGCAGATGCTTGCGCTCGCCCGTGGTCTCCTCGCTCAGCCGGACCTCCTGATGGTTGACGAGATGAGTCTCGGTTTGGCACCGGTCATCTACGAGGAACTGATGCCCATGGTGCGAGATGTGGCCGACAGGACCAACACCGGTGTGCTCCTCGTAGAGCAGCACACCGATCTCGCCCTCGCCCAAGCCGACCGCGCCTATGTGCTCAGCCACGGCGACCTCGTTCTCGAAGGGATGGCGGCGGACCTGCTCAAGGATCGTCACCTCATCGATGAGGCGTATCTCGGTGCTGAGGCTCTTGAT
>Ga0272441_10016302_pt1 | contig 10289 bp, 9 predicted proteins | sample SSMProp6N_FD_193582 | JGI IMG/M metagenome (GOLD analysis project Ga0272441, IMG submission 193582) | Marine sediment archaeal communities from Little Sippewissett salt marsh, Falmouth, MA, United States - SSM-Prop-6N | ecosystem: Environmental > Aquatic > Marine > Wetlands > Sediment ... | reverse complement strand
TGAATCAAGCCAAACACATTGAGTATGCTGTTACGACCATGAAGATGTTGTTTTCTGCTCTGCTTGTCTTTTTTTTGCAGGGTGCACCCAACATAGAGATTTCAACGCTTTCTTTTGATGCTAAGGCATTCAAGACAGCATTCAACGCCGCTGCGGACCGGCCCCGCCTGGTAGGTGTCTTCTCTCCCACCTGCGGTCATTGCCTGCAGGCGTGTTCTGAGCTGCAGGAAATCCTGAATGAGAATCCGGATGCGCGCCTGGAGGTATTTCTGCTTTGGTCTCCTTTTATGAGGCGAGACACCCTTGGTCTCGCGCAGCGAGCAACTGGATACCTACCTGACAAGAGAGTGAAGCACTACTGGGATCTCTGGAAGTATGCGTCAAGGGCCTATGAGCAGCAGTTGAAAGTCCCCAAAGGCCATGCCTGGGACATGTATGTTTTTTACAAACCACACCTGTTGTGGCAGGAATCTATGCCTGAGCCGACTTTCTGGCTTCAGAATCGCGGATTGGAGGTTGGGACTCCATACACGCAAGAGGATCTGCAGACAGGGCTCGAAGAATGGATGAACTGAGGGACTGGCGATTTTACCGGATATGGATGGTTGGCCTGTTATTCGGCCTTATCGGTTGTTCGGTCGGAACTGAAGATGAACCTGGTTTCAGGCCCACGAAGCCTTTGAATATACTCTGGATCAGCGTGGAAGACATGAGCCCGCGTCTGGCCGCTTACGGGGACCCCACCGCGTACACTCCGAACCTGGACCGGCTTGCCTCCGAAGGCGTCAAGTACACGAATGCCTTTTCGGTGTCAGGTGTCTGTGCACCCAGTCGTGCGGCCTTGATCACCGGTATGTATCCCACGTCCATTGGGGCTCAGCATATGCGGACCCTGGCTCGGACCGCAGCTCTTGCTCAGGTAACAGATCCAGAAGCGCTGGCGATACCCGTTTATGAAGCGGTTCCGCCTCCCGAAGTTAAGTGCTTTACTGAGTTTCTCCGGGCGGCTGGATATTACTGCACCAACAATTCAAAGACGGACTACCAGTTTCGGCCTCCACTGACCGCCTGGGATGAATCGAGTACTCAGGCCCATTGGCGCAGTCGTCCAGCCGATATGCCTTTCTTTTCCGTCTTCAATCTAACCACCACCCACGAGTCTCAGGTTTGGGTTCGGTCCGGCACGCCTCTTCTGATTGATGCGCAAAATATAGAGCTTCCACCTTACTATCCGGATACACCGATCGTAAGGCGCGATGTCGCGCGGCACTACAACAACATCCAGCTCATGGATGCTGAGGTCGGATTAATCTTGCGACAGCTGGAGGAGGATGGTCTGGCTGAGAGTACGATTGTCATCTTCTTCGCCGATCATGGTGACGGACTCCCCAGAGCGAAGCGCTGGCTTTATGATTCTGGTCTTCGCGTTCCTTTGATCGTAAGGTATCCCGATAAGAAAAGGGCCGGTGGTATCAGCGACGAGCTTGTGAGTTTTGTTGACTTCGCACCTGCGATGCTCTCCTTGGCTGGCATCGAGATTCCTTCTTACATGCAGGGTCAAGCTTTTTTAGGTTCCCAAAAGGGACGGGAGCGTGATTACATCTTTGCCGCCAAGGACCGAATGGACCCGGCCATCGATACTGCCCGAGCGGTGCGGGACAAACGCTTTAAGTACATTCGGAACTATCGACCAGAAAAGCCATTTGTTCAATTCATTCCTTACCGCGATCAGATGGGTCTAATGCAGGAACTGCTGAGGTTGGAGGCGGAGGATGGACTGGATGATGTACAAAGTCTATGGTTTCGGAAAGAGAAGCCACCGGAGGAACTCTACGATATCGAGAGCGACCCGTTTGAGGTGAAGAATCTGGCGGACGTGCCTGACTTCAAGTCGAAACTCGAAGAGTTGAGAAATGCTCACGAAGACTGGACCAAAAAAACTCATGACCTCGGCATGCTTCCTGAGGTCGAGCTGGTCAGAAGAATGTGGCCTCCGGACGGTGTCCAGCCTGAGACCGAGACTCCCGTGTTCTCCTGCGAAAGCGGCAGCTTTGACGGAACAGTTCAAGTGGATTTGACCTGTGCCACCGAAGGGGCATCAATAGGTTATAAATTCGATGATAGCAGGCGCTGGCAGCTGTACACTGGAGCCCTGACGATCCAGCAGACTTCTCGGATCACGGCGAAAGCCATCCGGATCGGTTTCAAGCCAAGCCGGGAAGCCAGCCTGACACTGACTCGGAAGGCTCACTGACTTCCTAATAGGTCGGTATTGCATAAGTATCCTGACAGCCGTGTTACAGCTGTCTGTGACTTGCGTGACGATCGTCTTTAACCGATGGTCGATAGTCGCGATTCGGAATTGAAGACGTTTGTCCTCTGAACAACACGCCCGCGCAGGGCGCAGGCTAATGGAATCAGGCTTACGATCGACAAACCGACTTTCAAAGTTCTATGATTAGGCTTGCCGTGCTAGGTGGGGCGCTAGCGGTGCCCTGACTCCCGATCGTATCGGGATGACCCGTAAACCGCTATAGCGGGACTGAGAGCCTCGCCGAGGATGGAACACGGCAGGATCATTCTCCTTCGGGGCGATTATGAAGGCGGGGTCCTCTACAACGTGCCCCGTGAATCTGGTCAGGTCCGGAAGGAAGCAGCCATAAGCGGGTAGCCGCGTGTGTCGGAGGGACACCCTGCTGGAGCCGCTTTGTTGGAAGAACCCTGCTTGTGGTCTTTCGACGCGGGGCGCACGGCATCACTCTGTCGAGAAGAAACTCTCGATTGCCTGATCCTCTTTTTCATACGTTTCGAAAACGGTCAGCAGTTTCGTGATGTCCAGTAGATGGTGGAGACGGTCTGTAACGCTGGCAAACTTCAGCTGACCGCCATCTTTAGCAACCGTCGCGTACGAGGAAACCAGCGCCTCTATCCCAGTGCTATCTACCCGATTGACGTCACTCAAGTTCAAAACAATCCGGCTGTAACCTGAAGAACTCAGCTCTTTAACTCGGGTTCGCAATTCATTAGCACCTTCTTCGACAGCGAGTTTTCCAGTTATGTCTAGAACTGCAACCCGCTTTGAAATTCTAGTGTCAATAGTCATCTGACGACCTCAGTAACGACGAAATCCTTTTCACTATGATAGCGCAGCTTTGCGCAGAGCTACAGCGGTATTCGCTGGCGATACCTTCATTCTTCTTGTATATTGCTTAGCAACCAACGCTCTGGGAATCAATGAAGGCCCTGTGGCAAGGAGGAAATCCATGCATTCAGGTCGACTCAGCGGACACGGACTGGTTAAGGTTCCTGCCCTTATTACATTGGGAGTGACTGTCTTGAGGTTGGCAGGGGAACTGATGGGATGGACAACCGCAATGTTCAGCCGGGAAGCCGGTGGGGGCATGTCTCTAATTGGAATTGTCTGGTTGATACCGATCTTTGGTGTCTATTTTGCCTGGAAACTCGCGAAAGCAGGGAAAGCTTCGGTAGGAGCCGGAAGGACGATCGTTTACGCTTTGATGGGCCTGGCGATTGTCATCGTGACCTCAGGGATACTGATGTTGGTGGCGAAAGAGACAGACGTTTGGGTATTGTTTGTAATTGCAGCAGCCTCGCTTCTGGCTGCGTACGTAGTAGCGAAGGGATGGAGTGAACTGGCTTCAACCCTGCTTGCATATGGACTTGCTGCGCGGATCCCCGTCTCAGTAGTGATGTTCTTCGCAATCCGAGGAAACTGGGGAACGCATTACGATGTGGTGCCCAGTCCCGACTTCCCTGCCATGAACTGGTTCGCAAAATGGGTTGTGATAGGACTGGTTCCTCAAATGACGATTTGGGTAGCCTTTACCATGATTATGGGCGCTATTTTCGGTGGGATTACTTTGGCAATTATGGGACGTCGCTCCTCTATATAATTGAACTGGTACTATCTGGAGGGTGAGAAATGGAGCACACATATGAAGAGCTTAGCAAGAAGACGGTTGCTCAGCTAAGAGAGATTGCAAAAGAACTTGACCATCCTGGACTTCGAGGCTACACGCAGCTGAACAAAGCCCATTTACTGCCTGCAGTGTGCGATGCTCTGGGTGTCGAGACGCATGAGCACCATGAGGTTGTGGGACTCAATAAGTCGGAAATTAAATCGAAGATCAAGGAGTTGAAGTTAGAGCGCACCAGCGCCTTGGAAAGCCACAATCACAAGCAGCTTAAGTTGGTCCGGCGGAAGATACGTGGCTTGAAACGTCAACTGCGAAAGTCGATGGTCTGATCCGAGATCTTGATACCATTCTAAACCCGTTTGGTGGGGTGCAGGTCTTCCGAATTCAGGTGCTTTTGTCTTGCCCTGGCTTGGCCCCAAAGCGGGATGCCGGACAAGTGGAAATCCAGTTGGAAGGCCCCTGTGTAAGGCTGTTTTGTTTCAATTCCCAACTGATCCTCATAGAATGGTTCCTCAAGTAAGAAAGGGACTAAACAGATGGAGCAGAAGGAATCACGGCCTTCGACCGATTTCATTCGTGCGATCATTGCTGAGGACAACCAAACGGGCAAGTTTGGCAAAAGAGTACACACTCGATTTCCACCCGAGCCAAATGGATACTTGCACATTGGGCACGCTAAATCGATCTGTTTGAATTTTGGACTGGCTGCGGAAAACAACGGACTATGTAACCTGCGGTTCGATGACACCAACCCGAGTAAGGAAGAGGAGGAATATGCTGAGTCAATTATCAGAGATGTGCGCTGGCTCGGTTTTGACTGGGGGGACCGTCTTTTCTATGCTTCAGATTACTACCAGCAACTCTACGAATATGCCGTTCAATTGGTGAGGAAAGGGAAGGCTTACGTAGACAGCCTCAGTTCCGAAGAAATCAGGGAGTATCGAGGCACTTTAACCGAAGCGGGCAGGGAGAGTCCTTATCGAACCAGGTCTGTCGAGGAGAATCTTGACCTCCTGGAGAGGATGCGTGCAGGGGAGTTTCCTGATGGAAGCCATGTTCTGCGGGCAAAAATCAACATGTCCTCTCCGAACTTGAATATGAGGGATCCCACGATTTATCGGATCAAACATGAAAATCATCACAGAACTGGTAACAGTTGGTGCATCTACCCGATGTACGATTTTGCTCACGGTCTTTCTGATTCCATTGAAGGGATTACCCATTCAATCTGCACGCTCGAATTTGAGGACCACCGGCCTCTGTATGACTGGTTTTTAGCAGAATTGGACGTTTATCACCCACAGCAAATTGAGTTTGCACGATTGAATTTGAGTCATACGATCGTCAGTAAGAGGCGCCTGTTGGAACTCGTGAACGAGGGGCATGTGGAAGGCTGGGATGATCCCAGGATGCCTACCATTTCCGGACTTCGGAGAAGAGGCTTTCCTGCTGAATCAATCAGAAGATTCTGTGAGCGTATCGGTGTGGCCAAGCGGGACAGTATAGTTGAAGTCGCCCTCCTTGAGCACACGATTCGAGAAGACCTTAACAAGACCGCGACCAGGGTCATGGCTGTGTTACGACCCTTGAAGGTGGTCATCGTAAACTACCCTGAAGGTCAGGAAGAGCGGTTGGATGCCATCAACAATCCCGAAGACGAGTCGGCTGGTACTCGCAAGGTCCCTTTTGCGCGAGAGATCTACATCGAGCGCCAGGACTTCATGGAGGATCCTCCTAAGAAGTTTTTCCGTCTAGCTCCCGGCAGAGAGGTCCGTCTCAGGTATGCTTATTTCGTGACATGTGTTGACGTGATCAAGGATGATGAGACGGGCGAAGTTGTCGAAGTGCACTGCGAGTATGATCCCGCCACTCGCGGCGGAGATTCTCCAGACGGGCGAAAAGTAAGGGGAACGATACACTGGGTGTCGGCTAGACAGGCCGTGGAGGCGGAGGTCCGTTTGTACGATCGGCTGTTTACGAAGCCTAACCCAAATGAAGTTTCAGAGGGTCAGGACTACACGTCGAATCTGAATCCTAATTCCCTGGAAACTCTGACTTCGTGCAAGTTGGAGCCCAGTCTCGCCGGGTCAAAGGGGGGTACTCGATTTCAGTTTGAAAGACTTGGATACTTTTGCGTCGATCCTGTCGACTCGGCCCCGGATGCCCTTGTCTTCAACAGGACGGTCCCACTGCGTGACTCCTGGGCCAAGTTTGAAAGAAAGCTGACGACCGAAGATTAACGATTGACGTCAGTAAGAATTGCTTCGACCTGTCTCAGGTCCTCCTCGGTATCGACTCCAATAGTATCGTGAACCGTTTCGATGACCTGGACCGGTATGCCGTTCTCAAGAAAGCGCAGCTGCTCTAGCCGCTCGGACAGCTCGAGAGGGGCTTGAGGCAAGGAATAGAAGAGTTGAAGCGCATTTCGGTGGTATGCGTAGATCCCAATGTGTTTGTAGTAATCCGCCGCATCCCTTCCATCCCTCACAAAGGGAATCGGATGTCTGGAGAAATAGAGTGCTTTTCCTTCTTTATCGGTAACGACCTTGACTTTGTTTGGATCTTGTGCGGATTTCCAGTCCATTGAGACCTTCAGAGTGCTTACCTGGCAAGCACCATTAGTGACAGGGGGCAAGAGTAGTTCGAAGTGTTCCTCGACCAGCAAGGGCTCATCCCCTTGAATATTTACGTAGATTTCTGCTTCCACCCTTGACATGACTTCGTGCAGACGATCTGTTCCTGATGGGTGTGTACCGGTCAAGATAACGGGAATTCCTTCTTCTCGACAGTAGTCCTCAATTTCCCGGCTATCGGTCGCTACCAGGACATCATGAATGAGGGGCGTCTGGCTTGCAGCTCTCTGAACCCAGTGAATCATCGGCTTGCCGGCAATCTCGCGAAGAGCTTTCCGCGGCAACCTTTGCGATTCCAAATGGCACGGTATGACTCCGAGAATCCTTTGCGTTTCCTTGTTCTGCTTAATCATCATTCAAGCACGCCATGCTAGACTCCGGCCTTGGATTTTTCAAGCTCTGCTAGACTTACAGAGCGCTCTGGAGGATTCTCTCCAGTGCCTCTTTGGAAAGGTCAGCAGGATTTCCCTTCATGCTGCTGGCGTGCAGGGAATTCTCGACCGTAACCGCAAGGGTTTCCTGAGTCAGACCGAGTTCGGAAAGTGGTCTTACTCGCAGGTCCTCGGAGAGTTTCTGTATCCATCGGACAGCGTCGTCCGCTGATGCGGTGTCTCGGCCGGTCAAGAGGGTCGCCAGATCGTCAAAGCGCTTCAAGGTTGAACTGGAAGCTCCAGTCGCACTGAGTGTTTCGACATTGGCTCTCATCACGTGTGGAAGCAGCGCTGCACAGATTTCGCCGTGCGGCGCACCGATGAGTCCACCGAGAGGCCCGGCCAGGCCATGAACGGCACCCAGTCCCGCATTGGCGAGTGCCAGCCCGCTGAACAAGCTTGTTATTGCCATGTCTTCTCGGGCGGCAGTATCGTCACCCCTTTCAAAGACACGTTTCAAAGACTGTGCGGCCCTTCTGATGCCTTCGCGGCAGAGTAAATCGGTGAAAGGATTGGCTTTTCGCGAAACGAATGCCTCGATGACCTGTGTTAGTGCATCCAGTCCAGTGGATGCAGTTACCGCGGGTGGCAGCGAGTAAGTGAGTTGGGGATCGACGATCGCCAGGCGAGGGAACATTTTGGAACTCCGCAGACTCACTTTCACGCGATGAACTGGAGAAGCTAACACAGCGTTTCGCGTGACCTCTGCCCCTGTTCCGGCTGTCGTCGGAATAGCTATGTACGGGGCCGCCTGATTGGAAAGGGGGTGACCTTTGCCAATCACCTCGAGATACTCAAAAGGATCTCCGGGGTTAGTCAACAGAGCGGAGACTGCCTTGCCCGTATCGATAACACTACCCCCGCCAAATCCAACAATGAAGTCGCATCTGCATGCAAGTGCCTTCTCAACACCTGCCAAAGCCAGATCCACCGTGGGTTCTGGATAAGATTGAAAAAGAGTGACTTCATGTCCGGCTCTTTCCAGAGAAGAGAGAAAAGCCTGGCCGCGTTCGCGATTCTGACCAAAAACGACGAGAGGTCTGTTACCGAATGATGCGAAGTCGGGAACGGCCCTTTCGAGGGTACCTGGTCCAAAGATGATACGGGAAGGGCAGGTGATTTCGAATAGCATACGACCTAATCTCACATGATGACCATTTCATCCACCTCATCGGATTCCACCGTTTCAGCAGCCCGGATCGCTCTTTTCATAGCCATGAAATAGGTAATGCCTGCAGCGATCCCTACCGCAAAGCCTATGGCGTGTGTTCTGTAGCTGACCGATGGCTGAAGAGCTGTTGGCACAAGCACGACCAGACCGACACCAACGCTGCGCAGGACTCTCTTCTTTACAGGGAGCCTTCTTTCAATGAGAACATATATTACGAGCCAAAAGCCGGCCATGAGATAGACCAGTCCGGAGGCACCTACCAATCTGATGCCTTCGGGATAGGTCAATAGAGAGAGGTAGTTGACAACACCTCCCAATAGCAGGGTCAGGAGAGGAAACATCAGGACTCCGAAGTAGCCATAGAGTAGGTAGGAGAAGAAAGTAAACAGGATTGCGTTGGAAAGCAGGTGTTTAAGGTCAGCGTGGACGCCGATAGCAGTAAACAGACGCCAATACTCTCCGTCTCTGAAGACCCGTTCCGGTATGGCAGAGAAGTCTTTGCAAAGAGCAGGGTCCTCTTTCCAGCAGAATACCGAAACCAAGGAAATCATCAAGACAGCCGCAATGGCAATCAGTGCACTATTGTCTCTAGGCTTTTGCGAGAGTAGCGTACTTTTGACAACACACTGTCTGTGAGTCTCCATGTGGTCCTCTTGAATCAACTAAATCGATTATTCACCGTCTCACCTCGAGAAAGTATGCTACGCTACTTTGCAAATTACCAACCCCTAAAAGGAGTCAGGAATAATCGTGAGCAGGATTACAAGAAGAGGATTCATTGAGAAAACGATTGCTGGTGTTTCGGTATTGGCAACGCGCTCACTCTGGGCGGAGACAGCCAGGAACCCTTTAGCTACCGATCGAATCTCATTGGGAAAGACTGGCCTCAAGGTGTCGAGGGTCGCGATGGGCACCGGTTTCCGGGGCTGGCAAAAGGAATCGAATCAGACCCGTTTGGGACAAGAAGGATTCAATCGATTGATGCTTCATGGTTTTGAGAACGGTCTCAATTTCTATGATATGGCGGATCTCTATGGGTCTCATACTTTTATGAAACCGGTTCTGAGAGAGATGTCGAGGGACAAAGTCGTCTTGCTTTCCAAAGTCTGGTTTGCTGAGGCCCCAAATATGGAAGCCACCGATCGGGCCCTCCCCTCTTTCGATCGTTTTCGAAGAGAGCTGGGAACTGAGATGATTGACATAGTGCTGATCCACTGTGTCTCAGATCCATCATGGCCCAGCCAGTTGGCTCGTATGCGCGATGAGCTGGATTTGCTCAAAGATAGGGGGGACATAAGGGCGACCGGCTGTTCATGTCACGATTTCGGTGCCCTGCAGGTTGCTGCCAGAGATCCTTGGGTGGATGTAATTTTCGCCAGGATCAACCACAATGGAGCCCACATGGACCACAAGGATCCGAATGCGGTTGCGGCGGTTTTGCGGGAAGCCCGCGAGAACGGTAAGGCTGTTGTCGGTATGAAAATCTTTGGGGCTGGTGACCTGACTGAAAGGGAACAGCGTACTGAGTCTCTCCGCTACGTCTGGGGAAATCGACTCGTTGACGCCATGACCATTGGATTCGAGAATCAACAGCAGGTCGACGACACCATGATTCATTTGAACCAGGTGATGAGCGACGTTGCCTGATCGTCTTCGTGGGTAGAACCTGCTGCTGTCAGGGCGAAGTCTTTTCATTATCTGGAGGGGTTAGGGGTGTGAAGTCATTTGGTTCTCAAAGCATGGTTGCACCTCTGCGGAAGGTGATGGTCAGGAGGCCAGATGAGTCGTTCGCAGTGGATAACCCTGTGGAATGGCACTACACAGGCATTCCTGACCTGAAGGCCGCTCAAGAAGAACACGATGCCCTGGTTGGAATCCTTCAATCCTCTGGAATCGAGGTAATCTTTCATAATGCTTCTCTGCCTCTGATGGCCGACTCTATCTACGTTTTCGATCCGGCCCTGGTTACAGACGCAGGTGCCGTAATACTAAGGATGGGCAAGGCATTGCGTCGTGGGGAAGAGGAGGCAATGGAGCAACAGTTGAAGGCCGCAGGTGTTCCAGTGCTGGGCAAGTTAGAGGGAGAGGCACTGGCGGAGGGGGGAGACCTGCTCTG
>Ga0272441_10016301_pt1 | contig 10289 bp, 9 predicted proteins | sample SSMProp6N_FD_193582 | JGI IMG/M metagenome (GOLD analysis project Ga0272441, IMG submission 193582) | Marine sediment archaeal communities from Little Sippewissett salt marsh, Falmouth, MA, United States - SSM-Prop-6N | ecosystem: Environmental > Aquatic > Marine > Wetlands > Sediment ... | reverse complement strand
GGATATGCTCTTCTGATGATTTTAAAAATTTTTTTTGGATTAATTTTTCCATATTCAAGTGCAATAGATATAATTTGATTTGCAAGAACAGATAACGGATTTTGTCTGACTATTAATGGTTCAATTTCTCCATTTAATGCCCTTTTTGCAATAATTAGGCTTTCAGCAAAATCCTCAGGTGAAGTTGTTAATATAACACCTTTTGATGTTTTACCAATACTATGGCCTGATCGCCCTACTCTTTGGAGTATTCTTTTAACTTCACGAGGAGAACTGTATTGTATTACAAAATCTGTGTTACCAACATCAATTCCTAGCTCTAAGGATGATGTACAAATTAAAGATTTTAATTTTCCATTTTTAAAATCATCCTCAGATTCAATTCTTGCACTTTTTGAAAGAGATCCATGATGAATACCAATAGATAAATCCTCAGCCCATTGATGAAAACGTGATGCCAATATTTCAGCACCATCACGAGTATTTATAAAAAGTAGTGTTGAAATATGATTATCAATTAAATCTTTGGATCGTCTAAGAGAAGCAAATGAAAATGGCTCTATTGAAAGACGATTGGCAATTGCATAATCACCTTTATTAATTGATGGAAGCTCAACTTTGATATCAATATGTTTTGTTACATCCACCTCGAGGATTTTTACATCTCGAAATATGTTTTCACTAGTACCAGCAAGAAAACGAGCTACCTCATCAGGTGAGCCAACTGTTGCTGATAAACCAATTCTTTGAAAATCATGGTCTTTTTCTGATGTTATTTCAAATAATCTTTCTAAACCAACAGATAATTGAGCTCCTCTTTCATCACAAGCAAGTTCATGTATTTCATCAATTATTACCCAATGAACGCTTTGAATATGTTTTCTCAAACGTTTACCTGTAAATAAAATTTGAAAAGTCTCAGGAGTTGTAATTAGCATATCAGGAGGATTCTTTGACTGGCGTGCTCGTTCAGCAGGAGTTGTATCACCATGACGAACTGCGATATTTATTCCAAGTTCTTTTCCCCAATTAATGGTTCTTCTAAGCATATCTCTATTTAAGGCCCTTAGTGGAGTTATATATAGGATAAAAATTCCATTTTCTTGATCAACATTTTGCTCTTTTAATTTTAAAAAATTATGAAAAATAGGAAGAAGAGCAGATTCTGTTTTACCAAGCCCTGTTGGAGCAATCAATAAAACGTTTTTTCCTTTTAGTATTGGTTGAATAGCTTTTATTTGAGGCTCAGTAGGTTTAACAATATTTTTTGAAATTAGTAATTTCTGAATTTTAAGGTTCAATAATTGAAAAACTGACCTCATACTATTTGATGCAATATAGTCTTGTATTTAGTATTTTCTTACAAAAAAAATGTTAATTAATTGCAGCCATTAATATAACGCCCATTCCAAACCATGTTACCATTGAAATAAAAAACCAAGCATTTTTTATATCTACAAATAGACCTAATAGGATAAAAAGTAATGGTAATAATAGTAATATTAAAACTGACAGTATTTGTTTATTTCTTTCCGAAAGATTAATTTCCATGGTTATCACTTATATAGCCTTAGATTAAATCCGTTATAAAAAACGTGTTATTTAAGCTTATCTTGTTTTAAATTAAGTTTTTTATTTTACCTAAAGATACTCCATCTAATAAAAAAACCTCTGAATTTTCAAGATCTATTATCTTTGAAAAAGGTCCATTAATTCCATCTTTATTAATTGCAATTCCACCACATAATGGATTGAAAGCAGGTATAATTAAAAATTTTGGTTCTTTAGAGTCAGGATATTTTTCTTTTAACTTATTTTTTAAAAAATTTCCTTTTAACCAACAAGGTTCAAATGTTTTATATTCTAATCTGTCTTTTATCATAATAGTTGGATGTGTATGGCCAAATATTATCATATCACTAGACATTAATTCGGTATTTGGCCATCTATGTCCATGAACAAAACCTATGTTTTCAATAACAATACCATCCGAAGGATGAATAATTATTTCATCAGATGCCAATTTTTTGATATTGCCATCATGATTTCCAGGGGTTAAATGTATTATTCCTAGTTTTTGTATGGAATTTATAAAATTTTTTACATCTCGCCTTTCGGGTTTTGTTGAAAATGGAATATTGTGTTTAATATCTCCTAAAATAATTATTTCTTTTGGTTTAAAATTTTTACATAAAAGAGTTAGATGATCCATCATTTTTTGTATTTGTGATTCGGCATTTACTCCTTGTTGTCTAAGTTCACTTTCAATTCCAATATGTAAATCTGCTATAACAAGTATTTTTTTATCTTGGATAAAAAGGGCGGGTTCATTAGGAATTGGTTGAATATTTTCGACATTCATGGTTTTCACAATTTATAAATATTTATTTAAAACACTAGGTATTTCATCAATAATATCAGTTGCAATTAACCCATAAGATCGTTTTTTATATGCAATATTTCCTGCTGCACCATTAATATAAACACCTATTCTTGCTGCATTAAAAACATCGATTTTTTTAGATACTAAACCAGCAATAATACCAGCAAGCACATCCCCAGTTCCACCTACAGTCATGGAAACATTATGAATATCATTTAATTTAGTAAGTTCCCCATTACTGATTATATCAACAGGTCCTTTTAATACAATAGTTATTCCAAGTTTTTTTGCCCATTTTTCAACATTCTTTTTTCTATCATTTAAATTATTATTGAGTTTTACACCAGTTAATTCCTTGAACTCTCCTGTATGTGGTGTTACTATTATTTCACCTTTTTCTAAAATTTCAGACTTTTTACCAACAACCTGTATTGCATCTGCATCAACAACAATTGGTTTTTTGTGTTTAATAAATAAATCTATTATTTTCTCAATTGTTTTTTGTGTTGCATTTTCAGATCCTAGACCCGGGCCGATTAATAAAGCATCTATTTTGTTAATTATTAACTCAATATTTTTTAAATCTTCAATTACTATATGATCATTATGATTTAGTTCTTTTACAATCAATGTAGGTGAAATTTTTGCAATATTTTTTGCAAGCCGTATTGGCTTAATTAAAAGAGGGGAATATGAGGTAATTGCTTTTGCCACTTTTTTTGGAACTGCAACATAAATTAAATCAACACCTGTTCTTTGTGCAGCAAAACTAGCTAAGGCAGGTGCACCATAATATGGGCCTCCTCCTATTATTAGCAATCTTCCATTTTCTCCTTTGTGTGATTCTTTTTTTGGGCGAGGATAATATACAGATAGCTCACCAGGTCCAATATACTCGATTGCTTTTTTTGGAACACCTATATCAACAATTATTATTTCTCCACAATTTTTTTTGTTCATTCCAATTTTTTTATCATGAAATGTAATAGTATAATTAGGTTTAACAAAATTATTTGTTCCAAGACCTGTTGGAATATCTACAGAGATGATTATTTTATTTTTTATTTTGTTTATTTTATTAACAATTTTAGCATAAGGTTCTCGCAGATTACCAGTTAGACCAATACCTAGCATTGAATCAATAATAACCTCGTTTTCTTCAAGGATTTTTTCAATTTTTTCAATAGAAAAAATTATTTTTACATTTGTTTTTTTTAGTTTAGAAAAATTTTGTTTTGAAATTTTTGTTTTAATATCTTTAGGCATTCCAACCAATAAAACAGTTACAATATAATTTTTTGATAAATGTCTAGCTGCAACTAATCCATCCCCGCCATTGTTACCTGTGCCACAGATAACTACAATTTTTTTATTTTTCTTAAAATTTTTATTTATAAATTCTGAAACACCAAATCCAGCATTTTCCATTAATAAATTTGGTGGAATTCCATAATAATCTGAGTTTTTATCAACAACTTTAATCTCTTTTGCTGTTATCATACCAAAATCTTAAACAATAACTTATCTATATATCCTTCGAAATACAAATAACATCTGGAGGAAAACAATTTATGATGCCAGGACGGATGAATCCCAGACAGATGAATCAGATGATGAAACGACTGGGTATTAATATTAAAGAAATTGAGAATGTTAAAAAAGTTATAATTCAAACTGAAACAAAAGAGTATATTATTGAAAACGCTGAAGTTACCATAATGGATGCGCAGGGTCAAAAAACATATCAAGTTACAGGTAAGACAAAAATAGTAGATAGAAAGGAAGAAATCCCTCAAGGAGATATTGACTTAGTTGCCGAACAAACTGGTAAATCAAAAGAAGAAGCAAAAAAGGCTTTAAAAGAAACAAAAGGAGATATAGCTGAGGCAATCCTTAAACTATCTTAAAAAATTATTTTATCTATATTGATAAAAATACATTTTCTTTGAGCTATTATCAAGTGAGGATTTTTCTCCTATTTTGCTCATGAAATTAGCTGCTGATTTGGCTTGAAAAGTAGTAATATCCTCAGCTTGTTCAACTGTATTAATTTCATGAAGACAAAAACTTAAGGATCTTATTTTCCAGCGTAAGTAATATTGATCGATTAAATTAGGGGAATATTTTTTTACAAACCAGTAAAGTAGTTCAACCCAAACGTTAATATTAATCATTTTTGTTTTATTGTAAAAACTTTCAAAATCATTTGAGGCGCCCACATCATAAAAAAGATCATCATGAGGGAGTAATAATTTTTTCATTAATTTAAATGAATCGAGGCTTCGCTCTACTTCTTTTTTGATATCCATATATGTTTCATCAAAGCAATTATTTCTTTTAAACGGTGAAGAAAGCATTACAATTGGTTTTATTCTTTTTCTAACTGGCAGGCTATAAAAATATTGAATCATGCGAACGGCTTCTTGAAAGCATTCAACAAACATTTTTTTTAGATTAGTCAATGTTTTTTTACCATGCATCTTTTGACCAAGATAAACTTCCCCCATTGTGTATCCATACATCAAAGATTTCATAGTGATAAATGAGTCAATACCCCAGTGATATGGTGGAGCAATTCCTTTAGTAAAAATTTCTTTGAGAACATCTGTTTTTATTGTAAGTTCGCCACCTAGTGGTTGATCAATTTCCCATGAGTTTGGTAAAAACATTGCTATAAGTGGTTTTGTAATATGTCGTGTTATTTGTCCATCAGTTGGGTTTCTTGAAAAAGCAGCTTTTACGATGTCTATATTTCGTTCTAAGGGATTAAATAATAATTCAAACCATTTACCAATATTAGGATTGTAAATATCGCCATCAATATATCCAACTCGGTCAAAGCCTTGCTCAATGGCTGCAAGGCCACCATTAATCATACCTATTCCTTTACCAATTTCATTGGTTTTTACATATTTTTTTTCACTTATAACTTCAATTTTCTTAGTTTCTCTCTTTTTTAAACGGCTAAAGTTTTCTTCATTTGATCCATCTGAGATTATTACTTTATTAATTATTCCTGATTCTATTGCTTGCTCTGCAATAGATATAGGATTTAAACCCTCATTTTTTGATATGACAAGTAAACAGTTACCTGACATTTTTCCTCACATTTTTAATTTTTTTAACCTAGTCACCACTACTTAATTACAGGTTTCTAAATCAAGAATTTTTAATTTACCTGCATCCCTTATTTACATCCCGTCCTCTATTGTATAATTTGGAATGGAATTCATATTATAAATAAATTTGCTGTTTATACTGTTAAATATGAGTTATTTTGTGACAAGTTTATAAAGGAAAAAACAATATCATAATTAAACGGGATGTGATGCAATGGCAAAAAGTTGCCCCAACTGTGGAGCAAAACTTCGAAATTGGTTTGTTTATTGTGAAAAATGTGGTTTAAGAATTACTGATGATTATCAAAATGAACTAAAAGAAACCGTTTATGAAGAACCTGAATACGAGGAACCAGAATATGAGGAACCTGAAAGAATAATTGAACCTGAACCTTTATATGAGCCACAAGAAGAACCTCTTTATGAAGATGACCAAGTTGAAGATTTAGAACCATTGGATCATAAAGAAAAAGATTTTAATCCTTATGAAATAAAAAATGAGTTTGATTTAATTTTAGAGACAATAGAAAAAAAATTTGACCCGAGAATTGTCACAAGTGAAGATGATTTTAAAAATAGATTAATCCAATTTTTAAATTCAAAATTTCAAAACGAAGTAAAAGGCCAAGGTCATACATCAATAGGTGGAGATGTAGATGTAGTAATAGATGGAACTTATGCAATAAAGATAAAAATATTAAAAAATGAAGGCGCTATGATTTTTTTAGTTGATTTAATGATGGAATATAAACATGATTTTAATGATTGCGCAGCAATTTTAGTTGATATAGGTGAAATTACTAATAATAAAATTGAAGAATATATTAATGAATACAATGAACTAGGTTTAAAAACTATACTTAAAAGAGCATGGATTAAAAATAGTAAAGAAGAAGAAGTAAATGTTCCATGGCCTTCAAAATAATGATATTTTAATTAAATAAATTGTTAGGAAAAATTATTATTTGCAATTTTCATATTGAATCAGGAAACGTATAGAGGAGCTATTCATGGCAAGTAAAGGAGAAGATTATAAAAAATTGCTTAAGGATCTTAATGATCCTGATTGGAATATTAGGGCAAAAGCCGTTTTTAATTTAAAAAATTATGATGATCAAGTTATCCTTGATGCTTTATTTAAAAAATTAGATGACGAGAATGTAAATGTTTGGCTATCAACAGTTAGAGTTTTAAAAGAAAAAAAAGACAAGAGACTTGTTAATAAATTAATCAATGCTCTCATTGAAGATAACAGAGATGAAGTAAGATGGCATTCTGCTTATTTTTTAGGAGAAATTGGAAATCAAATACCCTCAATTAAACCTATTATAAACGCATTAAAAGACGAATGTGCAGAAGTTAGACTTAACGCTGCTAAAGCACTTGGAAAAATTGGTAATAAAAAAGCAATAGATGCTCTTATCAGTAGTCTTGATGATAAAGATCCAATAGTGCGTAAAGAAGCAATTATATCATTGAATATTCTTTCGCCATTAAATAATGTAGAAGGGCTTATGAAATCTTTAAAAGATGAAGATAAAAGAGTTAGATCTCTTGCGGCTATTTTAATTGGTAAGGCGGGTTCGGAAAAATCAATTGATGGTTTAATAAATACTTTATCTGATGATGATTGTGTTGTGAGAGTTTCTGCTGTTTATGCTCTTGATAAAATTGGTGGTGAGAAAGTAATAAAACCATTAATCAAAGCTTTAAAGGATCCTTATTGGGAGGTTAGAAGTGATGCTGCAGCTGCTCTTGGAAAATTAGAAGATGATAGAGCAGTTGTTCCTTTACTTGATGTTTTAAAAGATGAAAATAAATATGTTATTAAAAGTGCATCAAAAGCTCTCGAAAAATTTAGTATCTTTAAAAAGTAGTAGTTTATAATTATAGAAACTTTATTATTTCTTATTATTAATACGTGGCCTATTAATTGAAGGTGAGGATTGATGAGAAAAAGATGTCTGCCAGTTTTAATTATTGTTATTTTATTGGTAGCAATTTTCTTATTTATTCCAATTTGTTCAGCTGACCCAGCTTTAACGGTTTACAGTTATTCATTATCCCCAGAAATTTTTATGCCTGGTGATAATGGTGTTTTAACACTGACTATAAAAAATGCAGAAACTACTAATACTTATGCTTCTACAGCAACTTCAGGAAGCAATAGTGTTACTGCTACTGATAATGTTGGTGCAACTATTGCCAATATTTATATTGAATCAGATTCGGATTCTTATAAAAAGTATGTAAAGGCAGTCGATAATTTTGATGATATTGGTTATATTACACCAACAAATACAATAACAATTGATTTTGAATTAAGAGCTGATGTTAATATTACAGAAGGTTTGTATTTTCCGATAGTTGTGATTGATGTTGAAGAAAGTGGTTATGAGGATGCTAATTATCCAGTCAAAGTAAAAGTAAGTAATTCTTCTGTGGATTTAATAAAAGCTAGTATTCCATCTAAAGTTTCTATGAGCGGATCAACTGATATCACACTTACTGCTGTAAATAATCGAGATGCATCAGTTAATGCAGTTACAATTACTCCACAACAAATTGATGGTGTTGAATTTGTTCAAGATAGTATTTTTGTTGGTGATTTAGAATCTTATTCTTCTGAGGATGTTACTTTTTCAATAATACCATCTGAAACTGGAGTTAAAAATTTAACTTTTGATATTAGTTTTAAAAATGGTGATAATCTCCATAGTAATTATTTAGATTTGTCAGTTGAAGTAATTGAAACTCTTGATGTTGCCCCTGTTTTGTATAGTTTTCCCTCTACTATCAGTAAAGGCACTTCCTCAAAAGTGAGGCTAGAGGTTTATAATGCAAAATCTGACTCGATTTCTGGTGTTCTTGTAACTCCTGTGTCTGAAGTTACTGTTTCTCCATCTCAATATTTTATTGGTTCGATGGATGCTGATGATGTTTTTTCGGCAAGTTTTGATGTTATTACAGATGATCTTGATATTGGATCTGAATATTCAATTAATTTTAAGGTTTCTTTTAAACAAGGTGATAATTATTATGAAACACCTGCAGTTAGTTCGTCTTTTAAAGTAATTAAACCGGTAGAAAGTGGAGGTGGAGAAATGAACTTGATTTTTATTACTATTTTTATTATTATAATAATAGGTTTGTTTCTTTTTTACAGGTTGAAAAAAAGGAAGACGGTTAGATGAATGACTATGTGATTTCTACTGAGAATCTAAATAAGATTTATGGAACTGGTGATATACAAGTTCATGCCCTTGAAAATGTTAATATTCATATTAATAAAGGTGAATATATCGCAATTATTGGCCCCTCTGGATCAGGGAAATCTACTTTTATGAATCTTTTAGGATGCCTGGATAAACCAACATCTGGTAAATTATATATTGACAACGTTGATGTTTCAAAACTTAATGAAAATGAACTAGCAACAATTAGACGCGAAAAAATAGGTTTTATCTTTCAAAAATATAATCTACTTCCAACACTTAGTGCACTTGAGAATGTTGCTCTTGCAATGAGTTTTGCAGGAAAACCTGCAAAAGAGCGTTATGATAAATCTGCTGAATTACTTGACATGGTTGGCTTATCAAAACGTGTTAAACATAAACCATCTGAATTAAGTGGTGGTGAACAACAACGTGTTGCAATTGCACGTGCTCTTGCAAATAAACCATCTATCATTCTTGCTGATGAACCAACTGGTAATGTTGATACCAAAGGCGGATGGAAGATTATGGATATTTTAGAAGATATCAACAATCAAGGTGAAACTGTAATTATTGTTACTCATGATCCAAATGTTGCTAAACGTGCTAAATGGGTAATTAGAATCCATGATGGGGTGGTCAGTGCACATGCTAGTAGATAATTTCAATATTGCTTTTAAAAATATTAAAGAAAGAAAATCACGTGTGTTTCTAACATTTCTTGGTATCGCAATTGGCATTATGGCAATAGTTGCATTAATGGCCATTGGAGAAGGCATGCAACAAGCAGTAGTTGGTGAACTTTCGTCCTTATCAGATACTGTTATTGTTACAACTGCAGATATTTCTGCATCTCCTATGGGTGGCGGAATATCTGGTGGACTTTATTCATCTTTTACTCAAAGAGATATCGATGATATAGGTCGAATTAATGGTATTGAAAGTATTGATCCGATTCTTTTTGGTTTTGTAACAGTTGAATTTAATGATGAAATACAGCAAGTAAAAATTTTAGGAATGGATCCAGATCGAATGTCTGAGATTTTTGGAATTGAATTTCTTGGTCTTGAAGATGGAGAATTTATTAAAGAAGGTGATCAAAATAGATGTGTAGTTGGTTATAATGTTGCACATGAATACTATGATTCAGATATCCATGTTGGAAGTAAAATAATTTTAAATGAAAAAAATTTCTATGTTAATGGTATTTATCAAAAACAAGGTGCAGGTTTTTCAACAGAAACTGATGATTATATTCATCTTTCTAAACGTGATTTTGAAAAACTAACTGGTGAAAAAAATATTAGTGGAATCTTAATCAAAGTTGAAAATGTTGGAGAGGCAGAAAGTATTGCAGAAGAAATAGAATTTGCAATAAACGAAAACCATGGAACTGATGATTATGCAAATGCAATAACAATGAACTCCATTCTTGAAAGTGTTCAACAAATAATTGGAATTATTCAAATCGTACTTCTTGGTATAGCTGCTATTGCTTTAGTTGTTGCATCAATTGGTATAATGAATACAATGCTTACATCAGTTATGGAAAGAACTCATGAGATTGGTATT
>Ga0272441_10016300_pt1 | contig 10289 bp, 10 predicted proteins | sample SSMProp6N_FD_193582 | JGI IMG/M metagenome (GOLD analysis project Ga0272441, IMG submission 193582) | Marine sediment archaeal communities from Little Sippewissett salt marsh, Falmouth, MA, United States - SSM-Prop-6N | ecosystem: Environmental > Aquatic > Marine > Wetlands > Sediment ... | reverse complement strand
AATCACTCCAACCTCATCTTGTTCAAGGTTGAAGGCGATTCCCATAACGCCATTATCGAATTCGACAAGTTCCTGTGCTCGAACTTCGGAAAGCCCGCGAACCTGTGCGATACCATCGCCTGCTTCAACGACCTGCCCGACATCCTTTACGTCAATCTTCGGCTTGAACGCCTCAATCTGACGTTTCAGGTCTTTGGAAAGATCCCGGATCATTTCACTCATACAGCCTCCTGCCTTCTCGGGGAAACACCGGTATGGGTCCTTCTGTATACCGCTTCTGAACCCGCCGGATAAATAATGCTGCCAGAGTATGTCTCATTCTGATCAATAGTACTCTGCCAGGATGCCTCATCCGGACAATACGATCATAATAACGTAAGGGTTTTTATTTGTCCAGCAGGCCTTTATCCAGTCACAAAGCAGAATAAAAAAACCTGATAATACGCTTGCAGAAAGGCAGATGATGCTGCCCTGAAGATGCTGAATTCCGCGTTTTCTGCTCGTTTACACATCCGTTTTACGCTTTTTGCCTTCTCCCAACTGAACAGAGCGTTCGTATGCCGCCCAGATGGCCCTGGAAATCGCTGTACGGAATCCTGCCTTCTCCAGATAGTAGAGTGCTTCTGCAGAAGTACCACCTGGTGAGGTGACCTGGTTTTTTAAACGTGCCATATGCCTGGGATGAGATTCATAATAGGCAACCGCGCCCTTTATGGTCTGTACAACCAGCTCTTCTGATATTCTGCGGGGGAAACCAAGATGTACCCCGGCATCAACCATAGCTTCCATAAAAAGAAAAACATACGCTGGGCCGGTACCGGAAAGCGCTGTTGCCATATCGAGATATTCCTCATCATCGACATGGATTTCTTTTCCCAGCGCCTTGAGTATAAAGCGGGCACATTCTTCCTGTTCGGGTGTTGTTGCAGCCGTGGTATTCCAAACAGTAATACCCTCTCCAACCTGTGCCGGAGTATTGGGCATGGCACGGACAACAGCAGAATGCTGCAATGTATCTTTCATCGTATCAAGCCGGGCACCGGCAACGATCGATAGCACAACAGCATCAGCAGGGATCAATCCGGAAAGTTCTTCCAGAACATCATGCAGCCGCTGAGGTTTAATAGACAAGACAACAACCTTGCCCTGTTTCGCTGCTTCACGATTATTTGTAGTTGCTTTAACCCTGTACTTCTTTTCCAGTTCATCCAGGCGATCCTGTTCAGGGCCGCTCATCAAAATGGAAGACGGTTCAACACCGCCGCGTTCAATCAGGCCTTTGCACATGGCTTCAGCCATAACACCTGGTCCGATAAAGACGATCTGTTCCTCCACCGCTTTTTTCCTCCTGCCTGTTGGCTGTGTTTTCCCTCTGCTGCTCCCCGGGAGATTCTTAGAAAAGATATCCCAATCATAGAAACCTTCAGTGGTTTCCCCTCATTTTTTGCAGCCAGAAGGTATTTTCCAATAAAAATCCTACACCTTTCCTGATGCCAGTGCCTGAAGCGCCAGTCTGATCTTATCTTCCACACTCAGCTCAGTATCATCAGGTACCGCCTGGACAGCCACCTGTGCTTCGACCAGGTTGTACCCAAGGGCTCGCAGTGCAGCAACGACTTCCCCATCTTCAAGCCCGCGTGTTCCAGCTTCACCAACCGCCCCTTCCATCTTATCCTTCAATTGGAAAATGATCCGTTCAGCTGTTTTTCTTCCTACACCTGGAACTCTGGCCAGGATCTCAGGCTGATTGGAGACAATTGCATTTCGCAGCATATCTGCATCCATCGTGGAAAGTGCAGCCAATGCGGTACGCGGCCCCACCCCGGTTACATCCAGAAGCTGCAGGAAGAGCTTCCTGTCCCCAGACGAGAGGAAACCGTACAATTGAAGAGCATCCTCGCGAACAGAAAGGTATGTAAAAAGGAATTGCTCCTCCCCGAGAGGCGACATTTGCTTCAATACGGTTGTTGGCACAGAAACAGCAAAGCCAACTCCACCGACTTCCAGAATGAGTTCATCCTCTTCAACCCTGGTCAGATTTCCACGTAAACTTGAAATCATAACTTCTCCTGGATACGCTTCTGGAATGCTGCACTATGCAAATGACAAATGGCGACAGCCAATGCATCGGCGGCATCGTCCGGCTCAGGGGTCTTCTCAAGCTTAAGCAGCATCTGCACCATTTTTTGAACCTGCTTCTTATCCGCTCCTCCATAGCCTGCCACAGCAAGTTTTATTTCATTCGGCGTATATTCGAAAGGAGAAATACCATTCTGCTGCAAGCCCAGTAAAATCACACCTCTGGCCTGGCCGACGGAAATCGCTGTTTTTACATTTTTCTGGAAAAAGAGCTTCTCCACCGCCCCATATACAGGACGGTGGAGTTCAAGTACTTCGATTAATTTGTTATACAGATCGAGCAGCCTTTCCGAAGGCTCCCTGTTCCTGGAGGTTGTGATTACACCGTAATCAACGGCAGTAATTGATCCATGATCATCCGACTCCAGCACACCGTAGCCCGTCAATGCTGTCCCTGGATCGATCCCAATAACACGCAATGTCCATCCTTTATGAATGCTGCTCAGGCCGTTTCCAGAAGCTCCAGGGCTTCGTCAGTCACCTCGAGATTGGAAAAAACATCCTGGGTATCATCCAGGTCCTCAATCGTTTCGATCAGTTTCATGATCTGGGCTGTTTTATCAGCCTGCAGCTGCATGGGTGTATTTGGCATATACCGAAGCCCGGCTTCATCAGTTTTTATCCCGGCCTGGTTCAGTGCATCAAGGATTTCCTTGAAGGAATCTACGGCTGCGAAGATCTCGATTGTATCGTCCGAGAAGACAACATCATCTGCTCCAGCCTCTACTGCCAGTTCAAAGATTTCATCTTCATCCTTCCCGGCAGCCCTGAAAGCAAAATATGCCATCCGAGTGAACTGCCAGGCAACTGAACCGGCTTCAGCCATGGAACCGCCAGCTTTGGTCAGTACATGACGCAGGTCTGATATGGTCCGATTCCGATTATCCGTTAGAACTTCTATCATCATCGCAATCCCATTCGGGCCGTACCCCTCATATGTGATCTGCTCGATCTGGGCGCCATCTTTATCTTCGCCTGTCCCTCGTTTGATTGCCCGTTCAATATTGTCCTTGGGCATATTCTGGGCTTTTGCACGATCTACTGCCAGACGCAGGGCAAAATTCGAATCCAGATCCCCCCCGCCTTCACGTGCTGCAATGGTAATCTCGCGCGCAAGACGGGTAAAAATATTTCCCCTCCTGGCATCATTTGCTGCTTTTTTCCTTTTAATCGTGGACCACTTTGAATGACCAGACATACATCACCCTTCCGTTATAGAAAAGTTGATTTATTCCATTGTTCCCCTGGGAAAGTAATCTTGCACCGATTATACCAGAGGGATTCTGCTCAAGACAATCCGGGCAGCGCATCAGGCTTGACATATTTCCCACAAAATTACATCAAGGTGCCGAACTCGCCAACAAGGATTTTTTGCAGAGTCCTTTGTGTTTCCACACTTTTCCCCTTGTAGTGATTGTTAGCATATACAAGTGTTAGAGGTGCCGCTGACTTAAGCTTCGTGAAATGTGGAAGCCATTCCTCGAGCTCTTCCTCACTATAGCGGTAGTCGTATCGCTGCCATGCATGTTCATGCTCCCACCACTGTTCTGAATTGCGACCATGGAAACGGACATAACCAATGGAACTCGTAACTGCAGCAGCAGGAGGAATCAACCCGCGCAGCTTCGGCTCATCGACACAGCAATATCCAAGATCGTTCTCTTTTAAGAAATCGAATGTCCGCTCTTGCACCCAACGCGCATTTCGGAACTCGATTACCAATGGCAGCCCCCAGAATTCCTTTCGTACAAGTTTCAAATACTCATAGTTTTCAGCATTGTGATGAAATGAATACGGAAACTGAGCCAGTATGCAGCCCAGTTTTCCAGATTCAAGCAAGGGTTCTAAAGCTTCCTGCATTTGATCAAAACCCTGATCCTTTCGATCGTGGGTAATACTGCGGTGTGCTTTCACTGAAAAGAGGAAAGTATCCGGTGTCCGTGCAACCCACCCCTCAACCATCCTCCGGCTGGGGATTCGATAGTAACTTACATTCAGTTCGACAGTATCGAATTCCGCCGCGTAATACGGCAGCCACTGATTCTTGGATAAATCCTTGGGATAAAAAGGCCCGACCCAATCATCGTACGAAAAACCGGATGTTCCCAGGCGAATCATAGGATCAATACTCCTGCGCCATTGATGCGGCTGGCTTTTAAATCCTGCAGCGCCAGATTGGCGTCTTCAAGAGGATACTCTGTGGTTTCAGGCTCTAAATCAATACTGCCCGCAATTTCAAGCAGATCTACACCGTCCTGATATACAGCGTTGGAAACACTTCGAATTGTCCTTTCACCATAGAGCAGTGAATAATCCAGCTCAGGAATTGGTGTCATATAGACCGCATTGACAGCAAGTGTGCCGGCCGGCCTTATCTTTTCCAGAGTAGGGCCGACAAGGTTTCCAGCTGGAGCAAACAGGATGGCCCGGTCCACAAAGGATGGAGGTTTATCTTCGAGCCCGCCAACCCAGGCGGCACCCAGCTCAGCGGCCATCTTGCGATGTCCATCGCTGCGGGTGAAAACATATACCTCACAGTCCCGGGAGTGGGCGATTTGAATAACGAGGTGGGCACTTGCGCCAAACCCTACCAGGCCAAGTCGTTCCCCTTCCTGAAGTTCAGAAAGCCGCAGTGAGCGGTAGCCGATAATGCCAGCACACAACAACGGCGCTGTTTGCTGATCACTCAATCGTCCAGGCAGATGCAGCGTTGTATCTGCCTCGGTGATCATAAAATCGGCAAATCCACCATCCACACTGAACCCGGTGAACCTTGCATCAGGGCAAAGATTCTCCCGGCCTGCCCGGCAAAAACTGCAGGTTCCGCAGGCATCATAGAACCAGGGAATGCCGGCTCTGTCGCCGACTGTCCAGCCCTGCACGCCAGACCCTGCAGCCGCGATCGATCCTACAGCCTGGTGGCCGGGTGCCAGCGGCAGATGAGGCGCTATAAGCTCGCCTTCCACGATGTGCAGGTCTGTATGGCAGATGCCGCATACGTTCACCTGAAGCAGAAGCTGGCCAGGACCTGGCTTAGGAACAGGAAGATGCGTGATCTGCAGTGGATTCTCCTCAATATCCGATGGAACAACCAACTGCATGGCACGCATCGTATGATTCCCCATTTCTTTTCCTTCAGGATCCTGAGGGACCTCTAAAGACTGTTTTCTTCGATAAACTCCTCAGTCAGGCGTCTTGCCTCGTCATCCAGATACTGCTCGGGAGGTGTTTTCATAAAATAGGACGAAGGCGCAGTCATTGCCCCGGAAAGGCCTTTGTTCATGGCCAGCTTGGCACATCGTACTGCGTCGATAATTACACCGGCGGAATTTGGTGAATCCCACACTTCAAGCTTGCACTCGAGATTGAGCGGCACATCGCCGAATGTTGTGCCCTCCATGCGTATATAACACCATTTCCGGTCAGTCAACCAGGGCACATAATCACTTGGCCCGACATGGATATTTTCTTCACCTATTTCATAAGGAAGCTGGCTTGTTACAGCACCGGTCTTGGAAATTTTCTTTGATTCAAGCCGGTTGCGGTCCAGCATGTTGTAGAAATCCATATTACCGCCGAAATTCAACTGGTAGGTGTGATCCATGCGTACGCCGCGCGCATCAAAAAGTGCAGTCAGCACCCGGTGTGTAATCGTTGCGCCAACCTGGCTTTTGATATCATCACCGATCACAGGGAGTTTGCGCTCTTCAAAACGCCCTCTCCAATAATCCGAGCTGGCAATAAATACGGGGATCGCGTTTACAAGTGCACAACCGGCTTCCAGCACCTGTTCCACATACCACTTGGTCGCCATTTCCGATCCAACCGGCAGGAAATTGACCACAACATCGGTTTTCGTTTCTTTCAGAATCCCGACAATATCAGCTGTTGGACCGGATGCTTTTTCAACCCTTTTTGCCAGATAAGTGCCCAGGCCGTCATGAGTCATGCCGCGATGAACCGGAACATTCAATTGGGGAACATCAAAAAATCGAATGGTGTTGTTCGGATCTGCATAAATAGCTTCAGAGAGATCCTTCCCCACCTTCGTACTTACAACATCAAAAGCAGCGGAGAATTCAATATCCTGGATATGATAACCGCCCAGGTTTACATGCATCAGTCCGGGGACTTTATCTTCAGCCGCTGCGTCCTTATAGTAATGCACTCCCTGCACGAGGGATGAGGCGCAGTTTCCCACACCAATAATTGCTACTCGTACTTTGTGATCATCCGACATCTGTTACTCCTTGATTTATAGTTTCTATTTATTTGATTTTTAACTTCTCCACATGAATTGGAGCTTACAATTTCAATACTAAAGTAACCTGTTACAGAAAAGATATGCTATGCTACAATCGACCTGATACGAAGGATGGTTAATGATAACGGATTCACCCAATCATAAAATACAACAACTGGAGCGCCTGGTGGAAGTGAACCGCATCCTGTCTTCCACCCTCGAACTTCCCAAACTGCTTGAAGCTCTTGCGGATACTGCAAGCGAACTCACAAAAAGCGAGACTGCTTCTATCCTGCTGTATGACACAAGGAAGAACGAGCTGCATTTTGAAGCAATACCCGGCAGGCCCTCCACCACACTAAACAATCTCAGTGTACCACTGGATTCAAGTGCGGCTGGCTGGGTCTTCCAGAACAGTAAACCTCTGGTCATCCAGGATGCTGCAGCTGATCCGCGTATTTTTCGTGAGATTGATAACAAACTTGATTTTACCACCCGCTCGCTGATCGCTGTACCACTGCAGGTTAAGCAGAAAACAATCGGTGTGCTGGAGGCAGTCAATAAGAAAAACCACTCCCATTATACCGAAGATGATATCAGCATCCTAGAGAATCTGGGATGCCAGGCTGCAATAGCAATAGAGAATGCGCGGCTCATTGAGCAGCTGCGGATGGCAAACAAGGAGCTGATGCGACACACAAAGGTCAAATCGGATTTCATCGCAATTGCCTCGCACGAACTTCGTACACCGCTGGGCCTCATCCTCGGTCATGCCACTTTCCTCAAAGACTATATACCCAGCCAGCACCAGGAGCAGATCGATGTAATTATCCGCAGCGCGATGCGCCTGAAAACAATCATCGAGGACCTTTCTACCATCGCCCACAAGGAACAGGGGCAATCCCGTATACGCCGCACTCCCTTTTCCATCTCTGCGCTGGTTGCCAACACCGCCACTCAATTCCAGAAACAGGCGGCAAGTAAAAAAATCGAGCTTGGGTACGATGTCCCGAACGAAGACTTGATGCTTGAAGGAGATAAAGAGAAAATACAGATCATCCTGACAAATCTTATTCGTAATGCACTCGCCTTCACAGATCCCGGCGGCCAGATCGGAATCAAGGCAGAAAAGGATTCCGGATACATCAAGGTCTATGTGGTCGATACAGGTATTGGCATACCAGAGGAAGAGCAGAATCGGATTTTTGAACGTTTTTACCAGGTAGAATCCCACCTCACGCGCAAGCATGGAGGAATGGGGTTGGGCCTCTCAATCGCGAAAGCCATGGTAGAGCTCCATAATGGACAGATCTGGGTTGAGAGCAAGGTTGGTATGGGTAGTCTGTTCTGCTTCATGCTGCCGGCAAACCAGAAGCAGGCAGAAAAGGCCGCCAAAGTATTCCGCACTGCCTGATAAGGTTTAGACCTCCGCAACCATGAGATGGCTGGTTTTTTACTGATGATTTAACTTTTCCAGGACAGCGATTCCAGTGCAGGATTTGACAAGCGCATATACTCCACCTGTGGAGCCTGCACCTTGCCCCTCCGCTGCGCGTGAAGTATAATCACAAAACAGTTTCGGGGCGTAGCGCAGCCCGGCTAGCGCGCACCGTTCGGGTCGGTGAGGTCGGCGGTTCAAATCCGCCCGCCCCGACTGAAACTATATACCTTCTCCCACCCTGGAGAAGGTTTTTTCTTAAAATAATTTCCTTATGTTCAAACCGTTGGAAAATGAGTTTTCTATATACGATCCAGCGATTCACGCGTGTAATCGCTCTGGATATTTCCAGTGTTCAGGGTACCAGCTGGCTCGAACATCACAATCCATGCTTCTTCTTCTGCGACAGGCTTGTGCTCCACCCCGCGTGGAACGATGAAGAATTCCCCCTCCTCCAGTTCGATATCCTTCTCACGCAGCTGGATTTTCATTTTACCTTTATAAAGATAGAAGAACTCCTCGGCATCCTCATGTTTATGCCAGATAAATTCACCTTGAATCCTGGCAATTTTAACCATCTGCCCATTCAATTCACCGACGATTTTTGGATCCCAGTATTCTTCTATAAGCCTGAACTTCTCCTCCAGATTTACCTTGTCCATTAATTTTTCCCTCTTCATAAACACATATATAGAACCTTCTATGCTTCTTTCGGGGATTTCGCACTCGCTTTGAGAAGTTCAAGGATTGCCGGGATGGCGTCCTCTGCTTCTTCCATTCCTGCTTCAATGATCGGCTCAGGTTCTCGAAAACTTAAAAAGACGTTGTAGGTGGGCGGGATTGTCGGATGGATCAACACATCAGGCGGATCCGTTTCAAGCTTCCGTTGTACGAGCATCTGGGTCCGGATATCCGTCATCCGCTCAACTTCATGTGCAATCCCGGGCAGTTTTGTTTTGCTCCAGGTGGAGGGATCAAAGACTTTGACAGCAACATCGACCGCGATCACCCGGTCTGCCCCCTGTTTTCGAGCAAGGTCAACCGGGAGGTTATTGAGCACTCCCCCATCAACCAGTTCCATGCCATCCCTTTCTACCGGCTCGAAAACACCCGGCACCGCCGAGGTTGCCATCAGGGCTTCAAGCAGAGGGCCTTCCTCAAGAACAACTTCGTTTGCGGTGACAAGGTCTACAGCTGTTACAGCCAGAGGTAATCGGAGGTCGCTGAACAGGTGAATATCACCCAGCAGATTCGCAAGGAAGGAGCGGACTTTTTGACCCGAGAACATGCCGCGCAGGTGATGCTGGGTTGGCAGGGTCAGATCTATCAACCTCAGCAGCTGCCTGCGGGAACGCATTGAGAGTACGATATCTTCCATCTCCGATGGTGATATACCTGCCGCATACAGGGCGCCAACAAGGCCTCCCATACTGCTGCCGCAGAGGTAATCAACCTCGATCCCATGCTGTTCAAAGACTTTCAGGACACCAATATGGGCAAAGCCGCGAGCCCCGCCTCCGGCTAATGCCAGCCCCAGTGTCTGATTTTGTGTATTCATCACCCTGAATTCCACCCCGTTTGCAGATATTTCCTCCTTTTTACTAGAGACCTTGCGTGTTGTCCAGCACAGGCAGTGCAAGATGGACATCGTACCTCTTTATTGATTTGGCAAGATGAGATTTGAATAGCGGATCGTCAACCAACATATCATCTTTTCCTATAAGTGGCTATGCGCATTAATGCCCGTGCTTATCACCTGTTCCCCTCTCTTTCCCCCATTTCACATGTGGCATTTTGCACGCTGAACAGGCTCTTTTTCACCACTCTGCCAGGGCAATAGCATTCTCAAAATTGAGCATCTTTTATTCGCCCTCACCCTGCATCCATCTCCCGTAAACCAGGAGAGGGACACAGTACCAGTAGAAGAACTACTCTGAATCTGGAAAAAACAAAACACGGTATTTGCATATGCCTCCTATGCGGTCCAGGGATTATTCCACGCCCTTCTCCCTGCACAGGGAAAAGGGACGGGGTTGAGGGGTAGAGTATCAGGATAAACCAAAACCAAAGAACTCGTATGGGACCATGTTTTGCAGCAAAATGCTATTGCCCTGCCCCCATACCTTGAAAGGAAGCGCCGCATGGGCTACAATCATCGCATCTATTCGCCCCTGTAGCTCAGTGGATAGAGCGCTGCCCTCCGGAGGCAGATGCCGGCGTTCGAGTCGCCGCAGGGGTACCTGACAGAAAATCGCCGTTGGCGATTTTTGTTTTAGAGTTTGCCTTGCAAACTCTATCCCAGCTCTCCTTCTCTTCATTGTCTTTTTCACGCGTTCGGGTCATGGTTATGCTTCCTGACAGAAAATCGCCGTTGGCGATTTTTGTTTTAGAGTTTGCCTTGCAAACTCTATCCCAGCTCTCCTTCTCTTCATTGTCTTTTTCACGCGTTCGGGTCATGGTTATGCTTCC
>Ga0272441_10016298_pt1 | contig 10290 bp, 6 predicted proteins | sample SSMProp6N_FD_193582 | JGI IMG/M metagenome (GOLD analysis project Ga0272441, IMG submission 193582) | Marine sediment archaeal communities from Little Sippewissett salt marsh, Falmouth, MA, United States - SSM-Prop-6N | ecosystem: Environmental > Aquatic > Marine > Wetlands > Sediment ... | reverse complement strand
TGCCCTCGATTTCGTCGTCGATGCCGTCGCCGTCCGAGTCGGTATCGAGATAATTGGGGGTCTCGTCGTCGTCCGGGTCGCCGGTGCCCTCGATTTCGTCGTCGATGCCGTCGCCGTCCGAGTCGGTATCGAGATAGTTGGGCGTGCCGTCATCATCCGCGTCGCCGGTGCCTTCCTCGAGGTCGGAGATCTGGTCGGCGTCGCCATCAAACCCAAACAGATCGACGTGCACGTAGGGCTGCTGCGATGCGGGGTCCAGGCCATCGGCAAAGGCGGTCCAGAGCTCGAGATCCGTCGCGTCATACACCACGTTCATCACGTTGCTGCCCATGGCAATCTGGTTGGCCAACGCGATCATCTTGGGGGCGTCGAGCGCGCCGTGCTCGGCGTCGAGGGTAGGAAACGCGCCACGGCCCTCGTCGTTGTAAACCACGTCCACGAGCACGTCGGGCGCGAACTCATCGGCGGGGTCGTTGTCGTACCAGATGACCAGGTCGTCTGGCGGGGTTTCCGGTGCGTGGGCCATGATCTTGGCGCCGGCGAGTTCGTTCAATCCATCGCCAAACACGTAGTGGTATCGCTTGATGCGCTGCGCATCCGTCAGGATACCGAGGGCCTCGGTGAGGGAGTCCGCATCGTAGAGGATGTGGCGGAACATGGTCAGGAAGTGGGTGCCGTCGAGGTCGTAGGGCTGTTCGCCGCTGGGCGAGTCGCCCATCTCGGCCAGCACGATGCCCGCGGTGCTCATCCCGGTGTGGCACCCGACTTGCCCGGCGAAGGTGATGTTGACGTGCGGATGCCCCGCGTTGGGCAGATACAGCACGATGACCGGGTAGTCCTGCGCCTCGGCCTCCAGGATCCAGTCGAGGTCGCGCGTCTGGTAGAGGTGGCCGTCGATCGTGGCGGTATCCCACGCGGCGACGCTGCTGCACGCATACGGCGCAATCAGCGTAGTGCAGTGCGCCCTTCGCACCACGTCGTAGTCCAGCTCGGCGCCCACGGCCAGGCCGAGGAGTTCCTCTTTGTAGCGCGCATCGGTATGGGGCGCGGTGGCCGCCCACGCCGCATCGAGGTTGGCGTCGCTGTAGGTCGCGGGTTCTGCGTCCTGCGCAAAGTCGAGGAAGTGGGGGATGAAGTACTGCGCTTCGGTCTTCATCAAGCGGCCATAATGATACCCTATTTCGTACGGCGTGCCGCTGACCACCACGGCCGGGATTTCCTCGCTGCCTTCGCCGACGGACGTGCGGTAGCCGGTGCCCCCGATCCCCTGGTAGCCGCCGAGGTCGAAGTGCACGTATTCCTGGTTCTGCGCCGGATCGAGCCCGTTGGCATAGGCCGCCCAGAACTCCTGGGTGCTGTTGTTGTACACGATGCTCAGCAACGTGCCGCTGACGCCGTCGGCCTTCGCGATCTCGATGGCCTCGGCGTCGCCGATGCTGCCATACCGCGCCAGGATGGCGTTGTAGAGGTTCTCGTTGCCGCCGCCATCGTGGCGCTTCCAATAGATCACGTCATCCAGCGAGGTGTGAAAGGGATCCGGACTCTCGCACGGATGGCCCACCACCGACTCGTCGCCGTATTGGTCGAACCGCGTGTGGCTCGTGAACAGCAGGCGGCCCTTCGGGTCGGGCGCGTTCGGGTCGGCCACGCAGTAGTGGTACTGGTTCGTGCGCGTGGCATTGCCCATGCGGTCAAGGGCCTGCGTCAGCGTTGAATCGAGGTACAGCACATCGCGCAGGAGCACGGGGAACGGGATGCCGTCAAGCGTCTCCGCGTCGCAGAAGTGGCCCATGATCTCGCTCACGGCCAACCCGTGCTCGTTGATGCCGCCGCCGCCCGCACCGAGCGAGCCCGCGAAGCCAATCGTGGCGTGTTGATAACCGTCTTCAGGGTTGTAGATGGCAACGACCGGGTAGTCCTGGAAGCCGGCGTCCATGGTCCAATCGAGATTGCGCATCTGATAGAGGTCGCCGTTGCCCGTGGCATTGCCCCACATCGCGTACAACCCGCACCCGTTTTCGGCGATATCCGGGAGCATCTGCATTTTCTGCATCGCCCGAAACGTGACCTCGGGATGGCCGGCGTCGTGGCAGCCGTCCGCCACGCCACGCAGTTCGCATTCCCAGTTGGTCGTATCGAAATAGGCGCTGTGCCACATGGCGTCGATGGCGTCATCGAACGTGGCGTCCGGGACGCCGAGCCCTTGCGTGATCGTCCACATCGCCGCAATGTCGTCGGCCAACAACCGGCCGTACCAGTAGCCCATCTCGTGCCGGCTACCGCCGAGTTTGACCAGTGCGATCGCGTCCGTGCCTTCACCGACGGTTTCGATGGTCCCCCAGCCGCCTACGTCGCGGAAGGGGAACGTGTCGGGCACCACGCTCACCTCGGTGGTGAAGTGGAAGGGATACGTGCCGCCACTGGGAAACTCGAGTTCGACCAGGAACCCGGTCCAGCCCTCGGGCGGCGGGGCCACGTCGGCGATATACAGGCCGCCGCCTTGATCGACCAGGGGCGAGCTGGTCCAGGCCTCGTGGATCGTATCGAGGCGGAAGTTGCGTGCCGTTGGGTTTGTTGCCTGCCAGAGGAGCACCTGGCTCGGCACGGTAACCGTCTGCACATGGAGTGCGCCGTCCGGCTGCTTCTCCCACGTGAACTCGGGGCGGGGTGTCCCGTTCAAGTAAGACTCGTAGTAGGCGACGAAATCCTCGATGGTTGTGCCGACGGAGTCGATACCATGGTCGGTGTTGGGAATATAGCGGAGGTATTTCTCGCCTTTGAGCGCATCCCAATAGAACTGGCTCGAGTCCGGCAGGAAGAACTGGTCGCCGGTCGAGTTCATGACGTACTTGGGCATGGTAAGCCGGTCGTCCGCGTACTCATACGCATCGACCACGTCGCACAGCGCACGGAACTCTTCGGTATGGAGCCAGTCCATGATGCCCATGTCCACGTAGTCGTGGACGGCATCGGCCCAGTAGCCGTAGGCCTCCCAGTGGTGCTGCATCGAGTGTTCGGCGTTCACGTAGTCGATAACCATCGGGACGATGTCTTCGGCGCGCGGGTCGACGATGCCGGTGGTCCAGGTCGTTTGGCCGCGCTTCGACGCGCCGACTACAAGGAAGCCGTCAATCGCCGGGTGCTCCGCCTGCACGGTGTCCATGGCGCGCACCACGGCACGGGTCATGGGTAGCCGAGGCAGCCAGGTGGGGTCGCCCGATGTCTTGAATTTGTCCCAGGCATAGGCGATGATTTCATCCTCGTTGCGTCCGTCCGCGATGTAGCGTGGGTCGGTTTCATCGGCGAACTTGAGTTTTTCATTCGGGATCTGCGCGATGTTCGCGAGGATGGACTGGGTGCCCACGGCGATCTGAGCAAAGGTGCTGTCCACAGACGAAGGCGGCGTGGGCTTGTTGCTGCCCCCGCTCACAATCATCATCGCCTTGGTATGGCTGACCGTGTCGGGCACGATGATGGTCAGCCAGTGCTCCCAGAGAGTGCGGTCCACCTCCGAGGCTTCGCGCCACGTGCCGGAGGCCATATACCACACGTTCGCGGTGTAGCCGGCGCCCGTGATTACGTTCGCCAGGGAATACGTGTAGGCCGGGTCCGGCGCGGCCACATAGTCGTCCAGCGGCGTGGCCGCCCCCATGTGCGCCCAACCGAGCAGCGCCACGAGCGCAATCGCCATACGAACCCGTGCACGAACATCCGTCTTACGCGAAGTCACTTTGAGACAGTTCATGAGCCCTCTCCACTGCGTTTGACACATGACCCGGGTGCAGCACCCATGGTCCACCTCAGTCCCTCTTGAGCCAATGACACGATAGCATACGGCTGGGAGTCTGTAAAGAGGTTGAGAGAGCCCAAAAATACTGACAGTGTAAAATGTGCCGATGGGCCGTGGTGTTTTGTCGCGGTTCATTTCTTGTACACTCTCAGTGGAGTCTGTGGTGAACCGCACGCCGGGACTCAGCGCGTCCAGGCGCTCGGCCTGGATCCATTCGACCTCGTGGCGGCAGTATCTCCGGTTGCCTGACAAGGCGCCAACTACCGCCGAGAGCGGAGGCCGAAGACCGCGTGCCTCACGCAGGGCATTGGACTCAAGAGATGAAGAGATTCAGGTTGCGCATCGTTGCCTTGGGTGTAGTGACAGCGTGGGCTGTGTTCGCGTGGGCGTATCTGGGTGTTGAGGACGGCAGTTCAGGCATGAGCCCACTCGGTTGGCTGCACGTAGTCTTCTTCCTGCCGGGCGGATTTCTGTTTCAAGCCGTGAAAGGGTCGCATAGCAACAGTGATCTGCCCATCATGGCGCTAGCCAGTTGGATCGCCTACTCGCTTGTCGCTCTGGGAATCGCCGTGGGGGTTAAGGTCATCCGAAAGCGCAAGCAAGCGGAGCCCAACCAAGGCGCTTAGGCCCTGCCGCAAGCCGCGCGTCTTGCCCCAGCGTCATGCCGGAAGAAGGGAGCGAGAAGATGCGAATGAAAACGACGATCGCACTGTTTGGCGTAGTAGTCATTTGGGCCACTTCCTGCTGTTTTGCGATGGTGCTTGTCCACGGTAAAGGCACGTGGCCGGACTCATGGCCAAAGGAGCTCGAACGCTTCCGCAACCGGGCGAAATCCCTGGGCGTTGCCACTGGGATACAGGAAGACATCCACGAGATCGGCTTTCGAAGCCGCAAGGAATTCGAACGAGCGTGGCCGCACATTCTGAAGGTAAAGACGAAGGGTGCGCCCCTCATCCTGGAACGCGGCCCATCGACGTGCCCGGCGAGTGGTTGTGCAGTGAAGGCAGGCGTTCGCATACTCTGTCCATGCCGGGGCCGCAGTGGTGGACCGTCCGAAGACAAGATGCTCGACACCGGCCCGCCGTGGCCCGACGACCTCAAGCTGCCAACAGGAGGCCTGCCTGAGTATGTCGTGAATGATGATGGCAAGTGGGTGGCGTTCGACGGCACGAATCGCCTCGGCTTCATCTACAGGGCGCGCGTTGACATTGTCCTGATAGCAGACGGCGAGATTGTGGACTTGAATCGGATCCCCCTGCCCGCGGACACGCCGATCATCGACAACCGGTTCAAAGAAAGGCCTGATGTTGCACCCCAAGGACATGCACGGTAGGGCGAGCATGGTGGGGCGAGCGTCCTCGCGAGCCGGGTTCTTGCGTGCTCACAACAAACCCAAGACGGCTCGCGCGGACGCTCGCCCCACCGGAATAGTGCCAGGGTTGCTTAGGTTTACTCGCTTCGGGGAGGTCGTGTTGAAAGAAATCCCCTTCCGCAAATGCCTCTGGACGAGGCACTCCTTGACACGAGTTGCCGCCTTTCCACCGGTTGTATTCCGAGTCTGAAGAACCCGGTTCATCCAGGAGGCTTCAGGCGCGCTGAAATGCCTGTAGCGCGTTCTCTGCCGCCAACGCAATGGGCTCTTTCCCCGGGTCGGGTGAGAGTTCGGGCTGTCCTGCCGCCCTGAATGTACTCAGCTCCTGCGCTGTCAAACCATATCTAATGCCGAACGCTATCACGTCGATATACCGCACCGCGACCTCGCTCTCGCTGACGATCTGACCGCCGATGAGCACGTGATCGTGTTTCCGGAAGATCAGCTTGAGAACGTAAGGTTTGAGGCCTGGCATCATCGAATGCTGACTGGTGGCGGCCTGAATGGCGGCAACGGTCTTGATACCCTCTTCGGCGGCCTGCTCCTCTGTGAGACCGGCCCCCCCGATCGACATGTCGAAGAATTTTGTGCAAAAGGCGTTGATGAAGGGCGGGAACGGCATGCCGTGCCCCAGGATATTCTTGGCTATGATGCGGCCGGCGATGACAGCATTGGGCCGCAGTTGCCCCAGGGCTGCCTTGCCCGTCACATGGTGGCGATACTCGATGAGGTCACCGCCGGCGTAAATGCTTTCATCGGACGTTTGCAGGAAATCATTCACGCGCAACCCGAGTTCTCCAGTCTCCAGGCCGGCCTTGACGGCCAGGTCCACGTTCGATCGAGCCCCCGCCGAAGCGATTACCATCCCTGCGTCGATCTTCTCGCCCGAGGAGAGTACGACACGTTCAACGCTACGCGTTCCCTCGATCGCGTCGACCCGTTGACCCAACCTCAGTTCCACCCCTTTTTCACGCATACTCTTTTGCACCTGCTGGCTCATATCGGGGTCCAGAACAACGGGCATCACGTGGTCACGCATTTCCACGACGGTAAGCTCAACGCCTTGACTCGAAAGCAGATAGGCTTCCTCAACGCCTATGGCTCCCGCACCGATGAGAACGGCACGGGTGATGCGCTTGGCGTTGATCCAGTGCAGGATACTCACAGCATCGCCACTCGTACGCAGCCTGAAGACGCCCGGCAAGTCGACCCCTGGAATCGGCAGCGGGACAGGCGTTGCCCCCATGGCCAAAACGAGATTGTCGTAGGCATAGGTCTTCCCGTGAGCCGTCGTCACCCTCTTCGATGACCGGTCTATTTCCACGGCCCTCACATTCACCAGGTGGATCCCAAGATCTGTGAATATGCTGTCGCTCTTGTATGAAGGGGCCACCATGACGTCGCCGCAGCAGATGTACGGCGTCGCGCATCTCGTGAGCAATCCCGGCTCCTCCTGTTCACGTATGATGGTCAAATCGAGGGAAGGGTCCAACTTCTTCGCCATCAACGCGGCCGATGCGCCACAACCACTGCAACCCACTACAACGACACGCTGCCTTTCGTCCATTTACTGTTCCTCCATTCGTGGCCTTCGCCAAAGCTATCCGCATACAAACATGACGCCGAGCGTCTGGGGCCGTGTCACCTTCTTCTTGTGCTAACCCTCCGGAGCTCCACACGGAAGGGTTTTGCAGAGTATCGACTAGGCGTTGGAAAAACTCGCGAGGTTCGCGACGAGTCGCTTGTGGTTCACCGTACGCAAAACATACAGTGACGCGCGGGGCTGCAAAATTTCGCCTATTGACAATAACTTCTATCGGTAGTATACTTTTCGAGGAGCCAAAAGCCAACACCCGGTTACCCCAGGCCTGGTCGCGCCCGGCCCGGCGACATGTTTGGCTTGAGTCGTGAGACCTGACCGGTCGCGCACGGGTTACTGGCGCTTCAGTCTGAGCCGCTGTCCAGTTGCCTGGTACGGCGTCCAAACGTGAAGGAGGAGCAAGAACCATGAGGCTAATCGTCAAGCATTTCGGGCCCGAGTGGGGCGCTGCGGTGATGGGCACGGCGGCAATCAGCATCACGATGCAGTTGGCTTCAGAGGTGGCGCGTCCGTTTTCGGCGTTGCTGTACGTGGGATTGGGATACTACCTCTTGGCCACGGTATTCTTTATTGTCGTCCTCGTGCCATGGACACTTCGCTTCTTCTGGTACCCCGAAGAGGTGAGGAAGGACTTGGCGCATCCCATCCGCGGGAACTTCTTCCCGACTGTGCCCATCAGCTTCATTCTAGCCGGCACCGGCACCAACAAGCTGGGGCCCTTTCTGTTTGGGCCCACAATTGCTTACCACCTGGGCGTCGTGTTCTTCTTCGTTGGTGCGGCGGGGATCTTCATTTTCGGCGTGCTCCTTGTTCGCGCACAGTTCCTGAACAAAGATATCCGGGTTGGTCATGCGAACTTCGCCTGGTTCATTCCGCCGGTCTCGCATTTGGTCATACCCGTCCTCGGCGCGTGTTCGATGGACGTCTACTGGGCGGATAAAGCCCTGGCGCCTGTCTTGTTCATGGTTTCCATGGTGGCGCTCGGGGTGGGGTTGCTCAACTTTGTCTTTGTGGGGGCGGCGGTGTGGCACAGGTACACTTACCGCGGCGTCCCGCCGGGGCGCATGGCCCCGACGATGATGATCGCAATAGCGCCCACAGCAATTCTCGTAGTCTTTCTGATGAAGTTCGCTCAGGCTATCGAGGCCGGGCATGGCAGCCTGTTTGGTCTCACGCTACCCGCTACATTCCCCATAATCAGATTCGCGTCTTGCGTGCTTTGGGGCTTCTCCGTGTGGTGGCTTGTGATAACCGCGCTGTTCCTTGGGCATTACGTTACCCAGGTGGGTCATCCCAAGACATTCGCTTGGTGGGCGTATACGTTTCCCTTCGAGGTCTTCGTGGTGGCTACCGGGCTCTTAAGCCAGGTAGTTGCGCCCTTATTTCTTCGTGCTTCGCTGGAAGTACTGAACGGGATGGTCGTTGTGGTGTGGGTTGTGGTTGTCTTTGGGACCTTGGGCTGGCTGAGAAGCGGCGAGTACTTCGCCGCGGCCCATGCAGAGGAATAGACAGGGCAAGCCGCAGTTCACTGGCATGCAGTTTCCTCCGCCGCAGGCTACGTAATCTTCATACGTTTGCGACACATGAAGGAGCGATTGATGAAAGAACCGGGCATGACACGTTTAGGCATAGTGCTGGTCGGGCTGGCCGTAGTGCTTCTACCATGGTGCGCAGGCGGACTCCTTTGGCTTTCCCAGGCGCACGGCATTCACGAGTCCATCGCGAGCGGCGAAGACCGGGACGGCGAGGCCGCCACCCTGGCTTACAAGGGCGTGCAGGTAGATTGGACGCTATATCCTGATTGGGAGTTCAAGCCTCTCCTTGGTGCGGAGTCGGCCTATTTCGTCTTCGTCTTCCACTACACGAACACGGGGGATCGTGCGATCTACCTCATGCCAAGCTACACTCTGGCGAGCCCGGGCGAGACCTGGCAGGCCGCCAATGAAGAAATCGCGAGCTATATCGAGGATCAGGTCGAAGACGATTTGGGCGTTAGGGACGAACCGGGTCTCCTCTACAGCGTCCCTGCGCACAGCACACGACACTACATTGCCGTATTCAGCCAAGCGCCCGATGCGCGCGAGTTCTACGTAGATGTTGACATCTGGCACGACCGTAGCTTAAGGATTCGTTATGCGCGGGATCCTGCCACTTCCGACGCCGGGACATGGAACTACCTGGGAAGCGCTTGGGTCGCGAAATACCGCTGTCGCGGGTAGTGGGTAGCGCTCGACCATCCAGGCATAACCGCGCCGTCGAAGAAGAGCGACGCATTGGCGTTGAGAAAAACACAATGAGGAGTCATGGCATGGACGTGAAGGCATGGAAAAACCAGGTCCAGGCGGCACGACAACATAAGGATGCCTTTCTCGCTTCCCATGTGCAATCGCCTCTGCCGTTGAGCGACCAGCGTCGTTTCAAGGGGCTCGCGTACTGGCCCCCCGATCCTGCGTGCCGCTTTGAGTTACCGCTGGATGAATATGCCGACAAAGACGTAATCTCGGTAGCCGACACCGGCGGTCATGAGCGGTCTCTGTGGCGGTGGGGCGCCTTCCACTTCGAACTCGAGGGCCAGCAGTGCACGCTGCACGCGTACAAGAGCGACCCCACCGACGAGCGCTTCTTCATTCCATTCCGCGACAAGACCAACGGCAACCAGAGCTATGCGGCCGGCCGATACCTGGACCTCGATGCGCCCACCCAACGCATCGAGGGGGGCAAATGGGTCCTCGATTTGAACGAGGCCTACAATCCCTGGTGCGCCTACAGCAAGAACTACGTATGCCCCTTTGTTCCGCCGGAGAACGGGTTGAACGTATCCGTTCGCGCAGGCGAAAAGCAGTATCCATTGGGCAAAGACGAGGACAAGACGACAGATGCATAGTTTCACGTATGACGAAACGCACAGACGGGTGCGCTCGGACTAAGTATCGGTACGAACAAGGGCTTGACCGCCGTCGCTTTCGCCAAGGCAGTTGCTCCGGGTGGCGGGGTCTATGCCTTGCAGCCGGCGCCGGAGTGCTGTGCAAGGCTCGAAGCCAACCTCTCCCGAAACAGCGTCGACAATGTCAAGGCGCTACAACGCGGCGCGGGCAAGAGGTTGTAAGCGATTGAAACGTTAGGAGCTTCAGAGTACCGAGGTTTTTGATCCTTTGATCCGTGCAATCCGTGTGATCCGTGGTCAGAAACTCATCTCACCACCCGTTTACACATAGCTTAATGCCGCGCGAATCAGGTCGCACATAGTCCGCGCGTTCTTCAACCACGGATTACGCGGATTGCACGGATCAAAACGAGACTTCGGGGTGCCGCGTGCGTTTTCTGAGGGGTGCCGCGGAAGCTCCCGACGGGCAAAATGGGGTGGCGTCATGACAATCACCGAAAACCGAATGCAAGGCTGTCCAGGAACTCGGTGCCCTCAAATTCAGATTTCCTGATCCCGGCGGGGATTTGGCTCATTTTCCTGGAAATGGGAATGGCACTTTTTGAGTGGTAAGAATGTGGCATGGCAACCTTCATGAGTATCTG
>Ga0272441_10016297_pt1 | contig 10290 bp, 9 predicted proteins | sample SSMProp6N_FD_193582 | JGI IMG/M metagenome (GOLD analysis project Ga0272441, IMG submission 193582) | Marine sediment archaeal communities from Little Sippewissett salt marsh, Falmouth, MA, United States - SSM-Prop-6N | ecosystem: Environmental > Aquatic > Marine > Wetlands > Sediment ... | reverse complement strand
CTCGGTGGACATTGCAGCGCTGAGTTTAAGCTGGATGGTGAACGATTCCAGATACACAAGAAGGGTGATACTGTTCAGATTTTCAGCAGGCGTCTCGAAAACATTACATACATGTATCCTGACGCCGTGGAGATGACTTTGAATCAGGTGAAAGCTGAGGAGGCGATTATCGAGGGTGAGGCTGTTGCTTATGATCCTGATACTGGTGACGATATGCCATTCCAGACATTGATGCAGAGAAGACGCAAATACAAGATCGAGGAAATGATGAAAAAGATACCAGTAAGGGTCTATCTCTTTGACTGCCTCTATGACGGCGAGGATCTGACACTCACACCCTATCCAACTCGTATCGAACGCCTAGAAGGAATCACAGATCAGATGGAGGAGTTCAAACTCGTTGAACGACTATTGACCAGTGACCCAGATGAACTGGACAAGTTCTTCCAAATAGCCATCAGCGAGGGAACCGAGGGACTCGTAGTAAAATCCACGGCAGAAGACTCTATCTACAGGGCTGGTGCCCGTTCATGGCTCTGGGTCAAGCTCAAACGAAGTTATCAGAGCAAGATGCAGGACCACGTTGACCTAGTGGTCATAGGAGCATTATATGGGCGGGGTAGACGTGCAGGTAGTTATGGGGCGTTGCTAGTGGCTGCATATGATCCTGAGGAGGATATGTACCGGAGTGTCTGTAAGGTGGGCAGCGGTTTTACTGATGAGAACCTCGCCGAGATGCAGGGTAGGCTGGATGAGTACCGGGTAGATCACAAACCCAGTAACGTGGATAGTTTAATGGAGCCTGATGTCTGGTTTGACCCTGTGGTGGTTATGGAGGTTCTGGGAGATGAAATTACTTTGAGTCCAAACCATAAAGCAGCATTCAACCAGCTACGAGAGGGCTCAGGACTTGCCATACGTTTCCCCCGGTTTACTCGTTGGCGTGATGATAAGGGCGCTGATGAGGCGACGCAGGTCTCTGAGATAGTGGATATGTATAATGCCCAGTTGAAGACTGTCTAGTAACCATTATACGGGTCCAGCCAGCTTCTTTGATTATGCATACTGATTTGCACAAAAAGATAGACCACGATTACACGGTTAAAAAGCTGGAAGAGATGATCGCCATCCCCAGCGTAGTCAAGGAAGAGAAAGAACTCGCCCATTACCTGCAATGTGAGCTTGAAGCCTTGGGCTTAGAGGCAGAGCTACATGAGGTAGAGCCCGGCAGACCCAACATATATGGAAAACTCAGAGGATCCAAGCCGGGGAAAAGAATCAACTTCGGTGGGCACATTGACACAGTCCCTGTGGTGCTTGGCTGGGATACAGACCCGTTTACTCCTGTGAAGAAAGATGGCAAGATCTATGGTCTCGGGAGCAATGATATGAAGGGTGGTCTTGCATGTGCTTTGAGTATGCTGAAGGCTTTCGCTGATAGTAGTCATGAGTTCAATGGTGAATTACATTTCGCGGGGGTTATCGATGAGGAGGCTTATGGTGAGGGCGCCAAGGCTATGCTTAAGACTGACTGGGGAAAGGTAGATGCCATTGTCCTAGGTGAGCCAAATACAGGTGAAAAAAATAACCCAACCCATCTAGGTATCACCGGCAAGGTACTATACGATATCTATGTTAAGGGTAAGGCTGCTCACGGTTTCCACCCAGAGGAAGGAATAAACGCAGTGGAACAAGCAGGCATCATACTGGCGAACCTACCAAAGCTCAAGATAGCCGAGAAAGAGGGCTTCAAAGGCAATTATAGTACATTGAAGATCGAGGGCGGTTACACTGTTTACAGTGTTGTGGTTCCAGCCGAGTGCAGATTTGAGGTTAACAGACTTACAGTGCCCGGGGAGACAGTTGAGGGAGTCATAAAGGATATGAAGGATTTGGTGGATTCATTGAATCTAGACGCATCTGTCGAGGTGCGGACAAAGCCACCACTTTACGCCTCATATGTGTTGGGGCGGAGCCATCCATTCGTACAGCTATTCGACCAGACCTACAAGGATGTGACGGGCAATGAGTGCCATTACAGGTATAGCAGTAGCATCACAGACGCAAACACATTCTGTGGGGAGGGTGGTATACCTTGTATGCATCTAGGCCCCTTTGATGGTGGTTCTCATCAGAGGAATGAGTACACCAAGCTAGACTCGTTGCCTCCGGTGACCAAGGTTTTCACTGAGTTGGCTGCAAGGTTCCTCTCCTAGTTTCACTATTATATACCTAGACTGTATTTTCTATGCATGATTGAGGATATTCTCGGGTATCTCAGTGACGACTATACCATCAAGCTCAGCGAGGAGTTGATCGCCATCCCCTCTGTCGTGGGGGACGAGGAGGCTGTGGCTCTCTATATCAAGGAGAAGCTGGAGAGCTATGGGATGCGTACAGAGCTCCAGTATGTGGCTGATGGGCGTCCAAACGTCTACGGTGTATTGGATTGGGGTAAGTCGGGTAAACGGCTTAACTATAATGCTCATACGGATACTGTACCTGCTGGTGATGACTGGGACACCGATCCCTTCAAGGCTGTGATCAAGGACGGCAAGCTCTATGGAAGGGGCGCCTGTGATATGAAGACAGGTATCGCGTGTAGCCTCAACATGATCAAGGCGATAGCGGATTCTGGTGTAGAGCTCAAGGGTGAGCTCAGCATTAGCGGTGTAGTGGATCAGGAAGCCACTGATATCGGTGCTTGGGCTATGATGGAGGACCCACGGTGGAGGAGCCTCGACGGTGTTGTCCTCACATATAGCTACTGTGGGGACGAGACCAAGCCCATCCCACTGGGGTTGACCGGCAAGCTACTATACAATGTTAATGTGCATGGGAAAGCTGCCCACGGGTTCAGACCACACCTAGGCATCAACGCTGTCGAAGACTCTGCAAAGATCATATCAAACCTAGACAAGCTCCAGTTGAAGACGCACCCTGATTTCGGAAAGGGCACGGTTTGTACCTTGAAGACCGAGGGTGGCTACAAGAAGTACAGCGTAGTGGTTCCTGAGACCGCAAGGTTCGAGGTGAACAGGCTCATTGTACCCGGAGAGTCTATCCAGTACGCGCTGGATGATATGGGGCTACTGGTGAAAAGCCTTGAACTAAAATCAGAGGTTGATGTGGGTGTCAAGCCCCCAAAATATGAGCCCTATATCTGTTCTCGGGATGAGCCCTTGATGAAAACTCTTGACAGTGTTTATAGAAAAGTAATGGGTAGAGCCCCCCTATACGAGTACGCCTATGGGATCACCAATGCTAACATATTCCAAGGGGAGCAGGGAATCCCCTGTATCCATATTGGACCGGAGAGGGGAGGGGCTCATCAACCCAATGAGCATGTTAAGCTGGAGTGGCTGCCCCCTGTCTCGGAGATGTACGCAAGGATAGCCTACGAGTATCTTGGTTAGTCTATCTTCTCTACTATGTAGAGAAAGCTTACTCTTGAGCTCATTCCCCCCATGGTGAAGTGGGGGCGTACATTGGGTATTATTGAGATTACTTCTCCGTCTAGGTCGTTGAGGAACTGTTCCAGTATATGTTGGTCTCGGCTCATCTTTATGTCCAGCCTGTGGACTCTGTATTTTCTTTTGCTTGCCATGGGTTGAGATATTTTATGGTGAATATAAGCTGTGCTACGGTCGAATGCGGTTTATTGTTGGTTGATTAATCTTAAAAGCGGTGAACCGTTGATTGGGGTGAAATAAGTTGAGTAAAGAGGCATCCTACAAGGACTTTAAGAAACTAGAGATCAAGATAGGCACCATAGAGACCTGTGAGAAGGTCGAGGACAGTGATAAACTATATAGGTTGATGGTTGATTGTGGAGAACCTGAGATGAGGCAGATATTGAGCAGCTTGGTTGATTATTATACTGTTGATGAGCTTGTGGGTAAGGTTATCCCTGTTATAGTGAACCTGAAGCCAGCCAAGATATTCGGGCAGATGAGCTATGGAATGCTGTTGGCAGCCGAGATAGGTGAGAGGTGTGTTCTGCTTACAACGGACAAGCCTATCGAGAACGGGGCAAAGATCACATAATTCGTTATTTAATTTACCAATATGCTTGTTACATGAAACAGTGTTTATAGGTTGATTATTATTCAACTCACTAGAAAAATGGGGGATTTCTGTTTTTGCTGTGTTCTATAGATGGTTGTTATTATCAGTCCCAGAGCGATTGCCATGATTGGGAATGCTGGAATAGGTTTTTTTACCTTAAAGCTTCCCTCAAGGTCCTCGATTACTATATTATATGAACCCTCTTCGTCTGCTTGATACGTGAAGGTTATCTTCTCAGTCAGTCCTTCCTCAACGGTGACTGTTTCCTCATATACAAAGTCACCATTTATCCTCAATGTTGCTGTATATGCGCCAGACTTTGTACCAATATTCTCAACATCTACGGATATGGTGACAGGTCTATCAACATTAATTGAAACAGGATCAATCACAAGGTTACTTACTTCAAACTCGGCTTTTCCCGTGTTAATATCATAGTATACCTCGATTAATCCCTCGCTAATATCTTGTTGGGCTGATTCACCATAAAGATGTGTAGCGTATTCTATCTCCTCATAGAGGTATATCTTGAGGAAAGACACAATGTATTTGTTAGGCTTGTTTATGGCAATAATTGCGTTACCTGCTCCTGCATGAGTTACATTAGTTAATACTACGATATGTTTTGGCGGGCTCGTATGGTTGTAATAATCTATATTTGCTTGTGTTCTTCTGCCTCCCCAATCATTATCACCAACTATGTATAGAATCGGTACAGATAAAGACGCAAAGTCTTCTGGGGCTTCAGCAACTCCATAATCACGGGTTTTATCGGGTCCCGCTGCAATGGCTACAACTGCTTTGAATCTAGGATCTCTTCCCGCAGCCAGTACCGCACCGTATCCTCCACTTGAGAACCCTGATGAACAATAATTATCATCATCGATCATTTCATAAAGATGGAAACTCTGATTAGTTTTCTGAGCTTCAAGCCAATCCAGTGTTATAATAATATCTTCTGATCTTTCAATTTCCCATGCATTCAGCTCTGAACCTACTATGACCTGTACAAATCCCCAACTTGCTAATCGTTCTGATAACTCTCTCATACTAGCAATTGAACGCGTTAATCCCGGGCTACATACTATCGTTGGATAAGGTGCATCACTCATGTATGGTTCTGAGTTTTCTCCAGATTCTATAGCTGGGTAATATATTGAGATCGGAAGCCATTTTCCACTCCTATTTGAAATGTTATGAAAATCAGTGTATCCTACATTGTATGGTCCATTATCACATAATCTAGTAGACTCCTGTGCATTTACCGTGATTACTGATGCGGACATGTTTAAGAAAATAAATATACAAATTGATAGACTTGATATTCTAAATATTCTCTCCAAACATTTCACCTTTCACTGAAACGTGAATGATATTCTTTTTACTGGATATTTAATTATTTACTGTCTAAGTAAAATACTAATAATATGGTTCAATTAGTAACTGAGCATACTGCAATACAATCCATTATTATCTCCTTAACCCAATGCATACGAGTGTAACAGCGTATCTTGGTTCATAGTATTCCATGACTAGGTTAATAGTCTCCTGTTATCACAGAAAACGAAGAAACAATGTAAACTATGAAAAGGTGTACCAGTTTCCTATTTCTTCTTCAGCTTTGTTAATAGCCTCTTTATCTGCGTGACCCAGCCCCTGCTCCTCTGCGTACTGGATGGGTTTGACATTCACCTTCTCGCTAATATTTATCCATTTTTTGTTGAGTCTCAGCATTAGTGAGTCAAGTGCCACCAGGTCTTTTCCGGTTGCAACTACTCCGAAACCGTCAATCAGGTCGTATCTGCCCATGTATAATGCGTCATACTCGCCTTCTGGATGGGGGACTGCAGTCTGGTATAGTGATTCACAGATTCCATACATGTTGAAGAGCGAGTGATATACCTTGTTTATATCCACTATACTTGAGGCTATCTTCACGTTGTTTATATCATGCCACCAAGTCCTCATGGGGTGAATTATCAATCCAAACATGTTCTTAAGCGTAAAAGTGGCGTACTGCTTGAGTCTAGCGAAGCTGATCATAGGTGATCCACGTAACATATACAGTTTCTCTGGCACCATGCCATACAGAGACTGGACCATGACTGGCGGGAAACGTTGCTCAACTACTTCCTTAACCTTCATGGGATCAGCGTATCCTCCACCCCATACCTCGTTTGTGGTGTTTATGTAGGTGACATCGAACTCCTGGAAGAGATCTGTATACCCATACTCATCGAGAAATTCTTTGTCGGCTATATGTAGCTGGTCCCACCAGCCATCATCCTTGAACCAGCTCCAATCTGGGTTATCTATTAGCCACCTCCAGCCTTCCCCTTTCAGAAACCAGTGCCAGTCAACATAACGGTCTTCACCGGGAAGCCGTATGCTTAATTCAGGTAGATTCTTGACTCGCGCAAAGTGGAGTGACTCTGTTACTATTATCTTTGTGTCCAATGCTTCGAACAGCACTCTAAGTGATCTTGTGTCCGTGTATCCCCCAGGCTCTGTGTCAACCCAGTTCGGCTTGACGATAATGGTTTCTGCTTCAAGTAATGACTCATCTAAGATCTGTTTCAAACTGGCTGAGTCATGTACTTTGGCTACTGTAGTTGATCTAGACCGGTATTGGGTTAAAGCCATTATTGTTAAACGAGTTGTTCAGATGTATATTTAATTGTTTAATTTATCTTACGATATAATTATCTGGTTTCTATTTCGTGGATAAATATAATATAAAAAAAGGGGTGATTTATTTTGTTGTTATCATGTAGCTTGCGCCTGTTTCCGCTACTGCTTTGTCTACTTTTTCGATGAGCATGTTGATGTCTTCCATTGTTGGCTCCTTGAACCATTCAAAGTAGAAATCATTCTCTCCCAAGCTTTCTCCTGACTTGCTGATGATCTTGTCGCATCTCTCTTCGGGCATATCGGCGCTAAAATACCTGTTAATAGATATAGCGTCATTAAGTCCGACGCCTGTATCGGTGTATGGTGTTCCTAGTGTGGCTTCGATGGGTACGCTCATGATGCATACTTCTGGCATGTCTACGGCTACTTTTTCCAGTGCTTTGATGGTTTTTGCGATGGGTGGTCCGATTATTTTGATATAACTTTTCATAGCAATAAAATCCAGTGAATTGTGATAATTAAACCTGATGATAAAACGTGTTTTTTCTGTTATTGTGTGAGTACTTGATTATACTGGTACCCAGATCCGTAACCCTCTGACAATTTCTCAGATAAATAATCTATTCGATGATATTCTCGTCAAATCACCATGTGTTGATGAAAATTCTTTTTCTTTGAATTCCTTTGTTATTGTGCGTGAAATTAAATAGCTGGTTATTGAGGCTGGTGTTGTTAGTGGGTTTTGAATTGATTTTCTTGGCTCCAGTTGCATGATGTAGCATGCACAGTGTATGTGCCAGAGGGAAACCTGTCTTTGCATAGATAGAAAAGGTACCAGTTGATTCGGCGTCGTACTGTGCAGTTTCTAGCATATACCAGCTGGTTGTCTGTGTCTGTTATGGTTAAGGTGAAGCAGTAATTTGCAGCGGTCTTGTTCATGTCCCGTAGGATAAAGTAGAAGCGGACGCAGTCGCTGAAGCTTACGTTTCTGTCTATGAATACGGTGCCTGGGTTAGGCTTATGTTCACGTGCCGGTGGCGCTGGTGGTGATGGTGGCTTTACTTTGATGAGCCATACGTCATCGTCTCCATCCCCGAATGACTCTGTATGTCCCGTTATTATATAATTACCATCACTTGTCTGAGCCACAGAGTAGCCAAAATCTGTGTCAGCTCCTCCAAAGGTTTTGCTCCACTCCTTATTTCCACTTTCATCTGTCTTGATTAGCCATACATCAGACAGTCCAACCCCGTAAGATTCAGTTTTTCCTGTTATTATGTAGCCGCCATCACTTGTCTGGGCTACGGAACGGCCTTTATCAGAATTAGCTCCTCCATATGTCTTACTCCACTCCTCATCAGGCTCTGCAGAGACAAGATTTACGCTACAAATCATTGTTGTTATTACGAGTGCTGTCAAGAGATACAGAAACCTATTTTTTAACTTCATAAGTAATTATAGTCATTAAGTAGTTAATAATAAACTAATATTAACTATATATAATAAATATATGCGATAAAGCTATTCTTTTTTAATATATATATTTAAAAAATTCAATACCTGCTATTATATTACTCTGGGAAATTCCACCTAAAAGAGACTTATCACGTGTCTCTGAAACTTGCATATGATTCACCCAAGGAACAGACTTGGGAGTCAAACTAGATTAAAAAAAGTTGGCTGGGTTGCAACCATGAACAATGTCTGTTTTCCTATCATTGATCAAGCGCCTGCTAACAAGGAGAACCATGGTACCCAGTGGGCGTACCCGTAAAGTCCAGTTAAGCGAAGAAGTGCCCAGCGACAGGTTCGTGTTGATAGTGGGTTTGATGGTGTTGTTCTTTGTGGGGCTTGTTGGTTTGGAGATTGTGCATATGGTCTGGATGGGGAGCTGGAATGATGTCATATTCAATGGGATAATGCTGGTGGTAGGCACTATTGTTGGCGCTATCTGGGGGCGGAGCGCCGATTGAGGGCAAGACGGGTCAGGCGCTACGATAAGGAGCGGGGCTGCTATGTCTATGATATCGGGTTTAGCACAGGGGTGGAGCTCACTGAGCGTACGGTGAAGGTGGGGGAAGCCTTTGGGGTTGGCTTGGATGACCGACGTTTTCTGCTGTATGATGATTTTGAGTTAAGGCTCAGTGTGGGGGATGTGGTATATCTTACGGGGGACAGCGGTTCAGGTAAATCTGTTTTGCTTGATGCCCTACGGGTTGACTTGGGTGATCAAGCTGTGGTTATGGGTGAGTTACCTGAGCCCCCTGATGTACCCATCGTGGATGCGTTAGGAGACGACTTCAGTGAAGCCCTTGAACTCCTCAGCCGTGTAGGGCTCAATGACGCGTACCTCTTCCTAAGAAAATATAATGAGTTGAGCGCTGGGCAGCGGTACAGGTTCAGGCTCGCCCAGATGATAGACTCGGGTAAACGGTTCTGGCTCTGCGACGAGTTCTGCAGCCTATTGGATAGGGTTACTGCCCGGGTTGTGGCGTATAGCGTCCAGAAGCATGCCCGTAGGGTTGGGGCTACCCTTGTGGTGGCGTCCAGTCATACTGATCTATTGGCTGACCTCAACCCGGATATACGGGTAGTCAAGGGCTGGGGAGAGGAGGTAATGATAAGCTATGACACTCCTGAGCCTAGGGGCTGCAGTGTCGCAGATGAGGTAGAACTGGAGGAGGCTGATAAATCAGACTATGACAGGCTCAGCTATCTCCACTACAGGGGTGGACGACTCGTATTTCCCCAGCGATTCTACAAGATGACCCACAGAGATGAGGAGGTGGGGGTTATTGTTTACAAGTATCCATTGGTTCGTACCCAAGGAAGACGGGAGGCTGTTGGTTACTGGCCTGATGTGGATGAGTTGAACAGGGACTGGGCGTTGATCAGCCGTGTGATTGTTCACCCCAAGTACCGGGGCATCGGATTAGGATCAAGGCTAATCTCTGAGACTCTGCGGCTTCAGGATAGGCGCCATGTTGAGCTTGTGGCTGTCATGGCGTTGTACAGTCCCTTTGCTGAGAGGGCTGGGATGAAGCTTATCAAGAAGACTGAGCCGAGTAATCGTGTTTTGTATGCTGTTAATGGGTTGCGTCGGTTGGGTTTTGATCCCGGGAGGATGGCTTCAAGACGGTATTGTCGTGAACAGCTTGAGGTTCTTGATAGAGATGATGTCATTGCTGCGTTGAGAAAGGTTAGTAGTCCACTGCTTTTTCGTAGAATAAGTAGAAGGAGTGATTTCTCTACTAGACCAGAGTTCAGGCGTTGGCTGGAGTCTCAGGACTTGGATCGCTTGGCTCAGAGTATTCAGATTCTCGGTGTTTTGGCTCAGTCGAAGGCTTACCTTTACTGGTGCCGGGACTGGGCGTAGGGGGGAGGGGGGGTAGGCTTGGAAACCCGTGAAAACGCTTTGATTCGGGAATGGGTTGCTGAATGGGCTTTGTTTAGATTGAATTATATACTATTAGGGGGTTTAATCCTTCTTTTTCCATAATTCTTCTAGCTGTTATTTTCTACGGCTGCGCGCGCGCGATTTGGATAAGTATTCAAGAATTGAAACTGAAATCAAGAAAGTATATTTAGGTG
>Ga0272441_10016296_pt1 | contig 10290 bp, 32 predicted proteins | sample SSMProp6N_FD_193582 | JGI IMG/M metagenome (GOLD analysis project Ga0272441, IMG submission 193582) | Marine sediment archaeal communities from Little Sippewissett salt marsh, Falmouth, MA, United States - SSM-Prop-6N | ecosystem: Environmental > Aquatic > Marine > Wetlands > Sediment ... | reverse complement strand
GTTATCGTATGTATCTACAGCTATTCCTGTAAGTATCATGTATTATGCTATTGTATCGTTTCCTTATGCGTTATTCGTTTGAATGCCTTACCCACGTTCTCCCTCAATCGTTCCGTGCCTATTCGTATGCTGTCCACCCATTGCTCCCTTTGGTCCTCATGGTAGTCTTTGCTTTCCAAAATCCCCAATGCATACTCGATGGTCTGCACGTTGTCAATAGCCTCAGACAGACACTTGTGTACTTCGTTTGCTTTCCCTAATGCTGTTTGTGCCAGATCGATTGATTCCTTCAAGCTCATTGCTCAACTCCTTAATCGTCTGAGTGCCTGCCTTACCCTGTCCTTCTCTTGTTCGAGTTGACATATCTCCCATTGCTTATCTGCTTTATTCCTCATCGTGTCCTTCAAACGACATCTGGCAATGCGGACAACATAGATCCGAATCGTTCAAATGTCTTCGATCTGATTCCGGATGCACACAATCTTTCTCATGCACTCCTGTCAATACGCAAAACGGACAAACGAAATCCAATCCCTCTACCTCATACTTCTTTCCTATACGATCTACCTCATCTTGTATTTCTTTGGTAATCAGACACTCACGTTCAGGCATTATTCGTCCAGCTTCATATCATCATCTTCATCGTCTTCAGGCTCGTCCGTATCCTCAATGTCTTCTCTATCATCCCTTGCCTCTATCTTTACCACTCCGCTTAGCTCCCTCAACAATGCAGTCAGCGTGTTCCTCATGCCTTCCCTCAATTGTTGCCTGTCGCTGTCCTCATCAATCGTTGCCTTCAGATCCAACTGCTCCTGCAATATCTCTGCTTCCTGTTGCGTGATCTGCAGATTAACTGTTACTTCCACATCATAGCCCGTCTTCATTGTTATCCTCCTTATACTCCTGGAATGTATATTCGTTTATTGCCTATCGACTCCTTCAATGCCAACAACTCGTCCTTTGTTAACTTTATGAATTCCATATCCCAAGAGTCCACATAGCCTGTTTCCCAATCCGTTTGCACGTTGGTTACTCCCAGCTTATACAACGCCTGGTCCTCGATGTCCTTAATGATTGCGCCGTACTCCTCCCCTGTTGCTTCTTTCAAATGTTCTTCCATGTACTCACAATAAGCGCAGCCTTCACACGATAAGCCCTTAATTGGTACCATGCGTTCCCGGTATACATACTCACCGCGTTGTGTTATGAACATACTCACCCGCGCCCTGTATATCTTTCCTTTGCACACAGGACCATCATCCTTACCTGGATGGCGTTCGATTTGGAATTCCTTCAAGCTCATTGCTCAACTCCCTACTCCTCTATGTTCTTATTGTACTTATTCCCTATCCTGACTATCTACACACAATGCATACTTGATGTTTTTCCGTACCGTATTATTCCTTTTTACTATACTGCCCAATACCTCATCCAACTTGACGGCAATGCTTTCCAATACTGGGCTGTGTAAGGTTCCCCTGTTGTTTAATTCGTTCCACAACTTACACGCTTCCTCAGTATCCAATCGTATAATGATCTCTTCATCTGTTGATATGCCTGCCATCTCTATCCTTCCTCCAACTCTTTCTTAATCATCTCAATCATAGCCTCAAAAGAGAAAATGGTTGCGGTCAATGGTCCTTTTCGATGTTTAAGAAGACGAGCACCCTCCTTGAATACAAACCAGATCTGATCCGCCAAAAAACTCTCACGCCGCATTACAAATTTATCAGAGAAGTCTGCCAATGTCACATTCCAAGCCGATTTCTTTTTCAGATCCGGTAACAGTTCCTTCCTGGTCAATATCTGAATCATACTGGTCCTCACTTTCCTTTTTGTGCTGCGTATTCGTGCAATCCTGTTTCCACTGCCCCTTTGAATATCAACCGCATGTCCTTGTCATGCCTGTTTTCCCGTTTGCCTTTCGGCTGGGCCAAGTAATCCAATAACCACAGCGCTTCTATCTGATTCATCTCCAATGTGACTATCGTTCTCGTTTCAGCTTGTACTTTCATCATTGCTTACCCTCTCAAGCGCTTGAGCGTTTGCGTAGTTGCCTGTTTCTTTCAGGCATTCTGTAAACGATCCAACGAGACCGCCCGCACACGTCATAGACGCGCTTGATCTTCAGTCGCGTATTGCATTGAGGACAATCGAACTGTGACCATCCGCCTATTTCGTGCAGCTCCATGCCGTGCTCTGTCGGATCATCATATATGGAATCATGAGTGTCCTTGAACTGCTTACCACATTGCGGGCATCTCGCCTTTCCCAATTCATACTCCTGCTTGCAACGCTTATCTAGCTCCACCGTCATTTCTTATCCTCCCAACTGTCTCAATGCTTGTCTGACCCATCGCTGTTTACTCAACAGCTCTTCATTGCTCGGGTCTTTGTTCAATTCGTTTGTAATCCATCCCAATCGCTTAGAGTAATAATTTATAAAACACATCCGCTCCTTATCGTGTGCTTTGACGATTGCGCTCAATGCCGGTTTCGTTATGCCTGATATCTTTAAGCTCATTAAACTTTACCCAGCTCTTTCAATAGAATCTTAACTACCTCAGCCCTGCTGTTTTCTTTAACAAGATAATGGCGCTTGGCATCCTTCTTTGATGAGTAGAGCGTTCCCCTGGTAAACTTTGTGAAACATCCTTCCAACTCATCATAATACTTACCGTCAAGTTTGATCATGTAGGCTTTATCCATAATTCAATCCTCAGAACATATCAAAGAGTCAGTCTCAAGATCGACTGGGCTATCCATGTCCGGCACATCCTGTTTCTTACCACCATGACAATATGGAACCGTAATGTCATAGCCTGCTTGATTGAATCCTGAAGAACAGCGGCGCCATTTCTTGTCCTTTCCTGACTTATCTCTTATGCGTTCCGATAAGCTACCGCACTTCCTGCACCATATCGTCTCACGTTGACACCAGTCCTCTTTGTTGTTTTCAAACGCTATGCTTTCCCATTGATGGCGCTTACCGTCAAGACATTCAGTATCGGTCACTTTCATTATCCTATCCTTTCCTTTACCAACACTGCCTTGATCTTATAATGCTTTGACACGTCCGGATACTTCGCAAGCTCCAGCACGTCCTGCCCTGTCAACACTCCCTTGTCTGCCAACAGCGCTATCAAACGTCCCAACATCTTCCCTGCATTGTCTGCCGTGTGCTGAGCCGCTTGGTGGACATCAACGTCATAGTCGCGACCGTCCACCCCCCCTTCAATGAACTCGGCTATGTCAAGCAGGGCTTCACGCTCATTGCCATACGTCCCTATTATTGTCGGAACGTCCTTGCCCGTTACTTTTAGCTTTGCCATTGCTTTATCCCTTTCCCTTCTTCGAATATGTGCCAGACATAAATATCCCCATCATGGATAGTGCCTATGTATGTTCTGTATCCATCATCTAATACATGACCCGTACCGCGGAGTGAGAACACCCTGCGCTCAATCTCGTTCTCGTTCTCCGAATCTACCAGCGCCCATATGCACGGGATACCATGTTGCATATGGACATGCAGAACTTGAGCCCCAACAGGCATATCGATTTCATTAATGTGACCATGTAACTTATACTTCCATATCTGTTTCGTTGTCCCTACCCTCCCTTTACATACGGATCATTCGGATCATTGCCTTGCTTAATTACTTTCACAATTCAATCCTCAATAAAACCAAACCCGGAACGCCTCAGCAACTGACGCGCTTCCTGCTTGTTCCACTCATCATGTCCTTTGCCCGTCCTGATCTCATGTGCCTCAATCATATCGATTGACTCAACATGATTAGCAAGCAATGCCCGATACTGTTCTTCCTTCTCAGCCGGGTAGGGCTTACGATACTTATGTACCTCGGCCGCCATTATCAAACTATCCATATCGGGAAAGCTCATTGGACTCATAATTCAATCCTCATCGAGTTCCACGCTTTGAATAAGAACTCCTTGTCCGTATCATGGCTCATATGCAATCCGCAATCCCAACAAGTAATCTCATGCGTTACTGAGTCGTCCGGATGCGCTTGCACACTTTCATATACCGCACTACCTCCACATATACACTTATCAGGTTTTGGATCGCTCATGTCTTGCCCCCTTATGTCTTAAAGCCTGGTATCTGCTTCAACGGCGCATCGTCAGGCTCGGCTACCATGAACTTGGTTAATTGCGCTGTTGGTTCAAACGACCTGGCAAACTTCATTGCCTTCTTCTTATTCGTGAAACATATCAGCGCGCCATGACAGCCATCAGCAAATCCTTCGAGACTTATATCCTGTTGCCATGACGGATGGGCCTGTACCGTCATTGACTTAATAATTGCATTGACTGCATAAATACGCTTTGCCATTGACCAATCTCCTGGTGCAATAACCCTTGATAAACTCATCCTTTGTCATATCAGAACATCCCCGGGAATTCCACATCGGTCGATTCTATTTCTTCCAACTGGCTCTGCATGTCTTCCAAAGCGCTTATCGCTTCTTCCAGTTGATTTGCCTTTTCGCTCTGCTGCAGGTTCTCCGGCATGTTGTCAAGCCAGTTCTGCAATTCATCCCGCAACGTTTCTATCTCAGTGAGCGCTTCCCCGATCTTCTCTTTCGCTGTCCCAAACCTGTCAACCCTGCTTGGGTTCTTCTTTTTCTTTGCCATATTACTTGACCTCCAGCCATTTGTCATAAAAATCCTGTTCCGGATGCGTTATATTCTCGCGCAAGTATTGGGGCAATGAATCAAGGACCGTCTTCTTAAATGCTGACTCCGTGCACTCAACAATCAACCATATAGCATCGTAGACCGATTGAGGTATCCAGATTACTTGTTTGATCATTACATTCTCACGCAATTCCTTCGCTACTTCCCTTGGATGCGGATATGGATTGCGCTCACCAACGTTGAACTCATATAGACTAAGCGTCAGTAGGAACGCTCTCTTTGCCAGAATCATCATTATTGCTTTGCCCCTGTTCCATCTTGGCCCGATGTTTGCTGAAGACGTCAGCGATAATCTCCTTCGCTTCCTTCAAGCCATCAATCTTATACCCCACCCTGACCATATGCTGCGCTACCGTTAGGCAGTGGCATGGCTCTTTTATCTTGTCAAGATCAAATACCAAGCGATCAATATGCAATCTATGAATCGCTATGGATGAATCTATGAGGGTGAATAAGCTCTTCTCATCGAGATACAACGGTAGTGGCTGTTCTTTCGGTTGTTCTTTCGGCTTTTCCTTCTTTATGATCTTCACGGCTTTCTTTTTAGCCATCCTCTGTCTCCTTCAGCGATATAGACTGATCTTCCTGCAACGGAATCGCCATCATCTCTTCAGCGATTGCATTCCGCAACTTCGGATCCGTTATTCGAGTAATCAGAATATTATTTATATGTTGAATAACCACGCGCACCGAATTGATAGACAACGTATACTTCTTTGATACTTCGATCTGTTGAATGGCCTTTGTTATCTTGGCAATATCATCAATCAATCTTCTCAACGTTGTCAACGTCTCCGGCTTCAAGCTGTCCAAGCCACCCATTTCCTTCGATACCATAACATCATGCAGTTTCTTTCTCAAGATGGCCAACTCAACCGTCAAATCAGATGGATCGGATTGTAGATACTGATGTATCTTATTGCCGACCGTTTCTCCGTATACTCGATTGATTTTTGACAGCTTGTCTGGAGTGATCTCAGTCAGATGGTGCTTAATATGATGCCGACAATAGCCTGTCTCCCCCTTCTGCGGATTGTTGCACTCCCTACCATCGTCAAATATATGCTTACATTTGGATGCCGTGGGGCTCAATGATGGTGATTTACCATCCCCGTTTGCCATGACATCCGCTACAGTTTTGGCTTTCTTTTTCTTCACCTTCACCGCTTTTTTAGCCATCAGATTTTCCTTCCCGGCTTTCACGCATGAAAGCTAATGAACTAGGTCTGTCCGAACAATTCACTTCAGAAGCTTTCACGCATGAAAGCTAATGAACTAGCTCTGTCCGAACAATTTTACCGGTTTCAGGAGCTTTCACGCATGAAAGCTAATGAACTAGGTCTGTCTGCTTAGAACCCCTTCTGCATTGAATTTCCGATCAGACCCGCGTATAAAGAAAAAAGGCATGTTTTGTCAAGTAACCGCCTTTACAAATCATTTAGATTCTATTTACACCGGCCTTTACTAATATTATAACCTAAACCGGTTCTTCTCAAGAAATAAAATACAAATTCCTGGCGCATCTCGAAAACCACTAAATAAGAAAGTAACTATTTTCTCCGCATTATTAAAACTTTTTATATTAAAAGTATGGTCATCAAATAGCATCAACTCTCAACGTCAATTCCAACCGGATCGGCTGACACTTTGGGCTCACCCGGCTTGGTTTGGAACAATGTTTACAGAACATCAATGCCTCTTTTCGTGTCTTTCGCAGGTACTCCCAATTCCCCAGAGCTGCCCAGCTCGTCTTGAATGTTTTGTCATCCGGATCCGTCCAGCGCTCATGCCTCAACTTGATGTCCCACACAAATAATGGACACGTCCAAACCAGTAATGACGACTTCACCGGCTTCACTATTCCATCTCCTCTTTCGCGTCATAAAAGAACTGGCTCTTATACCCGCACTTTTTGCTCATGCACACATACTTACCACCATATTGATTGCAATAAAAACGCATTACCTCTCCACACTTTGGACACTCTGTATCTGCTATCTTCCTTTCTCGTTTGTCATCGTTTGTCATGTTTCTTCCCCTTGCGTCTCGCCAACATTGTTTTGGCTGGGGAGTACTGAAATTCATAACACCCGCAACCTTTCACCCGGCACTTGGTCATCAAATCAAGATCGTGTGCTGGTCTCCTATGCTTTGTGCGTGAATGCCCGCACACGCACCTTGGTTGAGGCCCTTTTGCCGGCATTAAAAATCTCCATCAGCGACCTGGTAACATGTGAAGCCCTGCTTACGCCACATATTGACAACTCGATTCCTGTCCTCAAAGATCGCGGCGACTCGATTGTACCCACCTGCCTTCTCCATCATCTCACGCTTCACTATTTCATCAGGCCTGAAATCTCCCTGCTTACGCATCATTACCAAATCAGGCTCGATGTTCTGTTCCTTCAGCCACTTCATCGTCTCCGCCTTGCATATCGTAGAACGACCCGTGAAGATCCAGATCGTAGCTCCGGCCGCTTGCAATATTTTGAGTATATGGACAGCAGGCTGGATTGGCGTATCACCACCGCATGCCAAGTAAAACGAATTCCACTCCTTCACGTCCCCAGTTATGAAATGCTCCCGGTGCTTGACATTGGCAAGCGTGCTGTCAAGATCGAATACAAAAACATCCCGCTCGTTACCATTCATCCTAGCCTCCTTCACATATGCCCAATACTTCCCTCAACAATTTTATGTCTGATTCCATTGCAACATAACACGAATCAGTCAATGGATCAGTCCCAGGCGGAGGCAATAAGGATCTCGATTGCTCCAATACCTGAATACGCTCCCTTAGTAACCGCAGGGCGTTCCTCTTTACCTTTTTCTCATCGCTGAACTTATCATCCTCCTCAACACCCATCTCCATCTTGAAGCCTTCTTCAACCACGCGCTGATACATACGAGAGCCACAAACGAACTTCACCATATTATCAGGCATGCCATAATCCACTTCAATCGGCATATCCCACAATGAACGAGCGAAGTGAATATCTCTTTTCTCAAGCATAGTCTTTGCCTCCTTCAGCGTTTCCATTGTAAATTCATCGGATGAACTGGCATTGGTTGTGTTTGTCGTCAGATCCGGCTTGATATCTTTGAAGATTTCCTGTTCCAGATCATCCGCTATCTTCTTTGCCATCTCACCTAAGAGATCTTGTAGAATCTCTGCGGCTGTTTTCGGATCGTTCACAGCCTTTATGTCCTTCTTTTTCTTGGCCATCATTCACTCCATCTATATTAAAATGCCTTTGGCATGATCCATCTCATGTTGAACCACTCGCGCTTCCCATCCTTTGAACGTCTCCGCCTTGTATGATTCCGAGTACGGATCATAATACTTGATCCGGATCTGCTTGAAACGCCGTACTCGTATTGCTTTCTTACCAGGTCGAGACAAGCACGATTCCGGCAATGCCTTTATTCCCCCACCACGCATGAGAACCTCAGCGTTGACTATCGGAACCAACCGCTCATTATAAAACAGAACAAATGCCTGAACATAATGACCCACTTGATTAGCAGACAGCCCTGAGCAATCCTTCTTATGCGCTTCAGCTGTATCAGTCAAGTCAGCAATTATCTGCAACAGCTCTTCACTGTCGCTGGTATCGCAAAGCTTACACTTGAGTGAAAGCAAAGACGTGTCTGTCGTTATGTCCTTAACCATAACTATATCCGTCCCGTTCTTCCGGTAACAAAACAAATACCGAATGCTTATTTAACCGCGGCTCCTGATTATTGAATTCTGTTGATACCAATACCACTACGCCCTCACCATTAAACTCGAACCGTTGTCCCGCATGATCCTCCGCGCCACTCTGTATCTTATCGAAAGTATCATAAGGACAATGCTCACATTGAAAGCACATCTCGAAATGATACTCAGTCTCTTTGTGCTCAACATGCTTCTTCAGATCCATGATCTCACCTGTTTGTCTGACGTACTCGCGGCGTCGGTCCTCCAGTATCTTGCTTTGGAGTCATCGTTCCTTTTTGAGATTTTGTAAACTCCAATTGGGGCTCATCAAAGTATTGGACCTCACCGGGTTTTCCGTCCTTGGTAAGATTCTCCGGTTTTAATCCGTAGACATTGCAGTTATGCAACCATTGAGTTCTTGCATACACAATACCAGCGAAGCCCGTGATCTTATCATACAATCTACAACCCAACTCAAACTTGAAAGTATTCATGCTCAATCTCCTTTCACCAATCCACTGTTTGTTGTCTCACACAAGCCAATGAAAATATTGCCGCCACTGCAATATCCTCCAGCTCCAGAACAATATCGTCCCAGCTGTTCTTGTGCACTGCTGTCCTCAACTCGTTGTACTCCTCATCTATCACGCCAAGAATCTCATGAGTAGATGCAAACGATCCATCTCCCTTTTCCTTCAGACGCATCTCAAGCTTACCGCGAACCAGCTCCAATACTTCGGATCTCATTTCTTTTGATATCTTTGGTCTTTTCATCCTGCGATCCAGTTGGCCTTCTCGTATTCCTGTCATTATGAGACCTCCTCCATTCAAAATCTCCGGTACTGGAATTATATATTGCGGCACCATTATTCACCGCATCCTTTCTCCAGCTCCAATCCGAATACTTGATACCGATGATCATTCCCAGCAAGAAGAACAATGTCAATATTCCCAAGCCGTACCAGAAAGGATCAATCTCTTTCTTCGACTCCGGCTTTCCTTTCGTTACTCGGACATCTGATATCTCACCCTTGATATAATCTTTCTTATCCTCATCAGACATCTTAATCTCCTATGATAGCTTTTCTCTCAAGAAAAATAAATCATCGTAAGGATAACAACCTTGGTGCTTACTCGGATCTGTTTCACGATGAACTCGAATCTGTCCTCTCAATGTTTCATTCTTTTTCTTTCCTTTATACTTCGCTTCCCGCTCCTTGCATTCTTTTATCTTTCGTTTAAGTAATCTGATTCTCAGCTTATTCCACGCCTTCAATGCCCTGACTCTACTGGTAGTACAATATTTTATATTCCAAATACTGACGGTCTGCGTTCCGACTATGTATACCACACCACTCTTTTTCTTTTCCATAGTCAATCCTTATTCTGATACGGTTACCTTACCGTAGTATTTCTTGAACGTTTTTCTCAAGGCCTCAACACAAGTCTTCTGGACCGTCCGTTCATAAAAGCACGCGACCGGATCAATAATGCTACCCCCGATCTTATTCTCTCCAGCAAATATTTCAATGAACAGATCGGTACCGTCATTAGGATTCAGCTTCAAGGACATCTTGAGATCTTTGTCCTTGCATTGATTCTGAACCATGCTCTTTACCACACCCATCATTGCTTTTTGATCTTTCGGCATGACCTGGCTCTCCTGCTAAAATTGAAGAATTTAACCGTTTTATGACGATATACTCAATAAACTGCTAGTTTTGTGCATATCACCAAAAATCACCGCGCTGAGCGCCTCGAATACCGTCCCATGACATATCACTCATATTGCTCGAAATAGAGCGGATTTGACAGGTAATTTCCAGTATTTTCCGCATATTAGAGCGTATATCGTGAGGATC
>Ga0272441_10016295_pt1 | contig 10291 bp, 14 predicted proteins | sample SSMProp6N_FD_193582 | JGI IMG/M metagenome (GOLD analysis project Ga0272441, IMG submission 193582) | Marine sediment archaeal communities from Little Sippewissett salt marsh, Falmouth, MA, United States - SSM-Prop-6N | ecosystem: Environmental > Aquatic > Marine > Wetlands > Sediment ... | reverse complement strand
GGCTCAAAAATACCCTTAATAAAATATCTGACCATTCCATACAAAAATTGGACGAACTTTTACCCGGAAATTAAAGGGTGTTCATGCCCGAAGGATTACGTTTCAACTGCTAATTTTAAGTCATTAAACCAATATATTTTCTCAATAAAATACATCAAAAATCTTGGTTTTATAGTCAGTATCACACATATAATTAAAATAAATAATTGTTTTATAACAATGTTTAAATTCCTAGTAATCAAGGGAACAAAAGCATTTTTCATTATGCTTTGAATATGTGTGAATGATGTAACAAATACACAGCATTATGTAACGATTTCTTAGATTTAAAGACTAACCTTTGTAAGGTGAAATTTTATTCACCACTGTATTGCCAGATGCAACAACTAATATCCAAAGTCATGAACAAAACTGAACTAAAAGGAAACTGGAATGAGCAAAAAGGTAAGTTAAAAAAGAAATTTGCATACCTTACTGAAAATGATCTAATGTTTGCAGAAGGTAAAGAAGAGGAAATGTATGGCAAACTACAAATTAAGTTGGGCAAAACCAAAGAAGAATTCCAAAAAATTATTAATGGACTTTAATAAATCTCTTTTATCAGACTTTAGGTAGAATTATTAAAAAAAACTGAAAATAATGAAAAGAACAGAAAACAAAGTTGTAATAGTAACAGGTGGCGCATTAGGAATCGGACGCGAAACCTGTCTTTTATTAGCAAAAGAAGGTGCGAAAGTCGCAGTTACCGACATTCTTGATGATAAAGGCCGGGAGCTGATTAAAGAAATTATTCAATCAGGAGGAATGGCAAAATTCTGGCATCTTGATGTATCAGACGAAAAAGAAGTTGAAAAAGTTTATGCCGAGGTAGTAAAAGAATTTGGCAAACTTGATGCGACCGTAAATAATGCAGGTATAGCAGGTGCGAACAAACCAACTCATGAATTAACTGAAAATGAATGGGATGCAGTTATGAATGTGAATGTAAAAGGGGTTTTCTTTTGCACTAAACATGCAATCCCTCACCTGAAAAAATCAGGCGGTGGAAGTATCATAAACCTTTCTTCAATTTATGGATTAATCGGAGCTGGAGATATACCACCGTATCACGCATCTAAAGGTGCAGTAAGATTGATGTCTAAAAATGATGCATTAATCTATGCAAAAAATAATATAAGAGTGAACTCTGTACATCCGGGATTTATTTGGACTCCCCTTGTAGAAGAAATGGGTAAAAAAGATAGTGGTTTCCGAAAACATCTTGATTCTCTGCATCCGATTGGACATGTTGGTGAATCACTAGATATTGCTTATGGAATACTTTATCTGGTATCCGACGAATCGAAGTTTGTTACCGGAAGTGAATTAGTTATTGATGGAGGGTACACCTGTAAATAACTAACGGCAGCATCCAAAATACACAAGACTGGCTAAAGCCATCAATTTAGCCGAGTATTCTATGTGAAAATAGAATAGTTCAGCCAAGAGGGTGTTTCGAAATTCATAGTCAACCCATCTTTGAGAACCGATAATTGCAACTCTTGTTTTTTTCGAAAGACAAACATTAAATTATAAACTTAATAAAAAAAAATTATGAAAAATTCAATTTTATACCTGACGTGCATCCTATTTCTTATTGTAACAATATTTTCAAGTTGCCAATCATCAGCCACAAAAGTGGAAAATGCAGAAGATAATGTACAGGAAGCTAAAATGGATTTGGCTGATTCTAAAATGGACTTGTATGAAGTAAGATTAGATACAATTAGTAACTACGAACAATTTAAAATAGAAGCTGGAAAGATAATTGTAGCTCAGGAAAAAAACATTTCTGAAATTAAAGTAAGAATTGCAAAAGAAAAAAAGGAAAACAAAGCCAGTTATGAAAAAAAATTAGTTGAGTTAGAGAAAAAAAACAACGATTTAAAAATGAAACTTGCTGACCTTAAAGATGATGGTCAAAACAAATGGATTTCTTTTAAAAATGAGTTCAACCATGATATAAATGAATTGGGCAAAGCTTTTAAAGACTTAACAATTGAAAACGTAAATTAAGTATTATCCATTTTTATAAACTATAAAGTCATGGGAAATAAACTGTACCTGGTTGCTGTAATTCTTTTAATCGCTTGGGCGATAGGCTTTATCGCATACAACGCCGGAGGCATTATACATATTCTGCTGATTATTGCAATAATTGCCGTATTACTCAGAATAATTCAAGGAAAAAAAGTTTTTTAAATCAATAAAAAACATTATTCAAATTAAAATTAAGTAAAATGAAAAACTCAATTAAAAAAACGAACAAAATTGTTGTATTAAGTTGCCTGGTAATTCTACTTGGCAGCATCAACAATTATGCACAGCAAACAAAAGGTCTAGTATTTAAACAAGCTAATTCTGCCTGGGCAGAAGCGAAAATTAAGCAAGCAGATATTCTATCTCCAATGGAATATGATAAAGCCTTAGAATATTATCGTAACGCTGAAGAAAAATTCGATAAACAAAAGGGGATTGAAAAAGTAGAAAGCCTTCTGACCGAATCTGTTAATTATTTCAACAGATCGGTAGATTTTAGCATTTCAGCAAAAACTGTTTTTGCAAATTCACTAAATGCCCGTGATGACGCATTATCGGCTGGTGCTAATTTTTACGCTAAAGAATTGTGGCTTGATGCAGAAAAACAGTTTAGAGAAGCTGCTATACAATTAGAAAAAGGCGATAGGGACGATTCTTATGAAGAATCTGTAGAAGCCATAGCTATTTACCGGAAAGCTGAGTTATCAGCCATTAAAACAAATTTACTGGATGAAACACGGAAAATATTAAAAAAGCCGATGAAATGGATGTAGCAGATAAGGCCCCAAAAACAATTAAAAAAGCAAAAAACCTACTGGCTGAAGCCGAAAAACAACTCGAAACAAATCGCTACGATATGGATTATCCGCGTACGTTGGCCAAACAGGCCAAATATGAAGCCAATCACGCTATCTTTTTGTACAAAACCATAAAAGAAATGGAAGATAAAAATCAAGAATTTGAAGATGTAATTTTAGGCTTGGAAAAACCGATTATTTCTATTGCAGCAACAAGTGGATTTGTGGCCCAGTTTGATCAGGGTTTTGATATACCTAAAGATGAAATCGTTAGCTATGTAAAAGATTTGCAAGAAAAAAACAATTTGCTTAGTGCGAAAAATATTCAACAAAACTATACGATAGGGCAAAGAAACGCTAATATCGCTGTTTTGATTAAGGAAAGAGATGCACTTAACAGTGAATTTAAACTTGAGATAGGTAAGCGTACTGCTGAAATGAATAAAAAAATGCAGGGTATTGAGAATGAAAAATCCATACTTTCGGATAAAGTTGCTTATCAAACTAAAATTAATGAAAGATACGATATAGTAAATCAACTGTTTGAACGTAAAGATGCATTAGTGTTTCGTTCTGGCAACGATGTTATTATCAGGATGCAAGGTTTTGGCTTTGATGTAGGTAAATCCAATATTAAACCTGAATATTTTAGCCTGTTAACAATAGTTCAAAATGCCATTAATACTTTTCCTGAAAGCAAAGTTATTGTAGAAGGGTATACCGATTCATTTGGTGGCGATGATTCCAATTTAAAATTGTCACAGGAACGTTCTGATGCTGTTACTACATACTTAAAAGCAAATATGAAATCGCTTAATAGTAAAAATATTAGCTCTATAGGTTATGGTGAAAACAACCCCATTGCTAATAATGAAACAGTGGAAGGACGCAGTAAAAACCGTCGTATCGATATAATTATTAAGAATGATGAGGCTTTATTGTCTTTGGTACAAAACTAATAAGTGTAACAAATTTTATGTAATCAACGATCATTATTAAATTCAAAAATTATGAAAAATCTACTTTATGTAATAGCAGGATTATTGGTTTTAATCTGGATATTTCTTTTCAAACCTTCATCAAGTGTTCATTTATGGCTTGCATTTGCAGGTTTAATTGTTCTAATAAGGATAGTTTTCGATAAAAAATTATCTGGTAAAAAATAAATACAAATTATTTAAGATGAAACCCACATGATTGATCCAATCACAAACGAGTTTAGGAGTTCGATGAAGTCAAACCTCAATGAAAATAATTCATTATCAATCATGTGTGGTTCCATCAGACTATAAATAAACAAATTATATGCTGATGAAAATCTCTAAGAAAAAACTAGGTATTTGGATGGATCATACCATAGCTCACATAATAGGATTAAATAATTATTCAATTACTTCTTATACAATAGAATCTCACTCCATACAGGGAGAAAAACAAAACTTTGGTAAGGATGAAAGCCTGAAACATAATACTGAGCAAGATCAGCTTTCAGAATTTTTTAAAAAGCTAAGTACTGTTATAAAGGATTATTCAGAAGTAATACTATTTGGGCCAACCAATGCCAAAACTGAATTCTATAACATATTAAAAGAGGACAGTCATTTTAATAACATTAAGATTGACATAGAAACAACTGACAATTTAACGGAAAATCAGATGCATTCTTATGTAAAAGAATATTTTGAAAAGGTTGGCTGACCATAATAAACATTCTCTAATAATTATATTTAAACTAACTGTATAATCATGAAAAAAAGTATTTTAAAACACCTAACCGTGTCAGGTTTTGCAAACACCACAGATTTATCTAATTGTGAAATATTGGAAAAAGAACTTAATGAGGCAAAAGGAAGATTTAAACTTGCTAAAAAAGATGTGAAAGATGCCAAGCAGAAATTAAACCAGGCTTTAGAGGAGGTCATTAATAAAATAGAAAACGAGAAAAAGGAACTAAAAGAAACTCAGGATAATTTGGCTGATGATGCTGAGTCTTCATCAATTTTTAATGTTGAAAATATAAAATCAAAGTATGAAGAAACAATGGCTGAATTGGAATTAAGGAAGAATAAAATAAAAAAGAAGATTGAGGAATATAATGCAGAAGGAACTGAAAAATGGGACTCTTTTAAACATAAGCTAAATCATGACTTGGAAGAACTCAGTACAGCTTTAAAGGGTTTTGTGACTAAGTCTAAGTAGCCCTTATGTTTTAATGCATAAGGGAATTAAAAAATTACTTGTGTTATTGTGGGGTTGTAGACATTTTTTAGGGTGATAATAATGTATCGCGACTTTTTTAAAAGTTGGCACTTTTCGTAGCTATGTGTTCACTGGGCATATATATTATTTCAAGAAATTCTATAGATTAAGATACGGCCTGCTGACATCTCAGTTTACAAAAAAGCAAACGTTTTACACATCAAAATGACAAGCACTATTATAATTATTTTTTGTTCTCTACTGCTTGTTGCGTATGTATTTAATCTAACTGCTGCAAAAACCAAGATACCCTCAGTAATTCTCTTACTTTTATTGGGTTGGGGAATAAAACAAATTACCCTCTTTTTGGAGTTTCAACTTCCTGATTTCTCGACCCTTTTACCAGTATTGGCAACAATAGGACTGGTTTTGATTGTACTTGAAGGGTCATTAGAATTGGAACTCAGTAAATCAAAGATTGGGCTTATTAACAAATCACTAATGGGGGCATTATTTCCAATGATTGTGCTGGCATTGTTACTTGCCTTCATGTTCCGGCATTTTGGAAATACTTCATTTAAAATAAGTTTGATCAACGCCATTCCCTTATGTATTATCAGTAGTGCAATCGCAATCCCAAGTGCTAGAAATTTATCAATATTCAATGGAGAATTTGTTACCTATGAAAGCAGCCTATCGGATATTTTAGGAGTGTTATTTTTTAACTTCATAGTATTGAATAGTAGTATTGATATTTACTCGTTTGGATATTTTGGCTTACAGTTAGTTATTGTTATTATTGTGTCTTTTGTTGCCACGATCGGACTTGCTCTTTTACTCAGAAAAATTGATCATCATGTCAAGTTTGTTCCTATAATCCTACTGGTAATCTTGATTTATGAAGTTTCTAAAACGTACCATCTCCCTGCACTTATTTTTATTCTAGTATTTGGATTATCTATTGGGAATCTTGGTAAATTTGAACGTCTGAAATGGATTAAAAAATTTAATACAGACGAGATAAAGTCAGAAATTCAGAAATTTAAAGACCTCACGATCGAAGGTGCTTTTTTAATAACTGCATTATTCTTTATTCTTTTCGGCTATATGCTTAAAAAATCTGAAATCTTAAATAAAGAAACTTTGATATGGTCTTTAAGTATAGTAATTATAATTTTTCTCTTTCGTGCAATTCAACTCAAACTTTCTAAACTCGAGTTGATACCTCTTTTATTTATTGCACCAAGAGGACTTATAACTATCCTTCTATTTTTGGCCATTGGTCCCAGTGATAGCATATTGCTGGTTAATAAATCACTAATAATTCAAGTTATCATTTTAACAACATTAATTATGACATTTGGCATTATGTTAACTTCTAAGAAGGAATAGTCTTGAAAAATCGATCGCAAGCATTACATCGACAAATACGGCGAGGATATGCCGGAAATACGAAACTGGAAATGGAGCAACACAATATGAAAGCAAAGAAAAGATCAAAAGACTTTCCTGTAGTTTGTGTGGGAGGATCGGCCGGTGGCCTCGATTCTTACATCCGCTTACTAAATAATCTACCGGCTAAGATGGGGATTGCTATTGTCATCGTTAATCACCTCAGAACAGTAGCTACCATGCTCCACGAGATTCTCCCGAAGTACACGGAGATGCCAATTGAGCTGATCACAGAAAAATCAGACATCGAGCCTAACCATGTGTTTATCATCCCTGAAAAGTGGGATTTGCATGTTCTAAATGGAGAGTTCCGCCTGAAACCTATCTCAAAGCCCCGGGGATGGCCCGACGTGATTACGGTTTTTATGCGTTCGCTGACGGAGCACTGGAAAGGCAAACTGATCGCTGTTATTGTCTCTGGCCCTGATGGTGACGGGGCAGCAGCGCTTTGTGGCATTAAAGATGCAGGCGGCATTACCATAGCACAGAAACCCAACACCGCCGGGCAGCCTGATATGCCTGAGAGTGCAATAGCCAGCGGATGTATCGATTTTGTTCTTGCTCCTGAGAAGATCGCTCAGGAAATTGTACGAATTGCCAAGGCGGAATCAGAGACCAGATAATCGCTGGAAATACAAAAATGGAAATGGAATCAGGCAAAAACATAGAGGTTGAAAATCGAATAATGTGTGAATTATGTAACTCTATATAAAAGTTGTGTAACACTTATCTTATTAAAGTTACTGACCTTTGTTCTTTCAAAATATATTCACAAATGAAACTTAATAAATCTCTTATAGAAGAGGACTCAGGGTTTATCAAACTATTAAAAATGAAATAATAATTTATGAAAACAATTATAGTTCCATTGGATTTTTCAAATGATTCATTAAATGGTTTGAATTTGTCATTGATGCTGGCTAATAAAACCGGTGCGAATATTAAAATGGTCTATGTTATTGGGAAGAAGGACGATACCAAACATAAGCAGTTAAAAAAAGAATATAAATTGGTAAAAACGAAATTTAAAGATATCCTTAGAAAGTACAAAGGGAAAAACAATTTAAATTTTAATTTAAGCTACACCATTATAGAAGGTAAGGTGTTTAAGGAAATAACAAACCTGGCAGAAGAGTCTGATGATGCCTTGATAGTGCTTTCAACCCATGGGGAATCTGGTTTTGAAGAATTGTTCATTGGTGGTAATGCCTATAAAATAATCTCTCATTCAAAAAATCCGGTAATAACTTTCAGAAGAGGCAAAATATCTTCCACTATTGATAGAATAGTATTACCACTGGACATTACTTTTCAAACAAGAGAAAAGGTGCCATATACGGCTAAGTTAGCAAAGCTATTTAATTCAGAAATTCACCTGCTTTCCATAAGACTCTCAAATTTTTCAGGTATAGAAGAAAAGCTTCATCAATATACCGATCAGGTAGTGTCTTTCATTGAAAATCAAAAAATCCCCTATACTATAGAACATCTTCAGGGTGACAACCTTACTGATATAACCCTTGATTATGCACGCTCCATAAATGCTGACCTTATTTCAATAATGACAGAGCAGGAGAAAAATATTTCCAATTTGCTGTTGGGTAGTTATGCCCACCAAATGATAAACAAAGCATTTATTCCTGTTTTATCATTTCCTAATTATCAATTGCGTGTAATAACAGAGGATATATGGGATTTAGGGGCATTTAATACAAGAACTTAATTTTGGAACAAATAACACCAATAATTTAGTTAGCAAATAATTTTACTATTAAAAAAATATCATGCTTATGAAAAAAATAGAAGCAATTATTCGTAAAGAAAAGTTCGATGATGTGAAAATAGCTTTGCATGAAGCTGACATTGACTTTTTGTCGTGGTGGGATGTTCGGGGTCATGGAACAGAAAAACAAGAAAGAATTTTTCGGGGGGCAGTTTATAATATTAACACTATGGAAAGGGTTTATCTTTCATTTGTTCTTCGTGACATTAATGAGGAGAAAGCCGTTAATGCTATCTTAAAAAATGCATATACAGGTGAAAGTGGTGATGGGCGGATTTTTATTACATCCATAGATGAGTCTATTCGCATCAGAACAGGAGAAAGAGGTGACAAATCATTTTATCATGAAAACTAATTATCATGATTTTATTCTTATGAGCAAATATAAAAAAGTATTACACAAACTTTACATAGAATTGGTGAAGTTGCAAGAAGAAATTAAGGCTTCCGGACTCAAACTGCTAGTCGTTTTTGAAGGAAGGGATGCCTCTGGAAAAGATGGAACTATAAAAAGAATTACCAAACATCTTAGTCCACGTAAAACTCATGTTGTAGCATTAGGAAAGCCTTCATACAGGCAGAATCTTGAATGGTATTTTCAGCGTTACACCATTAATTTGCCGGTAGTGGGTGAATTTGCATTATTAAACCGAAGTTGGTACAATCGTGCCGGAGTGGAAAAAGTAATGGGTTTCTGTACGGATAAAGAATACGATTCATTTTTTAAAGAAGTGGAATTATTCGAGCATATGCTTACGAATTCAGGTTTCATTATATTAAAATATTATCTTGATATTAGTAAAAAGGAACAGGATAAAAGATTGAAGGCTCGTGAAACCAACCCGCTAAAACAATGGAAAACAAGTCCTATTGATAAGCAAGCCCAGAAATACTGGAAAGAATATTCCGAAGCTCGGAATAAGATGTTGCAGCAGACCAATTTTAAACATTCGCCCTGGTTTGTGGTAAATGCAGATGAAAAAAAAACTACACGTATTGCTCTGATTTTTCATCTTTTAGGTCAACTGGAATACCAGAATAAGAACAAGGAATTATTGTTGCATAGTTCTGAATTGGTTTATCCAGCCACTACGGAGAACATGAATGAAAGACTCTACTGATGAAGCACTAATAACTAGAATTTATCTTCTTAAATGGAATTAATTTCAAATAATAAAAGGGTTTCTGCAAGTAACGGCAAAATTATTTCGGTTCGGGGTAGTGTGGTAGATATATGGTTCGAAAATAATTTACCTCCCATTTACACCTTGCTTCACACAGACAAGGATAAAGAGATAGCCATTGAAGTATTGACCCAGCTTGAAGCGCACCGCGTAAGGGGTATTGCTTTAACACCAACCCAGGGATTAGCACGGGGTATGATGGTAGAAACCGATGGAAAACAACTTACAGTGCCTGTTGGAAAAAAAATCATAGGCAGGATGTTTGATGTTTTTGGTAATACCATCGATCATGAAAAACCATTATCAGCCGGAGTTGAAAGACGTAATATACACCAATCACCACCTTCATTGGCAAAACGGTCAACAAAATCAGAGATTTTTGTAACAGGTATAAAAGCTATAGATGTTTTGATACCATTAGAACGTGGTGGAAAGGCAGGTTTGTTTGGAGGAGCTGGTGTAGGCAAAACTGTTTTGCTTACTGAAATGATTCATAATATGGTGGGGCAAAACAAAGGTGTAAGCATGTTTTGTGGTATCGGCGAACGTTGTCGCGAAGGACACGAACTGTACCATGATATGAAAGAAGCGGGTGTGCTTGAAAATATGGTGATGATGTTCGGGCAAATGAACGAACCACCCGGCGCTCGTTTTCGTGTTGGTCATGCAGCATTAACTATGGCAGAATATTTTCGCGATGATGAGCATCGTGATGTATTGTTACTCATTGATAATATTTTCCGTTTTATTCAGGCAGGCATGGAAGTGTCCGGTTTAATGGGACAAATGCCTTCCCG
>Ga0272441_10016294_pt1 | contig 10291 bp, 9 predicted proteins | sample SSMProp6N_FD_193582 | JGI IMG/M metagenome (GOLD analysis project Ga0272441, IMG submission 193582) | Marine sediment archaeal communities from Little Sippewissett salt marsh, Falmouth, MA, United States - SSM-Prop-6N | ecosystem: Environmental > Aquatic > Marine > Wetlands > Sediment ... | reverse complement strand
ACAAGCGTCGGTTGATTGCTAGATTATCGGTCCCGTTGAGCGGGAGTAACTCAGCGGTAGAGTGCGACCTTGCCAAGGTCGACGTCGCGGGTTCAAATCCCGTCTCCCGCTCCACACCATCCTCCCCCCATTTCGAATCCTCTCCACCATCGTGCCCGCCCCCGGGCATCTCGGTTCCTTGACCGTCAGGGGCCCGTGATCTAGAATCACCATCCCTGTTGAGGCGACGTGGCCAAGTGGTAAGGCAGGGGCCTGCAAAGCCCTTATCCCCCGGTTCGAATCCGGGCGTCGCCTCCAATCCCACCACCCACCCAGTTCCAGGTTGCGAGTTGCGGGTTGCGAGTTGACCACCATACTTCCCCGCCCGAGCCCGTGTCCGTCTCTGAAACGAGGGGCGGGCATCTTGCGCATCATGGCTGACGGCTATGGGGCTGTGGGGCTATGGGGCTATGGGGCCATCGGACCATGTGAGGAACCGGGTGGGCGGGCGCCGTGCTCCTTGCACCTTGGCGGGCGGGCGAACTGCCGACTGCCAACTGCCGACTGCCAACTGCTTACTGCCAACTGCCAACTGCCAACTGCCAACTGCCAACTGCCGACTGCCGACTGCCAACTGCTGACTGCCAACTGCTGACTGCCAACTGCCAACTGCCAACTGCTGACTGCCAACTGCTGACTGACTATTCCTTCTTCTTTTCCAGGGCGTTCATGAGAGCAGCACCAAAGCCGGTCACGGTGGGTTCTTCCGATCCCGAATCCATGTGACCGGCGTACTCAGCACGCTCCTGATCCCGCTTGGACGCCTTCACCGACAGGCTCATTCGCTGCCGGCCCTCGTCGACGGACAGCACCTTGGCGGTGACCAGTTGGCCCGGTTTGAAGATCGCTGTGGGATCTTCGTCACGGCCGATGCCGAGCTCGGACATGGGGATCAACGCGCTCAACCCAGGCTCGAGCTCCACGAAGACACCGAAGTCGGCCACATTCTCGATGGTCCCTTCCACCGACTGCCCCTCGTGATAGCGCATGTCGACCCGCTGCCACGGGTCGCGGTCCGGCGGCCGACGCATGGTCAGCCCGATTCTGTTGTTGGCGGTGTCTAACTCGCGCACCCACCCGGTCACGGTCTGCCCGACCTCCAGCTCGGGAGCGCTCAGCTCCATACCCGGCGGCAGCTGACTAACATGCAGCAGTCCGTCGAGCCCGGGCTCGAGCTCCACGAAGGCGCCGAAGTCGGTCCGCCGCACCACGCGACCGGAAAAGGCCCCACGGGCCGGGAATCGCTCCTCCACACTCGTCCACGGGTCGGGTTGGAGCTGTCTGATGCTGAGCGAGATCCGGTTTTTCTCCCGGTCCAACTCGAGAATCTTGACGGTGATCTCTTCGCCGATGGCAAGCACGTCCGACGGGCGGTTCACGCGGGCGTGGGAAATTTCGGTCACGTGGACCAAGCCGTCCACTCCGCCGAGATCGACGAAGGCACCGAAATCGGTCAATGACCTGACGCGCCCCTGGGCCTCATCACCCACGGTCAGCCGCGCCCACGCCTCTTCGGCCAACCTCTCGTGCTCCTGCCGAAGATGCGCGGCCCGTGACACCACCAGTTTGCGGTCGTCGGGATCGTACTCGAGCACCTTGAAGGTGTAGGTCTGCCCGAGGTGGCTGTCGAGATCATCCACTCGACGGTCCGAAATCTGAGACTGTGGGCAGAATCCGCGCACTCCAGCGACCGTGACGTCAAAACCGCCCTTGCGACGACCCACGACCTTGCCCTCGACGGGTTCGCCGGATGCCACCGCGGCGGCCAACTTCTCTTTCAACTGGGCTTCAATGGCGAGACGGCGCGACACCAGCACCTCGTCACCCACTGAAACGACAATGACCTCCACCGGATCGCCGGTGCCGAGCTCGTCCAGCTCGTCGCGGGGCAGAACGGCCTCCGATTTGCCGCTGATATCCACAAGGGCGACATCGCCGTGAATGGCGGCGATGGTGCCTTCGACAACATCACCCACCTTGGCGGTTTCCGCCGCCAAGCTGTCCCGTAGAGCTTCTTCGAATTCGTTGAGATGGTTGGAATCACTCATGGTAGGCCTCGTCACACCTCGGGGGTTGCGCTTTCGAGCGCGCGAGGCTGAAGGATAGCATAACGTTGCGCGCACAACTGCCCCGCCGATGGCGAGGCAGTCCATTCGAAATTCGAAATTCGAAATTCGAAATTCGGAACTTCGATTGTCGGTCGGATCGGTCTCAGTCTTGAACGTGCCAGACGATGCGACCACCGACGATGGTCGCGACAGGTGCGCCGCTCAGCTCCCATCCGCCGAATGGTGTGTTGCGGGACTTGGACTGGAACCGGGCGGGATCCACCGTGGTCCGATGGTCCAGATCGAGGATCGTCACATCACCGGGCTCCCCCCGTTTGAGCGACCCCCCCGGCAAGCGGAAGGTCTGTGCCGGACCGGTGGACAGGAGTTGCACCAGCCGAGCGAAATCCAGAACCTCGGTGCGCAGCAGTCGGTCGATGGCCAGGCTCACGGTGGTCTCGAGGCCGACGATTCCGAACGGCGCCTCGGAGAAATCCAGTTCCTTGTCATCCTGGTGGTGCGGTTGATGGTCGGAGACGATGGCATCAACCGTGCCGTCTCGCAATGCCTGCTTGACCGCATCCACATCCTCGGCCGAACGCATGGGCGGGTTGGTCTTCCAATTCGGATCATAGGTGGCGCCCGCCACGTCCTCATCGGTGAGACAGAAGCTGTACGGCGCCACATCGCAGGTCACCCGGACCCCGTCGTCCTTGGCGGTGCGAATCAGCGCGAATCCCGCCGCCGTGGACACGTGCCGGATGTGCAGTCGGCCGCGCGTCGCGTTGGCCAGAGCGAGATCCCGGGCGATCACCACCGTTTCGGCGGCCGACGGCATGCCGCGGAGACCGATACGCGTCGACACGGCGCTTTCGTGCATGAGCCCACGGTCGGACAGACCCGGGTCTTCGGGGTGGACCGCAACCGGAATGTCAAAACTGCGCGCGTACTCCAGTGCTCGTCGCATCAGCAGCGAGTTGGTGATGGGTCGCCCGGCGTCGCCCACCGCGACGATCCCCTCTCGGGTCATCTCACCAATCTCTGCGAGCTCTTCTCCGTTCAGGTTCCGCGTCACGGCACCCAGGGGGAAGACCCTGGCCAGATCAACATCCTCGGCTTGCTCGCGGATGAACCGTGTGACCGAAGGATCGTCGTTGACCGGGTCGGTGTCCGCAGTCGAGCACACCGCGGTGAATCCTCCCGCCACGGCGGCCAGGCAGCCAGTGGCAATGGTCTCTTTGTGTTCATAGCCCGGCTCGCACAGATGAGCGGCGAGGTCGATGAATCCCGGCGCCACCACGTGACCTGATGCCTCCAGCACCGGCGTGTCGGCGGACACATCGAGCCCCGCTCCCACAGCCTCCACCAGCCCGTCCACGAGCAACACGTCCATGTCCTGGTCGATGGCCTGCGACGGATCGACCACCCGCCCGTTACGAATCAGCAGTCGACTCACCACGTCCTCCCGCAAGGAGATAGAGGATGGCCATGCGGACGGCCACTCCGTTGGTCACCTGGTTCAGGATCAATGATCGTTCGCCGTCCGCCACAAGGCTATCGATCTCCACGCCCCGGTTCATGGGTCCCGGATGCATCACCACGGCGTCCGGCGCGGCCAACGCGAGCCGGTCCTCGGTGAGCGCGAAGAAATCGTAGTACTCGCGCAGCGACGGGAAGTTGACCGCACCCTGCCGCTCCAGTTGGATCCTGAGCATCATCACCACGTCCGCGCCTTCCAGCGCCGGTTCGAGCCGGAGATGGGTCTCGACCCCCAGATCCTCCACCTCGACCGGCAGCAGCGACGCCGGTGCGGCAAACCTGACCTCGGCGCCCATTTTGTTGAGCAGAAAGGCGTTGGAGCGCGCCACCCTGGAGTGTCGGATGTCGCCGGCGATCACCACCTTGAGGCCTTCCAGCCGGCCGAAGCGCTGGCGCATGGTGAAGGCGTCCAACAGAGCCTGGGTGGGGTGTTCGTTGATGCCGTCACCGGCATTGATGATGGATGCCGGCACCACCTCAGCCAGTCGGTGGGGAGCTCCCACGTTGGGATGTCGGATCACGATATAGTCTGGCGCCATGGCCATGAGATTGCGGGCGGTGTCCACCAGCGTCTCACCCTTGGACACCGACGAACTCGAGGCCGAGAAATTGAGGGTGTCGGCCGACAGCCGCTTCTCGGCCACCTCGAACGAGAACCGGGTCCGGGTCGAGGCTTCCATGAAGAGATTGACGACCGTCGCACCACGCAGCGCCGGGACCTTCTTGATCGGCCGCTTGGCGACTTCGAGAAGCTCGCCGGCCGTGTTCAGGATCAGCTGAATCTCGCCGGGATCCAACTGCGCGATTCCGACCACGTCCTTCCCCGTCAGCGCCTCGGCGGATTCAATCGGCATCTTCCGCCTCCTCCCCCGCTCCGATCCACACGCCATCATCACCATCGACCTCGCGCAGGTGAACCTGCACGTCCTCGGATCTCGACGTCGCCACCGTCTTGCCCACCACGTCGGCCGCGATCGGGAGTTCGCGATGACCCCGGTCCACCAGGACCGCGAGCCGGACCGCGCGGGTCCGACCGTAGTCGATCATGGTTCCCAGCGCCGCCCGAATGGTGCGGCCCGTGTACAGCACATCGTCCACCAGGTATACGATGCGATTGTCGATGGACTTCGGCAGCACCGTGTCCTTGAGCACGGGCTGCTTGTGCGCCGGCCGCCAGGGGCCCACATCGTCGCGGTAGAGAGTGATGTCCAGTCTTCCGACCGTCACCTCGGACCCTGTCGTCTCGGCGATTCTCGCCGCCAACCGATCGGCGAGCGGGATTCCGCGGGTGTGGATCCCCACCAGCATGATGTCGCCCCCGTCACGTTCGACGATCTGGGCCGCCATCCTCGCGATGGTGAACTCCATACCCTGTTCGTCCATGATCTGCACCAGACCGCTGCGAGAAACCCCATCAATCGTCATACTGCCCCCAGCCGGCGCGGCAAAAAAATACCCTCCCGCGTGGGAAGGTGTTTCTTGTGTGTGGACACACCCCGTGCATCGCGCGAATCGTAACACAGGGCCGGATGGAACTCCAGACAACCCTGTTTTGCCGTATCATGCGGAGCACTCGCGGCATGGACCGCGCCGAATGATCGCAATGACGACCAACCAGGCACCCCCCCGACCTTCGGACCGCATTCTGGTCCTGCTGGCGGCCCTGCTCTTCTCCACCGGCGGAGCGGCCGTCAAAGCCTGCGCCCTGACGGGATGGCAGGTGGCGGCCTTTCGTTCCGGGATCGCCGCGGTGGCGATCTTCATCATGCTCCCCGCCACCCGTCGTGCGTGGTCACCGCGGCTGCTCCCGGTGGCCACCGCCTACGCGGCGACCATGATCCTGTACGTGCTGGGCAACAAGCTCACCACCGCGGCCAACACCATTTTTCTCCAAAGCACGGCGCCGCTCTACATCATGCTCCTCGGACCCCTCCTGCTCGGAGAGAAGATCCGCCGCCGAGACCTGATCTTCGCGGCCACTCTCGCCCTTGGAATGGCGTTCTTCTTCACCGGCGATCAGCCGGCTTCGGTCACCGCGGCCCAACCTGTGCTCGGCAATCTGTTGGCCGGGTGCGCCGGATTCAGCTGGGCGCTCACCATCATGGGCCTCCGCTGGCTCGGCCGCACCTCGGGCTCGGAGCGAGACGAGTCGGCGGCGGCAGTCGCATGGGGCAACGCTCTGGCCTTCATCGTGGCTCTTCCTTTCGCCCTGCCCGTGACCTCCTCCACCACCACCGACTGGGCGCTCGTGGCCTTTCTCGGCGTGTTCCAGATCGCCGTCGCCTACGTCTTTCTCACCCGCGGGGTGCGGCGGGTTCCCGCTCTCGAGGTCTCGCTCCTGCTGCTGCTCGAGCCGGTATTGAATCCCGTGTGGGCGCTCATCTTCCACGGCGAGAAACCCACCCCCTGGGCCGCCTTCGGGGGCGCCGTCATCATCCTCGCCACGGCGATCTACACTCTGACCGCTCCACGAACCCCACCCACGGCAAACCAAACGTCAAACGCAAACCGTTAAACGTTTAACGTTTAACGTTTAACGTTTAACATTTAACGAGCATCTTCGCCACGGCGGTCTGCACCGTCACCGCCGGTCGCTCCGACGCTGAAGGGACGAGCACCGAGCAGCCAGGGTCTGGCCCCTAGCCCCTTTGGCCGTGCACCACGGTGACGACCGTGTGAATCCCACCACGCAGCCGGTAGTCGAGCACCACCTCCATCCACTGCGGTGCGCAGCACGCCACCAGATCATCCAGTATCCGGTTGACTGCGTGTTCCTGGTAGATGCCGACGTTGCGGTAGCTGGTGAGGTAGTACTTGAGCGACTTCAGCTCGATGCATGAGTCCGACGGCAGATAGCGCACCGTCAGGGTGGCGAAATCCGGCAGCCCGGAAAACGGACACACGGCGCTGAATTCGTCGGTGGAGATCTCCACCAGCGCGTCGCGGCCAGCGTACTCGTAGGGAAAGGTCTCGAGCACGTCGGGTGTGATCGCCTCGACGCCATCAAACCGGTAGTTTCGACCCTCTGCTTCGACCATGATGCCTCCGGCCGGGATGGTAGCAGAAGTAGTCTTGGACTCATTGATCGAGGTAGGATGAGGACGTGCCATTGACCAGAGTTCAAGCGTTTCGACGATCGGTGCTCGCCGGGATGGGCGTGCTCGCCGCCGGAACCGTCGGTTACATGATCATCGAGGACCAGAGCCTGGTGAGCTCTCTCTACATGACGGCCATCACGGTGACCACGGTGGGTTTCCGGGAGGCCTTCCCGCTGTCACCCAAGGGCCAGGTCTTCACCATCCTGCTCGCCTTCGCCGGAGTCGGGGTCATCCTGTTGATCGCCTCGGAGTTCGGGCGGCTGGTTCTACGGGCCGACCTGCGTGACCTGATCGGGATAGGAAGGGACCAGAAGATGCTGGAGAAGCTCAACAACCACATCGTGGTGTGCGGCTACGGCAGGATGGGGCGCGCAGTGGCGGAGGTCCTGCACGAGCGAAAGGTCCCCTTTGCGGTGGTGGAGACGGACGAAGCCTCCTGCCGTTTACTCGCCGAAGAACACATCCCCTTTGTCCACGGTGACGCCACCGAGGAGAAGGTCCTCCTCGAAGCCCACGTGGAGACGGCGAAGACGTTTCTCGCCTGCCTCGCCGATGATGCCCACAACGTGTTCTCGATCCTTCTCGCCCGCCAGCTGAATCCCGACGTTACGATCATCGCCCGAGCGGTGGAGGAGGGGTCCGAGGAACGCCTCAGGCTCGCCGGCGCCAACCAGGTCATCAATCCCTACCGGCTCGGAGGAATGCGTCTCGCGTTCACTGCGGTAAAGCCAACGGTGATGGACTTTATCGAGGCATCGCTCTCCGGCACCTCGGTGGAGCTCGAACTTGCCGAGATCGTGGTTCACCCCCAATCTGAACTGGCCGGGAAAACCCTCGCCGGCGCAGGGGTCAGACAACGCTACGGCATTATCGTGGTGGCCCTCAAACGCGGCGACACATCGACCTTCAATCCCGGTCCCGATGAACGCATCGAGGCGGGGGATACTCTGGTGGCCCTGGGTCCCACTCTGGCTCTGGAACGGGTCGAACAGGACTCGCACTGACCCTCGCCCACCCCTTGCGAATGACGAATTGCGGACTGCGAATCAGGAGGTCGTTCCGGAGACAGCGTCCACGCACCGGAATTCACCGGCCTTGCGGTCCTTGACCACGCCCGGAAACTCCAATACGCGATTGTGGAGCACCGCGTAGACCCCCGGTGAAAGCAGACGGGCCGCCATCAGGGATTCGGTCACGTTTTGGAGTGCGTCGGAGTCGCGGAATTCGTAGGGGCGCATGGCTCCCGTGAGGACGACCGGAACGTCCGGATCTGGGATCCGATCATGGAGAAAATCGCCGGTCACGGAGAGGGTGTCGGTCCCATGGACCACGATGATCGCGTCCGAGCTGGGGATCGCCTCACATACGAACCGCAGGATGGTTTCGCGGTCGTCGTCGGTGAGATCGAGCGAGTCCTTGTGCATCACCTGCACGTGACGGATAAAGAGGTCCGGCAGCTTGAGTGTTCCGAGAATCTCGTCCAGGTTGGTGCGCACGTTGTGCAGGTTTCCCGCGTACTCGTCGTAGGTCTTGTCGATGGTCCCACCTGTGGTCAGAATTGTCAGCTTCACTCGGACTCCTCAAACTTCGAATGTCGAGTTCTCAGTTTTGATTTCTTGGTTTCCACCCTCTCACCCAAAAAAACCACCCGGGAGGAGGGAGGGACAATGTACCATTCAGAATTCAAAATTGAGAATTCAGCCACCGAAATGCACGCCCTCAGAACAGCCCCACGCCCCAGAGATCGTGGACGTGCAGCACGCCCTCCACTTCACCGGACCCGTCGCACACCACCAGTGAGGTGATCCTGCGCTCCTCCAAGAGCTTGAGGGCCGCTGTGGCGAGCTCATCCGACGGGATACAGACTCCGCCAACGTGCATGACCTCGTCGGCGGTCAAGGCAAGGAAATCGGCCTCTCGCTCCATCAGCCGTCTGAGATCCCCGTCGGTGATCACCCCTCGGAGGCGGCTGTCGTCCAGCACGATGGCCAGACCCAACCCCTTACGGCTCATCTCGTAGATCACATCCTTCATGGGAGTATCGCCCGTCACCGCCGGGATCTCCGACCCCCTGTGCATGAGGTCCGACACCTTGAGGAACTTCTTGCCCAGCTTCCCCCCCGGGTGGAGCCGGGCAAAGTCCTCCTCGCCGAATCCTTTACGGGCCGCGACGGACATGGCCAGCGCATCACCCAGCGCCAACGAGGCCGTCGTGGACGCCGTTGGTGCCAGATTGAGCGGGCAGGCCTCACGGCGGACTCCCAGATCGAGGTGGAGGTCGGCGGCCTGCGCGAGCGGTGAATCCGGCTGGGAGGTGAGAGCGATGAGCGAAATTCCCTGTCGCTTGAGGAATTCCACGAGTCGTAGGATCTCCTCGGTGGTTCCGGAATGGGAGACCGCCACGACAAGATCGCTCGCCGTGACCATGCCGAGATCGCCGTGGATCGCCTCGGCCGGGTGGAGGTTCAGAGCGGGGGTGCCGGTGGACCGCATGGTCGCCGCCAATTTGTGACAGATGATGCCGGACTTGCCCATTCCGGTCCACACGACCCGGCCCTCACAACCGACCACCATGTCCACGGCACGCTCGAAATCAGGTCCCAGATTGTCCGCCAGTCGACGGATCGCGTCCGCCTCGGTCTCCAGGACCTGGCGAGCGATATCCAACGTCATGGAGCCGTCTCCCGTACCGCCTTCGACACCGCCTCCAGTTGGCTCACCAGAGCGTCGAACTCGCTCACATCGATCTGGGTCGCAGCATCCGACCGCGCGTTGCCGGGATCTGGATGCACCTCGACAAAGAACCCGTCGACTCCCGCCCCCGCCGCAGCTCGCGCCAGATGGGGATGGAATTCACGGGCTCCGCCCGTGGCGTGACCCAGACCGCCGGGAAGCTGAAGCGAGTGGGTGACGTCGAAGATCACCGGTGCGAATTTTCGCATCATGGGCATGGATCGCATGTCCACAACGAGGTTGTGGTAGCCGAAACTCGCCCCTCGCTCGGTGACGGTGACGCGAGTGTTTCCCGTTGACGCGACCTTGTCCACCGCGTTGGCCATGTCCTCGGGCGCCATGAACTGACCCTTCTTGATGTTCACCGACGCGCCACTGGCTCCGCAGGCAAGCAGGAGATCCGTCTGCCGGCAGAGAAAGGCCGGCACCTGGAGGACCGCCGCCACATCGGCCGCCGCCGCGGCCTGGATCGGGTCGTGGACGTCGGTCAACACCGGCAATCCGGTGGTCTCAGCGACCCGCGCCAGGGCCCGAAGGCCCTCATCGAGACCTGGCCCTCGGAAGGACGTCAACGACGACCGATTGGCCTTGTCGAAGGAGCTCTTGAAGATCAGCGGGATTCCGTGCGCATGGGCGACGTCCTTCAGCTGTTCGGCGATCTCGAGCACCATCGTCTCGGACTCCACGACGCAAGGACCGGCGATGTAAACCGGCCGGCAACCGCCGCCGATCTCCAACCCTGGCGCGATCTCGAAGGGGACGTCGATCATCGGCAACAGTGTAGCAAGGGAGGGGGCGATTGGCAGTTGGCAGTTGGCAGTTGGCAATTGCTCG
>Ga0272441_10016293_pt1 | contig 10292 bp, 7 predicted proteins | sample SSMProp6N_FD_193582 | JGI IMG/M metagenome (GOLD analysis project Ga0272441, IMG submission 193582) | Marine sediment archaeal communities from Little Sippewissett salt marsh, Falmouth, MA, United States - SSM-Prop-6N | ecosystem: Environmental > Aquatic > Marine > Wetlands > Sediment ... | reverse complement strand
ACGTGTATATGATACTGATGGAACAGAAATGCAGTATTACTGTAATGTTTCTATAATTGAAAAGAGTGAGGGAAGAATAACAGTACTCATGCCCCGCATATTCCGGATTGATGATGAGGATGAAAGGACCTATACATTCCTATTGGATTTCATTTCTTATACCAGTGGAACAGCAACGGTAGAATTTGAATTGGAGACTGCTGAATATGCAGAAGTTCCTACCGTAGAAATGTCTTACTCCGCTCCTTCAAGTATAAAATGTGAACTTGACGATGAATATGTAGATTATATTGTTACAAACGGCTCCATTGATATTGAAGTATTTGGCACAAATCTCCAATTTATTGAAGAAGTATTCTTAGATGTCGAGGCTGAATATGGTGCCATTGAGTTTGAAATAGTTAAAAAAGAATCTGATAGAATGATACTTCGTCTGCCAGAAATAACCGCAGGAGATGAGGTAGAAGAAGGAAGTGCTTTCGTAAGATTCAGAACAATGTTTGAAGATTCCGTGGATTGGGAAAATGATGATAATGTTATATCATTAACCTTTGTTGACACTGCTACCTATGATATTGAACCTTTTATATCCTCAGTTAATTACTATGAAGTAAATAATTATGAAGAAACTACGTTTATAATTACTGGGAATAACCTCACAGATGTAACCAGTATACAAGTAGGAACACAAACATTTGATGAAAACACAATAGAAGTTACTCCCGGTATTGCAGGGGCTTTTGATAGATTAACAGTTACTCTGGAAGAATGTAATGACTCTGGTATTGTCCCCGTAATTGTTACAACCCTATATGCAGATACAGATTATTATACTGCTTATCCAGTATATATAACACAGGTTGCATCCCCTTATGTTGATTTTAGAACCTCCGGTGTAGGTGAGATAGAACTTATAGGTAAAGAATTTGAAGAATCTTCTGTAAGCAATGCGATAAGCGAAGATCTTAATGATTTATATGCTATATCGCAGAATCTTCCAACAGGACTCCCTGTTTCTATTGATGCAGGTAGTGAAGCATTTATAGATAAATACGTTGTAAACACTGGGTTAGTAAAAGCGAGATTGCTTGACTCAGAAGGGGAAGTATTTGATGCTTACCCAGCAGGGACTTTCTCATTGATTGAAGTACCTCAAGTTTATTCTGACGGCTCTATTGAAGATGACGATGAGGAAGGCATTGGTAGATTTATTGATTCAATAGCAAGCACTTATGTACTCGATTCTGGTGAATCTGTATTATTAGACAGAAATATGTGGTCAGACGGTACAAGGGTGATGGTTCATAACAATGCTAATGGATTTCCTCCAACAGAAGACCAGATTGCTTCCTACATGTCCGCAGGGGATATATACGACATAGATTTTGTTGATAATATATATTATGTAAAATTTGCGGATAGTATGTTAAGTGCCGTTTCAGAAAACCCATTTACAGGTTCTTTGAATGCAGAGGTTGGGTCTGCTATGTTTCCTGCAAACTCAAAACAAGCGTATGGTATGTTTGACCATTATGAAGACGGGGATCAATCTTCTGGGGATAAAGTGTATGGGTATATTAATGGTGCAAGTGATGTTATTACACAAGTTAATGTACCAAGTAACTCCTGTTGGGTTACAGGGGTTCCCGTCAGAATAGGAAGTAATGTTGTTGGCGTTGATGAGGCTATATTCTATAATGTTGGGGATTCTGACACTGTAATATTGTCAAAATCAATACAAACAATTGATTATGAAAGATTTAGTTCTGAAAGTTATGGTTTCATTGAAATGCGTAAGACATGGCCAGATCTGAAACCAGACAATGTATACTATATAGAAAACATAGGTTCAGGGAGAATACGCATATATGATTCTGCATTGAATATGGTTACGGATAACCCACTGGAATTCATAGTTAATAATGAAGCCTCTCTACATTTTATTCCAATAATGGGTGAAAAAGTTGTTCAAATTGGTGGAGAGTATGAAGATAATATTGATTTAGTAACAGATGAGATTCATACTTCTCTTGAATCCGTTGAATCTGGGACTCCGGTAAGAATAACCCTTCCTTTGAATGCAGGAGATTCAGATGAATTACCAGACGGTCTTGAAGAAGGCGTAACTTACTTTGTTTATAAATCAAACGAAGATTCTGTCTCTGGGACTTGTGCTATAACCCTTTACAGAACTTATCTTGATGCTTTGTTGCTTGAAGCATACGTACAGAACCCAGTTAATAAGAATATAGGCGTTACAATGACCTCTATATTTGAAGGTGGTTCTGTATCTCAGGGTGTGTCTAACATTGATCTGTCCGTTGATTCGGAAACAGGACTAATAACATCTCAAATTCAACTGGACGCAAAAAGCGACCTGTTCTTAAATGATTCGTTTAGTGCTGGCACTGATTTAGGTCTTATAAGTGGTGTTCCTGTTCGGATAGTCTCTGATATACCTGTATTTGACGAGACTGCAATGGAAGATGAAGAAAAAGAATTACGGGTTAAATATGCATTGGAGTATGAAGGTAGTCGAGGACTTACTGATAGACCTTATAATACCTCAAAAGATGCCCGGGTAGTTGACAATAGGACTTTCTCAGGGAATACACAAGACAAATATGTAATCTTTGATGGAAGATATGAAGACTCAATGTCTACCAGTGGTTTTGAGTATTGGAATGTGAATAGTCTTACAAATTTCCTTGAATTTTTCAACGTAGATGCCTCTTCTGAATATGTAAACATGTATACAGCATATTATAATTCTATAAAATATACGGATACTGTTATCCCTGCTCCATTCAATGGAACAGATATTCCGGAAGACGTGTATACAATTGAATATGGTAAAGAGAATAGTCTAATGGGTTATGATGGTGAGGACTCTCTTACTATATCTTTAAGAAACCTGCTACCTGCAAACCTACGTGATAAAAAATTGTATGTTAATTTCTTCGTATTTAAGTCATCAGAGATAAGTGCTTGCTTTGGTGTTCCAAAAAGAGATGGTTCTGGGGACATAAATGCATATTCAGGGGCTATTGTAACCACTTGGGACAAAGATACTGATACCATATTAATGGATGGAATAGCAGAAGGGGATAAGGTTTCTTTCCGGTGCGGTATTACAATAATTGAAGATCACGAACTTGCAGAAGGTGCTTCTCAGGGGACTGTGTTTGACTTTAATGCTCAAAATAAGGAAATAAGCAGTATTGGTGTTAAAAGAATACTTTCGGGTGCAACCTTCGGATGGGATACTGGGGAGTACCCCGGTGAATATTCTTGGGAATTTGAAGTGGAGAATACATGCACCGATGGAAGTTTTCGTGATGTGCTTGGGTATTCCGGAACTTGCTGGGAATTCGATGAAGAGGAAGAGGTGTATACCCTTTCCTTCGATGTAGGTGGTGCAAATTTCATACTTAATCACGGGGTCTGTAATCTTGTATTAGATACGGAAACAAACAAGGAATTCTTGTATGTTGCCGATACTAGATACTTTTATAGTGGTGAATATGATGAAACCGTAGCTCCTCCAAAAGAAAATCTAGTGGTATATTATAATAGAAACATACAGAATATGATTTACCTCGAAGGTAGTGTTGAACCTCTGTATCTTCCAAACTATGTTGTTAAATCCCTTGCGGGGTCTGGGTCTGAGGCTCAGGAAGGGAATATATATCAATATCCATTCCTGCTGTTTGGTATGCCCCTTGCAAATAAAGTTAGTACTTATGGTGTATCTGGAAATGGGGTATATGATACTGTAAACGAAATTGAAGTATCGTATGATTCTTCGTTCCTTTGCTTAAAAGATGTTACTATAGAGAATACTCCCTATACGGAAACATTAAATCTTTCTGACGTAGCGTTTTCAAACTCTTTATCAGCAATAATGTTAAATAATGGGATTAAGTCAAAACCAACATTTATAAGTTTATCAAATAAAACACTTTATCCGGATACACATGTCGAAATAATCCCTTATCTTGCTTTATTCAACGGAATTTTGTATACTATAATATGTGTTATAGAAGGAGACATGATAAGACACTATAAATTCAAGTGTCATGGGAATATAATGATAAAGGACTTTTAGGAAATGAGAATACCCGTAAGACTTCTCGAAGAGGATCTAGAAAAAATTGAAGAATTTCTGGGTGCTAAAGTAAGAATAGTTGGAGACGGTAATAGACGTGTAATAGTATTCAGGAAAGAGCAGTGGAAGGCTCTAAACGAAGCAATGAGTAAAAGAGAAGGGTCTCCTATAAATGAAGCATCTGCTCTTGTCACAAGAGCTTATTCACGTGTAATAGCGTATGGGCCACAGGCAAAAAGTAGTCCTGCTGGGAGAATGGCACTAATAGCTGCAATTGTTTCTTTATATAACGCAGATCCGGGGCTTGGGAGTAATCTTGCATATCTATTAGATTAATTGAAAGATGTAGAATGAAGTTATTAACAAAGATGGAAGACCATCAAACAAGAGCCACGTTGTTTTGTTGCAACAAAAGACGCTCTCTTGTCTCTTTTGCGACAGGTACAGGTAAATCATTGGTTCAAGTTGCTACTTCAATACTTTTACTTAATAAGAAATATGTGAATAAATCCTTATTAATTGCTACCTCTAATGCATTAATTGAATTAAAGGATGGATTAGAAGAACATTCTGATGCCAGTTTTACGATACTGGAGGACATGGACTCAATTAGAGAATTCTTTGAATCAGATGAATACAGCATTGGTATAACGAAATATACCGCTATTTTACCAGAGAATTATCACATACTTTGGGAATGTGTCCAAAAAACGGATACGGCTATTCTGTGCGATGAGGCACATAAAATGAAAAGTGAAAATTCTCTTATACATGAGTGTATGTCCTATATAATACCAAAAACAAAATATGTTATATTTTCAACCGCTACCGCAATAACATCTAAATTAGATGATTTGTATTTCCTGATAAACCTACTTATTCCCGGGTATCTTGGGTTAAAAAAAGATTTTGATAATAAATACAAAGTAAGATCTCTGAGAACTATATATCTAAAGGGAGGTGGAAAAAGGAAAATTTACGAGACAGTACGATACAGAAACCTTGAGTGCTTACAAAAAATTGTTAATAAAGTAGTGGTATCTTTTTATCCAGAATACGATATAAAATCTCACATCATTAGAGGTGATTTACAAAATCTTTCAGACTATATGAAAGCGGTAGGGGGTGTCCTTGAAGTAAAAAGACGGGGAAGAAAACAAGTTGAGAGTTTAGATATAACTGATTCTGAGAAAGATCCAAAACAACATTCAGTAAGAATGAGTGATGCCCAATATGTTGTAAACAATGACCCAGTTAAAATTGAATTATTCAAGAAACTAATACGAGAGAAATCTGACATAGGGTGCGTTGTTTTTGCTTATCATCATGACACAATAATATTATTATCAGATACTCTCAAAGAAATGGGAATAGAACATTATAAAATAACAGGGACAGTCACCCGGAAAAGAAGAGAAAAGGTTAAAAACATATTCCGTGAAGATTCTCGAAACAAAGTGCTACTTATAACAACTGGGGGAGGGCAATCACTAAATCTTCAGACTACAAATAGAATAATATTTTATGACTTACCCTTTACTGTAGGAAATTTCATACAGGTTCTTGGTAGAGTTGTGAGATATTTTTCCAAATTTAAACAATTTGAAGCATACTTCCTAGTTATGAATGAAACTATTGATGATTATAAAATGAGTTATATAGATCATAACTCAGAACCCATTAAAAAAGTATTACGAAACGAAATGGGGTCTAGTTTGACAACATTTTCTGATTATAACGATTATATTCTTAGGAAGTTAAGAAGTAGGTATCTCTGGTACCGAACAAAAGGACTTTAGTTATGTCAGATAATTCTTTATGCTATTTTGATCGGCATGATATTAAAATTGTGGTTGGAGATGATGAAATGCCGACCCCAAAGCCCGTATTAAAATTGAAAGTTTCCGATGGTGACTGGGAAGTTCTCAGTAATCAAGAATTTTCAAGTAAAATTGTGAAATCTAATTTATTGGGGGTGGAAGCAGTATTTATCTCGGGTGAAACACATAAATTTTTAAAATTTTTCACAACAATTCTCCCCATGTTTTATCGCACAATTCCTACAATAATATGTATAGAAGGATGCAGGGCATTATTTCTAAATAGGGTAAAGGATTATGTTTCAGGTATTTGCCTAGATATAAAACTACCGATAAAAGAAGAGTATACAAAAGAAGATCGTAGTTTTTTCAGGCGAACAGGAGAGTATAGACCCCCAGAAAGATATAAAGATAATATTTTAGATATTATTTCTGAAATAGTAAATAAAAAGTATTCTATATTAAGGATAGATGGAAGTTTAATGTCAGAAGAAAACCTATTGATTACGAAGAAATTTTTATCTGATAGGTTCAATCTAAAAATAGTAGTTTCAACTTAGAGAATTAATATGAGTAGTAATAATCATGATGAAATTTCAGTAATAAAAAGATGGGCTAAAGACATTGAGAATAGAATAGGGGGTTCTGTTTTTTTACCGACATTAAGGACGGCCTATTCTGTAGAGGAAGTAAATCTTTTTATTGGTGTATTTGATATCGAGGTAAAAAATATACCTGCTAGGGAGGTAAAACGTATAATTAGGGAAGAAGCGGATAAGTTTAAAGATGGAAGATTGTATTTTATGGCATACAATGATAAAGAGAGAATAATGATTTTATTATTATATTCCTTCTTTCTCAATGAAATTACGGATGAAAAAATAATAGAATTAAGCCCGAACGACTGTTGACATAGGCAAAGTTTTGTAGTATAATAGGGGTGGAGGTTAAAGCCTATGAAAATCGAAAACGAAGCTTTAAGAATTCAAAAACATTATTTAGGTACGCTTTTCTCAATCCTCACAAAGGAGGATGTTGAGAGAATGGATAAAGTCTTTAACAGACGGCTAAAGACTATGTACTTAAAAGGAAAGAAGGAATTCCTTAAAAAAGTAGCTACCTATTTACTACTATCCCGTGGTGAATGGGTGGAGTATAGATATTTTACTTCATCAGAACTATTGGGAACTTGGCTGGGTAAAGATGTATCTGGAGATGGTGAAAGTCAAAAATCATTCCATTTGAATTTAACGTCTCCAATAGTGATACTACATCATCTAAAGTACAGTGTGGAAAATGTAGCGTTAGAGTCTCTTATATGCCAGCAAATATCCGAAAGGGATAATTTAGGGCTTATAACTCTTGTGCTAGATGAAGGTAATCTGGAAGAAGTTAGATTTGCAATGACGGATTCCGGATTATATGTACGTAGAGATATAGTTGATTGCATTTTTAATTAATAAAAAGTAAATAAGGAACAGATGATATGTCAATGTTACCAGAAGAATCCTCAATAATACTGTCCTTAATACATAAATGTGATAAACCGGACATAGTTGAAGAAATAATAAATAGAATTGGAGAATCTGATTTAGCTCTACATAAAGTTGCTTATGAAGAAGCAATGAAATTCTATAAGTTAAATGGAAGGTTCCCGGAATTTGCATTTTTTAAGAAGGAGTTTCCGCAGCTAAATTTAGGTGCAGAATATACTGGAGACTTTTCAAACGATATAATTACTAAATTTATCACAGACTTAGTAACAGAACATGCAAGAGTTCGAGTTCAAGAATGTGTTGCAGTAGATGACTTCATTGGTGCAAGTGAGATGTGTATTAAAGTTCTGAAATTAAGTAAGGATTTAGAACAATACACTCCTGATGAAGCTATTCAAGAATATGACAAAAATAAAGGTAAAAAATTCAATTTGTTATCCGGAATAAAACAAATTGATGATACTGTGGGTGGTTTTTCTTATGGGCACCTTTCCGTTATAGCTGCCCCACCTGCTTGCTTTAAAACTACCTTAGCACAAAATATTGCTTATTATGCCTTAAGCACTGGGTTTAAGGTAGCTTTCCTGTCTTTTGAGTTAACAAAAGCTAACATTTTGAATAATATGGTTTCGAGACACTCAGCATTTCTAAATGATTATCTTCCTGCAAGGCATATAAATAAGCATTTACTTGAAGATAAAAACGAATATGAGAAATATGTTAGAATTACAAAAGACTTTGAAAAAAGGGGACTAAGTAAAAATCTATTTTTAGCGTCCGGAGAGGATATGACTATATGGGATCCCCCATTCATAACGAAACTTATAGAACAAATTGATAAAAAAATGGACGGATTAGACGTTGTTATACTTGACTATATCCAATTATGCAGGAGTCTTGCTGTAGTATCAGATAAAAAGGATACCACCTCCTTCGTCAATGCTATAATTGCGCATTTTTCTTACTTAAGCAAGTACTATAAGGATCGTGGTCTCATGGTTTTCCTTCTATCTCAGCTAAATAGAGAGGGAATGAAAGAGATGGGGAAACACGATGGAAATAAGGGGATGTCCCTTCCAAGTCTTGCAGAATTTAATGCTCTTGAACGAGAAGCATCTGTTGTTATTATGCTACATGCAAGTGATATGGATAAATCTGCAAGAAAGCTGAAAATGAAGGTTGTAAAGAATAGGCATGGCGAAACGAACGAAGAACCAATACAGGTTATGATAGACCCTACAACAGGAGTAATTGGGGAGCATAATTTTAAGGATGTTATAAATCTTGAGACTGCTATGGAAGTTTCACAGAATCTTAATGATTATGACCCAACTAAGGACGTAAATAATGACAGTTTATATTAATGATATAAAACAAGTATTCAAGGATGAAAAAAAATTAAGGTTCTTTTATTATCGAACAGTAAGATTAACAGACCTTATGGAAAATTCCCATGTGCAAGCAAACAATGTACTTTGTTGCCCATTTCATGACGATAGTACCCCCTCTGCAAAGTTATATGAAGATGCTTCAAGTGGGTGTCAAGTAATTTTTTGTTTTACTGAGAATAGGGTGTTTAATAGTTATGACTATGTAGTCAATATTTTAGGGGAAGATCCCATACAGTTTTTATTAAAACGTTATGATATGGAGACACTTAATGACGAACTAATTCATATAAATTTTGAAAAGAAAGATAATACTTTTAATTATTTAACTAAGATGAAATTTTTTGATTTAATTGAGGCATCAAAAGAAGAACTTCCGGATGTAACCAATTTTCTCAATAAAATTTATTTTCATGGAGTTATAATTTGAGTAATAAAAAAGGTTATACTTGCCAGTTTCCATTTAGAATTGATGACTCTGCCAATTTTTCTAAAAAGAAGAAGAGTACTCTTATAACCTCTATAGATCACTTCAAAGAAATAACGGATGGAATTACGGATAGTTTAATCGCTGGGGACACGGAAACGGATGGACTTGACCACGGTAGGCATAAAATTGTTGGCATCTCCTTTGCAAAAGATAATTATGCTGGTTATTATATACCAATAAGGCATCAGGATAATAAAAGTAACCTACCGGAAGACGAAATATTCCCACTGTTCTTTGAGTTCATGTATAGGAATAAGTGGTTATTTTATAACTGGCTTTTTGACGGACTCATGTTCAAAAAAGAGAATATTGATTTAGACCGTATCCGGGTTCAAGATGTCATGGCCTATGTATTTAATGCAGATACCAATATAAAAAGCAACAATTTGAAATGGGCTGTAAAATATTTTCTAAACAGGGACTCTCCAACATTTAAAGAAACCACTGGTGGGGGGGATATTACTTTTGATATGCTTGATGTGGAGAATGCGGTTGATTATGCATGTCAAGATGCAGTCAATACTTTCGCTCTATTTTCTTTCTTATCCAGATACCTAATTCCTGCATGTAAAGATATATTAAAATATGATTCTATGCTAGTAAGATATGCAGTAAAATACTATGCAGACTGTGTTATTCATATTGATACTAAATATATGAAAGATTTGTCAACTAGACTGAGAAGGAAGAGAGACTCCCTACATAATGAAATTATGGACATGATGGGAAGGACTCCTCAAAATGCTATAAATCTGAACTCAGAACCTCAGTTAATACAAGCATTTCTTGACATGGGTATTGATACCGGGAGAGTAACGGAATCGGGACAAATGCAAGTAGATAGGGCTTCTATTGAGGCTCTAGGAACACCTCTCGCTAAAAAACTCATAGATTACTCTTTTGTACACAAACAAATAACATCTTACACGGATAAGTTGTCTATTAAAGACAGTGGTAGAGTCAATTATAAGTTGTTTGCTACAGCAACGG
>Ga0272441_10016292_pt1 | contig 10294 bp, 10 predicted proteins | sample SSMProp6N_FD_193582 | JGI IMG/M metagenome (GOLD analysis project Ga0272441, IMG submission 193582) | Marine sediment archaeal communities from Little Sippewissett salt marsh, Falmouth, MA, United States - SSM-Prop-6N | ecosystem: Environmental > Aquatic > Marine > Wetlands > Sediment ... | reverse complement strand
CAAGCGACCCCAAGTTTTTTGATAAAAGCGGATGAGTGCGAGGGCGGGCAAACGAGGCAGATTCCGCAAGGTAAGCGGAATTTCGGAAAGCGCTGGTTCGTGTTCTGTTGTAGCTACTTTTTGATATTCGCTATCCATTATTCCTCTGCTTCTTGCAAAATCCCCGCATGGGATAACAATTCGCTGACCGCGGTGTGGATTGCAGGCCAATTCGCTTCATCTAGCGGAGAACGGGCGATGAAGATCGCATCCCATCCGCTGCGAAGGGCGGGTAAATATTCCCGAATCGCGCTGCGCAACATGCGTTTGGCACGATTACGCCGCACCGCATTTCCCACGGATTTACTGGCTTGGATGCCGAAACGTATCGTTGAGAGATCATTCGGGCAGACGACAAGAATAACGAGCGGGTGGGCATAGGATTTCCCATCTCGCCGCACCCGCTTGAAATCGGTCGAACTTTTGAGCCGATATTTCCGGTTCATCCATTTGGTCTGAAAAGCATATCTCTCGGGTTGGCAACCGTCTCTCGTGAAATGAATTTGTTACGCTTTCCAGTTGACCTTCTTAACATGCTGATTCATCCGGACGGATAGACGGTGCCGACCTTTCTGGCGGCGTGATTTAAGTACCGCACGACCCCCGCGAGTCTTCATTCGACTGCGGAATCCGTGAACCCGTAACCGGCGGCGTTTTTTCGGTTGATATGTTCGCTTCGGCATTTGATCCTATCCAAGCCTACAATAAATTTCCTGATAAGCTGTCGTAACAGCGCCGGAGGATTATACCGTAAGGGTCGTTCGTGGTCAATTGGCAATGGAATCGTGTTGCACTTGTCGATTTCATCAAAAACCCAATCTGTTGCTCGGCAGGCATGCGTGGACTATACTCCCGTTTATGGGTCGAGTGATCGTTGTTGCGAATCAGAAGGGTGGCGTTGGCAAGACAACTACGGTAGTCAATCTGGGCGCGGCGCTGGCCGAACGCGATCTGCGGGTATTGTTGATCGACGTCGATCCCCAGGCCGGTTTGACGGCCAGCTTCGGTCTCGATCCCTATCGACTAGACATGTCAACCTATGAGTTGCTGATGGACGAAGGCGTAACGCTGGAACGTCTCGTCCAGCAGGTCGAAAAGAACTTGTGGGTCGCCCCGGCGAGCGTCGAACTGGCTGCCGCGGATTATTCACTCACCCGTTTCAATCAATCCACGCAGCGATTACGAAAGGTGATGGGGGAAAAACGGGATGCACCGGACTTCGTACTCATCGACACGCCGCCTAGTCTGGGGTTATTGACTGTGAATGCATTGGTAGCTGCAGACGAGCTGCTGGTTCCCGTCGGCTGCCAGTATCTGGCGATGCGAGGTATTCGTGCCCTGCTGGAGACAGTATGGCTGGTGCAAAAACGAGTGCATCCGGAATTGGCCTTTCTCGGCCTCCTGCCAACATTGTTTCAACGCGATTCGGGTCATTCCAAGCAGGTTGTAACGGAACTGCGGGCCGTATTTCAGGAGCGAGTGTTTCAAACTGTGATCGAGGTTAATGAGATGGTTATGGCAGCGCCGGCGGCGAGGAAATCTGTTCTGGCGTACAAACCCCGCAGCCCTATTGCAGATGCCTACCGCAGTTTGGCGGAGGAAGTCATTCGCACCGATGCGCTTGCTGCACCGAGTTGAGGCAGTAGACAGCGATCTCTCTATAGATCTCTTCAGATTTTCGATCCCCCTCTACCATTTGAATTTGCTGCGTTCAGGATTAATCATCCAGGCGTTGGATGTGGCCTCCAAGCGAGCGGAGTTTATCGTCGATTCGTTCGTATCCTCGTTCGATCTGGCTGATATTGCGAATATGTGAAGTGCCCTTTGCGGCGAGCGCGGCAAGTGTCAGTGCGAGACCGGCGCGGATATCGGGACTTTCCAGCATTTCCCCGCTGAGCGGACTCGGGCCTTGCACGATGCAGCGATGGGGATCGCAGAGAATGATGCGTGCACCCATGGAGACCAGCTTGTCGGTGAAGAACATACGCGTCTCAAACATCCAGTCGTGAAAGAGGACGGTTCCGTTGGATTGCGAGGCGATTACGATGGCGATGCTCATCAAGTCAGTGGGAAAGGCCGGCCAGGGCATGACGTTGATCTGCGGGATTTTACCGCCGACGTCCTGCTCGATGGTTAGATCTTGCTCGGCTGGTACGAAAATGTCATCACCGGTGACATCCCAACGCACGCCCAGGCGTCCCAGAACGAGACGCGCCATACTCAGATGTTGTGGTGCGGCTTTGCGGATCGTAATCTCTCCACCGGTAACGATCGCTGCGCCGATAAGACTGGCGACTTCGAGGTAATCAGGGCCGATGCTGTATTCGCCGCCGTGTAATCGATCCACCCCATGGATCAACAGCGTATTTGATCCAATGTTTTCGATTTTCGCCCCCAGGATATTGAGGAAGTGGCAAAGATCTTGAACGTGTGGCTCGGAAGCGGCATTGCGTATGATTGTGTCGCCTTCTGCGGTGACGGCGGCCATGATTGTGTTTTCTGTGGCGGTCACACTGGCTTCATCCAGCAGCACCTCGGTGCCCTGTAATCTGCCGGATGTCCTCAGTTCGATTTCCCGGTTGAGATATTTTACTTCTGCCCCAAGGGCTTGAAATGCCAGTAAATGTGTATCGATCCTTCGTCGTCCGATCACGTCTCCACCTGGAGTCGGCATATCGATGCCCTTTGTTCGCGCCAGCATTGGACCGGCTAACAAGATGGAAGCACGGATTCTACGGCAGAGGTCTGGGTCTAAATCGGCTCGGTGGACTTGCTTGGCTTGCAGTCTCCATGAATTCGTGGAAAGTAGGTCGACGGAAACACCGAGACTCTCCAGGAGAAATCGGATCGTACTAACGTCGCCGATAGATGGTACGTTGTGCAGCGTAACGGCTTCGTCGGTTAGAAGACAGGCTGTCAATAAAGGCAGGGCGGCATTTTTGTTTCCGGAGGGGGTGACTTCGCCGTGTAACGGGTGGCTGCCTTCGATTAGAAAACTGGGCATGGCATTCCTCTCAATGGAGTAATACTCGCTGGTTGGGAGTAAGTTTCAGGGTGTCGACTGCGCTTCCGGCATGGACAGCGAGCTCCAACAAACCCGAGCTGTTGATGTAGGCAACCGGCCGACCTTCCTCGACGTCCGTGTAAGTTGAATGGATCGGAAGCGGATAATGATTCTTGATGTAGATATGCGGCTCTCCTTTAAATGTGACTCTTGGCAGGTGTGGCAACCAGGGATCAAAGCTGATCGATTCAGATTCTTGCTTGAGATAACCGATGCTGGTAGTGAGATTGCCGAAGTGGTCGGCGTGCATGATGATACCGCGGATGGTGGGGCCGCGCTCGACCTGGAGCAGGGGTAAGGCGAAACGGATTGGGTCTTCTATCGGCTTACCCAGATCTTTCATTCGGACCCCTTTTGAAAGATGCGCTGCAACGGGAGCGAATATATCCCGCCCATGGAATGTCTGGCTCGTGGATTCGAGATGGAAGTTTTCTTGGGTAAGTTCGATTGCAGAAACCGGATTTTGGAAAACGTATAGGTAGGAGAAGACACCGTTGTCGGGACCAACGCAGGTGAATGTCGGCCATTTTACTGCAATAGCTCGGCGTGCTGTTCCGACACCGGGATCGACTACAGTCACAAAAATCGTATCTTTCGGAAAATACTGTACTGCCTGCCACAACTCAAAGGCGGCGCGATAGATATCGCCGGGTTCAATGGCATGTGAGAGATCAATGACGCAGGCCTGGGGATCGATCCTGGCGATGACGCCTTTCATAATTCCGACGTACGCATCCTGCGTTCCAAAGTCCGTCAATAAAACGATTGTTTTCGCCAATTGAGACTCCCATTGGAATGATTCTAATGGAGGCAAGCAGTGTGGTCAAACCGTGTAAAGAACAGGTTGAAGGCTTGTGATCACGCGGTTTGTTCGATATGAGCCGGAGTGCAACTGGCTCTGGAACGGCGCGAAGTGGGTGTATATGGTAAAATTAATTTTCGTGAATAATCCCATGAATGACCTGCAATCGAAACCCATTGGCGTGCTTTCATCCATCATGGCGGGCTTCGATCGGGTGGCCGTAAAACCACAGCTCATCCTTCCAATCCTGTTGCTAGATCTTTTCTTGTGGTTCGGTCCGCATATTTCGATCGAACCATTGATCCCCCAAGATTTGGCCTTGCTTGATGCATCAACGGGTGAGTTAGTGAGTGCAGCGGAGGCCGGATTAGATTACGAAGAGATCAGCGAGGGGATCAACATTTTAAGCGGGTTGAGTGTGTTCCCACTGGGGTTGCCTTTCAATCTGGTGGTTGGACTGGGCAGTCTTTCGCCAGGCGTACCAAGTCTGATGGCTTCCCGTTTTCCAGTTGAGACGCCCTTGGGGAAACCTGCTGTTGTGACTGTCGACAATGCCGGCGTTGCGCTCCTGATCTGGGTGGCTTGTCTGATTGTGGGTATCTATCTGGGAGTTTTCCTGCATCGCATGGCGGCCAGCCAGGTTGTGCAGGATACGGATTTTGACTCCAGCTGGATTACCTGGGGGCGATCGTTGATTTTGGGGTTGGGCGCGTTGATAGTGTCTTTGTTGTTTGCATTAATTATTGGGTTGTTGATCGTCATTTCCGGTTTTATCTTTGGAGGAGACATCGGATGGGTCATGGGCGCAACACTCATGATCGCGTATTTGAGTATCGGTTCCTGGATGGCGATCTACTTATTCTTTACCATCCACGGGATTGTGCTCAAGGGCTTTGGGCTCCTGCGTTCCATGTTGGAGAGTGTGTTTTTTGTTCGCATGAATTTTCTGAGCAGCGTCTTGTTCCTGATTTCAGTGTGCGCGGCCACCTTGCTGCTTCGGCGCTATATCTGGAGTCTGCCTGAGTCCGAATCATGGCTAATGGTATTGGCGATTTTTGGGCATGCATTCATCACCGCAACACTTCTGGTGGCCAGTTATGTTTTTTACCAGGAACGCCGCGAATGGCTGGTGGCTTTCATGACATCAACGACACCCGCAACAGATGATTTCAAGCCCCCCGGGGCGTAGCGCTCATCGTGGATTGCGAAGCCTGTAATTTTGAAGCGCACTGTTCGGTTGGATCTTTTGTTCACAAGAGGAGTAGAGTGTGACCAAGCGTAAGCAAGAAGTCAGCAGTTACGCAGCAAAGGATATCCAGGTTCTCGAGGGCCTGGAAGCTGTGCGGCGTAGGCCGGGTATGTACGTCGGTGGTACAGATATCAAAGCGTTGCACCACCTGGTGTATGAGGTGGTCGACAACTCGATTGACGAGGCGCTTGCCGGTGTGTGCGAGCACATCGATGTGTATCTCAAAGATGACGGCAGTGTAGTGGTTCAGGATGATGGACGCGGCATCCCCGTCGATATTCATCCGGAAAAGAAAAAGCCTGCCCTGGAAATCGTCATGACCGTTTTACATTCCGGTGCCAAGTTCGGCGGTGGAATCTACAAGGTTTCTGGTGGGTTGCATGGTGTGGGTGTTTCAGCTGTTAACGCTTTATCGGAATGGTGTGAAGTTGAAGTCACGCTGGATGGGCAGGTACATGCGCAGCGTTATGAGCGGGGTGCACCAACCGGACCGGTAAAAGTGATCGGGAAGGCGCCTAAAAAGGCACACGGAACGAAGGTGCACTTCAAATATGACGGTGATATCTTCAAAGGTGATCTTAACTATCGTTTCGAAACGCTGCTTCAGCGCTTTCGCGAGATGGCCTTTGTTACACGCGGCGTCACGATCAACTTGATCGATGAACGCAGCGATCGCAAAATGACGTTCTACTTCGAAGGTGGAATTACATCGTTTATTCGCTACCTCAATCGAAACCGAAGTACCCTGCATCCGATTGTATTCGTAGACAAAGAAGTTGAGGATACTGTGATTGAAGTTGCGCTGCAGTACACGGATGCGTACGCCGAGTCGGTTTATTCCTTCGCCAATACGATTAACACCGTGGATGGTGGAACGCATCTCACCGGTTTGCGGGCTGCGATCACGCGTACGATCAATGATTACTCGCGCAAGAACAATCTACTTAAAGATGCGGATCATAATTTCTCTGGTGATGACACCCGGGAAGGGCTTACGGCGATTGTAAGTATCAAGCACCCGGATCCTCAATTCGAGAGTCAGACCAAGGTGAAATTGATGAATGCCGAAGTCCAAACCCAGGTGCAGCAAGTACTTGGCGAAGCGTTTACGGCATTCCTGGAAGAAAATCCTCGAGCGGCGAAATCCATTGTGCATAAATGCCTCACCTCTGCTCGAGCCCGCGATGCGGCACGTAAAGCGCGTGACCTGGTCATTCGTAAGAGTGCCCTGGAAAGCCTCACTCTTCCCGGAAAGCTCGCCGATTGTTCGGAGCGCGATCCTAATAAATGTGAGTTATATATCGTTGAGGGTGACTCGGCGGGTGGTTCTGCCAAACAAGGCCGCGATCGTCACTTTCAAGCCATTCTTCCGCTGCGCGGCAAGATTCTCAACACCGAGCGTGCACGCCTGGATAAAATCCTTTCCAATAACGAAGTCAAGGCGTTGATCTCGGCTTTGGGTACCAGCATCGGGGATGGTTTCGACATCACCGGCTTGCGATACGGTCGTGTAATCATCATGACCGATGCGGATGTGGATGGATCTCATATTCGCACCTTGCTGCTGACGTTTTTCTTCCGCTATATGCCGGAACTCATCGATGAAGGCCATCTTTTCATCGCCCAGCCTCCTTTGTATCGTATTGGCTACAAGAGTACGGTTCAATATGCCTACACTGAATCCGAGCGTGAAAAGGTATTGAAAGAAATGGGCTCGAAGGGCAAATCAGCCTCATTGCAGCGCTATAAGGGTCTTGGTGAGATGAACCCGACGCAACTCTGGGAGACAACGATGGATCCTTCCAATCGGACGTTGCTGCAGGTGTCGATCGAAGATGCTGCTGCGGCAGATCGAACTTTTGATATGTTGATGGGCTCCGCTGTGCCTCCGCGGCGTCGGTTCATTCAGACTCATGCACGCGAAGTGCGTAATCTGGACGTTTAGCAAGGATCGATATTTCACCAGACTTCTTCCTAGTGGCAAATCCCAAGTTGGAACATCTGCCAGGCGATATCCAAAGATATCGCCTGAATTTCTTTTCATACTTCAATTAACCAATTCTCAATGGAATACGTAATTGTAGTGATCTTGTGGAAGCGGGAAGCTTACTGGAATCCCGCTATATTAAGGTTGTTAACTTGCTGTTTCCGTGCGCTGTTGTGGTAAATCCCCAACTATAATTAGAAATATTAATATAAATTTAATATATAAATTACGGAAAATATGATAATATCAAACCCAAGAGGGGGTATGAAGAAGGTTTCGCAGGCTGGGAACAATGAATTTTGGAGAAACGAGAGAACACCATGGGAAAAAGAGTTAGGGAGATCGACGAGCAGTTGTTTCAAAATGAACTCGAGGATGAAGATGCCGTTGAAGTACAGAATCAGTCGTCTGATTCGCAGGGGGAAGGAGAAACAGAAGTGATGGATAACTTACCTGTGCTGATTGATATCGAAGACTTACGGCGTACATATTTGGACGACATCACGCAAACCCCATTACTCACAGCTGAGGAAGAGGTCTCGTTAACAAGAAGTCTGCAGCGGGGGCGCAAAGCTCGAAAGGAGCTTTTAGCGGGGAATGCCGATCAAAAGCGGTGGACCGAACTCAATGCAATCATCGAAGCCGGTTCGGCAGCCCGAGAGCGGTTGCTTATGGCGAACACGCGGCTTGTTGTCAGTGTTGCCAAGAAATATCGTTACCGTGGTTTGCCGTTCATCGATCTTGTGCAGGAAGGCATCATTGGTTTAATTCGTGCCACCACAAAGTACGATCCTGATCGGGGTACTCGCTTCAGCACCTACGCGACCTGGTGGATACGCCAGGCGATTACACGCACGATTGACAATCATGCACGCACAATACGTCTTCCGGTCCACAAGAAAACCGAAATCAACCGACTTAACTACGCACGTCATCAACTTTCGCAAGATTTGGGTCGAGAACCTACTGTCGAGGAGTTGGCGGAAATCCTGGAAAAAACATCAGAGGAAGTTCGCGAAACGATCAAGATTTCACAGCACCCGCTGTCTCTTGAGACTCCGCAAGATGATGAAGATGGGCGACTCCTGGCTGATATGCTGCCGGATGATGAAGCACAATCTCCGGAAGATGCTGCCGAGACGAGTATGATCCAGGATCAGGTTCGTGAGATCCTGGAGGATCTATCACCGAGGGAAGCCAAGGTAATCAAGCTTCGTTATGGCCTTCAAGATGGGCAAACCTATGCCCTTCAGCAGGTGGGGGATCGCATGGGGATCACGCGCGAGCGGGTGCGGCAAATCGAATCCCAGGCACTTTCCCGGCTGCGCAACAACGCCAAGGCGTTCAGTTAGATTGGATGCGGCTTGTACCTGGCGGCTTATCGAGCCATATGATTTGAGAAATTACAGCGCAAGCATGGAATGGTAGAGGAGGGAATCGTGGTTAATGGTTACAAGGGTGCGCGTGGTTTGAAACTTATCGAACAATATGCAAATGGTGAAAGATTGGATGAGGATCAAATTCAATCAATGCGTGCAATGATGTATCTCATTTCACGCTATCTCGAACCGCAACGAACCTGGGCCGATTTTCGCTGGCATGGCCCGGAACACTTTGTGAAGGAATTGTGGCCAAAGATCAAAGATCGGCAGGAACTGCTTAACGGCCAATTTGGACATGGTGCCGTAAGACCTTGATCCGGAAGATCCTTTAGAAAAAAAACAATACGCCCGAAGGCGAACTTGCCTCCGGGCGTTTTTCCTGCGTTTATAAAGTACCTTGAATTATCCTCGATAGTAGGGGTTATTTCCCTCGGCGTGATCCGTAGTATCGAGAACCTGCTTGATTTCGGGAATCTCCTCAAGGATCGTCGCTTCGACTCCGTCTTTCAGCGTGGTGTCGACCATTCTGCATCCCTGGCAGCCACCACCGAATTGCACGTAGGCGGTTGAATCCTTGACATCCAAAAGGACCACGAATCCGCCATGCGCGGCGATGCCCGGATTGATTTTTTTATCGATCACGTCCTGGACAGCTTGTGCCACGGGTTCTGTCCAGAGCGGATTGGGATTATCGACTTTAAAACCACCACGATGATCGTCTTCTGTGAAGTCCAGTGTAGAATCCTTCAATTTGGGGGCGCTTTCGGCGTCAATCAACACCAACAGGTCATCGAGATCGACGACGGAATCGTCTGGTTTGCGATCATCCTGGGGAACGAGGCCCAGCGAGTAATGAAATCCAAATGGTCCTCTGCCAGCGATGGAAAGTCGAAGCGCCATGTCCTTGCCGCCTTCTGCCTGCATAGTTTCCAATATTTTTTCTTTCGCAATAGTTGTTACCGATATCACGCTGCGTCTTCCTTTCTTCTTGAAATCACCATGAAGCGGGTTGTTCGCTTGAGCTTCTACTGAAGCCATCTGGTGTAGCAATAAAAATTATACCCGACAGATGGACAGGTATACTCAAGGTTCCCAGTGCAGGAAAACGTGTAATATCTCGATATTCATTTTGAGATCGGTATCTCTATGGTTGGTGAGTTCGATGTCGATGGCGGCAATGCCCTGCATCGATGCCCAATCGATCAATTGCCCCGTGAAGATACAACCTGTATCGATCGGGGGATAGGCGTAATTGCTGACTGCTGCCACTGCTTCCGCCAGGCTTACGGATGCCGCATCGGGAGGTTGACCCCCAGGGAAAATGCCCAGGGCTGCACTGTGGTAGTTGATCAGCGCGGAAATGTCCTCGTCGATCATGAATTGCATTACGGCGAGGGTTTCCGGTTCGGACGCTGGATAGGCTCCTCCTGTGACGGGCAGGTAACGCCAACAACCATCGATCGGCCACTCCAACTTCCACTGCGCCGGGAAGTTGCGGTTCAAGTCAACGCCGTTTTCATTCGTGCGCCCATGGATCCCTTGGGCACGCGCTTCTCCGTCGGGATTTAATGAACGGATGATGAACAGGGTAACGTCATCCGGAATCCAATCGGGGCGTCCCAGAATCAGCGCGATAAGTTGTTCCGTGAGTTTGATGGTGTTCCATTCATATCCCCCGTGGATTCCGCCGATGATCAGCAGCTTTCTGGATCCTGTGCCAAAACGATAAGCTTCGATCGGTAGGCCGGCGACGGATTCACCGATCACAATC
>Ga0272441_10016289_pt1 | contig 10296 bp, 9 predicted proteins | sample SSMProp6N_FD_193582 | JGI IMG/M metagenome (GOLD analysis project Ga0272441, IMG submission 193582) | Marine sediment archaeal communities from Little Sippewissett salt marsh, Falmouth, MA, United States - SSM-Prop-6N | ecosystem: Environmental > Aquatic > Marine > Wetlands > Sediment ... | reverse complement strand
GCTCCTCGGATATCTGCTGGTTGGAGAATCCTTTTAGCAGACGTTCGATGATTTCATATTCTCTTGCTGAAATATGAAACTTTTCAAGGAAATCCGATGTCCTGTTGGCATCGATTATGGGAACCGTTCTGAGAACAGGTTTTAACGCATTAAATATAAAGAAAAAAGTAATAAAAATATAATATATAATATAAGGCAATGGTACGATAAAAAAAGTCTTACTCCCAGAAAAGCTGCCGACAATCTGATAAATAAAAGAAAACGGTAAAATGAAGCTCATAGCAATGAAATAATATCTAAGTCCTTTTTTTACTTCTGCATTTTTAATACTCTTAAAATTGAAAATGAGCACTAATAATCCGTAAAGATGAAAAGGTAATAATCCTGTTAACTGACGCAGACATACAATTGATTGTTTATTGATTAAAATTTCTAGAATGAAAGTTGCTGTCCAAATAACGGCACACCCCTTATGTACAATGGTTAACCCTCTAGAAATATTTTTTTCAACAACAGCATAAACCAAAATAGGAATTATTATAAGATGTGCGAATTCAGCCGCTGGTTCTGCTGCTAAATAGAAATATTTGGTGAACATGCTCATGTTAATAATAGTTATGATTTCGAAAGTTTTAACCGCTTGAACGAGCAAAAGTAGTGTCGCGGATATTATCATCATCCCAAAATAGTAAAATGCTTTATGACCATACTTTTTGAACAATGAAATTGATAAAATTATACTCGTTATCCCGAAAGAAAAAGCGAAAAAGTAGAGGATAAAAGCTATTAAATACTGAACCATTCTGGTTCTATAAACATTGTAATATGAACTTATTTTTTTAATAATACTCCTTCTTTTACATTTTGTCACTACCCTCTAAGTGAATGGAACAAAACCCGTCTGTTATTCAAACGCCTGAGAAGATTTGATGGATTCTATACAATTCCGGGAATATAAGTTTATAGCTGTGAGGAGTTTTTCTGAAAGCCCGGGGAAAATTATTGCGTATTATCATGATCAGATATTGAATTAGAGAGAGCTACCTGCTGTTTCTATGGTCAATAATTGACCATTGTGATACACTCCTCACCGTAAATGAACGCAGAACATTACGCCATCTTAGGCCTGCTGAAAACTTCTCCTGCTCACGGTTACAGCCTTTTTAAACAGTTTCATGTAAAAGACGGACTCGGACAGGTAATAACAGTAAAGAAAAGCCTTTTTTATGCCTACTGTGACCAGCTCCTGGAAAAAGGACTGGTAGTTTTAGGAAAAGAAGAGGTCTGTGACTCCAGAAAACGTCATATTATCGAAATAACTGAAAACGGGCTGAAAGAATTCAGGGAATGGATATCTATGCCTGTAAAAAATACCCGGAGCATCCGCAGAGATTTTCTAATAAAACGCTATTTTATCCCAAAGTACGCCTCTGACAATGCTGAAAGACTTTTCAGAGACCAGCTCGCAGTATGTGAGTCATGGATTGAAAAAAATCAGCAGGCTGAAAAAGGAGATCCCTTCTCAGAAACGGTTGAAAGGTTCCGCAGAGCACAAATTGACGCCGTAATCGCCTGGCTGAAGCAGGAAATAGAGGAGTTATTATGATAAGAAAAATACTGCTTGCAGCCGCATCACTGCTTTGTGCGGGCGCCGTTGCCCTTTTTCCTATGGGAAGTCAAATGGCTGAAAACAGTACTGAACCTGCTGCTCAGATTTCAGTAATTGATGCTCTGGGAAACAATCTCAGTCTTGAGAATCCGCCGGAACGGATCATCCAGGCCGGGAAATCAGCTTTTATGCTGATAAATACCATGTATCTTTTTGAAGAAGCCCGGGAAAGGCTGGTAGGCATGACAAAAGCCGATCAGGGGATGGGTTTCTTTGCAGAAGCCCTGGATCCGCAGATCGAAAATAAAGCCGTATACGGTCAGAATGTGAGTATTGAGGAAATGATCTCTCTGAATCCGGACCTTATTATAATAAAAGATTTCCTTGCCGAATCTATGAAAAAAGCCATGGAGCCGGCAGGAATTCCGGTATTTTCCATGAATCTTGAAAATCCTGAAAATTTCTACAAAGAAGTGGAGATGCTGGGACGGATTTTTAACAATCCTGAGCGGGCAGAATCAATCGTTTCCTGGTACAGAGAAAAGATGAGCACAATTTTCGAAACAGTACGGCAAAAATCCGGGGAAGAGAGGCCCCGGGTCCTCCTTGTCTATTATTCTGTGAAAGACGGGATTACATCATTCAGTGTTCCTCCTCTGTCCTGGATCCAGAGCGATATGATCAGAAAGTGCGGAGGCATACCGGTCTGGAAAGGGATGTCCGGGGCAAAAGGGTGGACCAAAGTGGGAATAGAGCAGATCGCTTCCTGGGACCCGGACTCTATTTTCCTTGTTTCCTACCGTACGCCAGCCCCGGAAGTGGTCATGCGGATGAAGGAAGATCAGATGTGGAAGGCCTTATCAGCAGTCAGGAACAACAGGCTGTATGCCTTCCCTGCGGATTTTCACAGCTGGGACCAGCCTGATCCCCGCTGGGTCCTTGGATACAGGTGGACGGCAGGGATCCTTAACAGCGGGGAGCTGTCCTCAGATTCCGCCTCAATCGAAGCGTTTGCCCGGGAGTTTTATTCCTTTGCTTATTCCATGGATGATGAGGAATTCAACAGGACCATTCTACCGAAACTGCAGGGAGCCGGAAACTGAATAAAAAAACGCTTATCATAATTATATTTATTATTCTGATTATTCTTTCTCTTTGGCTCGGCAGATACCCGAAGCCGGGATTCGGGAAAATAGGGCTCTTTTTTACTGATCCGACATTTCAGACAGTAGTTCTGAAAATCAGGATGCCCAGAATCATCATGGCCCTCCTCCTCGGATCCGCCCTCGGCGCCGGAGGCCTTGTGATGCAGACGGTTATGGTCAACCCCCTGGTGGAGCCGGGATTCCTCGGGGTTTCCCAGGGCGCCGCCTTCGGCGCAGCATTATCGATTTTCCTCTGGGGAACTGCCATCCATCTTATTCAGATAGCGGCGGTAGTGTTTGCCTTAATCGGCCTTTTCATGTCCTACTGGATGGCCCGGAGAATCCATTTCGGCGGCTGGATTATCCGCCTTGTACTGTCCGGAATCATTGTATCCGCAGTATATTCCGCTGGCATCGGGATTCTGAAATCCTTTGCCGATCCCCTCAATGAACTGCAGGAGATTACTTTCTGGATGATGGGCGGGCTCTGGGGAGTAAACTGGCAGGATGTTCTGTGGGTTTCTCCTGTGGTGCTGGTTTCCCTGTTCCTGCTGATGCTGTTCCGATGGAGGATTAATCTTCTTGTCCTTGATGACCGTACCGCTTTTTCCCTGGGAGCCAATCCGGAGGCGATGAAAATCCTGCTCCTTCTTTTCTCAGTTATTGCTGTAGCTGTAGTAACTGCTGTCAGCGGAATTGTCGGATGGGTGGGATTGATAACTCCCCATATTGCCAGGAGGAGCTTCGGGGCTGATGTTAAGCATTCTCTTCCTGCCGCGATGCTGATCGGTGCGGGAGGGACACTTTTCTGCGACAATATCGGCAGAGCCCTCTTTGCCAATGAAATACCCCTCGGGATTGTAACATCCTTATTGGGCGCTGTAGCCTTTTTTATCATCATGACAAAAACCAGGAGGGTCCGCAGTGATTGAATTCCGGGACCTGTCCTTCAGGTATCATAAAGACAGGATGATTCTCCAGGACCTTTCTTCCTCTGTCCCCGGGGGAAAGATTACAGCCCTTCTCGGCCCGAACGGCACAGGAAAAACAACCCTCATTTACTGCGCTTTAGGGTGGCTCCGGCCTTTGCGGGGAGATATTTTTATAAATGGAAAAGATATACAGGATTTTTCAAGAAATGAATTAAGCAGGACCCTTGCATTAGTCCCCCAGCAGGAAACCATTCCCTTTCCCTTACGTGTTATAGATTATGCCTTATTCGGCAGGGCTCCCTATCTGAAACCCCTTGAATCCCCAGGAAAAGATGATTATCAGATCGCCCGGGAGATGCTTAAGCGTCTTTCCATCAAATATATGGAAAACTGGAGCGTCCGGGAGCTCTCCGGAGGGGAGAAACAGCTAGTCCTGATTGCCCGGGCATTGACCCAGCAGCCGGAATGCCTTCTGCTGGATGAGCCGACAACCCATCTTGATCCGGCGAATCGTCACAGAATTCTCAGGATTATGAAATCTCTCGCTGAATCCGGCAAAACAATTTTTTTTACCACCCACAGTCCGGAGGAAGCTCTCTCTGTTGCCGGGCATTGCATGTTTTTAAATAACAGAACCATTGTCAGCCAGGGGAAAACTGAGGATATTCTTACTTCTGAAAATCTTACTGAACTGTACGGCATTCACGCTGAAATTGAAGATACAGAAAAAGGACGGACTTTGCTGTGGCCTTTATAAGCGGGCTTCTGTTTGCTGCAGGTCTTTCTTCGCGAATGTCCGGGCAGAAACTCTTTTTAACCTACAAGGGAAAAGCTCTTATCCATCATTCCCTGAATAATCTTATCAATTCAAAAGTTGATGAAATACTGATCGTTATCGAAGAAAATGCAGAAGCAGAAAAACAGCTGAAGGAAATCCTCAGCGGTTACTTAATTGAAAGAAAAGTGTTGATCATCAAAAACAGGAACAGCGCTGCCGGCCTTTCTTCATCCATGAAGCTGGGAATTTCCCATGCTTCTCCGGAGAGTGACGGTTTTCTCTTCCTTCTTGCGGACCTTCCGTTTGTATCCTCAGACATTATCAATAAAGCCATCGCAGGGTTTTCAGAAAAGCCCAGCCTTAATCTGGCATGCCGGTATTCGGGAAAGCGGGGGCACCCTGTTATTTTCGCAAAAAAATGGAAGGCCGTCCTCCTTCAGGTCAATGGGGACAGAGGCGGGAGAACAGTCCTGCGGGATTATCCGGAAGAGATTCAGTATCTTGATTTCTCTTTTTCCCGGCCCCTCTTTGATGTGGACACACCGGAGGATTATGAAAAACTGCAGACAATAGAGGATCTTTCTCCGGAGACTGAACTCCTCTCTTTTCTCCAGGAAATCCCGTATCCCTGTATCAGTATTTCCGGGGGAGGGGGCAAGACGTCCCTGATGCTTTATCTTGCCGGTAAATTTCGGGAGATGGGAAAGCGGGTATTGATATCCACTACAACCCACCTAATGAGCCCCGAATTATGCAGGTATGATCAGGACCTTCTCTATAAATCCGAAGTGTGGGATTTTGATGATGAAAAACTGCCTTCCCCGGGGATCTGTCTCTGGTACGGAGGGTTCAGCAAAGATAGAAGGAAAATCCACGGACCTCCTTTGGGTGAACTGGAGAAGGCTGTTTATAAATCTGTTTTTGATGCAGTGATCCTGGAAACAGACGGTTCTCTGGGGATCCCTGTTAAAGCTGCCGGAGAGCACGAACCGGTTATTCCTGACTTTGCGGATACGTGCCTTCATGTAATCGGGCTGTCAGGGTTCGGGAAACCGGCTGATGAACGATCAGTCCATAGGATGGAGAGCTTCAGGAAAATGATTTCTGATAAGCACTGTACCATCGATGAAAAGGTCCTTGCTGTGATTATTGATCATCCCTCAGGGGCTTTTAAAAACGCCCCGGCAAAGAGCAGAAAAACCGTGTTTCTGAATCAGTGTGACGCTGTAACCGTGGAAGCGCGGCTGCGGCTGAAAAAGTATCTGCAGGAGCAGGCTGCTTTACCGGAAGTGTTTGTTTTTACAAAACTCAGAGAAAATCCTGAAGTGATTGATATTGTGCGAAAACATTATTGAAGCGTCGCATGCCTCCCGTCAATGGATTCCGGGCTTTCACCCTGCAGTTCGATGATTTTAATAATCAGTGCATAAAAAAGGACATACATGTTGTAACCGAAAAGAATGCCGCTGAGATTCTGGTGCTTTTTATCACCTATAGCGGAAAGTACTGGGAAATCTAATTCTTCAGACCGTGCTTTCAGATGAATCAATGTGTCGGATAGAGCAGCAAGACGTGAAACCTTATTCGCAGAAATTCCTAAAACCCTGCCCCCGAGTTTTTTTGCCTTTTCAGCGAGTGTAATAATTGTGGAGGTTTCTCCTGATTGGGATATAGCAATAAAAAGATCCTTCTTGCTGAAAGGGGGGTTGATTTCATCAAATACCGTAAATGTCCGGAGGCCGGCATGATTCAGTTTCATGGACAAAATTTTGCCGAAAAGACCGCTGTGCCCTATTCCGAATACAAAAATCTTATCTGCTGATCGAATAAGGGATATTCCCTTTGTAAAACCTTTGTAGTTAAAATCACTGAAGGATTTAATGCTGTTGCTGCAGAATTCTTCTGTTATTGATGTGCAAATATTGTTCATACTCTATCATAACATTTTCCCGGATTTTTAATCTGCCTTAATCAAGAAAAATTGTTACGGCCATGGCAAACTGCCGTTTTGCTGACAGTTTAGAAAAATAAAATTTTACAACTGTTCAGGAAACCGGCATAATAGAATACAGTTATGAAGATCTGTATTATCGGCTCCCTGGACACAAAGTCCGGGGACATCGAATATCTCATCAGCCGGTTCCGGGACCGCGGATTTCAGACATGCCTCATTGATACCAGTGTAATCGGAGAATCTGATGTCCCTTCTGATATTCCTCCCGGGGAAGTCGCCCGGTTAGGCGGTGAACCTCTTGAATCCCTCAGAAAACGGGGAGACCGGGGGCATGCCCTGGAGATCATGAGCAGAGGCGCGGTAAAGGCGGTTCGAAAGCTCTTTGAACAGAGTGAAATAGATGCAGTTCTCGGGATCGGCGGAGGGGCAGGTACGTCCCTGGCCTGTGCGGCAATGCGGGCCCTTCCTCTTGGAATACCGAAGGTCATGCTCAGTACCCTGGCATCAGGCACAACAGATATTTACATTAGAGAAAAAGACATTGTGATGGTCCCTTCCATCGTGGACATCGCAGGGGTCAACAGAATAAGCGCCGGTGTGTATGCAAGAGCAGCCGGGGCTTTGATCGGCATGCTGGAAGCGAAGGAACCGGAACAGAATTTTAAACCCCTTATCGGGGCATCAATGTTCGGCAACACAACACCTGCTGTGCAGAGATGTAAAGAGATCCTGGAACAGGGCGGTAAATATGAAGTCCTGATTTTTCATGCAAACGGTACCGGAGGCAGGACCATGGAAACCCTTATCAGGGAAGACCGGATGCTGGGTGTATTGGACATAACCACCACTGAACTGGCGGATTTCATTACCGGCGGAGTCATGTCCGCAGGAGAAAACCGACTCACAGCAGCAGGGGACAGGGCCATCCCTCAGGTCACGGCCCCGGGTTGTCTGGATATGGTAAATTTCTGGGGCCGGGAATCAATCCCTGCAAAATACAGAGAAGATAACAACCGGACTTTCTATATCTGGAATCCCAATGTAACCTTGATGCGCACAACCCCGGAGGAAAACGAAATTCTGGGAAAACTCATGGCTGAAAAACTCAACAGGAGCCGGGGGTCTTCGGCTGTAGTGTTGCCCCTGAAAGGATTTTCCCTGCTTGATGCTCCGGGAGAAGTGTTCTGGCAGCCCGAGGCGGATGAAGCGTTTTTCAGAAGCTTGAGAAAATATATAAATTCCGAAATTGAAATTGCGGAAGTGGATGCAAATATTAATGATCCGGTTTTTGCGGAAACAGCAGCAGAGCTGCTGTTAAGGAGGATGAAATAATGCCGTTTATTAAACGCGAAGATGCATTAAAGAGGTTCCAAAAAACTGTTGCTGAAGGACGCCCCCTTTTAGGGTGCGGAGCGGGAACGGGAATATCCGCGAAGTTCGCAGAGCGGGGCGGCACGGATATCATCATTATTTATAATTCCGGCAGGTACCGGATGGCGGGAAGGGGGTCCATGTCCGGGCTTATGCCCTACGGCGACGCAAATGCAATAGTCGTTGAGATGGCTGCGGAAGTGCTTCCTGTTGTTCAAAATACACCGGTTCTGGCAGGAGTCTGCGGTACAGATCCTTTCCGCATAATGAAAGTCTTCCTCCGGCAGCTGAAGGACATGGGATTTGACGGGGTGCAGAATTTCCCCACTGTAGGGCTTATGGACGGAATGTTCAGGCAGAACCTCGAAGAGACAGGCATCAGTTATAAACTGGAAATTGAAATGATCAGAATTGCCCGGGAACTGGATATGCTTACCTGCCCTTATGTTTTTAATCCGGAGGAATCAGCGGAAATGACAAAGGCAGGGGCAGACATCATTGTGGCCCATATGGGCACAACAAATAAAGGGACCATCGGAGCGAAAACAACCCTCAGCCTGGAAGAATCAGCCCGGAGGGTCCAGGAAATCCATGATGCCGCAAAAGGGGAAAACCCCGATATATTGGTGATCTGCCACGGCGGGCCTATTGCTGAACCGGAGGATGCACAATACATCTTTGAGCATACCAGGGAGATCGCGGGATTTTTCGGTGCTTCAAGTATCGAGCGGTTTGCCGCGGAAAAAGCAATCGAAGGGCAGGCAAGGAGATTCAAGAACCTTTCTCTTGAAAGATAGCAGGTTTGCCGCGCCTAACTCACTTAACGAAACCTTATTTAAATGATACACTGAAAATGAGGAGTTAAAAATGCCTGTATTCGGACCTGTACCTTCCAGAAGACTCGGAAGAAGCATCGGAGTAAATAATATCCCCCCAAAATCCTGTACCTATGCCTGTGTCTACTGTCAGGTAGGCCGCACAACTGACATGCGCATGGAACGCCGGACCTTTTTCACCCCTGAGCAGCTCTATGACGAGGTGAAGACAAAGCTGGAGGAGGCGGAGAACAGGAATGAGCATGTTGATTATCTTACCTTTGTTCCGGACGGCGAGCCTACTCTGGATGAAAATCTGGAGTTCACTATAGAAAAGCTGAAAGACCTCGGGCAAAAAATCGGGGTTATCACAAATTCCAGTATTATAAACCGCGAAGACGTCCAATCTGCATTGATGAAAGCAGACTGGGTCTCTGTAAAAGTAGATTCCGTTCAGAGAGATGTGTGGAAAAAAATCAACCGGCCCTACCCAAAGCTGGACCTGGATGTGATACTTGAGGGGATTCTGGGATTTTCCCGGAAGTTTACAGGAAAACTGGTAACCGAGACCCTTCTGGTAAAGGGTATAAATGATGATGAAGAAAATCTCCGTAAAAATGCAGTTTTTATCTCCGGGCTGAACCCTTCAGCGGCATACATCTCCACGCCTATCCGGCCTCCTGCTGAAAGCTGGGTAAAGGCGGCTGATCCTGAATCCCTTAACAGGGCATATCAGATATATTCCGGAGAAATGACCAATGTGGAATTCCTTATCAATTATGAGGGTGATAATTTCAGTCTCACAGGTGATATTGAAAGAGATATACTCAGTATAACTGCTGTTCATCCTATGAGGAGGCAGGCGGTGCTGAAGGTAATTGAAAAAGGAAAAGGGAATAACTCAATTCTTGACAATTTGGTGAAACAAGGTGCTCTTGTACGGAAGGAATTTAAAGGAGAAGAATTTTTTCTGAGAGCTTTTACAAAAAAAACATAGGTTTTTGTATGGAGGGACAGATGGGTTTTCTGGGATTCCTTTACTGGTTTGCCGCATACAGTATAGGGCTGATTACCATTGTTCTTTCAGTTATTTTTTATAAAAAAAATCCAGCAAAAGAAAACAGTTCGCGGATTCTTGTTTTAGCCGGTTTCGCCTGTGCTGTTATTCCCCAATCCCTCATTATGCTTGCGTCTGTAAGCGGACTTTTATGGGAAATACAGAGCAGTGCTTTTACCGTAGTTATTGCTGTTTTAGCATTAATAAGCCAATGGGGTGTCTGTCTGCTGATTTTTGCTGTTCCGAAATTTGTCCTTTCACGATTAAACAGTTTACAAAATGAAAAAAGAGCCCGAATCCTCCTCTTTTCTTTCTTAAGTTTGGCTGCTGTTCTCTCTCTAGATGCTGCTTTGTTCCTCCTCCCTGTTCCCGGGCCCTTCGGAATTATTTCTCCGTGGATTACAACAGGGATCTGGGTACTCTTCACCGCATCCATCCTCTATACCCTGACACTCCTCCTGAAAAAAGGCAGTTCCCTGAAGGAAAAAAAAGAATTGCTGATTTCCCTTCTTTTTTGTGCCGGCGGAATTCTGCTTATCGTGTTCCAGTGGATTTTTGTATCCTCGGAATATTTCTCTTTTATCATTCTGCCTGGATTTTATCTTAGTATTCACATTTTCATACTTACTTTTCTT